>Ga0182027_10012545_pt1 | contig 11895 bp, 6 predicted proteins | sample 712E1DmetaG_FD_121300 | JGI IMG/M metagenome (GOLD analysis project Ga0182027, IMG submission 121300) | Permafrost microbial communities from Stordalen Mire, Sweden - 712E1D metaG (Illumina Assembly) | ecosystem: Environmental > Terrestrial > Soil > Wetlands > Permafrost | place: Sweden...
GTTCTATACGCCATCGGTCCACTACCCGGGCAATGGCTGCGATGGTCACCCCACGCGCGACCAACATGTTCGCATGGCCGACGATTTCGAGCCGGTTCTGCGCCAGCTTCTCGGATGGTAGAGTCCTTCTGGAGTTGAAAGAAGGTTTGTTCACGGCGACGGCCGACCCGCGGAAAATCTCCGTCCCTCCTCCCGCGAAGCCCGTTCCACCGTTCATGAACTTTGCGCCGCTGAAGAACGGCGTTGAGGCGATCAAGAAGAGCGCCGAACGTTACCAGTCTGCGTTTTCAAAATGGCAGGCTGGCGGAACCGATTTGCCGGCCCAGACCACCGCCGCTCTGAACGCGGAACTGGTGCAGATTCAGAGAGCGTTCCTAACGGAGAAAGGCCTGCCGGAGCGCCCGTGGTTCACATGCAGGCACAAGGGCAACGCGAGGGCAGTTACGATTCCGATAGGTTTCAAACAAGGACATTACGTTACTCTTTGCGCCGCGTAAGTCCATTAGATTCTGTTAATTGGGGCTCTCATAACCCAAAGGTCGGTGGTTCAAATCCACCCCCCGCAACCAACCTTTTCCACGCTATCAGTCACTTGACTCGGATTGTGCGAGCTGCAAATGAGTTGCAATTCGTTCCCTTTCGCTCCCATTCATTTCAGCTACCGGTTGCGACGCCTTCTACGCCGCCTGACTGGAGCCGGGTGAATTCGAGAGAATCATCTCCACGACCTTGCTGTTCGCGGCATGTTTTTGCACCGAAATGGCCTGGGTATAGACGTTCATTGTGCTTTGGATAGTCCACTGACGATAGCGTAAGGACCTCCAGCATCCGAAATACGGTCCAATCATCTGGCTGGTGGCGGAATGGGCCCGACCGTCAGTGTCAGCAAGGGCATTTGTCGGGACCAACCCGGAGGCATTAGTTCCGCCCGTCACGCGGACACAACCGTCAAGATGCCAGGAGATGGCCGGCGAACCGACATTCTGAACCTGTGGTCGGCCACTTTTTCAGACGGATTGTCTCCGAGTGCGCCGTTAGCAACGGCTGCGTCAGGCCAGACTGCGCGTTGGCCAGATGGATCGATTTTTGTGCCGCTTACGCGGTTCTGATGGAATTATTGGCAGCACACCCTCTTAGTTTCCGGGAGTGTGTCACTCAAGTTCGATCTTCGCGAGCCCATAGATGCTTGTTTCGTTGAGGTCGAGTATCAACATCTGACGCCCCGCCCTGCTCACCGTTCTGTATTTCATTGGTTTCATCTCGGCGAGCGTTCCACTCCAGGTAACGCTTCGAGCGGTTTTTCCGCGAGGAATCGCTACTTGCACCTGCAGGTTCCGTGCAGGCGTGATCGTACCGTCCACCGTCACGTCGTAATTGACGACGTGGAGCAGCATCCATCGATCGGCCTTTTCCATCATCGTGTTGATCTCGACAAACGGAGCTGCGGATGTGAGGCGTGTCACGCGTGTGTCGAGACTTTCCCGCACTTTGCCGGCAACTCGCTCCAGAAGTTGGCGCAACCCGGGGTCGATGCGGTTCCGCGTATAGCCCTCGGGAATGTCGGCGAAGACGTCGGCCATTGTCGGACCAAAGGTTGTATAGTCACCGTGCGACTTCATCGGGATCAGGAAACGCGATGGCGGAATCTGGACAGGGACGAACAGTATCTGCCCTTTGCCGACTCTCCGCGTAACCTCGGCCGCGGGATATTGTCCGTTGCCCAATGATTGCGCCAAAGGAATCTGACGTTGAGAAAGGCCGTACTGATCTTTGCTGCCGCTGGCACCCAGAACGAGCAGCGTTCCACCGGTTTTGGCATAGCGCACCAGCGCTTGCTGATTTTCCGAACTCATCAGCGGAAGATATGGAACAACCACCATATCGAATTGATTTATCGCCGGAGTCGATAAGTCGTCTTCGGTCAGCATGACATGAGAGATCCCGTTGTCCGCCAGCACGCGCGAAGCGCTAAACGCAAAGCTCAACTCATCCGCGAGATACTGTCGCAACGAGGCGACTACCGCGACGTTTGCGTGCATTCGTACGTTGCGCAAACTCTCCTCATTCGCCGCCAGAAACCGATACATCTGAGTGGCGCCGGCGGGCGTCAATCGCTTCTCCCGAAAGACAGCGTGATTCGCTACGGCTTCCGCGATGTTGATCTGAGACATCGCATTTAAGCAGCCCTCAGTGGGGTGGGGAAAAATCGGCGGCGTAATCTCCGTGGCATACACGATCACCGGTTTGCCATGAGTGGCTGCGGCGAGGAACTTGAACGCCGGACTATTCGTGATTTTCGTGCCCTGTTCGTCCTTGCGGGGCGCCGAGTCTAGGAATTCCTGGACTTCGGAGTAGATGAAGTCGTCGTACCCGTCGCGGCCGAGCATTTCCATGTTGCCGGCTGCATCATAGCTGATTGGACCGTAGCCGAAGCCGCCAAACACATTTCCTGAAATCATGAAATAGGGGTTGTACTTCCGGGCGACTTCGCGCAGACGATGATGGAACTCAGCTACGGAATAACCACGGAAGCTATTCCACTCCGTCCAGAATGGTTCATCACGCTTCTTGGGCAGCACGATGTTGTCATAGTCGTCCGCGCCGTACTTAGCCTGCGCCACTTTTGCAGGGAGGTTCTTCTTTAGATACGCTGCGAAATTCCGTTTGCAGTACCCGCAATAGCACGTTCCGCCAGCGATCTGCGTCCAGTCGATGTAGGAGCCGTCGATGCCGGTTTCCGCCTGCGCACGTATCCGGCCCTCCATCAAACGCGTGAAGTACGGGTTGTTGGGGCAGCCCCAGGTTTCGAACTCATTCGTGGTTTCCTGGCCGTAGGGGGCGTAGCGATAGTGAGGGAAACTGCCGTCCGGCCGAACCGTGATCCACGTCGTCGGATCTTCTGCCGCCTTGGGACCCAAGTAGTCCTCGTAGTCGCTCCACTTTTCGCGCCAGAATTGCAGCATTCGGATCTGATCTTTTTGCGGCTCGTCTTTGTTCGACGCCGAACGCCCGTGGAGCGAACTCGTGAGATATCGGAGAACGATGTAGCCTTTGTCGTGCAAGGCGCGATTGTTTATCTTCGCTTGCTCCATCTCGCGATTGAACTCTTCGCGACTCACATCTTCGAAGCTGGGCGCGCCGCTTCCGAACGTGATGGTCATGTTGTTCGTCTTCAGAAATTCCAGGTCCGCTTTCTGCCCAAGTCGCCAATGCCCCCAGTCAGTGTCGGGCGCCCATGTTCCAGGCTTTTCCTGCGCGAACGTGACCACTAACGTCGTAACTGCAAGAAGTGCGTATCTGACTAGAGCGTGTTTCATAAACAGGTTTAGAAGCTTTGATCGCATACTGCCTCCTCTGGTTCTCTTTATGACCGCAGATCGCGCTGCTCGCTCAGGCCCCCGGTACCGCAAGACAAAGAATTCGCGGATCGGTCCCAACTCCTGCGCGACGGTTATAAGGTGCGGACTGGCTCAACGGCTGGTTTCCAGGAAATAGAGAATTAGTTCTGATTCTTTCGTGAAAAATGGGAGTTCCAACTCATACGTTCGGCCGATGTTGCTCATTTTCAAATCCTGACCGCCCAGTGTCGCTCGACGCAACTTTTGGTCAGATCGCAAGCTAACCTGTGGAGCTTCCTGACCTGGGGCCGCTAGTCGCAAAGCCAGCGTGCCCGGCTTTTCGTTCACAGCTAGGATTGGCAAATTCGCACGCATCAGACGAAATCCGGAGGCCGATATCTTCACCAGTTCGATCCGACGGTCGGAGCGCACAAACCCCTTGATGCGACCGTCGCTGCTGTCCCACTCCTGCCAGTCGGCATTCAGTGCGATCGCGGCGGCGACTGCAACGGTGAATCTGGCCTTTGATTTCGCCTTTACGTTGAAGGCCATGCCTGCGGGCGTCGGCGTCGCATCGGTCATCAGCTTTGATACGTACGTCAGATGAGGCGCAGTGATCGGTTGAGCACCAAGTTTGATCGTGATGGAGTGCTTCTTCCCCTGCGCGAGATTCGGCAGAATCAACAGTCGGTCATCAAACGCAGGATGCATGCGTCCATCGATTAGGACCGACTGGATGAACTTACGGGTGTTTTCAACGCGGATGCCCATGCCGCCCAGCGATTCCGCAGTATCGTTTCGGCGCAGACTTGAGAGGTCTAGCGTCATCTCGATTGCGTCGTCCGATGCCTTCCACGAATAATTCCATTGCGCCATCGCGCGTAGTTTTTGCGCGAGTTCCTGCGGTTCCGGACAATAGATCGGAAGCGTGCCGAACTTCGTCTTCATCGCTTCGTAGAACGGAAAATTATTTGCGTTGGTGATGCGCTTGTCCTTGCCTTCATTGACGGGCGCGGACGAGATCGAATAGTCGTGCCACATCTCGTTGAAGATCACCCCTCGCCCGACATTGTGAAACATGTGGTCGAAGATGGCTTCTTCGTTTGCAGTAATCTGAGCCGTCGTATAGCTCCATGTGGGGTCATAGAACCACTGATCGTCGGGGTGGGGAGAATTCTCGAGCAGCACGAAGTCCTTGTTCGCGCCGGTAAACCAGGTCATGTTGCCAAAACCTAGTGGCACGCTTTGCTCCAGGCCATGGGTCATGTAGAACGAGAAGCGCCCGGCGACTTCACCGTAGTCCTCCATCGGGATCGTGTCGCCCGGGTTGATCATGGACTGAATCTTGCGAATCGGAAAACCCTGCGCTTGCATGTTGTGCTCGATTTCCTCGACCGACCCGTCGAGTTCCTCGCGCCAACGATCGGGAGTCATCTTGCCATCGATTTCATGGAACTTACTGTGAGTTCCGATCTCGCCCCCGAGATCTTCGAGACGCTTGCCTAGCGGCGCGAGTTTGTCCCAACCCGCCTTCTTCACGAAACTGGATACCCAGGTGTAAAGCGGCACTACTCCGGTATCCTGCGCGACGCCGGTAAGAAAATTAAGCGTCTTGAGTTGATAGTTGAGGTCCCCGCTGTTGTCTCCATCGAATCGCACAACTGCCGTCAGGTTGGCGTTGGAGACCTGCGGAGCGGGAAACGGGACATCCAAATCGCCATAGGAAGCCCATTGGGCCGCGCGGATCATCGGGTTCCAGAGCTGGTTCGCATAGCTGACTTGCGGCGGGTCATTACGGAAAAAAGTTCCTGCGCCTGCCGAGGTTCCAAAGTCACTCACGAAAACAAGGCGGCTACTCCCCCGTGTTGCGCAGGAAAGGTAAGGGAAACTGCGCTGGCCATCGGTCGAGACCAGTAGTACCGCTCCGCCGGATCTCGGCTGCAACACATTCGTTGCCGACGCGAGCACCGGCGTCAGGAACTGCGATACCTTGAATCCACTCGTTACATAATGATCATTTGAGGCGACTCGAATTCGGTATTCGGTTCCCCCTAGCAGTCCCTTGTATTCCAGTCCGAGCAGATCGTCGAGAGCGTGATGATCACGCTCTTTCTCGTTCTCGTCCTTGGTGGCGAGTGGTCCGTCGAGGATCACGCCGTGGTTGCCCGCAAGATAAGGGTGCAAGCGAAGAACAATCTGGGAGTACGTCGCGTCATCCACCAACGTCGCCTGGGCAAACACGAGTGTGGAGTACTTCGACAGCTCTTGGTCGCTTGGCATTTCCTCTACAAAGAGTGTGTCGTAAGGAAGACCCGCCAGGGTCGCGATGCCGACCCAGCCGTGTCCGGCCAGTTGACTCGTTTCCCACGCGCGGTGGTAGCTGGTTCTGCTCAGAAAGATTGCCAGCCGGGGCTCCGTGAACGACGCGGTTGCAGCAAATGCCATTCCGCACAGAAGCAGGAGGACTGCACCGAACCGTAACCTCTTCATCGCCAACTCCTTGGGCAAGGAATTACCCGTCTGGCACTTCAATGTGGCCGCACTTCCAAAAGTAGATGTTTTTCGAACTCAACCGTGAGGTGGGCATTGGGCCCCGATATTGTTCCAAGCTTCGTTCCGTTGACGTAGTCAACTACGTCATAGGTCCGGTCTTCCAGGCCGCGAAATTCAACGGGTCCTCTCCAGTGCCTGGCATACAGAGCGTAGTAAAGAGTCTGCTGCTTACGGATGACGTGCGTCTCGGGAACATCGAACCCGATGTCATACAGCTGGCCGAGGTATTGGCCCTTCGACAACATCTTCTCGCGATAGATGCGAAGCCACTTCTCAAATTCCTTCTCGCGAGCAGGGGTCAGATCGGACTTGCTTCTCTTCTCGGCGAGCGAGGGAAGGACAAATTGCGTTCCCACGACGCCGCCGACGCCGACCGTGGACGCAAAGTCAATGCCGCCGTCACTCAGTTCGACGTGATCGCCAAAAAATGGGATCGTGTCTCCAATCAGGGCCTTTAATGTCTTCGCCTTGGATCGAACCTGAAACGAACTCGTTGGGTCGGAAGCAACGGACATATTAAAGTGTGGCATGGTGAAGAAGGAGTACGCGGTGCCGCAGGGGCAGAACTCCACCAGAGATCCGGGTTTTGCCGACTGTGCTGTTTCGTAAATCGCGCGGAAGAAATCCGGGAGCGCCTCAACGGATTCTTCTGGCTTTGCGTGATGATGAGCCGGGTTGTAGCAGGCCGGAACCCCGTTCATGTGCTGGCCGTCCAGTTTCAATCCATCGAATCCCCAGTCCACAAGAATCTTGCGAACGAGTGCCTTGTGATAGTCAACGACGCGCTGGTCCGCGGGGCACAAATAGTAGGAATCCCACCATGAGACCTTACGTGTGGAACCATCGGAGTTCAGCAATTCGTAGTCGGGATGATCGCGGAGCAAATCCGAACTTGGAACGGCGCTGAGCGGCGACCACCAGAGCTGCGCACGGAATCCTTCCTGATGGATGCGGTCAACTAGAGCTTTGATGTCGGCGTCTCCACGAGGAAATTTCTTGGCATCGAGCTCCCAGTCGCCGACGTTGTTCTGCCATCCATCGTCGAGCGTGACCCAAACAAAACCCAGGCGTTTGACAGTGGGGAGTGTGTCGTACACCTGCTGCGGCTGAAAGGACCGGCCATATCCCCATGCGCACCAAATGGCTCCGAATGCGTCGTCGGGAGCTGTCGCCGTCTGGAATCCCTGCTTCATCATGAAACGACGATAGTCGGTGAGCGCGCGGAAGTAGTCTCCCTGGTGTACTGCGACAAATGTACGAATCGTTTGAAAACTCTCCCCCGGATCCAGCGTGATCGCTTTCTTGAAATGCACCGCGATCTTGGCATGAGTGGCATCGGGCATGGACACCGGCAGCGAGATCAGCCTCGGGCGGAGATCGACATGTCCGACGGCAATTCCAACATCCCGCCGCCAGACATCGATGATCGGTGTGCCGCCACCGTAGTCGCTGGCATTCATGCCGAGATAGTTTTCCTGCTGGAAGTTGACATGCAGAGGAACAATCCAATTTGGACGTTTCTCGTAGGATCCGCTCTGATAAGACCAGAAAGCAGGTGAGCCGGGGCTGTGCTGCGCATTCAACGTGTACGCGTTATTGGTCCAGCCATTGATCGTGATCTTGGCCGCGCCGGTATTGGTGTACCGCACATCGAAGAACGCCATCGCGGGAAAATCATCGTACACGGTTACAGAGACCGTCTTCGTGAGCGTCCCCTCTTTTCCTTCTAGCGTGAGGCGTTCACCCGCTCCGATGGCATCGTTCATTCGCTCATGTTTTTGCGATACCAGGGAAAATTCGGTCCAGGTCTTAGCGGCGGCTGTCACGGTCTCAGAAGCCGTGAATGCTCCCAGCGCAGTTTCTTTCTTGTCAAAACGAGCGACTACGCGGCTACGCAAATGGTTGTCAAATTCAATTCGCAGATTCCCGCCATGAATCTGAGGCATGCCGGTGGAGGCGTCCCCGGCCGCTGCGAATAATCGGGATCCGGCCACGATCGTTAGAGCCGCCCAGAATTTGATTACAGTGCCGGCCCTCAGCCTTCGATACCGCGTATTGCCAGATTGTGAAACCATATTCTCAGTCGGAAACATAGGGCCCCTTGTCTTTCCGCGGCTCATTGCACCTTTGCCGCAAATGTGAATGCTCGTGTTTCTTGTGAACGGCCTTATGTTCCGCGTCGCGATGTTCTGGTCAGGCCAGACATCATGTCGTGTCCTCTGAACTCCACTGTGGCCTGAGCCGGGCGCTTCTCGCGTGCCATCAACCGGCCGTGGTCGAAGGAAACTAAAGGTAATAAAACGTAATATAAGGAAAGTACGCCCAAGTCAACTGCTTTTTAGAAAAGTCTCAGATGGGGATGCGAAGATCCGTGTTGCTCGGGCCTGATGCAAACGTCGGTTCCTTGGAACATGCACAGCTCCTCGATGGTATCCCGATGCGCTTTAGTTCCGATGGAGAATTGGAGTGGGTTTTCGGACCGAAACCATGCTGGCTAGACTAGGTGATTGTGCCGGAAGGCTTCAGCTTCAATAGCCACGATCGTCTCGGGAAGAGGCGGGGCATCTGTGTGTCACTTGCCTCACGGGAAAATGTCATTAACGATCGAACGATAGAGCCAATCAGCTCTGGGCTTTCTTGGTGTCTGCATTGCAACTAAAGATAAACAAAAGAAGGCAGACAAATGTGGCATGCGGGCGCTACACTAGTACCTGCGTGAAGTGAATATTAGTGGCATTAGTCGCGCTGAATTCGCGCTATCGGCAAGATTTTTAGGAGCCTATCGGAGAGTGGATCGGAAAAAACAAAAAAAAGACCGACGCCGTCTGATGGCGGATGAACGGAAGCAACGCATCCTGGAGCTTTTGAAACTCCAGGGTCGGCTCACCGTCGAGGAACTGGTAGAAAACTTGCGCGTGACCGCCGTGACTGTGCGCGCAGACTTGGACGGGTTGGCCGAGTCAGGTCTTCTCGTCCGGTCCCGAGGAGGCGCACTCAAGCAAGTCGATGTTGCTCCCGAATATCCACTCTCAATTCGAGAACACCTTCACAAACCTGAAAAGCAAAGAATTGCGAAAGCCGCAGTTGAACTGATTCAACCAACCCAGACGATCCTACTGGACTCGGGCACCACGACCCTGGAAATAGCCCGTCGCATTCGCGCTTTGAAACTGCATCCTCTGACCGTGATCACCAATTCACTGCAGATCGCCACCGAGTTGACGGGCTTAACCCAGGTTTCGATTGTGCTGCCTGGCGGGATTCTCCGCCCGAATTCCTATTCGATGATTGGTCCTTATGCCGAGCGCACGTTGCGCGAGATGAGCGCCGATCAGGCGTTTCTTGGTGTCGATGGCTTGGATCCAAGCTATGGCTTGTGCACCACCGATATGCTTGGATCGCAGGTCGATGCCTTGATGATTCAGATTGCGCGTGAAGTCACGATTGTCGCCGATTCCTCAAAAATCGGTCGGCGGGGATTATCAGTGATTGCCAAGACGAACGCGATCCACCGACTGATTACGGATCGCGGCGTTGATCCGCAGTTAGTTGAAGAAATCAAGGCACAAGGTGTAGCCGTGCAGTTGGTTTGAGGACCTTCTCAGCCCCGCCATTTTACGCGGCCTTCGCGCACAACGACCCTCCCGCAAAATAGATCAGCATGCCGCCGATCGCGACCCTGGACGCGTGAGCGGTCGCTTGGCTTCCCATTAAGATTCCTCCCAGGAAGACCAAGAAACCGATTCCCAGAATCCAAGTCCCAATCATCGCCATCGTCTTGTTAGTGGCGGCAGTTTCTACGCTGTCATCGAATTGAGCGCTTAGAAATAGGGAATCTGTGGGGTGCGTTTCAGCAGATCCCGTTACAAGACTGACGATAGGACACACAAGCAAGGCGACACCGCCGGTTATCAGCGTCACGGGGGCAACATCGAAATGCAACCCAAATCGCAGGATGGCTCCCACAATCGCTCCTGCGATATACCCGGCCATAGCACCCTGCCAGTTGGCTCTTTTCCAAAGTAATCCGTACACGATCGCAACGACAAACAGCGGCATATCCAAAATGCTGATGACGGTGAGGTACGCCTCGACCGCGCCGCCGAGATACGGGATAAGCCACGTAATCGAAACCATGAAAAACCCGGCAATGAGGGTTGCTGCTCTTGCCGCAACCAGTAATTGCTTCGGTGACGCATCTCTCTTTACAAAACGACCGTAAATGTCGTTCGTCATCAGGGTCGCCACCGCTCCCAGATTTGAACCGATGGTCGAGAGTCCCGAGGCTATGAAGCCACAAATCACCAAGCCCAATGCGCCGGAGGGAAGTAGATGCACGATTAGCGTCGGCACCGCCAATTCGCCTTTTGCAAGTCCGGGATAGAGAACCCTTGCGGCAAGACCGGGAGTGATCCACAAGAACGCAAAGGGAGTGATCATCACAGCCGACAGGACCATTCCTTTGGAAACCACTCGCGGATCCCGAGCCGAGAACGCCGATTGTAAAAGGCCTTGGTCCAACGATGCCCACTGTAACCCCAGCAGCAGAATCGCCAGAATGAACTTCCAGTCGTATTTTCCGGATTGCAGCACAAACTCAAGATGTTGCGGCGGCAGGTGGGCCGCAAGTCCAGGCCACCATCCAACGGCTCTCATCGCAATCGGGAGAATTGTGAGGACGCTTACCATAACGAGCAGGAAGCCTAGGTTATTTGTCAAAACAATCGACCACATCCCGCCCGCCGTTGTGTACGCGATCGCGATAACGGAGAAGACCAGAATCCAGAACACAAAGGAATGCAGACCTGTAAGCTGTTGCGCAGCGATGACTCCGGCATACAGCACGACGCTGAGCCAGAACGTCAGTCGAAAAATCCAGAGCACTCCGACAAGGCTGCGAACGCTTGGTCCAAAACGTCTTTCAAGGAACTCGGGCACGGTCCGAATGCGCAAACGTCGTAGTACCGGAATCACGTATAGCCCACTGAAGACGAGGGCCATGTTGCCGGTCCACGTCATCCAGATGATCGAGATGCCGCTCTGATAGGCCGTTCCGCTCACTCCGACGAGGCTAAACAAACTGATATTCGCCGTCGTCATGCTCGCCGCGAGAATGAACGGAGTCAGTTGCCGGCCGGCCAAGTAGAAGTCATCGGGAGCGCCGATCCATTTATAGAATCGTGACCCGAGCCAGAAGATGCCGATCAGGAAAGTTGCTACGGTAGCGTAGTCAACGATCTTCATACGCGAGGCGGTTCGCTCCCCATTGCGGCAGCCTCATGCGCTCGCTCGGCAAGGAACTTCTCTACTTCAGAAACGGTTGGGAATGCTTCCGTTCCGCCTAGCGCGCGGGTAGAAAGGGCGCCACAGGCGTTTCCCCACGTGATGCACTTCCGCAGCGGCGCTCCTCGCAGATGCTGAAAGATGAAGCCGGCATTAAAGCTGTCACCCGCCCCCGTTGTGTCTAGCGGTTGGATCGTGAATGCGGGGGCGTGAATGTGCTGGTCGCCACGAACGACGTATACACCCTTTGCTCCAACCTTGATTACAGCCGTGTGGCCGAAACCAGCCAGGAACCTTCCGGCAGCCTCTAGCTCCGCAGTTCGGGCTATGTTTGTTGCTTCCACTTCGTTGGGGAGAAACAGGTCGACGTCGTGAAGCAATTGTTGTATTCCGCCGTCCCATTTCTTATGTGGGTCATTATCGGGATCAAGCGAAGTTGTAAGTCCGGCATGCTTCGCTTGTCGAAATAATTCAACAGTGCCGGGCTGGAGGCCAGGTTGCAGATAGAAGCTCGACATGTGAAGGTGACGAGCCTGCTTGACGTAATCGGTATCAATTTCCTGGAGAGAAAAGCTCTGACGAATTCCCGGATAGCTCACCATCGCGTAGTCGTTGGGGAAGGACATCGACACGCAGATTCCGGTGGGCAGGGCTGAGTCTCTGACGATCCGAGACGTATCGACACCTGCCGACTTCAGGGTTTCGATGAGAAAATCGCCGA
>Ga0182027_10012546_pt1 | contig 11894 bp, 10 predicted proteins | sample 712E1DmetaG_FD_121300 | JGI IMG/M metagenome (GOLD analysis project Ga0182027, IMG submission 121300) | Permafrost microbial communities from Stordalen Mire, Sweden - 712E1D metaG (Illumina Assembly) | ecosystem: Environmental > Terrestrial > Soil > Wetlands > Permafrost | place: Sweden...
ACAGGACGTCCTCTCCGGGCTACAGCTCCTCTTCGAAGGAGACGTCTGGCTCCCGGGAGTGGTCCCTCGGACCTGAGCGCCTCCCGACTGTCACCCCACGAAGCTGACACCTGAACAGTTACCGTGCCTCGAACCTGAGACGACTAAATGACCTCTCAGCCATCAGAAGATCTGAGCGAAAGAACGACGGTCGGGATCGACCACCGAGACCACCTCGACTCTTACAGAAGACCCTCGTATCGCGTAAAGCCGAATCATGTACGTTTTCAGACACACTCTTGGGAGACGATGCCCCAAGCGCGATGAGCACCCCCTCGAGGCGGCGGAGCAACGCACTGCGTGAGAGGTCGTTCCCTCGAGTTCGCCCTTCGCGACGGCCGCGATGAGCAATCGGAGCAGCTTCGCCGCCCCAGAGGGAGATGTCGTCGTCCACATCGCAAGCGTTGCGCATCGACCAACCAAGCGCACCGATGTTCACAGTGATCGCGCATCACCTGGCGGTCGCTAGGGAGGCGCGCTCTCTCTCGTGTCACTCGCGCCGAGGCTGGTGTGCCTGTCCCTGATCGAGATCGCCGGGGCACTCGGTTTCTCGACGACGCCGGCGAGCAAGTTCCGCCGAGGTTTGCGGCTGCCGGCGCTTCGCCCCTGGCAAGTGTTGGCGGAACTGATCGGGAGTGCGCAGTATCCGACGGATGCAGACGAGGCGCTGTCGTGGCAGGCTCGCGCTTGGTGTCACGTGTCTCATGGACGACTGAACAGCTCCAGAACGAGATGCGCGCCGAGGAGCGCGTCTGGGTCCGTCTCGGTGCCGCCCGAGGTTGGGACGATGTCTGGTGTCTTCGCTTCTTCGAGGTAACCGCCGGAGCACCACCGCCAAGTTGGAAGCCCACCCGATGGGATGGGAGTATCGGAACGCGCTTTTTGAAGCGGAGTCTCATCCAGGACGGATCGTCGCTGAATGGCTCCGGCGCGGCAGCGTTCCGATGCAGCCGCACCGATTCAAACTTCAGTTGATGGGTCCCAGCAACGTATTCAGACATGCGAGCGGCGCGCCGAGCGGTGGTTACGAGAAGTTGGGCTGGCCGTGTCTTGAAGTTGCGTTCGCCGTGAGTTCCAACACTCAGGCCATCGACGGTCCGCTCGTCGCCGACGATGCCCCGCCGTTTGTGAGCTACGGGTTGGCCGCTACGGCGTTCTTCGGGCTCACCGCCGATATCGGCCGAGCGCCAGAGACGATGCAGTCCGTGTTCCGGCGCCAGGACCTCACAGGGCGGGTCGTACGAGTCACAATCCGAGCCGCCGACGTGACCGTAGAACTCGAAGGTCCTCGTATCGCTGGTGCCTTCCTCAATCTCGCAGGACCGACCTACAGCATTCGAAAGCGCCTGGGACGCAATGGGTTTCGGGTCGTCGAGTTTCCGTTGCAGGAGGCGGTCCCAGATGGATCGTGGGTGGTGCTCCATCGCGCAGGAGAATGGATCGACCGGCGCCATATCTCCTGGCCGTATTCAACTGCGACCGAACCCGGTGTCGAGATCGTCCTCGAGCCGGCGACAAAGCTCGAAGGTCTTGTCGCTGGGGGCGAAGGGCCGACTGTCGAGTTCAAGCGGGAGTTACCACCGCAGCGCGAAGCGGATGTCCGAGACGTGCTGAAGACCGTCGCCGCCTTTGCCAACGCTACCGGCGGCACACTGCTCTTCGGCGTTGCAAACGACGGGGAGATCATCGGCGTCGAGCGCGCTCGCGGCATTGAGGAGCGACTCTCCGGCCTCGTGACGTCGTGGATCTTGCCTCTGCCGGACTTCGAGATCGATGAGCTTCCTGTCCAAGGTCGCGACGATCTCGCCGTGTACACGATCACGGTGGGCGCCGGCGACCGACCGCCCTACGGCTGCGGGACGAAGCCAGTGAACCTCCGCTACTACGTACGTCGGGGATCAACGACGTTCACCATCTGGCCGGATGAGGTTCGGAATCTTGCCCGGTCGCGCCCATCGACCGACACAGAGCGGTCTCCTGGGGGCTGGCTTAGGTGACGACGGGCGGCCGGTGGAGCAGGGTCGCCGTCTATAGCGAGATGTCACAGTATTATTGATCGAATGGATGTTCGATTGTCCAGGGTCCGACAAGGGACTCTCTCCTTCTATTTGGGAGGTCGCCTCGGTGCCGATGATCGCCTGCTCGCGGCGAGCCTAAGTGGATCGATCGTCCTTCGGGGTGAGGCGGCCTGGCGTCATGCGGGGGAGCTCCGGTCGAGGGGGTGGGAGGGCGAGCTGCTCATCGATCCGGCGGCGTACGAGTTGGAGCACTCGCTCGCCGGAACGCCAAATCTCTTCGGTTCGGACCCTTGGCTGGACAACCAGCGCGCCGCTCAGGTCGCCGAATACGTCAGTCCCGGCGTTTACGTACCCGCCAGGGATCGCAACGCTCTCGTCAGGGGAATCGAGAGTCAGACTCGCTGGCTTGAGCAAGCTGGCTCGGGGCGCCTGTCGCTTGCCGTGCACTGGCGGTGGCTGACCGTCGATCTGCCGGCGTTCACGTCGGAGTTGCTCGGGGCAGGCTTGCCCATCACCCTCGCTTTGGCCGATCCAAACGATCCGCTGGGACATGCAGGTGCAGTCAAGGGCCTCGTGAAAGTCCTCAACGAGGTCCCCGACGTCGCCCTCTTTAGGGCTGATGTCGGCGCGCTCGGAGCCATTGCGCACGGCGCGACCGCTGGAGCCGTGGGAACCGGAACATCTGTCCGCCACGTCGTACCGCCGGACAGGCCAGCCGGTGGAGGGCGAACCGGCTCACCTTCAGTGTTTTGCCCGGAGCTACTGGACTGGAGGTTGGCGTCAGTCCTCGCCGCCTTCCCTCGCCGAAGCGTCCCAATTTGCCACCTCACGTGCTGCCAAGGTCAGTCGCTCGCTCGTTTCATTGGACCTGGAGGAACCGAAGAGGCACGGCGACACAATCTGCACGCCGTCCACGATGTCGCGCGCCAGATTCTCGAACTCGATCGAACGGCACAACCAGTGGCTTTCCGCAACGCGTGTCGCCAGGCGCTCTCCGCCCTCGATCGGCTGGAACTCGCGGTCAGTACCCCACAGACTCCCCGACCGCAACTGAAGGCGTGGGCGTCGATATGACACTGCCCGAGAGCCAAGCCTGATAGAGCTGTTCAGCCAGGCACCAATGGTGGGGGCCGAATTCAACGATCGGGGCAACTGGCGTGGCTATCACACGGGGCACTGGACCGGCGACGGCAAGACCAAGTCCCCAGAGCGCGGCCTGTAACCGATGTTCTTCTGAGAAGCAGGCGTCCGTACCGACCACGACTCGCGGCGCCACGGTTACGAACGACCCCAGGGCACTCAGCGTCTTGGTCCACTTTCCCAGAGCACCAGCGGCGAGGAGAACTCGCCCCGGCTGACGAACGCGCCGAGCAACCTCTCCTCTTGCTTCGCGGCTTACCGCACCGTCCAGCGTCATCAAGTGGTTCAGTACCGGCGCCCGGATCGAGCTGGTGGCAACTGGCCATTCGTACGGAAGCTCCCACAGCGCAGCGACATCACGAAGGTTGGTGATCGGCCCAACGCCGAGCGCTGCGCGAGCCTGGTGCTCCGCGTTGTCCACTTCGAAGACAACCGCCAAGTGCTCTCCGCGGTGGTGGAAGCGCACCGCATCGCCGCGTTGGTCGAACAGCCGCACAGCCGCCGAGACCTCCTCGGGGGCGCAGGGTGTCGGCATCGTGATCAAATAGTAGTGAAACGCGTAACGCGATTCACTTACTTATGAAACACGCCAGCTCGTCGGAACAGGATCGTGCGATGTCGAAGGCGCTCTTCGGCAACGCCAACTTTGTCGCGGTCGCGCAGTTCATCGGAAAGCAACGAGGGTCGTTCTTCGTCCGCCAGGTCGCTTCCTCGACTGGACTAGTCGACGCCGTGGTGAAACCGATCGTGGAGAGGCTGCTAGAGGCGGGCGTGATCGAGGAATCCCCGAGCCTGGGCGGCAGGGCGATCAGGTACCGGCGTCGAAGCTCGCATCCGATATGGACCTTCGTGTCTCATCTCCGATGACGGTTGCCAGGCAGTGACCGCACGCCACCTACTGTCGGGTTTTTCACGAGTGACGTTGCAACAGCGATAGTTGCCGGCTCTGTCGGTGTCGCCACCACTGGTGGCCGAGTCACGCGAAGAAAGCGCCATCGTGCCGATAAGCGAGTTACGACCCGGAGATGTTCCGGTGGGAGATCCTGCCCGAGCTAAGCGCGGTGAGGTTCTCCGAGATCGCCGAGGAGGCCGGTTGCTCGAAGGAGTACGCGTCAGACATCAGGCGTGGGAAGTGGACGCCGCACGTGTCGACGTGGCCCGCTCTGTATCGCCTACTCCGGCAAGGCATGGCTATCGGAACACTTCGAAAGGTTCGGCGAGCGTCTGGAGTACGTCTGGACCGGGGCGATCTTCCTTCCCGGCAGGCACACCGCCTTTCGCCACAAGATGATCTTCGAGCGCTGGCGCCTGGTGACTTTCTTCTCTGCCGGCACGTACGACGTGCGCACCACGATTGTCGATGCGCTCATGGCGAGAGGACGCGGCGAGAGGGGCGACCATTCCTGGCACCAGACGGTTGGTCCCCCCAGTCGCCTTGTCGAGATGGCGACCCGTTCTGGCGAAATGGTTTTGGACCCGTTCCTCGGATCCGGGACGACTGGTCTCGTGGGCCTAAGACGACGATTCCTCGGGTGCGACATCGACCCGGGCGCGGTGTCGCTTGCCCTGGAGCGACTGCAGACTGCGTTCCAGGACTCGGCGTAACAGGGCCCGGCGCTTCCAGGTCGCTAGCTGCCATCTCTGTTAGCTTCGGCGTAGTTGGCCACGGGGAGGTGCTAGTGGACGCTCTGCTTGGCACGTTGAAGGAGTGTGCTGCACGGATCGACGACTTTCGGAGTCATCACACCCAGTTGGGTGAGGAGAACACGAAGGCAGCACTGATAGAACCTGTGTTGAAGGCGCTCGGCTGGGACACCTCGAACCCCGACGAGGTGCACCACGAGTACAGGCGACTGTCCAATGACAACCCCGTCGACTACGCGCTCTTGCTGCTGAGAACGCCGCGCCTGTTCCTCGAGGCCAAGGATCTCTGGGTCAACCTCGCCGACCCGAAGTGGGCGAACCAGTTCATCGCGTACGCCACCGCCGCTGGTGTCCAATGGGTCGTGCTCACAAACGGAGCTGAGTGGCGCGTTTACAACGCTCATGCACCGGTGCCGATCGAGCAGAAGCTCTTTCGGACGGTCCGCATCGATGAGGACCTGGACAGCGCCTACTCGGTGCTCGAGCTTCTCAGTAAGGACAACATGCGCGAGCTGCGCATCGAGGAGTTGTGGAAGGGCTTCTTCATCGATCGCAAGGTCCATGACGCTCTCACGAACCTCTTCAGTGGGAGCGAACCTGCCAAGGAGATCGTCTCGGCGGTCCGTCATCGGGACCCGGACCTGAAGCTTTCCGAGATCCGAGAGAGCCTCGCGAGGGTCCGTGTCGTCTTCGACTTTCCGGCACCGCTTGACGCTCCGGGCCCTATATCGCCACCGAAGCACAAACCCGCTGCTGTGATTCCGGCTCCAGATGACGCGCATGTCCAGGAATCGGAGAGGGTGCTCTCGGTGAAGAAGCTCCTTGACGTGGGCAGGCTCTCAGTCGACGCGAACCTCGAAGCCACCTATCTTGGGCAGCGCCACACAGCCGAGGTTCTGCCTGACGGACAAATCAGATACGCCGGGACCGTCTATAAGTCGCTGTCCGCGGCCGGCGGTGCCATGGCGCTCGCTTTGAAGCAGCCTCGAGAGGCGAGCGGCGGGGCTCCGAGCATCGACGGCTGGATGTTCTGGCGCGTGCGGGACGAGAAGACGGGAGACCTCGTCACGCTGAAGGAGATCCGCCGTCGAGCGGCGCAAGAGCTCTAAACGTCGCGAGATCCCATTTCGTGCTCCGGATTGCCCGCTTTGATGCGCCAACCAGCTCCATGATTGGGCCATGACCTCGACGGGCACGTCCGCCTGCTCGCGCCGCTCACCCACGAGCTGGCCGAGACGATGCTCCAGTGGGCCAAGTCGCTCGGTCCGGTCGCCGAGCACGTCGCGCATGCCTTCGGCAAGGCGATGGCCGGTACGTACTCTGCGGCCACCCCCCTCACGTCTCGCCGCCTACGGGATGCGCAGGCGGTCGTGAAGGCACGCAAGGTCGAGGCGATTCGTCGTACGGCTGCTGGCAGGGTCCTCCAGCGTCCAGCAGCTCAGCCGGCCGCTCTTGCGTTGTGGACTTGTCCCGACTGCGGAGGGGCAGTCACGAACCCTCGTCACGTCCGCTGCGATGCCTGCATCACCGCCGACCCTGCTCAGGCGCCCGAGATCCGTGGCAGCCGTTGCGCTGCCATCGCGGCCCGCAAGCGGGCGCTCTCGGAGTGGGACATGGCCAACCCCGACATCGTCTACGACCCGGAGCTGTTTAAGCGGGACATCTTGCCGAGGCTCGCAGGCATGAACCTCTCCGAGATCGCAGAGGCGGCCGGCTGCTCCAAGGCGTACGCGTCGGACATCAGGCGTGGGAAGTGGACACCGCATGTGTCGACGTGGAGGGCGCTCGCGGCCCTAGTCCGCTAATTGCGCTCGGCCTTCTATCCCCAGGAGGCGAACTGCCCTTGTCTAGGCTCCAGCTAGAGCTGTGACCACCTGGGGAGCTGATTGATGCCACCCGCCAAGAACAAACAGGAGGGCCTACGCCGAGTGACCACGCTGGTCGCTCGATACCGGGCGAACAGCACGTTCTTCTCCTCGGCGACGTTCGGCGAGACGGCAACCCGCAATCAATTCATCGACCCCCTGCTTGAAGCATTGGGCTGGGATGTGAAGGACGAACAGGGACTTGGCCCGCAGGCAGAGGTCCAGGTCGAGAACAGCTTTCGCGTCGAAAACGAGGTCTCCGGCAAGGAGGACTGGGATCTAGATCTCACCGAGGAAGAACTGGCTCAGCGCGTCTCCCGCACGCGTTACCCCGACTACGTTCTGCGAGTCGCAAGTACCGATGCCGTAGTAGTCGAAGCCAAGCGCCCTAGCGTCGATCTCAGGAGCAAGTCGCCCGCTTTCCAGGCCAAGAGCTATGCCTGGGCCCGCAACATGCCCGTAGCTGTGCTGACCAACTTCGAGTGCCTTCGTGTCTTTGACGGCCGCTTTCGGCCCGACTACGAGCGACCGAACGGAAATCTCGTCAGGGGCATGGATCTCGCCTGCGACGATTACGCGCCGTCTTGGGGCGCCATTTGGGACCTACTTTCGAAGGACGCCGTGGCGGGCGGGAGCATGGAACGCTTCGTCGCCGCCAATCCGGCGCGCGGCGCCGTGCCAGTTGACCGGTCGTTCCTCGACGAACTCGATCAGTGGCGGGTCAACCTGGCGACGGACCTGCACCGCCACAACGGGGATCTCGACCAGTGGGAGTTGGCCGAAGCCACTCAGCGAATCCTTGACCGGGTGATCTTCATCCGCTTCATGGAGGACCGCCGTATCCTCGACCAAATAGTCCTACGCCGCTACGCGCGGCAAACGGACTCGTACGCGCACGCGGTCCCCATCTTCCGCTCGATTGATGCGCGCTTCAACGGCCAGCTCTTCACCGACCACTTTTGTGAACGACTCGAAGTCTCGGACGGCCTTTTCCAACGCCTTATCGAGGGGCTCTACCCGCCGCGCTCGCCTTACCGGTTTGACATGATCGAGCCGGCCCTACTGGGCAGCATCTACGAGCGGTTTCTAGGCCAGCAGATCACTATCGATTCGCGGGGCACCGTCAAGGCCGAGCTCAAGCCCGAGGTGCGACACGCTGGCGGGGTCTATTACACGCCCAAATGGGTCGTCGATCGGATCGTGGCCGACGTGGTGGGTCCGCTCGTGCAGGGCAAGACGCCGGCCGCCGTGGCCAACGTCAAGATCCTCGATCCCGCGTGTGGCTCAGGCGCCTTTCTGTTGGGGGTCTTCGACTACTTGGTGCGCTGGCATGAGGAGTATTACGGGTCACATCCGAAAGCGGACCGACGGTCGCACTTTGTGACCCCGGACGGCCAGCGCCACTTGACGGCCGACATGAAGGCACAGATCCTGACGAACTCGATCTTCGGCGTCGATGTCGACCCCCAGGCGATCGAGGTCACTCAAATGAATCTGTACCTCGCTCTGTTGGAGCACGAGAGCCTGACGACGCTCGAAAGCCAGCAGCGCCTCTTCCAGCATGCATACCTGCCGCGCCTTAATTGCAACATACGGTGCGGCAACAGTCTTCTCGCCGAGACTGATCTCCCGCCTGGCACCTTGTTCACGGACGAGGCGACTGAGTTGCGTCGGCGCATGAATCCTTTCGACTGGCACGATCCGCAGAACGGATTCGGCGAAGTCTTCACGCGCAGCAACGGCTTTCACGGAATTGTCGGCAATCCGCCGTACGTGCGCGTGCAGGTCCTTCGAGCTCTGTGGCCGGACGAGGTTGCTGCTTATATCCACAAGTACCGGTCCGCGACCGAGGGCAGCTTTGACGTGTCGTTCCTATTCATCGAGCGCGGGCTGGAGCTGCTGCGACCCGATGGGCGACTCGGTTACATCGTGTCCCGCCAGTTCGCAGAGACCACTGCTGGCCGGCCGCTACGTGAGCTTCTGTCGAAGGGGCGGCATGTGCAGGCCATCGTCGACTTCGGCGATGGTTTCGTCTTCAGTGAGGCCCGTGCATACACGATGCTCCTTACCCTCGGGAAGTCAGCCAGCCGCTCCTACCAGTTAACAAGAGTCCCTGCTCCGCCATCACCCGTAGCAATCGCCGCAGCCGAAGTGCCGAGGAGCGCTCTCAGTGCTTCCCGCCCCGCCAAGACGCTCACCGACAGCGAATGGGGACTGGAGCTACCGCTAGAGGCCGACTTGCTCCAACGTTTGGGCCGTGATCATGCCACGCTGTCGGACGTTTGCAACGACGTGATCTTCCAGGGCGTGGTGACGGGCGCCGACTACGTGTTCTGCCTTGATGACCTCGGACTCGATCCGACGAACCGTGTGCTGCGGCGGGCCCGTCACCGGCGATCGGGCGTCGAGACGAGCATTGAGGACGCGATCCTTTACCCGGTCGTGGCGGGTAGGAGTGACATCCAACGCTTCACATGCAACGAGAGCACGCGGGTGCTACTGCTGCCTTATGAGAAGCTGGATGGAGCCCGTCGCTTCTCTCTCATGTCACGCCAGAGGCTTCGCAAGGACTTTCCGATGGCATGGAAGTGGCTGAGCCGATATCGGGACGAGTTGGAGGTTCGTACGGGCACTTGGACCGACGACGACTGGTGGGGCTTTTCACGACGGCAGAACTTGGAGATCTTCCAGGAACCCAAGATACTTGTGCCGTACATGCTGGACCAAGCTTGTGCCTGGCTCGACGGCGGCCAGCATTACTTCGTCAATGTGACCACCGGTGGCTACGGAATCCCGGCCCCGGACTGGGACGAGGCACGTTACGTCTCCGCGCTGCTCAACAGTCGCCTTTTGTCATGGGCCCTGCGCCGCTACAGCCGGGCCTTTGGTGGTGGCTGGTTCGCTGCTCGCAAGGCCAATCTCGCTCGCCTGCCTATCGCCGACGCCGATGTGGCGACGCGGGCGAAGATCGTTTCGCTATTCGACGAGTGCTGTGCGACCAAGATTCGGGTTGGCGAGGCGAGGAGCGATCGTGATCGCAATCTCTGGAGCCGCGCGGAGGACGCCGCGATCCAGCGTTTCGATGCTGCGGTGGAGGACGCGTTCGGTCTCACTCCCGCTGAGCGACTCGTGCTTACAGCGAGCGCAGCCACTGGGCCTGCTCGAGACGGCGAAGCTGAAGGCTAAATCGCCCTGAAACCGGGGACAGGCATGACCGTGCCAGCTCTGCGTCCCGAACCCCGGACCAGCGCGGCGGACGCCGACGGTGGGCACGGTGGGCGGCGGACGAGGTGCCGTGGGGTTGGCAACCCATGGGCCGGGAGCCGGGCACATCCGAACCAGACCCACACCCATCACCACCAGGCACTACGCGTCGCGTGTCCGCGCCAGCGGCAGTTTCGCGGCCCCGTCCCCCTCTTTCCCCGCACTCGCCAGTGGGCGCTGAGGGACTCGAACCCCGATGCTGAATGGCACACCCGGAATTGTCGGCTGCTGCTGCCACGCCCGGCTCGCCCAGGTGAGGCTGCTTGGAGAAAGGGTTCGGTGTGCGGATCTCGGCGGGCCATGTGGTGGTGCGACTTGGGTGGCAAGCTTGGAGCAGTGACTTCCGAGCGCGAGCCGACGCTGACCCCCGACACGATCGTTCCGTGCGGCTGGCCCGGCTGCGAGGTCCCGGTACGGCTCGGGAAGCTTGCCTGTGACGCGCACCTCGACGAGATGAGCATCGCAGCGCCGCTCCGCCGCGACAGGCGGTGCCCGGACTGCGGGGAGTCTTCGCCGTTCGGGGTGCTGCTGCACCAGTGCGCACGTTCTAACCCCGACGAACCGTGTGTTCCAGCGTGACAGCAAGACACCGATCTCTTCTCCCTCGGAGGATCAGGGAACGGGAGCGGGGAGCGCCGGGCAGGTCGCGTTGACAAAACCGGCAAGCGGCTTCACCTTCGCCGGGGGATTGGTAGTCCCCGCTATCCGGCATAGTCCAGCTTGACGCACCTGCGCATGTCCTCACCTGTGCATGTCCTCACTTAATGCGAGCCAGCCCGAGCTTCGGAGTGGGAATCGACCGACTCCCTAGTTGACCTGCTCGATGTTGCGGAACGATTCTCGGTACAGGCGCCACGAACGTCGACTGGGGGTGCTTCATAGCCGTAGCTCCGGCCGTGAAACCCATCTCGCCGGGCGTTTCATAAGTAACGGTGAAGTCAGCCGATGCACCGGAGCCTTGTATCGGGCTGGGAAACGCCTCAACCGTCCCGTCAGGCGTCACCATCTCAATTGCATCGGAATAGGGGGGCTCCGTCCACGAGCCGGACGGTACTGTCAAGCCGAGATCCGTGAAGGTCACCAACCCGAAGTCCGCGAGAGGAAAGAGCCCTTGGGTGGTCGGATCGCCGGGGTCCTCTGCTATCCACTCAGCGGACGTGCCGGACCCGGAGAAAGACTCGACGTTTGACGATGACGATCCACTGGTGAGATCACTGACGTAATAGGCCCAGAGGCCCGACGTTTCCTGCCATACCTCAGCATCGATGACATCGCCGGGAGAGACCGCGAAGAGGATCTGGCTCAGGTAGTTGTCAGCCTGGTCCGTCCACCAGGCATAGTCGGTCTGCTGCCCGCTGGCGCAGTACGACGACGTTCCGTCCTGGAAGAGACCCGGGTTCGCATCGCTAAGACCGTTGACGCCGACCCAGTCCGATGTGAAGCCATTTGGTACCGAGGTGCAGTCGAGCGTCGGCACTGTCCAGTCGGCACTTACGGCTTGGTACCCGCCGCTGCCTCCTGTAAGGAAGTACCCAGACCAGTTGTTAGAGGGCGAGCCAGGGAACGATGGTGGGGGCAGCGTCGTCGAAGTAGTCGTGGTAGTCGACGTCGTTGTCGACGTGGTCGTTGGGGGGACCGTCGTCGTGGTCGATGTTGTCGACGTTGTGGTTGTGGTCGTTGGGGGGACCGTCGTAGTAGTCGACGTCGTCGTAGTGGTCGGCGCTGTCATCCCGGCCTCAACGACCTTCAGGTGTTCGACCGTCTTGGTCTTGCCGAGCACCGTCAGGCTGAGTGTGTAGTCCGTAACTGTTCAGGTGTCAGCTTCGTGGGGTGACAGTCGGGAGGCGCTCAGGTCCGAGGGACCACTCCCGGGAGCCAGACGTCTCCTTCGAAGAGGAGCTGTAGCCCGGAGAGGACGTCCTGT
>Ga0182027_10012547_pt1 | contig 11894 bp, 4 predicted proteins | sample 712E1DmetaG_FD_121300 | JGI IMG/M metagenome (GOLD analysis project Ga0182027, IMG submission 121300) | Permafrost microbial communities from Stordalen Mire, Sweden - 712E1D metaG (Illumina Assembly) | ecosystem: Environmental > Terrestrial > Soil > Wetlands > Permafrost | place: Sweden...
CGGCGTCGATGACCCGGGTGAAGAAGCAGATATCCACGCCGGCTTTGGTTGCCATTTCGTCCAGAATGAGCTTGTAACCCTCAGGGTGAAAGGGGGTCCAGAGGTGCTGGGTCTTGCGCCACATGTCGGGATTATTGCTCGGAGGCATGAACCCGCGCTTGTACAGGGACTCGATGATCTCTTCCATCAAACCCCGGATCAGCATCTTCTCGCCATCCGCGAGGGGGCCAAAGGCGGTGACCAGTCCGGACGTGCCCATGCCTCCCATGCAGCCTGAGGCTTCCACCAACAGGACTTTGCCTCCGAGCCGCGCGGCACTGATGGCAGCGGCAGCACCCGCCGGACCACCTCCGGCCACGACAAGGTCATAGCCCTCCACCACCGGAATCTCGCGCACCAACTTGTAGGTCTTTCCACCTTGGGGTCGCGCCGATGCGTGACAAGGTATTATTGCTGACGAAAGCGCCATAGAACCTACTTTGCCCATCATGGACCTTCTGGTCATTCGCGACATATTGTCCCTCCCCTTAATCACTCTATCTCCCCGATTCGCCCCCTGATGCCCTATATCCCACTTCTCCTGGCAGGCAGAGCGAAGAGCCACTTTCATCCATCGAATCGCTCGGCCCATCAGGCGGCACGAGTCAAGGTCTTACTGGTGCTCGTCTGCGGCAGGTACGCTCCTGCCTTGCGCAAAGTGGCCACCAGGACTTCGGTATCAATCTCCGCCGCGGGCCGCTGGGTGCGAATCGACTGCACCGCCGCTGTTCCGGCCGCCTGCCCCAGCAAGTAGGCTGCTGGCTGCACGCGGATGGCGGCGTTCACCCTGACGTCGGTGGAGACGCACCGGCCCGCCGCCCATAGGTTCTTCCACCCCTTGGGCACCAGTATCCCGTAAGGCATGCCGTAGCACTCACCAACCTTCAGCTTCCCCGTCTTGGTGAACTCTGTGTGATACCGCTCATACTCTGCCTTGGAATTGTCGTAAGGATGAGGATCCATGGGGTAGTTGTAAACGCCGATCTGATCGGGGAACTGCCGCCGCGACAGGAAATCGTTCGCGGTCATCTCATACTCGCCCAGAATGCGCCGCGATTCCCGTACGCCCATCAGAGACGCCGTGGTGACGTGCTCAAGGTTCTCGCAGCCGGGCACATACTTGCGATAGAACGCGATGTACTCCTGCGCCAGACGGCGGCCGCACATAAGGCCATCGCTCATGCTCTTGCATCGCAACGCGTCGAGGTTAAAAACATGAGGCGCGTTCAACAATCCGATCTTTTCGCCGGTTCGGAAAAGCCCGGGAACGTGCCTGTCGGGCACGGTAAAGAAACCATCGTCGATGGCCTTTTCCACCATCTTCTGCTGGTCTTTAAATCGGTCCCAGTCAACGCCGGAGACCATTGAGCACAGGGATGGCGGCATGATACCGGGCGTATCGCGGCCCGCTTCACGGCAGATTGCGCCGCAAAGGGCGGACAACACCGCATCGCCCGTGCCATCCACGAAAGTCTTGGCTTGCACATAGTGGTAACCTTCGATGTTGCTCAGGACCACGCCGCGGACTTCACCGGCTTTGGCGTCGGCGTCCACATCAATGACCTGCGTAAAAAAGCAGATGTCCACTCCCGCTTTGGTGGCGAACTCGTCCAGGATCAGCTTGTAACCTTCCACGTTGTGGGGCACATCTTTCATGTGACCGTTGCGCCAGCTTTCCGGCTTGACGTGTGATTCAATGAAGCCGCGCTGGAACATAGCTTCAACGACTTCCAGTATCACTCCACCTACGAGCAGCCTTTCGCCATCTCCCAAAGCGGGAAATTCGGTGACCAAACCGGAGGTCCCCATCCCTCCCATGCAGCCGGTAGCTTCAACGAGAAGCACTTTGGCGCCGAGCCGTGCGGCGCTAATTGCAGCCGCGGCGCCGCCAGGTCCGCCCCCGGCAACCACCAGGTCGTAGCCTTTCCCAACCGGAATCTCTCGTTCCAGCCGGTAGGTGTTGGCGCCGCTTTTTTGCGCACCCGCTTTACCAGAGGCACCTGCCACTGCCACCATTGAAACACCGACAGTCCCCAACAGCGTCCTTCTGTTCATCTTTGCCATTTCTGACTCCTTCTCCGGAAGTAGGGGCATAAGGCCATGCAAGCTGTGCAAATCAGTAAACGCACTCCACTCTCACTGCGAGTTCAATACTAGAGTTAACGATTCGCTTTCCCTCGCCCCCTGAGGGGAGAGGGGGGACCGCGAGGCGGAGGGGGCACCACGTTCTGCTTGTTGTGGGGGTGAGGGGGTTCTCGACCGAGACGAAAATCATTTGTTACGAGCCTCAGAAGCAAGTCAAAAGGCAGAAGTGAAATGCCCAAAGCCTTGGCATTAGCTTAGTAGGCCCCAGAGTTCTTGACCCCTCACCCGTCTCGCCCCGGCTGGTGAAAACGCCGGTTGCGAGCCACCCTCTCCCCTCGGAGAGGGCTGTGGATTCAACTTGGCCCTTCCATCAAGCACCGTTGCTGCTCACGCGCGCGTCAGGGTCTTACTCGTCGTGGTCTGCGGCAGGAATGCTCCGGCTGCGCGCAGCGTTACAACCAATTGTTCGGTATCCAACTCGGCTGCCACACGGTTCGTCTTAATGGACTGTACGGCTGCCGTGCCCGCCGCCTGACCCATCATTGCCGCCGCGGGTTGCACCCGGATGGAGCCTTGCACCTTCACATCAGTGGAGACGCTGCGGCCCGCTACCCACAGATTGTTCCAACCCTTGGGCACCAGCACGCCATAAGGAATGCCAAAGAACTCGCCCGGCTTTAGCCTTCCGTACTTGGTGTACTCTTCGAAATAACGGTCGTACTCTGCCTTGGAAGTATCGTAGGGATGGATATCAATGGCTTTGGCGAAGACGCCGATTTGATCGGGAAACTGCCGGCGCCCCATCAAATCATTTACGTTCATTTCATATTCGCCCACGATGCGCCGGGATTCCCGCACCCCGATCAACGAGGCGGTGGTCACGTGCTCCAGCTTTTCACAGCCGGGCACGTACTTGCGGTAGAACGCCATGTATTCCTGCGCCAACCGGCGGCCCAGCATCACGCCATCCGTCAGGCTCTTGCAGCGCAGAGAGTTCAGATTGAAAAGGTGTCCCGCGTTCAGACTGCCAACGTTTTCACCAACACGGAAGAAGCCGGGAAGATGAATATCCGGCTGGGTAAAGAAGCCGTCCTTAACCGCCTGTTCCACGGCTTTCTGCGCTCCGCCCTTTGGCATGCGGTCCCAATCCAGACTGGCGCATAGCGAACACAAGGTTGCGGGCATGATATGAGGCGTATCGCGTCCGGCTTCGCGGCATTTGACACCGCAAAGGTCGGCCAACACTGCATCGCCGGTGCCATCCACAAAAGTCTTGGCGCCCACGTAACGGTAACCTTCAATGTTGCTTAGAATCACGCCGTTCACTTTGCCGGCTTGGGCATCAAAATCCGCATCGATGACGCGGGTGAAGAAGCACATGTCCACGCCGGCCTTGGTCACCAACTCGTCCAGAACCAGCTTGTACCCCTCAACGTTAAAAGGAGTCCAAGTCATGCAGGCCTTGCGCCACGAGTCTGGGCTGATATGCCGATTAATGAATCCGCGTTTGTACAGGGTCTCGACAACTTCCAGCATCACCCCGCCCACGAGGTTTCTCTCGCCGTCGGCCATGGGATCAAACTCTGTGACGAGCCCCGAGGTGCCCATACCACCCATACACCCCGTGGCTTCCACCAGCATTACTTTGGCGCCGAGCCGGGCGGCACTGATGGCGGCCGCGGCACCTGCCGGGCCACCGCCCGCCACGACGAGGTCGTAGCCATCCACAACCGGAATTTCGCGCACCAGCTTGTAGGTCTTCCCGCCCTGAGATTGAGCGCTTAATTTGCCAGGAGCAATTGCCGCGGCCACCGCCGAAGCGCCGACCGCACCCAACATGGTCCTTCTGCTTATCTTTGCCATTGCTTCCTCCTCAACAGAACTAGCCCGGACTTCTCTCCAGCCCGAGCGGTTCCCTTTGCTCAGATGATTATTCAAGCCCCAAAGGGGCGTACTAACAGAGCCCAGGCCATCGGCCTGGGCTGTGAGGGTCCGCCTATATGCCAAGCCCTGAAGGGGCGCGCCAACACCCTCGGCAGTTTCGTTCCAGTTCCCCAATTTATTCTCAGCCGAGGGGGCAGGGACGGGGGCTTCGTAGATCGCCCCTTCAGGGCTCGGCCCGAAGACAATCTGTAAACCCAGGCCGTTGGCCTGGGCTCTGTTAGTACGCCCCTTTGGGGCTCGCTTGGGATCAAGGCAACGTCGAATTACGGCGCAGCAAAACCTGGGCCCTCCCAAACCGGGCATGAGAAATCCGGGCTAAATCCCCTCTCCCCTCGCCCCTCTGGGGGAGAGGGGAGAGGGGGTCGAGGTGTGCCCCGTCAGATGAGGTGGACAACATTGGAGCCGAGCGCTGCCCTCCTCTCATCTGACGGTTACTTCTGCCCTCTTAGAACACGAACTTCAGTGCGAACTGAAGGTCACGAGGGTCGTTTGCTTGCGCTGTAACGGTCCCGAACGCTGCCGATGTAACGGAGGTGTTCGGACCGGCGAATTGCGGTGTATTGAACAGGTTGAAAGCTTCGGCACGGAACTGTGCAGTAATTTGCTTATCGCGTAGGTGGAAGGCGAAGTTCTTGGTCAGTACCGTATCGACGTCACGAGCCCAATCCGTCCGGACATCCGGCTGCACCGGCCCAACGTTGCCGAAAGTGTAGGCAGGAGCTACTGAAAACACGCTGGTATTGAACCACTTGGCAATGGTCGGATTGCTGAGCTTCGCGCTGGTGCCATTGTTGACGGATGGGCGACTGATGCCGATGGGCTGGCCGCTCATCATGGTTACGAAGGAGTCAAAGTCCCAACCGCCAATGATGGCATTGGCGATCCGGTTGAGACCTTGACCGTGAGCGCGGCCGTGGCCGTAAGGGATGGAGTAAACCCAACTGAGCCGCAAATTATTGGGTGTGTCGAAGGTGGAAAGGCCCCTCTCCGCATGAAGATTGTAAATATCTTGTGGGCTTCTCACGTCATCAATACTTTTGGACCGCGTATAAACAGCATTGAAAGTGAGTGTTGTGGACAAGCGCTTTTCCACTTGGATACTGCCCGCCTGATAGGAAGTATCTCCCCAATTCCCGTATACCTGGCTGATGCCAGTATACTGGGGATAGGGGAGAAGCGACTGCTGTTTGGAAATCTGAGCGCCGGCAAGCACCCCCCCCAGGCCGAGGCCCGCGAAGGGGTTGGCAACCAACGCACTCAGCCCGCTGCCGAGTGAGAGGTATTGATCAGGAAGCTGATCGATGTTCAGGGATACCGCGGAGGATACCGAATTGGCATCTGTGCTGAGGTGGGTTGCTTTGGCGCCCCAATAATGGACGTCGAGAACGATTCCTCCGGGTAGTTGGCGCTGAACTCCGAAGCTCCACACCTGCGAATACCCAAGAGCGGACTGATGTTCCGCCATCGTTGTGCCGGCCCCCACATTAACCAAGGGGTTCCGGTCATTCGCTGCCGGCGCGATTCCGCTGGGAAACGGATTGCTCATGGTGTTGGTGGGGGTAAGGCCGTCGATGGATGCCACCATGGTCGTTGTTTGATTGGTTTCGACGGCACCAAAACCATTGGCGTAAACCATGCGCGGTAGATAGACCAAACCATAGCCGCCGCGAACTACCGTTTTGGGGTTGAGGCTGTAAGCAAACCCGAAGCGCGGCCCTAAACCACGGAGGTTGGTGGACATCGTGTTATTAGGATTTCCTTGCCCGATCCACCTTACTACACCCTTGAGATTCGTCAGCCCCGCATTCGAGGCGAGCGGAGATGCCGCAGTCGGGTCGAAATAGGCAATCCGGTTGTATTTTTCCGAGTCGCCGATGTTTATCTCCCAGCGCAGACCAAGGTTGAGGGTGAGCTTACTGGTCAGCCGCCAATCGTCCTGGGCGAATAAGCCATAGTACGCGCCTACTGTCGAGATCGTTTGCAACTGTTGGATGCTACCATTGGCAGCATCCCCGAGGAGGAAACTGGCAAAGCCGTATCCTGCTGTCGTGCTGGCCTGCACGGGATTGGGTCCCTGCGTAAAACCGCGAGTGAAACTGAAGTGGCCCGCTGCAACCGAGTTCTGCCCTTCGTTAAAATGTATCCAGCGCGAGTCCTCCCCGAATTTCAGACTGTGCTTCCCGTGTTGATGGCTGACGCTTGACACCACAGCGAAGGCGTTGCGCGGTTGGTGCTGAACAATATCATCCGTGGTCGCGGGGTTATCTGTACCCAGCACGTCACTGATGGTGAAGACGGGGAACATTTTGCTAGCCTTCGCGACGTAGGAACCGGGGAGCTTGAGGGAAGACAGATCGAATCCATCGGAGAGTCCCATTTGCCAAGCCAAACCACGGCTGCCCGAAAGGTTAACATCCGCCACTGTGCTGTTGGAAAACACATGGGTAAAATCGACCACCGCTTGGGTAAAGTGGTCTTTTACCGATCGACCCCCACCGATGGGAATGGGAAGAGGCCCCGGCGTAATACGCGTCTCCTTATCCTGCGAGAAGCGGGCGAACATCCTGGTCTTTTCGGTAAAGTTCACATCACTACGGAAATCGTATTTGTTGGTGGTTATTTTCGAAGCGGCGGCATAGATGTAATTGCTGGCATTTGTCACTGCGTTGCCCGCCAGATTCGGTGTGGGGTAATACCCAACGGTGGCCGATGCCACCGGATTAATGGTCGTAATCGTGTTATTAGCGAAAGCGCTGCGTTGGTATCCGCCTCCTGGCAAAGTCACCAGCGTGGACGGATCGTAGATCGTTATTAGCGACCCGTTACTGGCATATGTTGTGGAGAAGTTTCCCTGCCGCTGCGCTGCCGTCGGAAGGCTACTGATCGTCGTCACCGGGACGGCCTGACGCATCCCTTCATAGTCTCCAAACAGGAACCATTTCCCTTTTATGATGGGTCCCCCCATGTTGGCGCCGAACTGGTGCCGAGCCCATGATTGCAGAGGAAGGCCGGCTCGGTTGTTAAAGAAGTTGTTGCCATCGGTAATGCTGTGGCGCTCGTAATCGTAAACTGCCCCATGCAAGTCGTTGGTGCCGGATTTCGTAACCATGTTCACCAAAGAGCCCGAACTACGGCCAAATTGCGAGCTGTAGTTGTTGGCTTGGACGGAAAACTCCTGCACGGAATCCAGGGGGGGATCGATAACCGGTTTGTTCATGTCCCCCAGAACATTGGGCGCTCCATCAATCAAAACGTCCTGCGAACCGGAGCGCCCACCCCCAACGTAGTAATCGGAATTAAACCAACTGCGTCCAACGTCTCCCGAACCGCCGCCTTGGCCAAAATTTGCCCCCATAATGGCTCCAGGTGTAAGGGCAATCAATCCATAGGGATTGCGAACGTTGAGCGGCAGGTTTTGAATGCTGCGCGAGGTTACTACCTGGCTCAGACTGCCTGTTTCCGTGGCCAGTGGCGCCGCCGATGCCGTCACATTGACCTGTTCGGTCACCTTGCCAGGCTGCAAGGCAATATTAACTTCCAGTACCTGGTTGACCTGTAAGGTGACGGGGCCCTGCTCAAAGCGTTTAAAGCCCTGTACTTCGCAGGTAATCCGGTATACTGCCGGCCGTAGGTAGGGCAGGTTGTAATTGCCCGTATCGTTGCTTACCGACGTGACGATTGCCCCCGTCGCTATGTCTTTGGCCTCGACTTTCGCTCCCGGAACCACGGCCCCGGAAGTATCGGTAACGGTACCCGTCACCTGTGCCTGAAATGTTTGCGCGTGGAGTGTGGGCAAATTCATGGCGCAGAATAGGACCGCCACGATGCAAAACACTGGAATAAGGCCCAATCGCATAAAACGTGAGATCATTGATTCCTCCAAACCTCTGTCAGATTTCGATGGCCTATTGGCTGCCGAAAACAGTGGTGGTTGCTACACCGCAGCTTCTGGTAGCACGCCAATCGAAGTAGCGAACTTTCCCCCAGACCCACGCATGAACGAGATATAAAGACTTCCGGTCATAACACCCGACGAGACAATTAGTCAGCCTTATGCAGGCATAAAAGGCACGACCTGTAGCTCAGCAGCCGCACCTCCAAGCGGAGCAGGATTGCCATGTAAGCGTGTCCGTGTAAAGTTACGGGCAGTTAGTTACATGTTGTTACGTATTATTATCAAGGGCATAGAGACGGTGATCGACCAGAAAGGATCCCGGGAATGGGAGGTTTCTTGACACAAAACCGCAATTACGCCACATTGTCACGAAACTTCGATGGGGCGTGGTGTTTCTCGTGCACAAGCTTGCGTTAGGTAAGGTGAGAAAAGACTCACGTCGAAAAGTCTTGAGGGGGCCTGTATGTCACAGGTCACAGTTAAAACGCAAAATCACACCGAACGCAGACATCCCGATCCCTACTCTCCCATCGATATAATTTTGCTAAGCCACGCATTTGAGCGGACGCCCGTACTGAAAGGACTTCTTGTCTACCTTTGGGAGCACAGGGAGGAAGAGTTTAGCGAGTATGCAATCGCCACCGACGCTCTGGGGAGGCGTCCTGATTTTGATCCCAAGGGCGACGCCACGGTTCGGGTGGAGATATCACGCTTACGGCAACGCCTGAAGGAGTTCTACGAAACGGAAGGGGTCTCGGCCCAAATACGAGTGAGAATACCCATGGGATCGCATCACTTGGAAGTTTTCCAGGCCGAAACGCCGACGCTGGCCGTGGTAGAAGCGGACATTGGACTTCGATCAGGTCGAGGAATATGGTCGAGGCTGCTGCTGGTAGTCGTGGGATGCTGCATCACGTTATTGGTCGTTGCCACATATCTTAAGGTCCAATCCACCCATAACAGACTTACTGCCGCTCCCGCAAAGGTGGAGCCGCTCCCGCGTTTTTGGCAATCTTTCCTTGCGAATGGCAAGCCCTCACATATCATCATACCTCGCCCCACCTTCTTTACTTGGGGATCGGATTTGATCGTCCGCGACACTTATGTAAACAATTTTTCAATGTGGAAAACCTCACCCAATCTGGCCAGCATGCAGCGAAGATTCGGATCCCCCAGCTTGATGCAAACGTACACTGTTGCTGACGACGCTTTTGGGGCTCTACGCCTGGTATCCTTTCTTCAGGCGCACGCCATCTCCATGACCGCGACGACCAGCGAGGATGCACCTCCTGATTTGCAAGGAAGTGAAAACCTCGTTGCCCTCGGTACCTCAAAGACCCTCAACGAGTTCGACCAGAGTGTTGGATTAATTCCCTCGTTGGATTTCCGTCTGGCGCCCGGGGAAAGAAGTGTGGAGAACCTCCGGCCAGCAAAAGGGGAACCCCAGAAGTTCACGTACCGCTCAGATGCCGAGGTGACAAGCACATGGCCCGGCATCCTTGCCGTGCTCCCCGGTAAAGGTCCCAACACTCATCTTTTGATCCTCAAGGCAAGCCATACGCTGGGTCTGGCGATCTTTCTGACCTCACCCGCGGGGTTGAATCAACTGGAGAAAATGTGGGAAGCTCACGGCTCCCCTCCCTACTTCGAAGCCGTTGTGAACATTGAAATGAGTGGGAATCAGTATTCAGGATCGTGGCCGGTGGCTTTGCACCCATGGCACGGACATCGCTGAAGGTGTTCCGAAGGTGTAAGAACTTACTGCGTCACGCGCAAGCTTCCTTTCAAGTAGATTCGATATCCTGTAGCTTTAGGCAAATTGTGCCAACCGCCGTGTCTGAAACCCTCGTCAAGAACCAACCCGTCTTCGCCCCCAACGCTCTTGATCCCGTGATAATTGTCGATCGGCTGATGCTGCTTACAGAGAATTACAGAATATTGTGACAGACTTCGTAGCGCCGGCATCCTGCCAGCACCGGAAAATGCCGGCAGGATGCCGGCGCTACACTGGATATGTCACTCTATTTTGCGTGCCTCAGCTGGTTTCTCGAGCAATGCTACGATCTTATCGGTATCGTAGACGCAGCCACCCCAAACACCTCCGCTGGCTTGAACCAATGCCGCCCATAATCGCGTGTCCTCAGGAAGCGAGGGATGCGGGCGCAGGTCCGGGCGTGGTTCCCGCTGCGTCAGGCGGCGCGAACCTCCCTCGGCACCGAACAGTTCGTGAACGTCGCCAACTAGATTAACGGAGCCAGCAAGGCGCCTGCGGTCAATCACAATCTCGATCCGGTCGCCCTCCTGAACCTTTCCGATTGCCCCGCCGGCAAGCGCCTCAGGGGAGATGTGGCCGATGCACGCTCCGGTGGAGACTCCGCTAAAACGCGCGTCGGTAAGAACCGCGACGTGCTTGCAATGCGGGAGTTGTTTAAGCGCCGAGGTAATCTGATAAATCTCCTGCATGCCCGCGCCCGCCGGACCTCCACAGATCAGCACAATCACATCGCCCTGCGCCACTTCCCCGTTCTTGATCGCCTGAATCGCTGCGGCTTCTGTGGTAAAAACCCTCGCTGGACCGGCGTGCCGGTAGACATCGTTCTCATCGATAAGCGAAGGATCAATGGCCGTACTCTTGATAACAGAACCCTCTGGCGCGAGATTCCCCACGGGGAAACAGACCGTTGAGCCGATACCTTTTGAACGTGCCCGATCGGGCGCCATAATCACGTCATCCGGATCGATGCCATCCTGCTCGTGTAAGCAGAGGCGTAATTCGCGGCGGCGAGCGCTGTCCTGCCACCAGTCCAGCGAGGTTCCAAGCGTTTCTCCGGAAACGGTCTTGACGCTGGTATCGAGAAGCCCGGCCCGCCGCAAATGCAACATCACTTCCGGTACGCCGCCGGCGAGGAAGACCTGGACCGTGGCAAAATTTCGCGGTCCATTGGGCAGGGCATCCACCAGGCGCGGTACCTGGCGATTCACCTCAGCCCAGTCGGATGCTATAGGCCGCTGCAACTTTGCCGCAAAGGCGATGGCCGGAACGTGCAGCAAGAGATTGGTAGAACCGCCAAAGGCCGCGTGGACCACCATGGCGTTTCGGACCGCGGCCTGCGTCAATACATCGGAGGTTCCAACCTGTAGCTGATGCAAGCGCAAGACAGCCCGGGCTGAGCGGCGCGCTGAGTCGAGCCAAATCGCCTGGCCGGAAGGGGCAAGCGCGGTGTGCGGCAGCGCAAGTCCCAATGCTTCCGCGACAACTTGGGCGGTTGCCGCGGTACCAAGGAACTGACATCCGCCTCCGGGAGTGGCGCAGGTGCGGCAGCCAACCTCCTGGGCGTATTCCAGGCTGATCTGGTCCTGAGCAAAGCGTGCGCCGAGGGTTTGGACCTTGGCCGTATCCTCTCCCGATTCCGGCAGTAGCGTAACGCCGCCGGGGACGAGAATGGTGGGAGTTGTTCCGCAGGATGCCAGCGCCATCATCATCGCGGGAAGGCCCTTGTCGCAGGTGGCAATGCCAATGACACCTTTGCCGGTGGGCAGAGACCGGATCAGCCGGCGCAATACGATGGCGGCATCGTTGCGGAACGGAAGCGAGTCCAGCATCCCGGTGGTGCCCTGGGTGCGGCCATCACAGGGGTCGGTGCAGGCGCCTGCGAAGGGGATGGCTCGCATCTCCTTCAATTCCCGCGCGGCTTCCGCCACCAGCAATCCAACTTCCCAATGTCCCGTGTGGAAGCCAAGAGCGATGGCCTCCCCGTTGTCGCCGCGCAGACCGCCATGTGTGCTGAGAATGAGAAATTCGGGATCAAGGAGTCTTGCGGGGTCCCACCCCATTCCGGCGCTCTGGCTTAAGCCAAAAAGATTTCCCGAGGGTTGCGTGAGCAGCATCTCGGAAGTTAGCGGTAGCACTCCCGCCGGGCCCGGAGCATGA
>Ga0182027_10012550_pt1 | contig 11892 bp, 7 predicted proteins | sample 712E1DmetaG_FD_121300 | JGI IMG/M metagenome (GOLD analysis project Ga0182027, IMG submission 121300) | Permafrost microbial communities from Stordalen Mire, Sweden - 712E1D metaG (Illumina Assembly) | ecosystem: Environmental > Terrestrial > Soil > Wetlands > Permafrost | place: Sweden...
CAAGAGCGGTTTGCAGCGGGCGCTGCGGCATCGCTTGAGGTCACGGACGCGGAACTGGCGCTTGCGAATGCGAAAAGCAGTCATGTGCAGGCCTTGTTTGATTATCGTACTGCGCATGCCAAGCTTGTTGCGGCAATGGGTGAAACGGAAAGCTGATAAAGGAGATACTATGTCGAAAAAGGTCTGGATCGTTGTCGCGATAATCGCCGTAGTCGCCGCTGGTGCGGGGGCATTATACTTTGCAAAGCTCAATAAGGCCCCGGTCGCATGGCGTACGGCAGCGGTGGAACGCGGCGACATCAAGGTGCAGGTCACTGCAACAGGGTCGGTCAACCCGCATTTCAACGTGCAGGTCGGCACGCAGGTGAGCGGCACGGTCGCAAAACTCTTCGTCGATTTTAATTCGCATGTCAAGAAGGGACAGGTTGTCGCGCTCCTCGATACCACGCTTTTGTACGCCGCGGTTCAAGACGCACGGGCAACGCTTTTCAAGGCCCAGTCGCAGATGGTATTGACCAAACAGACAAGCGCCCGGACAAGCGCATTGTTTGCCAAAGGCCTTGTCGCGCAGGCCGATCTTGATCAGGCGGTTGCCGATTCGTCGTCCGCGGCGTCGCAGCTGAGCTCCGCGAAAGCAGGGCTCGATCGCGCAAAAATCAATCTACAGTATGCGACCATCATTTCGCCGATCACCGGGGTCGTTGTCAATCGAAGCGTTGATGTAGGGCAAACCGTTGCTGCAAGTTTCAACACGCCCACGATATTCAGCATTGCCGACGATTTGTCGAAAATGCAGGTGCAGGCCAGCATCGATGAAGCCGATATCGGACAGGTCAAAGTGGGCCAGAATGCGACCTTCACGGTCGATGCCTATCCGGCAAGGACCTTCAAAGGCGTTGTCTCCCAAATCAGGCTCCAGCCAACGACCGTGCAGAACGTCGTGTCGTATACGGTGATGGTCGATCTTGATAATAGCGATTTGGCGCTTTTGCCCGGCATGACCGCGAATGTGACTGTTGAGGTGCAAAAGGTTGAAAATGTGCTCACGGTCCCTGCCGCTGCGCTTAAATTCATGCCGCCATTTCCGCCCGGTCAAGCTGAAAAATGGCGTAAGATGCATGGCGCCGATACTTCCGCAGCCGCAGGAAAACCTGGTCAATTTGCCCAGCGCGATTCAACTGGGGGCATTGGCCACGCTCGAGGCATGCGTGGCGACTCATCGCAGGCAGGGCATGGTCAAGGCTGGAAAAAAGGTGACAACAACCAGGACCCGACAAAAGGCAGAGTGTTTATTTTGACCGAGGGAAAACCCGTTCGGGTTCCGGTCAAAGTCGGCCTTTCCAATGGCGGATTCACAGAAGTCGAAGGCGATTTACAGCCCGGACAAGCGGTCATTGTCGGTGTTTTAAATACCGATAAGAACAAGCCTGCGGCGCAGTCGCCGATGGGTGGCGGCGCTCCGCCGGGAATGGGGAGAAGATTTTAAAGGAAGGTAAAAAGGAAGGTAATGGGTAATAGGTCCTGGGTAATGGGAAAAACTAAAATGGCTATACAAAAAGACACTATCTGGAAAATGGCGAGAAATGTTAACTTTAAACAAAACTGTATTTACCTATAACCCATCACCTATAACCTATAACCTATAACCTATAACCTATTACCTATAACCTATTACCTATTACCTATTACCTATTACCTATTATAATTAATATGCCCCAACCAATAATATCACTTCGCAATATTTCGAAATCCTATGTCATGGGTGAGACGACGGTCAATGCCCTCCGGGAAGTCGACCTCGACATCCATAAGGGCGATTTCGTCGCGATCATGGGCGCAAGTGGTTCCGGAAAATCAACGCTCATGAACATCCTGGGTTGCCTCGACGTCCCCACCGCGGGAACCTATCTTCTCGACGGTACCGAGGTACAGAAACTTTCGCGCGACGAGCTTGCCGATCTTCGCAACCGTAAACTTGGTTTCGTGTTTCAGTCGTTCAACCTGCTGTCGCGTACCTCTGCGATCGAAAATGTGGAACTTCCCATGCTGTATAACCGCACGATTTCCTCGAAAGAGTCGCATAAGCGTGCGCTCGGGGCGCTCGAAACAGTAGGGTTAAAGGAACGCGCGCATCATTTTTCAAACCAGCTTTCCGGCGGCCAGCAGCAGCGCGTGGCGATTGCGAGGTCTATTGTCAATGAGCCCGTCCTCATCCTTGCAGACGAACCAACGGGAAACCTCGACACGCACATTAGCGTCGAGATCATGGCGGTGTTTCAGGGGCTTAACAACCGCGGCATCACCATTATACTTGTCACGCACGAACAAGACATTGCGCAGTATGCAAAACGCAACGTCGTGTTCCGCGACGGGAAAATACTGTCCGACACGCTTCTTTCTGCAACACGGAACGCGGCAGCGGAACTTTCAGTGGCAAGGGGCTAAACCAGTATGCGTCTATTCAGTATCCTTCGCATGGCCGCCCGGTCCATCAACCGGAACAAACTACGATCATTCCTCACCATGCTCGGCATCGTGATCGGCGTCGCCGCCGTGATCGCCATGCTCGCGATCGGTCAAGGTGCGCAAAACATGATAAATTCCCAGATCGCAAGTTTGGGCACGAATTTGCTCATGATTTTCCCCGGCGCCTTTACCTCGGGCGGCGTCCGCAGCGAGGCAGGCACGGCGTCCCGGCTTTCCGAAGACGATGCGGTGGCCATCAAAGCGCAATGCAGCGCCGTGATGTATTCGACGCCCATGGCGCGAACAAGCGCACAGGTCAAGGCCGGCGGGCAAAACTGGCGCACCTCGATTTACGGAGCTTATCCCAATTATATCAAGGTGCGCGACTGGGACCTCGAAGCAGGAACTTGCTACACCGACGCCGACGAACGCGGCGCCACAAAGGTTTGTCTCCTTGGTCAAACAGTCATCACCAATATCTTCGATGCAGGCGCAAACCCGGTGGGCCAAATCATCCGCATCAAGAACCTGCCGTTCACGGTCATCGGAACTCTAATAAGTAAAGGTCAGAATGCGGGAGGCCAGGACCAGGACGACTGCATCATCGCGCCGTATTCCACTATCCAGAAAAAACTGCTCGGCGCCACCTATGCGGGAAACCTGCTTGCCTCGGCAGTCTCGATGGACCAGGTCGAGGAAGCGCGTCAGGAAGTCAACCAAGTGCTTAAAGACCGCCGCAAGGGCAGCCAGGGCGACGGTTTCGATTATACGATCCGCACGCAAACCGATATCAGTAATGCCGCGAACCAAACAGCCCAGACGTTAAGTATTCTTTTGGCAAGCATCGCGATGGTATCTCTTCTTGTCGGCGGTATCGGCATAATGAACATCATGCTCGTGTCGGTCACCGAGCGCACGCGTGAAATCGGCATCCGCATGGCTGTTGGCGCAAAAGGCCGCGATGTGCTGTTGCAGTTTCTCGTCGAGGCATTGGTGCTCAGTTTCCTCGGCGGCATTCTCGGCATGATAGGCGGCGCAGGAGCGTCATGGGTCATTTCCAAAAGTCAAGGTTGGCCCATTTCTATATCCGCATTTTCCCTGCTTCTCGGGTTCGGCTTTTCCGCGGCTACCGGCATTTTCTTCGGCTGGTATCCGGCACGCAAGGCCGCGTCGCTCAATCCCATCGATGCGCTCAGGTACGAATAAATGCGACGAACGACGGCCCGTTTTACATGTCGAATTACATTTTCAATTATAGCCCACACCCGCAAACCGCAGATTACGACCGCGATAGCGCTTGCGCTAAAATCGTTTTAGAGGCATCGGAAAAGGGTATTCCGGAAGGTGTACTATTAAAGAAAAATTTGCAGAAACAATAAAAGGGATTTTTTCAGAAGGGGATCTTCATTGTTTGGGGTATACTTTTTCCATGAAAAATGGAGTTGTTTTAAAACAATGTCTATTTGTATATTCAGATTTGCATGGTATAACGTGGCATGATGTCAAAGACAATTGTTTCAGATTACGCGGATTTCCTCGTTAACGAGCCGCACCGATTTGGGCCCGATGATTTCTTCTTTTACAAGAAAATGCCTGGAGCCGATCTTGAACATTGTGCCCGGCATGGCCGAATGCTCGATTTTAATATACGATGAATGGAAGTTATTCATTTTACCGGCGATAATTGTCTTGCGGTCTTCAAGGGTCTTGATTTGCATGTCGTATTTCGAAAGCGTTGCCTTCAGTTTTTCAAACATGAATTCGTCTTTTGCGTTGAGAGATTTTTTCAATTCCTTGATTTTCTCGTATCGCTGATACGATACAAGGATCTTTTTCCGGTTCTCTTCAAGCTCGGCGACTTGAAGGTCGGTTTTTTCAAGTTCCTCAATCAGCGTGAAATCGGTCCCGACTTCAACCGTAGTTTTCATGCCGCTCATATTGCCAATCGTGAATGCGGTAATCGAGTCGCGGGCCAAGACCCTGCCGCCGGCAAGGGACAACGGATTGCCGTGGATTTCGATTGATTTACGGGCAAACAAGTTGCAATTCAGCGCCTCTTTTGCAACAACGATGTTCTGACGGCTTTTGACGGTCTGGTTCTTTAAAAAACCGATATTGACGTCGCCCTTTGCATTGATGACCCCTTTTCCCTGGCCCACGAAACCAAGTTTACAAAGTACATTGCCGTTGATCTGGACATCGGCGTCTTCGATCGTGCCCGCCACCTGCAGGTCACCGCCGCATTCGACGCGGAACCCGGATTTGATGTCGCCCGCCACCTCCACGGATTTAGGGTATTTGATGTTGCCGGTGGAAAAATCAACATTGCCTTTTATCACGAATCCTTCGCTTATGTCAACTGTTGACCCGTTGTAGCGGACATTACCGTCGGTGCCGGCGCACAATATGGTCGCATCCTCCTGGCTTAAAACAGTGTTTTGCCCTATAGGAAGTTTTGCCTTTTCGCCGTTTAAGCACGGCAATTCGGCGCCCAGAATGTTTTTCCCCGGAACACCGTTTGTCGGAGGCACGAGTCCGGCGAGTTTCTGCCCTTTGTTTGCCGAAACAACAAGGTCGATGTTTTTAAAGTCCGCTGTGCCGTCTTTATTGACTTTGGGTTTTAAAGACGACTCTGTATTGAAAAAAAACTTGACCGTGCCGTTTCCCCCGTGGACTGCGGATACGCCTTCGGCCACGACAATCGGGCCGCTTGGGTACTTGTTTTTTGCAAGGTCTTTGCATAATGCGTCAATCACGGCATCCTTGGCCCCGAAAACGATTTTATTGTCGAATAAGAGCGATCGCACGTCGTCGCGCGTTGTCGCCTTGCCCAAGGGGCCGGGCGCATGGATGACTATCTCTGCTTTCATTTTGTCCTGGGGAATCAAGAGCTCGGCCGAGCCGTCGAACGCAAACAGGACAACACCGACGGTGTTCGCATTTAGCACATAGGCAAATCCGGTGCTTTTTGCAACGATTTTCTGGTTCTCGTTTTCAAACGATACCGAGTTGTCGCCCTTCATGTCGGTTTTGATCATCTCTTCGGTCGAAACAATATCACCGTGCACGTCTGTGCCGGGAAATGGGGGCACGTCGATACCGCGCACGGCAATGACCGTGCCCGGATCTACCCGGTCGGCCGACAGTTCCCGGGGAATATCGGCGAAATATTTTATTTTGCGCATCGCGTCAACGGCAGTCTGCGTGGAAAGATATTTCACCTTGAATTCGTAGGGGCCTTCTTTCCCCGGCTGGGGCGGCGTTCCCTTTGCGATATCTTCTACCTCATAATATCGTTTGTATTTCAGCCATTTCTCGATGATAGACGATATTGCCTGCTCGTTTATTCCGAAAACGATGTTGTTTGCCGTTAAAAACCCAATGATATGGTCGCGTTCCAGAACCTGGTTCTGGGCTTCTGTCGGTTCCACGCATAATTTTGCCGACATTTTGTCTTCTTTTACGACAAGGCGCAAGGTCGGTGGCGAAGGAGGCGTGAATTGTTCGACTATGGCCGCAAGTTCTTGCTGGGGCGAAGAAGGCTTTTCAACGGGTTTTTCTTTTTCAACCGATTGTTTTTCCTCAACAGGAGCTACAATTTGTATTTTCTTGATGCCTCGTCTTGCCATCACCTCAATAGTGGCCTGGGACAAGACTTGGGACGCGTTGATTAAAATAGACCCATTTGGAAGAAGAACGTCTTCTAAAAGCTTCATGCCTACTTTGGCACTTGTAACGTCGATAACCACGTGGATTGGTCCTTGCTTTACGGAATACTATCGAGTGCGATGTAACGCGAATGTTTCTTCTAACCCCATGCTTCCCACTTCGCTAACGCTTAGGGGACAGGTCGCATGGGATAAGTTTATTTTATATATTATCTACGCAAAATGCGTATATAATCCAAATATAGGTACTAATTTATAACAAGACTGGCCAAGGGAGTCAAGAAATTTATTATGGCAAACAGTGATCGTACAATCGCCTCTGTTGCATTTCCCATGGTCATGTCCGGTGTATACGATTATACAATACCGGCCCGCTTTTTGGGTAAGGTTTGTGTGGGTATGCCTGCATTTGTGGATTTAAGGAACCGGAAGCTTTGGGGTGTAGTGGTTTCCTTGAAATCATTTTCCCCTTATGGAAACCTTAAAGAGCTTGCCGATATAAAAACAGACCGCTGGTCAGATGCCGATAATTCACTTATCAAACTGTATGAATGGATGGCCTCGTATTATCAATGCGACTTGGGCAAATTGTTCAAGCCGTTTATTCGCAAAAGTCTTATCGAGGCAAAATCAAAATTTATTACCGTATATCAAATCGCAAAAATCCCGGAATCGGCGGCACTTACCGAAAAGCAAAATGCGGCTTTTCAAAAAATACGCGGCTACGTTGGTGAAGAATTGACCGCAACCATTTGCCAGGCGGCCCTTGCCATAACGCCGCATGTGTTGGGTGAATTGTGTAAAAAAGGTGCGGTGATAAAAAAACGGATTGCAGTGCTTAGGAAATCCGAAGAACAGAAAGTAGCGGAAGACAATGCTTCATACGGCGGGGCAATTGTCTTGACTAAGGAGCAGAGTGACGCGGTTGGAAAAATCCGGGAGCATGGCGCTTTAAGGCCGCATTTGCTATATGGCATTACAGGCAGCGGCAAAACCCATGTGTATATCGACCTTGTAAAACAAACGTTGGAACAGGGCCAAAGCGCCATTGTGCTTGTGCCCGAAATTTCCCTTACGCCGCAAACAATCCAGCGGTTCCGTGATGCCGTGGGCGATTGTATCGCGGTCATACATAGCAGAATGTCGAATGGAGAGCGCTACGACAGCCTTGCGGAACTTGTCAGCGGGCGCAAGCGGCTTGTCATCGGCGTTCGGAGCGCCATCCTGGTGCCTGTTGTCGGGCTTGGCCTCATCATTGTCGACGAAGAACACGATCAAAGCTACAAACAGTCCGACACCGATCCGCGATACAACGCGCGCGACGTGGCGGTGATGCGCGGGAATATACAGAAAGCAACAGTTGTACTGGGAAGCGCCACGCCGAGCTTGGAAACATTTTATAATGCGCAAACAGGCAAGTACCGGCTGGTTACCCTGGCGCGGCGCTATGGCAAGGCCGCATTGCCGAGCGTGCAGATCATCGACATGCGGAAAGAGAAAGACGTGAATAACTGGACCTTTTTGTCGCGGTATTTACGCATTAGAATCGAAGAAACGTTGGCTGCGCAGCGCCAAACCATACTGCTTTTGAACAGACGCGGTTTTTCAACCGTGCTTATATGTAAAGATTGCGGCCATGTGTACTCGTGTCCGTCGTGTTCGGTTCGCCTTACCTACCACAAATCCGAGGCAATGCTCAAATGCCATCAATGCGGCTATTTCCAAAACGAACCTTCGTCATGCGAAAAATGCAAAGGCCTGCAGCTTAAATTCAAGGGATGCGCCATTCAAAAGGCCGAAGAGATGCTGCGGGAGGATTTTCCCCAGGCGCGGATACTGCGGATGGACCAGGACACGACAAAGGGGAAAACGGGGCATATTGATATTATAGAAGCATTCGAACGCCGCGAGGCCGACATCCTCCTGGGAACGCAGATGGTTTCGAAGGGGCTTAATTTTCCCGGCGTTGCATTGGTCGGCGTTCTGGCAGCCGATGTGGGGTTGCATTTTCCGGATTTTCGGGCGCAGGAACGGACTTTTCAACTGCTGTCGCAGGTCGCAGGAAGGGCCGGCAGGGCCGACAGCGAGGGCGAGGTAGTGATACAAACGTATTTCCCGGAGGACAGCGCGATCGTTGCGGCAAAAAGCCACGATTATATCGAATTTTACAATAAGGAAATCATCGATAGGGAAGCGCTCTCTTACCCGCCTTTCGGAAAATTGGCGCGCATCCTCGTTACGGGCAAAATCGAGGCAAACGTCCGTATGGTATGCTCCCGCATCGCAAAACAAATGGAAACGCACACGACAATTCTAACGCTTGGGCCCGCAAAAGCGGCATGGGAACGCTTAAAAAATGATTATCGATATTGCTTTTTAATTAAATCGGGTTCGCCGCGGGCCATACGCGACGCAACGTGTGCGATGCGGAAGGCCGTTGTCCCGCCGCGCGACGTGCGGGTTGTTGTGGACATCGACCCCGTAAACATGTTATGATCTTTACAATTGTGTGTGGCCGCCGGCAGGGGCTTCGCGGTCTTGATGTATTTTCGAACGAATTCCATCGTCAATGATTGCACACGAATTCAAGCATGAAGCAGAGGGCCATGATTCCGCAACAGTACGACCATATTTTCAGGATAAAGCTTTCAAGTTGGATGTTGTATAGGGCCGGATACCACGAGTTTTTCGGCCAGCGCGAGCTCGATTGTTTGCAACACAGCGATCGGATTTTCGACGCATCGTCCCGCACCGTTGTCCTTCTCGCATTTGAAAACCAGTATGCATCGCTCGGCGGATTGTCGGTCGTGACGAAATACCTTCCCGCATTCCTTAAGGAATCGGGTGAAAAAACCATATTCATGACTCCCTATCATGCCAACAATGCCGCAATACGCAGGGCGGCCAAGGCAAAAAAATTTGAGCCGCGTTGTTCGGTGCCGTTCGAATGCGGCGGCGAAACCCGTACAGTTACCTGCTTCGAAGATGTCAAGGCGTCCGTGCCGTCGTATTATTTGCATGTCGATAACCGGTTCGTGGCGGAGCTCGACCCGTATCATTATGCCGATCCGACAAATCTGCTTCTCGACAGCCTGGCGTTCTGCGCGGCCGTTCCACATGCCTGCGCCGGGTTGGGTCTCACAAACAGCGTGCTGTTTCACGGGCACGATTGGGAAACTGCGGCTGTTTCGATCAATTCAAAACTTGCCGTCACCAAGGGTGTTCTTCGGTCGGCAAAAACGCTCCTGACACTCCATAATTCGTACGATTCCCCTTTGCCAAAAAGTATCATGCGACAATTTTTCGGAAGGTTTTCATCGGCGCAGACTGTTTTGCAGGCCACGATCCCGTTTCTGTCCGGCCCGCTCACAACGGTAAGCACGCCGTTTGCCCATGAGTTACGCAACGACCCGTTGCAGCGCGGTCACTTTACAAATCATCTTCTTGGCGTTTTCAGCAGAAACCCGCCCATTGGAATCGAAAACGGCATTTTCGGGGAAAAAGATCCTGTTCTTATGCGCGCAGCGTCGAGCAGCAAGCCGCTAGCCTCGGTCGCTGCGCTCAAGGCAACATGGCGCAATGAATTGTGCGACATCCTGCCGTCGTACCATGACGAGAGGATCGTCGGTTCACTTAAGCTTGCTAAAAAAGACAAAAAAGTCCCGGTTTTTTTTGTCAGCGGCAGGCTGGACTCTATGCAAAAAGGTTTCGACACGGTTTTCAGGGCATTCTCGCGCCTCCGTCGAGGCAGCGCGAAATTGCTGTTTAGTCCGAATGTCGGCGCAGGCCCCGAAAACGCAGACCTCGATTTTTTTACCAGTGCGGTAAAAAAGCTTGGAAAAAACGCCGCAATGTGGCCTTTTCGCATTCCCCAGCAAACGTACAACGCTATTGTCAAGGGCTCAAGTTTTCTTATCATGCCGTCGCTGTACGAACCGTTCGGCGCAGCCACCGAAGGGACATTGTGCGGAACGCCGGTTGTTGCACGGGCAACAGGCGGCCTATGGGTACAGGTATCACCTGTAAATGATGTTTTTGTGCCGCCGTTTTACGGGACCTTGCTTTCTCATATCAGCCGGCATCAAGACAATTATGCACCCACGGGGATTTTATACCGCGAACAATACCCTTTGTCATTGGCGGAAGATAATTGGGAAAAATTGTTCCGTTTGCCTCTTGAATCAAGGAACAAATCCGGGCTGTACGAGTCCATTGTCGACGCATTGTACAAGGGAATGGAACAGGCCATAGCAATTTTCCACGACGAAAAGCAATATTGCGGGCTTATTGTCAACGGGCTCAATTCACTGGGGGAATTTGACTGGAAATATGCCGTTGCAAAATACCGGGAAGTATATGATGTCGCTTGCAGGTCGATGGTATGATTATACCTATACTTGGATTATACACTCGGAGTACCTCGGTACTTTATATACGCATTTTGCGTATGTAATATATAAAGTAAACTTATCCTATGCGGCATGTCCCCGAAGCGTTAGCGAAGTGGGAAGCATGGGGTTAGAAAAAAAGATAGGATATTTTTTGTATAACATTTCCATGCGCATAGCGTAATTTTAGCGATTAAGTTGATCTCTGGAGGCCTGAGTACATTGGGGGTTGCAAAGTTTGTCCGGGTGTTGTATTATTATTAGTATCTATAGGGAAACGAAGTATAAACGAACGCGCATTTCTTGAAAGGATTGTTTGTATGGATCTCAAGCTGCTTCTTCTGGTTATTACCGTGATTTTGAGTGTCTTAACGACAATCGGCATTTGGTCAATTGTATTTTCTATTTCTAAAATCAAGAATGCCGCGTCACCGCAAAAAGCCAGCATTATGAAATCCATCGGAGAGGAATGTGCCGATGCCGACACTGTCCTTTCGTCCGCAAGCGCAAAGTCAATGAACCCTCATGCGCTTCGGTCTGCGCTGTTGCCTCGTGTTGAGAAAATTCAGAAGCTCCTGTCATCGAATATGCACGATCTGGATGCCTATTTTGTCAAATATGTCGAAACTCGGGTCGCTGTTTTTTCGGCAGCCTATACGCCGCATGACGATGCCCCCGTATTTCCTATCGATAAATATTTGTCCGACACCAAGACCAAAGTTGCTCCTGTCAAGACCGATGCGCCCGTCGATCTTACGGATCATATGCCAACGCCGAAGCCGGTTCTGGCTCAAAGTGAAAAATCTGGGGTCAATCCGCTTTTACCGCATTCCGACACCTCGATGTTCGAACTGCGCCAACGCATAGAGGGTATGCCCACGCTCGAATCCATGCAGACGCCGCTCGTAGCGCCGCTGTCTGTCAAAAGCGAACCGCAGGACGATGTCCCGGCCATAGACTTGCGCACCGGCATTATAACTGTTGTCAATGAACATGCCAGGACGGCGGCAAAGCCGTCGCCTAAAGCGTCTCCCAAACCGCAGGCCCCAACCATTGAAACGAAGGTACAGCCGGTTGCCATCAAACCTATTGCTGCGGAAACAAAGCATAGTGAGGATGTTTTTGATTTTGAAAAGGAAATTGCGACAAAAGTAAATAAAACGATCAAGGGATCGTTTCCCGACGATACCGAGGAAAACGAACTGCGTGTCGAGAAAACCATCAAATGGGATCGTGAAGAATTATCGGCCCATGCCCGTAAAAACGATTCTATTGTGGTAAGGGACGGGGAGCCGATTTTCGAACAGAAAAAAGCGCAGCAACGCCAGGCTGCGGCGCCGGTAGCAGCAGCCGAGCAAGTCCACCCGGAA
>Ga0182027_10012552_pt1 | contig 11890 bp, 9 predicted proteins | sample 712E1DmetaG_FD_121300 | JGI IMG/M metagenome (GOLD analysis project Ga0182027, IMG submission 121300) | Permafrost microbial communities from Stordalen Mire, Sweden - 712E1D metaG (Illumina Assembly) | ecosystem: Environmental > Terrestrial > Soil > Wetlands > Permafrost | place: Sweden...
AGAGTACGAGCCGCGTCCTCGAGCGTGGCGCTGACCGCCAGAATCCGCCGGACGTGCTCCGCCTCCAACGCCTCGAGCGACACCCGCGCCCCGACCTGCACGGATGGGTCAAGCCGCCGGGAGAACTCCTCCGGCAAGTCAGCCAGAGTAAGGACTTCGCCGTTGGCCAGGATGACTGCACGTTCAATCATGTTGCGCAATTCACGGAGATTCCCCGGCCAGGCGTAGGTGCGGAACGCCGCCGTTACCTCAGGGGAAAGACTCCGCAATTTCTTGCCCATGTGCCGGGAGAAGAACTCCAGCCCGCGGGCCGCCAGCCGCAGGAGATCACCCGGCCGCTCGTGCAGGCCGGGCAACGCCACAGTAATGACATTGAGCCGGTAGAAGAGATCATGGCGGAACCGGCCGGTCCTGATTTCCGTCGCCAGATCGCGGTTGCTCGCGGCAATCACCCGCACGTTGGCCCGCCTTGGCCGGGCCTCACCCACCCGTTCGTATTCGCGATCCTGGAGCAGCCGCAGCAGCTTCGGCTGAATCTCCAGCGGCATCTCGCCAATCTCATCGAGAAACAAGGTTCCCCCCTCGGCCGCGGCCACCTTCCCTAAGGTGTCCTGCACGGCGCTGGTGAAGGCGCCCTTCACATGCCCAAACAGCTCGCTTTCGAGCAGTTCCTTCGACAGGCTGGGACAATTGACCGTGACGAACGGGCGGTCGCGTTGGGCGCTCCGGCGATGGATTTCGCGCGCCAGCACGTTTTTGCCGGTACCGCTCGGGCCCAGGATCAGAATGGTGGCAGTCGTTTCTGCGGCCTTGAAGGCGATTTCAAACACCCGCTGCACCGCGGGTTCAACCGAGGTCAGATCGATCTCCGGCGATTCGTCGGCCAGCTGCGACTCGAGTTGCCGCACCCGTTGTTCCAGCGTGCGCGTCCGCGCAATCTTCTGCAACACCTGCCGGATCTGTTCCGGCGTGAACGGCTTCGGAATGAAGTCGAACGCGCCCCGGCGCATCGCTTCGACCGCGGTGGCGATGCTCGCAAAAGCCGTGAACATGACCACAGCTAGCCCGGGAGCGCCTTGCAGCAACTTCTCCAGGACCTGCAGCCCGTCTTCGGCGCCGAGCTTGACGTCGAGAAAACATACGTCGAAGCCTTCGGTCTCCACCAGCTTGAGGGCCCGCGCGCCGGTGGGAGCTTCAACCGCCTCATGTCCCATCGTCTGCACCGCGATGGCGGTCGTCTTGCGGATGCTGGCTTCGTCGTCGACAATGAGGATTCGCATAGCGTTGGCGCACGGTCAGCTAAAGCCGCTTGGGGTTCCACGCCAACACCAAACATCCACCGGCGAGAGCGCGCCAGGCCGCCGCACGGGCCCAAAAGCCAAGGCGGGGCCGCCCGAAAGCGACCCCGCCAAGTCCAGCTTCAACTATCATCCCGGACCGCGGGCGTCGATCGACGGCCCGCCACCCGGGAATCACGAACCAAGACGCCGCGGATGGGTGCCCGGTTTCACGTGGTCAGGAAAATGTTTGGGCGCTACGCTCCCTCGACTTCGCTCGGGACCCTGAACTGGTCGAACGGGCGTCAGCGCCGCCTAGATGTTCGGGAGGAACTCGCGCATTCCATTTTTGATTTTTACGTTTTGACTTTTGCGCCTTGCTTCCTCGCCACCAGAGTCTTGCGGGAACTAACCATGATCGCAGTCAGCGCACCAGCCTCTTCGCAGAGCGGTTGCACCCTCCGCGCCGAGAGCAATCTTTCCTCAATCACAAGCTCCAGCCAGAACGCACTCTCGTCAGCCTCCTCTTCGACAACGCCCAGTTTCGAATAGAAGTTACAAATTCATTCGTAGCGCAACGCTTCGATCGGATCGAGCGACGCGGCCTTCCACGCCGGATAGAACCCGAAGCCCACGCCGATGCCGGAACAAACCACGAGACCCAACACCGCCCAGTCCCACGGAAAGATTGCGCCAGCCTTCATCCACATCGCCACCAAATTGCCGACACCGACTCCCAGCGCGATTCCGAGCACCCCGCCCGCGAGTGAAATCGCGATCGCCTCGACGAGGAACTGGATGAGGATCGATTTCTTTCGGGCTCCGATCGATTTCCGGATGCCGATCTCCTTGGTTCGCTCGGTGACGCTCACCAGCATGATGTTCATGATGCCCACGCCGGCCGCGAGCAACGCGATACCGCTGATGACAAACGATCCACTCGTGACCGCGTCCGCCACCTTCCCAAAGATGCTCAGGATCGAGTCGTTGGAATACAGTTCGAAGTCGTTCTCCGCCTCCGGGCCCAGGCCGCGCACAATGCGCATCATCGTTACGCCTTTGTCCATGTAATCATTGTAGACCAGATGGGACGGTGCCTCGGTAGCGATGTTGACCGTGTAGGTCTCCCCGCCCATGTCGCTGAAGAACCGGGTGATCGGGATCATCGCGATATTGTCACTGCTCTGGCCGAACGTAGTCCCTTTTTCGACATACGTGCCAATGACCACGTAGGTGCGGCCTTTGATCTTGATCGTCTTGCCCAGGGGATTCTCGGAGGGGAAAAGCTTCTTGACGATGTCCTGTCCGATGATCGTCACCGGACGGCCGAGCTCGATGTCCTCGGGCTGGAAGTTGCGGCCCAGTTCAATGCTGTATTGATTGGCGTTGAGGAAGAATTCGTTGGTGCCGCCAAACGTGACATCGGGCGTGGTCTTGCGCCCGTTGTAAACCGCCTGGGCATCGTAGAGAATCACCTTGAGGCAAATCACGTCCGACGTGCCCTCCATGAGCTGCTGGTATCGCCGGGCCTGTTCAAGCGTGATATTGCGGCGCATCTCGTATTTGCGATGGTCCTGACCGCCGCCGCCCACGATGGGCCATTTGCCAAACTGGAAGGTGTTCGAACCCAGGAAACTGAGGCCGGTTTCGATGGAGCCCCGCAGCGCCGTAATCGTCGTCATCACCCCGATGACCGAGAACACGCCGATCGTGATGCCCAGCATCGTCAGGCACGACCGGAGCTTGTTGACGCCGAGCGAGGTGAAGGCGATGCGAAGAATCTCGAAGAGAGGCATGGGAAGAACCGGTTTTCGATTTCAGATCTTTGATTTCAGATTTCCGATTACTTGTTCTGTCATACCGATCGAAAATCGGAGATCAAAGATCGCAAATCCAAACTCATTCATAGCGCAGCGCCACCACGGGATCGAGTCGGGAGGCGCCCCACGCCGGGATGAAGCCGGAAAGGATTCCCGTGACCACCGAAACCAGCATGCTGATGAAAACCAAATCCGGCGAAAACCGGACCGGAAAATTGGGCATCTGGAGGCGGATGCCGAGGAAGACCGTATAGGCGAAAATCATGCCGACCGCTCCGCCGATCAGACAGATCGACACGGCCTCGACCAGAAACTGCAGCAGGATCGTGCGCCGTCGCGCGCCGATCGCCTTGCGTGTTCCGATTTCCTTCGTGCGCTCCTTTACACTCACAAACGTAATGTTCATGATGCCGATGGCACCGACGAACAGCGACAGCCCGGTGACGAACAATCCCGCGAAGGCAATCGCCGTCTTGATCGGATCGAGCTGGGCCTTGAAGGCCTGCTGCTCGTTCACGCTGAAATTGTCGCGCTCACCGGGCAACTGGCCGCGCACCCGCCGCATGGCCCCGATCAGCTCATCCCGGGCGGCGTCCATCTTCAGCTTGTCCGCCACTTTCACCTGCAACTGCACGCCGCGGCGGCCGCCGAACATCTTGGAGAACGCCGAGATCGGCATCATGACCTGGTTGTCGAAGCTGAAGAGCCCCAGGAATTCACCCTGCTTGGCAAAGACGCCGATCACGGTGCACGGATGGCCGTCGATCTTCACCACCTCGCCCAGGGAAGACTGGCGCGGAAACAGCGCCTCGGCCACGGTGAATCCCAACACGCACACCGACCGGCCGCCGTTGGATTCAACCTCATTGAACAGCCGGCCCTCAGCGCAGTCCACGTTCGTGATGCGCGCATATTCCGCGGTCGTCCCCATCGCAAAGATCCCGTCCACGCGGCCGTCGCCATATTTGACCGAGCATCCCCGGCCGGCGCGAGGCACCGCGACATCCAGCAGAGAGTTGGGCGTATCCGCGATGAGCCGGTTCAATTTCTCGGCATCGGCGATCTGAATGTTCGGACGGTTGACGTAATTCCACCAGTCTTCCGCGCCGAACCAAGGCCATTTTTCAATGTAGAAGACATCGTTGCCCAGCATGGCCAGGCTATTCTCGAACCCGGTGTCAATGCCGCGGATCGCGGTGCCCATCAGCGTGACCGCGACAATGCCGATGATCACGCCCAACGCCGTGAGCACCGACCGCATCTTGTTCGCCCGAATCTGCGCCCACGCGATCCGGAACGACTCGGTTATTTCGTAGTAAAGGCGGGCAAGGGCTTTCATGGCCGACAGTAGTTCAATTCGGCGCCATTTCCACCGTGACCTTGTCACTCTCGATCAGGCCGTCATGCAGCCGGACCGTGCGGCGGGCGTGCCGGGCAATGTCCTCCTCGTGAGTGACGACGATGATCGTGTTGCCCTGCTCGTAGAGCTGGTCGAAAAGCTGCATGATTTCCTCGCCGGTCTTGGAGTCGAGGTTGCCGGTCGGCTCATCGGCCAGGATGATCGAAGGATGGTTGACCAAGGCCCGGGCGACGGCCACGCGCTGGCGCTGGCCGCCCGACAGCTCGTTGGGTTTGTGCAGCATGCGGTCGCCCAGACCCACGTTCTCGAGCGCCTGCCGGGCGCGCGCGCGCCGGTCGTGGGGCGCCACGCCGGCGTAGATGAGCGGCAGCTCGACGTTGTGCAGGGAGGTCGAGCGCGGCAGCAGGTTGAACGTCTGGAAGACAAAGCCGATCTCGCGGTTGCGGATGGCGGCCAGCTCGTCGTCCGACATGCTCGAAACGTCCTTGCCGTTGAACTGGTAGTGTCCGCTGGTCGGCGTATCGAGGCAGCCGAGCATGTTCATCAGCGTTGATTTGCCGCTGCCGGACGGTCCCATGATCGCCAGGTACTCGTTGCGGTGGACCTGGAGAGCGACGCCGCGGAGGGCATGCACGGTCTCTTCGCCCATGTGGTATAATTTGGTGACGCCCCGGATATCGATGACCAGCGGACCGATCGGACGGACGGTGCGACGGGTCGCAAGGGCAGGAGCGGAGGAGGAGATCATGGCAGCGGGCGTTCAGACGGAGCGGTTTTCCAGGTGGTCTCAAGGCAGCAACGGGAGAACCGATCTAGTTCTTTTCGTCCTTCTTCGATTTCTCGATCAACACCTTGGTCCCGTCCTTCAGCGTGCGACTGATGGCCGCGTAACTGCCGGAGACCACTTCATCGCCGACCTTCAAACCGCTCTTGATTTCGATGTACGTGTTATCCGCGACGCCGGTTTCCACCTGCCGCAACTTCACGCTATCGCCTTGCTTGATGAAAACGACCCGCAAGAGCTTCTCCAAGGTGCGCTTGGCTTCCTGGCGTTCCTTGACGACCTCGAGATCGTTGCCGGAACGTTCCTTCGCTTCTTTGGCGCGCTGCTCCTGGAGCTCCTCGCTCGTCTTGCCGCCTTCGGCGCGGACCGTGACGCTCTGCACCGGCACGGCGATCACGTCCTTCACGGTCTCGGTCGAGATATCGACGGTGCCGCTCATCCCCGGACGCAAATGGGCTTCCTTGTCGGTGATGCGGATCCGCACCAGGAAATTGGTGACCTCGTCCGAAGCCGAGGCGGCCAGCGCCGCCTGGTTGCTGCCGGCACTGGTGCCGCCCGTACTAAGCGCGGAACTGCTGATCTCGCTTACAATGCCATCAAACTTCCGGCCGGGGAAGGCATCGACGGCGATTGCCGTATGATCCCCCACCTTGACGTTGACGATGTCGTTTTCATTCACCTTCACCCGCACCTCCATGTTGTTGAGGTTGGCGATGCGCATGACCTCCGTGCCGGCGAACTGGCCAGTCGCGACGACTCGCTCACCGACCTCGCTGTTCAACACGCTGATCGTGCCATCCATCGGCGCATACAGAGTGGTCTTGCTCAGCTGGTCGCGGAACTGGTTGAGCGCGCCCTCCGTCTGGCGAATGTTCGCGAGCGAGGCGGCGTAGTTGGCGCGGGCGACCTCCTGGTTGGTCTTGGCGGCTGTGTAGTCGGCATCCGAGATCAGCTTCTTCTTGTAGAGATCGTCGGCCCGGCGGTAATCCTCCTCCGCCTTGTCCTGATTTGCTTTCGCGAGCATGCTGCTGGCCTTGGATGAGCTAAGCGCCGCCTCCTGCTGATCGGCCTGTGCGGCATAGAAGTCAGGCTTGATGCGGATGATCACGTCGCCTGTCTTGACCGGCTGCCCTTCCTTGAACGGCAGGGCGATCAATTCTCCGGAAACTTCCGGCGCAATCCCGACCTCGATCTCCGGTTGTACCTTGCCAGTGGCAGTGACGAGATGCGTGATGGTGCGGATGACCGACTTCTCGGTCGTGACCGTTGTCGGCATGACCGCATGCTTGCCCTTGACCACGGCGGCAACGATCAGGCCAACGACAACCACAATGGCGGTGATAATCCACCACTTCCGGCGGGATTTCTTGCGGACCGGGACAACGGTCGGCGCAGCAGTGGTGCCGGGGACGGGAGAAGTGAAGGTGCTCATGGTTTGATAGTCAAAGGGAACGGGAGATTTTGCTGAACCCGCCGTTCGATGCAAGCAACGGCTCGACCGAAGCCCAGAAAGCGTCGACTAGGCAGGCTGGAGTTTTGGGTTAGCGCAAGCACGACTGGTCACGTGGGTCTCAGGACATAGCAAATGAAGCCTCAGTTGCAGCGATTTTGGATGAACGGGCGGGCGAAGGGACGGATGGCAGGATGCCGGACGCAGAACGGACCGGAGGCCTCCTGCGGCCAGGGTTGATTTGTTCTCGAAGAGAAGCCCCGGTCTCTGCCTGTAGGGGCGCACCTGGCGTGCGCCCGCATCGCATGATCTGTCCTCCGCGCCGGTAGGGGCGCAATCGCCACCGGCCGACACACGGATTCTGCCTCCGGGCGCCTGTAGGGGCGCAGCTTGTCTGCGCCCGCGTCGTTCGATTTGCCGTCGGGCGCAGACAAGCTGCGCCCCTACACCGACCAGGCCAATCTCGACTGCGGAGCCTGAAGATTGTCTAATCGGCCGCACGGAGCACCGGCATCACTTCCCGTTTCTCGCGAAAGCCCTTGCTTCGCACTAGGTCCGGGACATTGCATCAGGCACCACCCAATGAGCATGCGGTTCTGCATCCTCGGCAGCGGCAGCGACGGCAATTGTGCCCTGCTGCAGACGGCCCAAGCCCGCATCCTCGTCGATGCCGGTTTTTCGGCCCGCCGCCTCGGGCCATTGCTGGCCGGGGTCGGCGAGTCGCTTGACCGCATCGACGCCGTTTTTCTCACGCACGAACACGGCGACCACACCGCCGGGATCAGCGGCTTGTCGCGCCATCCGCATATCAAGGTTTTCGCCAATCACGCCACAGCGCGCGCGGTCCAGGCCGGTTTGAAGCATCACCCCGACTGGCAATGCTTCGAGACCGGCGCCCGCTTTCGCTTCCGCGATCTCGAGATCGAGAGCTTCGCCGTGCCGCACGACGCGCACGATCCCGTGGCGTTTCTCTTCACCCACGGGTCGGATGACCTGTTCACGCCGGCCAGGCGCCTCGCCTGGCTGACCGATCTGGGCCATGCTCCCCAACATATCCGGGAGCGCATCCGGGAGGCGGACGTCCTCGTCGTCGAGGCCAATTATTGTCCGCAGATGCTGAAGAACGACCTGAAGCGACCCTGGTCCGTCAAACAACGCATCAGCGGCCGGCACGGCCATCTTTCCAATGAAAGCGCCCGGGAACTGCTCCTCTCGGTCGCGTCGCCGCGCTGGCGACACGTCTACCTCGCCCACCTCAGCCGCGAGTGCAACAGTCCCGCCGCCGTGGAAACCGCCTGTGCTGGAGTCCTGGCAGCGCTCAAGTGCGGCTGCTCGATCGTCCACCCGGGTATGGGCACGCCGTTCTTCGAATTCTGACGGCGGCAAGGCCGAATGATTGTCGGGCGGCATCTCCCCGATGCCGCCGCCTTTCCCGAGGGCACCGCAGGTCCGGCCTGCCCGCCGAAGGCTTGGCGAAGGAGGGCAACCCCACCCCATGTTTCCAGTTCTGCGGACCCGCGTCGGCCGTATCTATGCAAATTGTAGGAGCGAGCTTGCTCGCGACCTGTCCTCCGTAGGCTCTGCGAAGGAGGATTTCGAGGTTTGAATCGCCTGCGAGCAGGCTCCTACACCGACCACCTGATGACATTGTTGTCTACGAGCGACCGCAGGGCCCATGACATGGCGCCGGCTCGGCCCAGCGCCCCAGATTTTCCCTCTGGCGGGATACCCCGGTCACTCTGGTGCGACATTTGCTTCATCCTCCGGTCGCACTAGTCTGTTGCACCTCATGAATCCGCCCGCCCGCCGCACTAAGATCATCTTCACCGTCGGACCCGCCACGGAGAGCGAGGAGGTTCTGGAAAAGATCTTCCAGGCGGGCGCCGACGGCTGCCGCATCAACATGGCCCACGCCACGCCCGACTGGACGCGCGAGATCATGCGGCGGATTCGCACGGTGTCGCACCGCACCGGTCGCGAAATCGCGATCATGATGGACATCAAAGGCCCCGGAAATCCGGACCGGGGATCTCGCGGCGCCCATCGAACTTAAGGCCGGCGAGATTTTCGATTTCACCGTCAAGCCTGCCGGGCCGCGCGAGAGTAGCGAGGAAGTGCGCTCGGCCGTCGTGATGGCCAACGAACTGCCCGGATCGCTGCTGGTCACCTTCACCCGCCAGGGTTTCATGGCGCAGGGACTTGCCGCGATGCGGCCCCGCAACGCCATGATCCTCGCGTTCACCCCGTCGCTGGACACGCTCCGCCAGCTCGGGATGCTCCGCGGCGTTGAGACCTACCTGATGACCTTTTCTGCCGATCCGGATGTCACGATTGAGAATGCGGTCCAGTACCTGAAGCGGCACAGCCGCGTCAGCACCGGCACGAAGTTGATCATCGTCACCGACATTCTTTCCCAGGACCGTCTCGTCGACAGCATCCAATTGCGAACGGTGAATTGACTAGACTCGGACAATCGCGTGGCGGTTGTAGGGCGGGGTCGCTGACCCCGCCAGGACGCAGCAAGGCGGGGTCCGGCGACCCCGCCCTACATTCGCTGGATGGTTGCGCGGGAGGCCGTGGCCTTCATTTCCCATCGAATCCCGCCTGGGCGAGCTCCACCCGCAGCGCCGTGAGCGACATCTGCAAGTCGAGGAGAAACACGATCAGCGAGGCGATGAGCGCTGCCACGCAAAGAATGAAGCACAGCGAAACCAGCAGCGCGGCTTCAAGATGGAGCAAGGCCGCCAGGAAGAGCGAAATGATCAGGAGGCCCGCAAGTAAAACGCTCGAGGTGGCCAGCACGATGCAGAGCCGGAGGACTTTCGCCCGGCGAAAGAGGATGGCCAGCTGCACCGACAGTTGATCCCGCTCGGCGGTCGCGCGCGGCAATTCGCGCGCGAGCAGGCGCGAGCGATCGACAATCCGGCCGAACCGGTTGGTGATCGACAGCAAGAGCAAACCGACGCCCGAAATCAGGATGACCGGGCCGACGGCCGTCTGGATGACCGGGATGAGTTGCTGCAGCGTGAGTGAGGTCATGAGAGGAACGAAATCGTGACGGCAGGATGCGAGATAGAAGGGTTACCCGCAATGCTGTTCGCGGCGGGGGGCTGGTTCCGCTGCAGGGCGGATTCATTCTCCGATGGGGTATCGGGTTTCTTCCTGTAGGGGCGCAGCTTGTCTGCGCCCGTCAGGACGCCCTGCGGGCGCGCACGAGGCGCGCCCCTACAACGGCGTCCTGACGCCAAAACAACCCGTGTCGTCGTGGTCGAGAATGAATCCGCCCTGGGTTCCGCTGGTCGGCGGACACGGCGGTCCGCCCTCCAACCAACCAACCGCGGCAGGCAATCCTCCGGCACGCCGCTTGCTCTCCCAGGACATCCGACTATCAATCATCTCGATCAACGCCATGGTTCCCGTGCACCATCGCCTTCGCGTGTTTCCGCCGCTGCTCGGCCGCTTGCTGGCCGGCGGTTGCGCTGCGCTGGTCGTGCTGCTCGCCGTCCTTGCTGCGAGCCCCGCCCTGCATGAATGGCTGCACCATGATGCCGGCGCCGCGGACCACGAATGTGCCGTCACGCTCTTCCAGCACGGTGCGGGCGCAGCAGCAGCCGCGATCGCGGTGGCCGCAATGGTTTGGATCGTGGTCGCTTTAGCGATCATCGCGCCCACCGGGCCGAACCTGAATCTACGCCGCTATTGGCTGCCTCCAGGAAACGCTCCGCCGGCGCTGAATTGACCGCTGTTTCGCGACGGATGCCTGCGCGCGTCCGACGCTCCCGACCGGGCCCACGCCGAGTGCGATGGCCCGGGTCCTCCGCGCTCAATTCCAACCAGCCTTGTTATGTCGATCCGCCATTTTCTTATCTCTTGCTCGTTTGCCGCCACGGTCTTCGCCGCCGACGATCCTGCCACCGACCCCACCCTCAACCAGACTGCGATCGCGCTCGACCCTTTCGTGGTCACGAGCCGGCTTGATCAAGCTCGTGAGGACCTCGTGCCGAGCCTCGGCGCCACCGCCTTCCAGATCGACAAGATCCAGATCGATACCGAAATCCCCGGCGCCAACGCCAGCTTTAGCGGGGTGCTGTTGCAGGTCCCCGGCGTAGCCCAGGATTCGTTCGGTCAGGTCCACGTGAGAGGCGAACACGCCGACCTTCAATACCGAATCAACGACGTGCTCCTGCCCGAAGGCCTCAGTGGCTTCGGCCAGGAACTCGACAGCCGGTTCGTGCAGACCATGTCTATTCTCACGGGTTCATTGCCGGCGCAATACGGCTACCGCACCGCTGGAATCGTCGATATCCACACGCGCAATGGCGCCTCCGCCGAGGCCGGTGATATGGCAATCTATGGTGGCAGTTTCAATACGCTGCGCGTCACCGCCGAGGAAACCGGATCGGTGGACCACATCCACAGTTACCTCTCCGTCAGCGACAGCACCAACGACATCGGCATTGAGAATCCTACCTCCAGCCGGGACCCACTGCACGACCACTCCCATCAGCTCAAACTGTTTGGTTATTTCACCGACGTCCTCGACTCCTCCAGTCGCGTCAGCCTGATGTTCAGCGGCTCATCGGCCTCCTTCCAGATCCCGAACAATCCCGGCCAGCAGCCGAACTTCTCCCTCGCCGGCGTCAGCAACTTCGCGTCCGCGGATCTCAGCGACAACCAGCGCGAAGAAAACGATTACGCAATCCTCGCCTACCAAAGAACCGGGGCGGTGGTCAGCACCCAGCTGTCCGCGTTCGCACGCTACAGTTCGGTCCATTTCATCCCTAGTCCAGCCGGTGATTTGATCTTTGATGGGGTGGCCAGCGACGTTGATCGCGGCCTGGTCAGTGAAGGCTTCGAAGGTGACGTCAAGTGGTCGGCCACGGCGACGCACACGGTTCGCGTCGGCATGCTCGTCACCGCCGCGAATGCCAGCACCCGCACCACCACGGCCGTCTTTCCCGCCGATGACACTGGCGGCCAGACCTCCACCACCCCCTTCGACATCGTCGACAGCCACAGGAAACTCGGCTGGCTTTACGGCGTTTATGTGCAGGACGAATGGCAACCAGCATCCGGTCTGACGATCAACTACGGGGCGCGGGCCGACCTTTCGCAGGCCTACCTCACTGAAGGCCAGCTCAGCCCGCGGGTGAATCTGGTCTACGATCTGGGCACAGGCACCACGGTGCACGCCGGCTA
>Ga0182027_10012553_pt1 | contig 11890 bp, 11 predicted proteins | sample 712E1DmetaG_FD_121300 | JGI IMG/M metagenome (GOLD analysis project Ga0182027, IMG submission 121300) | Permafrost microbial communities from Stordalen Mire, Sweden - 712E1D metaG (Illumina Assembly) | ecosystem: Environmental > Terrestrial > Soil > Wetlands > Permafrost | place: Sweden...
AGCGTCCATGCCCAGGCCGGTGTCGGTGACCGAGATGACGGCGTATTCGCCCGGGCCGATCTCTCGCGGACGCGAGCGATTCCCGGACGTGTACCTCTGGTGGCCGGTCCCGATCACCAGCTGACCCCCGGACGGCATCGCATCCCGGCTGTTGAGGGCCAGGTTGAGGAGGACCTGCTCGAGCTGCGTCCGGTCCGCCCTCAGGCAGCCGGCCGCCGGGTCAGGGGCGATCCGAAGCACGATCTGCTCGCCGATCAGGCGCCGCAGCATCGACTCGAGCCCGCCCACGACTTCGTTGACGTCCAGAACCTGCGGCTGGAGTATCTGGCGGCGGCTGAACGCAAGGAGCTGTTGCGTCAGGCCCGCCGCGCGCTCGGCTGCGTCTCGAATGCCGACCACGAACTCGCTGATGTCCGTCCCGGTCGGCTCGTCGAGCGAGAGGTCGGCATAGCCGATGACCGCCGTCAGGATGTTGTTGAAGTCGTGGGCGATGCCGCCCGCCAGGCGGCCCACGGACTCGAGCTTGCGCGCCTCGAACAGCTGGGCCTCCAGGAGCTCGACCTCGCTCGTGTCCTCCATCAGCGAGATGGCGCCGCGAACCTTGCCGAACTCGTCCCGAATCGAGGCGAAGTGGGCTCGGACCCTGATAATCTGGCCGTCCTTCGTCTGGCAGGGCAGCTCCTGAACCGCCATCGATTCGCCGGCCAGGACTCGTGGCACCAGCGTGCGAGTGGATTCCTCGGCCGTCAGGATGGGCAGCCGCTTGCCCTGGGTCTCGTCTGCCGTGAAGCCGAACAGCTGCTCGGCCGCGCGGCTCCAGAACAGGACGCGGCGCTGGCGGTCGACGACGATGATCGGCAGGGGCGAGGAGTCCAGGATTGCACGCAGGGTTTCGGATGTCTCGCGCAGCGCGGCCTCGAGGGTCAGGCGCTTCTGCATCGCGGCCGTCTGCTCGCCGATCAGGTCCGCCATCGTCGCGATGACGAGGGCCACGATGGCGACGCTGCCGAGGCTGATGGCCGGGAAGTCGATCCTGCCTTCGATGCCCTGGAGCGCCAGAACCGCCGGCGCGACCAGTGCCGCCGCCATCAGGGCGGCCAGCCGGCGCGGCGAAATGCGCTGCTCCTTCTTCTCACTCGGGCGCGCCGAGGTGGCGATCGACGGATGCAGGGCCGCCGCGGCCCACAGAGCTAACTGGGCGAAATAGGCCGCCTCGGCCAGCGGAATCCTGAGGCCGTCCGGCCCCGACGCCGAGAGTCCGTCGGCGAGCAGCAGCACCACCACGCTGCCCGCGAAGAGGCGCATGGCCGGCGTGCCCGCCTCGGAATCGAGGACCAGGCACGCCACGACACCGATGAGCGCTGTGTCGGCGATCAAATAGACCACCGGGATGGCACGGCCAAGGGGGCTGATGCCGGTCGCGGAGAACAGTGGATCGGCGAAGGCCACCCAGACCACGAGCGCCAGACCGACCGTCAGGATCCCGCCATCGAGCAGCACCCCCAATCCGGGGCCTGGGTTCCGGCGGAGGACCAGCCGGGCGAAGCCGAGCGTGACGATCGGGTATCCGACCAGGTAGAAGAGATCGGCGACGCCGGGGAACGTGGCGGCACCCGGTCCATGGTAGACCGAATGGCCGGCCAGATCGCCCAGGGCGAAGAGCAGTTGCCCTGCAGCGAGCAGCAACCACGGACCTCGTGGCTCGGGTTCGTACAGGTAGATGCCCACCGCCACGGCCATGACCGCGCCGGCCGAGAGGATCAGGCCGACCGGGGTTTGCCAGGCTGTGGCGACGGTCGCGGAGACAACGAAGAGCGCCGCGGCGGCCGAGAGGTAGGCCGCCCACAGCCAGTCTCCGACCGGCCAGGGCATTTCGAGCCGTCTGATCATCCGGAAAGGATCGCCCCCGCCCACCATTTCACGAATAACCCAAACAGCCTATTTGTTCCTACGGCATTTTGAGGGTCTGCGGCATGCCCGTGGTAATCAGCGACGTGCCCAGCCGGACAGGCATCGCCTGGCCGGCGCCCGCGCAACCCGCCGGCGCTAATACCAGCCGTGGGCCTCCCAGAAGTCCCAGGCTGCGCAGGCCGAGCCATACCGGTCGTCCACGTACCAGATGCCCCATTTCACCTGGGTGATGGGGCTGGTGCGCCAGTTCGACCCATACGCGGCCATCTTCGATCCGGGGAAGGCCTGGGGAATCCCGTAGGCTCCGGTGACCTTGCCGGCCAGCGGGTTCCACTTGGACTCGGCCGTGAAGATCGCGTTGATGCAGTTGTACTGCCGAGTCCCAATGCGCGCCTTGACGTACGCCCGGGCGCCCGCGACCGTGTTCGCGTAAGTCACCGGCTTCGGCTTCGCCTTTGGCTTGGGCTTGGGTTTCGCGGTCGGCGTCGCGGTGGGGATCGGCGTCGCGTTCGGCGTCGCTGTCGCCGAGGGCGCGGCGGTCGCGGGCGCGGCCGTCCATGCGGGCAGCTGGTCCAGCCAGCTGGTCTGTGCCAGTGCCAGGGACTCCACCGGCGAGCCGCTCGCGAGGATCGGACCCGCCGGCGCGTCCGAGAACGCGGGCAGGGCGGCGACGGCGGACCCGACAAAGACGACGGCCGTCACCAGCGCTGCAATTCCTGCCGCTCTCGGGGTGAGTCTCAAGAGCCTCCTCGGAGTCTGTGTCTTGCGCCGGTGGTGAAAGTGGCGGTCACCGGCGGAGTGACGACGTGGTGGCGGACTCGTTTTCGGGATGATGGAGGCCCTCGGACCTCCAGCGGCCGGCAGGATATCACGGTTCCACTCCGCTGGGGAGCCCGCAGATGGCTAGAACGAGGCCACGGCCAGCTCCGGCCCTGCCCTCCCGCAACCGCGTTTGACGGTTCGCCGGCTAATCCCGATAATAGGGGTCGGAATTCAACACGACCCGCGGTCGAGATTCGGCGCCTCCTGCCGCCCGAACCTACGGTCACCCAAGGAGCGTCATGGCGACCAGCCGAGAGATCGTCTCCAGCGAGTACAAGTTCGGCTTCCACGACGACGTCGACTATCTCGAGCAAACCGCAGCCGGCCTGACCCGCGGGACGGTCGAGGCGATCAGCCGCTTCAAGGGCGAGCCGCAATGGATGCTCGACTTCCGCCTGCACGCGTACGAGCACTACCTGTCGCGGCCGATGCCGCGGTGGGGCGGCGACCTGGGCCAGATCGACTTCGACAAGATCGTTTACTACCGCAAGCCTTCCGAGGGCGAGGAGAAGTCCTGGGACGATGTCCCGGACAAGATCAAGAAGACCTTCGAGCGTCTCGGCATTCCGGAGGCCGAGCGCAAGTTCCTGGCCGGCGTCGGCGCGCAGTACGACTCCGAGGTCGTCTACCACAGCGTCCGCGAGGAGCTGTCCAAGATCGGCGTTGTCTTCATGGGCACCGATCAGGGGCTCAAGGAGTATCCCGATCTCTTCAGGAAGTACTTCGCGACCGTTGTGCCGCCCGAGGACAACAAGTTCGCGGCCCTCAACAGCGCGGTCTGGTCGGGCGGGTCCTTTGTCTACGTGCCCAAGGGCGTCGAGGTCCCGCTGCCGCTGCAGGCCTACTTCCGCATCAACGCCGAGAACACGGGCCAGTTCGAGCGGACGCTGATCATCGTCGACGAAGGGGCCAAGGTTCACTACATCGAGGGCTGCACGGCCCCCATCTACACCACCGACGCGCTCCACGCGGCGGTCGTCGAGGTCATCGCCCTGCCCGGCTCCAAGGTCCGCTACACGACGATCCAGAACTGGTCGAACGACGTCTACAACCTCGTGACCAAGCGAGCCCACGCCCATGCCCACGCCACGGTCGAGTGGATAGACGCGAATACAGGGTCCCGCCTGACGATGAAGTATCCCAGCATCTATTTGCGCGGTGAGGGCGCCACGGCCGAGGTGATCTCGGTGGCGGTGGCAGGCCGCGGCCAGCACCAGGACACCGGTGCCAAGGCGATCCACCTCGCCCCGAACACGCGCAGCCGCATCATCAGCAAGTCGATCTCCAAGGACGGCGGCCGGACCACGTACCGCGGCCAGCTCAAGGTCGTGCCCGGCGCCACGGGCGTCGTGGCGAGCGTCCGCTGCGACGCGCTGCTGCTCGACGAGGGCAGCCGCTCCGACACATATCCCTACATCGACATCCAGGAAGACGACACGACGATGACCCACGAGGCCACCGTCGGCAAGATCAGCCAGGATCAGGTCTTCTACCTGATGAGCCGTGGCCTGACCGAGAACGAGGCCACGAACCTGGTCGTCCAGGGGTTCCTGGAGGTCTTCACCAAAGAGCTGCCGATGGAGTACGCGATCGAGTTCAACCGCCTGGTCAAGCTCGAGATGGAGGGTTCGCTCGGATGACCGCCGCAGAGGGGGCCGAGGGGGCCGTCGCAAGCCAGCCCGCCGCTCGACCGACAGCGCAGGTCCGTCAGGCCCCGACGGACCTGACCCTGAGCTTCGTCGACGAGGCGACCGTCCGAAAGGTCGCTGCCGCCGCCGCGGACCCCGATTGGCTGCTTGCGGATCGCCTGGCCGGCCTGCGCGGATTCGAGGCCCTCCCGATCGAGTCGAACCGGCTGTACACGCCGTACGTAGACCTGCGCAACGCCCATCTGTCCGCCGTGCGGCCCTATCCGGCCGGCCCGACTGGCGGGGCTCGTGGCGGGGCGGCAGCCGCCGCGGCGGGCGTGGGGCGGCCCCCCGAGGGAGCGGCCGCGTACGCCGAATTCGCCGAAGATCGCCTGACGGCGCTCGTGCTCTCGCCGGAGGCCCGGGAAGCGGGCGTGGTTCTCGAGACGCTGGCCTCGCTGGCCGCGCGCGACCCGGGGCTGCTGCGCAGTCTCCTCGAGGGCGGCTGCACGCTGCCCGAGAACGACAAGCTCGGGCAGATGACGCGGGCCCTCTGGACCCACGGCCTGCACCTGCACGTCCCGGACGGCGTTCGCCTGGAGCGGCCGATCGTGCTGCGCTGGGCGATGGGCGCGCCGAACGGGGCGCTGCTCTCGCGCACGATCATCTCGATCGGCGACGACGCGGAGGCGTCCGTCGTGGAGGAGCAGGTGGGTTCGGTATCGACTGCGGGCGCTTCGGGCCCGACCAATTCGGCCGCCATCGAACCTCAGTCATTCTTCGCCGGCACGACCGAGGTCAAGCTGGGCGCCGGCTCGACGCTCTCATTCGCCGGCCTCCAGGACTTCGCGGCCAACCAGGTCGCCTTCCAGCACCGTTCGGCAGTCGTCGGCCGGGGGTCGACTGTCCGTTGGGCGCTGGCTCAGCTCGGCTGCCGCGTCATTCGAAGCCGGATCGACAACACCCTCGAAGGTGACGGCTCGTCCGTCGAGCAGGCGGAGATCGTCTTCGGCTCGACCGACCAGCTCTTCGATCTGACGTCCTACACGCGCCACATCGGCCGCGACACGACCGGCAACCTGCTCTCCAAGGGCGCGCTGTCCGACCGCTCCCGGGTCTACATGAAGGGCTTGGCGACGATCGATCTGTCGGCCCACGGCACGGACAGCTACCTCGGCGAGTTCGCGATGCTTCTCTCCAAGCAGGCTCGCTCCGTCGCCATTCCCAGCCTGGAGATCGACCAGCCAGATTGCCGCCGTGTCGCCCATGCGAGCTCCGTTGGGCCGGTGGACGAGACCCAGCTCTTCTACCTGGAGAGCCGCGGCCTGGATCCGGACGAGGCCCGCAAGTTCATCGTGCTGGGCTACCTGGAGCCGGTCGTCGCCCGAGTGCCGCTCGCGGCCGCGCAGGATCGCCTGCGCGATCTGCTCGAAGCCAAGTGGGCGGCCCGGACCGGCGCCGCCGCGCATGCTGCCGCCGGCCAGCCAGCCGCCGCCGTGGCCTGAAGCCGCCGATGACCGCCGCCTCCGCCCTCCGTCTGGTCGACCTCTGCGCGCTCGACGAGGTCCCGCCGGGCACGATGAAGATGTGCGAGGTCGGCGACGACCTGGTCCTCGTGGTCAACCTGAGCGGCGAGCTGCACGCAACCCAGGGCATCTGCAGCCACCAGTACTTCGAGCTGGACAAGGGCTTCCTGACCGGCGGCTCGATCACGTGCGCTCTGCATCTCTCGCGCTTCTCTCTTGCGGACGGCGAGCCACTCGATCCTCCCGCCGAGCTGCCGCTCGCGGTCTACCCGGTGGTCGTCGAAGGCGGCCGGGTCATGATCGAGGTGCCGCCGGGCCCGCTCGAGGTCAATCGGTAGGGCTAGTTCAATCCGTCCCCCACGAGGAGCTGCAGGTTGCCCTGCTGATCGACGACAGCTATGACGACGTGAGTGCCATCGCCCACGACCGCGAGAACCTCGGACTCGGGGAGCGACGAAAGCCCGGCCAGGGATTTCCAGGTGCCTCCATCACTGGATGTCCAGACACCCAGCGGCCCAAGTGGATTCAGGCTGCTGGAGAAATCGGCGGAGCCTGGCTGCGTTCCCGCTGCTACGAAACCCCCGGCAACCGAAGCGAAGCCATCGATCCATCCCGGGTCCCTGACGCTGCCGGACGTGGTCCAGTGAGTCAGGTCGCGGCTGGTCCAGATCAACCTGTTGAGGGGCCCAGGGACCGCTATGCCGGTTCCGGTGTAAACGCCGCCGAATGAGCGGTAGCTGCCGTCGGGCGCCTTGAGAATCGACCCCATGTAGTAGCTGTCGAGCCCCGACAGCACCGGCACGTGCCATGTCTCCGTCCATCGGGCGCCGTCCGTCGAATACCAGACTTGCGGCTGGAAGAGCTGGGCCATGACGTACCCAGTGCTGTTGCCGAACAGTCCGGGCTGATCGACGTCGGATGGGATGCCCGACGTCACGACTGAATGCCAGCCAATTCCATCAGCAGATGCCCAGATCGCAGTTCCGCCACTGGGGCCCGATCCGCTGGCCAGGAAGCCAGCGGGCCCTACGGCGACCTGATCGGCGGACGAGCCGTCCGCCGGAGACAGCCGCGTGGATTGCCAGGTATGCCCGGAGGACGTGGTCCAGGCCATCGCCGAATCGAGGGCGCCGTTCTCGCCCTGGACCATGCCAACGGCGACGATGACCCCATCCGACGACTGGGTCACGTCGGAGACCGTGGCTCCGCCGGCCGGCAGTTCGGCCAGTTCAAACCACGAGATGCCGTCGGCCGACACGAAGACTCGATCGTCTCCGGAGTCCGTCGCCCACAATGCGACAAACCCGCCGGATGGGAGCGCGAAGAGCGGTTGCTCGTACCGCCCATACGCCGTCTGGGCCGGCGCCGGCAATACGCCACTGACCAGGCTCCAGCTCGAGCCGGGGAGTCTTGCGACTGTCGGCTGGGGTTGGGTGCTCGGCGTCGATGAAGACGGGCCGGCCGTGCTCGTGGCCGAGGCGGTGGGAGTGGCCGACCCTGAGGCCGAGGAGACGGGCGACTGCGATCGGTTGGTCCCGTAGATGTAGATTCCGGAGCCCGCGATGGCAAGGATGGCCACGGCCGCGGCGATCCGGCCGGCGAGGCGGAGGCGGTGGAATCTGGCGGACGGCCAAGGCCGGGTGCTGCCGGGTGGGCCGGAGGTTGCGTCTTCTAGCGCCTCTCTGAGCGACGCCGGCGCCCGCTCCGGTGAGGAGTCTGCCAGCCAATCGCGAATGACCTGTTCGGGATCGTGGCGCTGGCCGGTCATCGGCGGGCCTCCTCGGATGACTCAATGGCCGCTCGAAGCGACTTGAGCGCGTAGTGGAGGCGAGACTTGACCGTGCCGGCGGGTACGCCCAGCCGCTCCGCTATCTCCTCGACCGGCAGGTCGCGCCAGAACCGCAGCACGACGATGATCCGTTGCTCGGGCGTCAGCCTGGCGAAGGCAGGCTCCAACGCCAGCCGGGCGACGGTCGCCCGTAGCGAGTCGGCCGCGGGTGCGTCATGGGCGGCGTCGAGCGCCACGACCCGCATGGTTCTGATATGCCGCATGCGATTGCGACAGACGTTGACGAGGATCCGGTCGAACCAGGCGTCGAATCGGGAGGTGTCGCGCAGCGTCTCCCAGCTCGACCAGGCCCGGGCGATGGCCTCCTGCGTCGCGTCCTCGGCTTCGTCGCGATCGCGCAGGATGAGGGTGGCGAGCCGGTAGCTCGCAACGAGGCGCGAGTCATCGAAGGCGGTGAAAGCCTCGAGGCGCTGGCGACGCCAGGCGTCGGGCGCGGCGGTTTCCTGACTCCCGGCGCCACTCCCGGCGCCGCCTGCCCCGTCCTGGACCGGAGGCGTCGCGCCGTGCCCCGGCAGCCCTCGTAATCCCCTCAACGCCGGCAACTCTGCCTCCCACATCCTTGCTGCCTCCGTGTCCCGCCTTTGCGGCGCTTAGTTCTATGACACGGGAGGCTCCCGAAACGTTCAGCACCGAGGTGGCGGCTGGCCCGCCCCGCCTCAGCGCGCGAGCAGCACACCAATGCCGAGCTCTTCGGCTCGCTTCAGTATCGCCGACGCGAAGACGACGTCCGCGAGCCCGACGCCCAGGTGCGACACGAGGACCAGGCCGGCGGGGCGGGCGAGGCCTTCCCGCAAGGCTTCTCCAAGGGTCGCGGCGGGATCCGGGTAGCCGGCAAAGCCGCCGCCGGCGCGAGTGGCCAGGAACTGGTCGCGCTCGTCGACGACGAAAAGCGCCTTGCGGGCGAGTGCGGCCGGGGCCTGCATGTCGTAGTCGACGGCGACGAAGAGCGTATCGGCGGCGAGCCAGCGCGGATCGAGAGCCTGATGATCCGGCCCGAACGAGACGACCGAGACGACCAGGTCCGCGCCTTCCACCGCCTGGCGGACGCTCGGAGCGGCCGCCGCGTCGCCGATGCCTTCGATTGACCGTGCTTCTACGGCCAGCGCCTCGGCGCGGCCCTGATCCACGTCCGCCACTCTGACCGAGCCTCCGGGCAGCAACCGGCCGATCACCGGCAGGTGGCCGCGTGCCTGAACCCCGGCGCCGAGAATGGCGACGGCGGCGGCCCGCCCCCGAAGCTGCGGCGCGAAGAGCTTGATTGCAGCTCCGCTGACGGCTGCCGTTCGCTGGGCGGTGATCGTGTCGGCGTCCAGGATCGCCAGGGGTCGCCCGTTTCGGGAGTCGCTTAGGATCACCTGGGCGTGGTAGGTGGGTAGACCGACCGCCGGGTTGTCCGGGAAGCCGACGATCCATTTGACGCCGATCAGATCGCCGCCGCCATCATCGGCCGAGCCGCGCAGCAAGGCCGGCATGGCGTGGGCGAGCGAGCCGGGCTGGCGTGGATGAACCCCGATCTTGGCCGGCAGCTCGGCGCTCTGTCCCAGCGCCCGGAGGGTGATCTCGGCCAGCTCGAGTCGTTCCGTCAGAGGTGGCATGGCGCCAGTTACGTCGGCGGCGGAGAGATAGCGCAGCGGCGGCAAGAATGTCACGACCGCAGTCTACCGGCTAGGATGAGCAGGCCAGCGCGTCCGGGGCGTATGGTCGCACTTGCCCTGGGCAGCGGAGAATGTCGAGGTCGGCGATTCCGAGTCCGGTTCGCCCTCGAGCCAACGGCTCGGTGCCAGGAGAAGGAGACCGATGCGGGCGCTGCAGAGCCTGGGCTCGGCGATTGTCGTTGGGAGCGTGTTCTCCTTCTTCCTCGTTGGGCTGCTGGGCGCCACCTGGCCGTTCGCCATCTTCTCGAGTCTCGTGCTCGGGATCGGGATAATCGCCGTCGTCGCAACCCAAAGCAGCGAAAAGGAAGGCGCGGCAGATGCCGCCTGGTTGGAGGCCGCACCGGACCTTCCACCACGTTCGGATCGACGAGCCGTGGAGACGGCTCAGGCCACGATGCCGGGCCCCGAGAAGACCCGGCAGAGCGGTGATCGAATCGCGGGCACCGGCGGAGCGGGCACGGACGGAGCGGGTCCGGACGGAGCGGCGAAGCAGGGAGCAGTCCGATGAGCTCCATAGATCGAGCCAATCTCGACAAGAGGATGCGCGAACAGGGACTCGAGCCGGCAGCATGGTCGAACCTCGCGGGAGAGAGGTTCGAGGAGCATGCCCGCGACTATGACAAGATCGTGGTCGTCGTCGAGGGTTCGATCACCTTCGGCATGCCCGGCTACGGCGTGGGTTTCATGCTCGGGCCGGGCGAGCGGGTCGATCTGCCGGCCCAAGTCCGCCACGACGCGGTCGTCGGGGCCAAGGGAGTCGCGTGCCTCGAGGCGCACCTGCCGGCCGGCACGCTGGGTACTCGGGCGAAGGGACGCGGCTACCGCTGGTAGGTTGCCGACTCCTGCGAGCGCCGTGGGCGCAGTTCGCCCGCCGCTGAGGCCAGGTCCGCACACTGCCTTCGCTGTCGATTTCTCGGGGATAGGCTAGGCTGCTCTCGCAGCGCGACCCGGGCGGGTCCTCCATCGGCGCGGTTCGAAGCCGCTCCGGCGACTTTTCGCCTGACTGGGTCCGCGGGCGGTTCAGGGAGCGACAGGCCAGCACGCCTGAGGGAACGACGAACATGGGCTCAGTCGAAAGGATCGACGAGACAGACGCTCGGATCCTCGAGCTATTGCAGCGGGACGGGCGCGAGTCATACGCCGAAGTAGGGCAGGCCGTCGGTATGAGCGGGCCTTCGGCTCACGAGCGCGTCAAGAAGCTCGAGGCCCGGGGCGTCATACACGGCTACTCGGCCCAGGTCGATCCCATGCTGCTCGGCTACGGCGTGCTCGCCTTCATCTTCATCAAGCAGGTTCCCGGCACGATCTCCACCGATCTCACGGGCGACTTCGGCGAGATCGACGAGATCGAGGAGTGCCACCACATCGCCGGCGAGGCCGACTACCTGCTCAAGGTGCGATCCACCGACACTCGCCACCTGGAGCGGGTCCTGCATGAGATCCAGGCGATGCCCCACGTCTTCACGACCGAGACCCAGGTCGTCTTCTCCAGCGCGTTCGAGCGCCGACCGCTCCGCCTGGGACGTGAGGTGGATCCGCAGGCGGCTGGCAACTCCGGCAACTCGGGCTCGTGAGCGAAGCTGGCCGTCCGGGCGACGACTCGGTCGATCCCTCCGAAACCGACAGCTCGCACCAGAGTCGAACCGGAAATCCGGTACCCGAACCGCGCGTTGCGTCGATGTTCGATTCGATCGCCCCCGTCTACGACCGCATGAACACGATCATGACCGCCGGTCTCGATGGGCGCTGGCGCCGGGCCGCCGTTCGAGCTGCGCGCGTATCCCCCGGTGGCTCGGCCCTGGACGTGGCCTGTGGAACCGGCAAGCTGACCGCGGCGCTGGCCGCGGCCGTCGGCCCGACCGGCCGTGTGGTTGGCGTCGACCTGTCGACGGCGATGCTCGAGGAAGCCCGTCGCGCCTTCGGGCGGTTGGGCCAGGTCGAGTTCGTTGCGGGCAATGCGCTCGCCTTGCCGTTCGATGCGAACGTCTTCGACGCGGCCACTATCGCCTTCGGGCTGCGGAACCTGGCGAGCTTCGCGGACGGTTTCCGCGAGATGGCGAGGGTCGTGCGGCCCGGCGGCCGGGTAGTCTGCCTGGAGCTGACGACCCCGCGCCCGAAGATCGCGGGGCGCTTCTACTCGGCCGTGTTCGGGAGGATGGCCCCGTCCGTCGGCCGGGTCTTCGGACGGCGCGAGGCCTACGCCTATCTGCCCCACTCGCTTGACGGATTCCCAAACGCCGAGGCGCTGGCGGAAACGATGCGTCAGGTTGGCCTGGAGAACGTGACGGTGCGGCGACTGGCCCTCGGCGCGGTGGCGCTGCACTCGGGGGAGGTTCGCTAGACGCGGCCCGCCCGACGCGGCCGACCGGGAACGGCCCTAGGAGGCGTCCTTGGGCGCTATCTCCTGCGTCTGCCGCGTCCGCTCGGCCTCAAGGCGGGCGGCCTCAGCGGCCGACAGGCTCTCGTTGATCTTGCCATCGACGTAGGCACCGTGAAGCC
>Ga0182027_10012554_pt1 | contig 11889 bp, 11 predicted proteins | sample 712E1DmetaG_FD_121300 | JGI IMG/M metagenome (GOLD analysis project Ga0182027, IMG submission 121300) | Permafrost microbial communities from Stordalen Mire, Sweden - 712E1D metaG (Illumina Assembly) | ecosystem: Environmental > Terrestrial > Soil > Wetlands > Permafrost | place: Sweden...
TATCACCGTACAAAGCCGCGTCGGAGAAGGCTCAATCTTCACAGTCCGAATTCCAATTCTTTCATGATGATCCATCAGATTTATTTTCTTTGCCAATAGCGAAGAGGAATGAAATTAACGTTGAATGCAGAAAAAGTTTATATTGTTGATGATGAACCAGCAATTGCCAAATTGCTTGAATTGTGGACTCAACGATGGGGATACTCTGTCGAGGTTTTCCATGATGGAAAAACTTTTCTTGATCGCTTCGTAGAACCCCCCGACCTTGTACTACTGGACATTATGCTTCCAGACACAAGCGGCATTGATTTGTTGAAAGAGATTAAGCGAAGAAATTCTGAAATTCCTGTCATTATGCTTTCCGCGCAGGAAAGTACAGAGGTAGCAGTTAATACACTCAAATTAGGAGCCGCTGACTATTTTAGTAAACCAATCGACTTTCCGAAGCTGGAACTCGCAATAAAGAATTCTCTTAAACTTGCAGCACTATCCCGTGAAATAGAGGATTTGCAGGACAGTATTGGATCACGTTTGCATTTCGATAATATGATTTCACAGAGCGGAGAGATGCAGGATGTGTTCAAACTCGTGAATAAAGTAATTCACGTTGATATTTGTGTTCTCATATTAGGTGAAAGTGGCACAGGTAAAGAACTGATAGCTCGCGCAATTCATTATAACAGCAACCGTAAAAGCGGCCCCTTTGTAGTCGTGAACTGTGCTTCCATTCCACATGATCTATTGGAGAGCGAACTCTTTGGCCACGAGAAGGGTGCATTCACAGGTGCTATTCAACGACGAATTGGAAAATTTGAACAGGCGAATGGTGGCACAATATTTTTGGATGAGATTGGCGAATTAGACCAAAGTTTGCAATCAAAAATACTTCGTGTTATTCAGGAAAAACAATTTGATCGAGTAGGTGGAAGTGAAACTCTCACGACTGATGCACGACTTATTTTTGCAACACATCGCAACCTTTGGGAAGAAGTGAAACAGAAAAATTTTCGTGAGGATTTGTACTTCCGCATTTCGACGTTTCCAATTATGCTTCCCCCTCTCCGACAGCGCAAAACGGATATTCTATTACTCGCAGATCATTTCTTGAAGAAACAGGGAGAAGAGCTGGGGAAACCCAACATTCAATTCTCACGCAAAGCACTCGATCTACTCTACAATTACCCTTGGCCAGGCAATGTGCGCGAATTAGAAAATGTAATTCAGCGTGGTTTAGTTTTAACAGACGGACAAACACTTACTGAACGGGAATTACCGGTCTTCATTCAGTCTTATGGTTCTGCTGAAACAGACATAAAACAAAGTTCCATTTTCCAAGAGCGTGAGGATTCAATCATTCCATTCGAAAATATCAAAGAAAACGCTGTTCGGCACGCACTGAAGAATACAAACGGAAATATAGCAGAAGCTGCGCAGAAGTTAAAAATCGGCCGTGCCACCTTATATCGGCTTGTAGAAAAATACAAAATTAAAATCTAATCCGTTTTATCTGCCAGTTTAGATGCAATAATAAATTTCAATAATTGCTTTATTCACGCATAAAAATAAATCCCCGACTATTTATTCAACAATCATGGGTTTTAAAGCAATTAGTATTACTTTAAGTGTTTTTCTTGAGCAAAAGAAGCGCTACACAACGTATGTTGACGACGCTGTATCGCCACCGTGTCCAGTCCAATTTGTATGAAAGAACTCTTCACGTGGCTTATCGATTCGTTCATATGTGTGCGCACCAAAATAATCGCGTTGTGCCTGCAGTAAATTCGCGGGCAGTCGTTCATGACGATAGCCATCATAGAATCCCAACGAAGAACTCATTGAAGGAATTGGTATACCTAATTGTGCCGCTGTCGAAACAACTTTTCGCCATGATTCCTGACAATTCGCCATAATCTTTTTGAAGTATGGATCAAGCAATAAATTCAGTAATTCTGGATTATTATCGTACGCTTCTTTAATCTTGCCGAGGAACGTACTACGGATAATACAGCCGCCGCGCCACAGGAGTGCAATGCCGCCATAATTTAGATCCCATTTAAATTCTTTTGCTGCTTCCTTCATAAGCATATATCCTTGAGCATAGGATGTCAGCTTCGATGCATACATTGCTTTCCGAAGATCTTCGACAAATTTCTTTTTACTGCCAGTATATTTCTTTTTCGCCGGTCCTTTCAGAATCTTTGCAGCAACGATACGTTCACTCTTTAAGGCCGAGAGACATCTGGCGAAGACTGCTTCAGAAACCATCGTCATTGGAATGCCAAGATCGAGAGCAGAAACACTCGTCCATTTTCCTGTTCCTTTTTGTCCAGCCGTATCGAGGATGTAATCCACTACATATTTTTTCTTTTCATCTTTATAGTTGAGAATGTCCCGAGTGATTTCGATAAGATAGGAGCTTAACTCGCCTTCATTCCACTCTTTGAAAACTTCATACATTTCTTTATTGCTCATGCCCAATGCTTCTTTCATAATTTGGTAGCACTCGCAAATAAGCTGCATATCACCGTATTCAATGCCGTTGTGTACCATTTTCACAAAATGACCTGCACCGTTATTTCCAACCCAATCGCAGCAAGGCGTGCCATCTTCAACTTTTGCAGAGATAGCTTGGAAAATTGGCTTTACAAACGGCCATGCAGCCGGCGAACCGCCTGGCATGATTGATGGACCTTTCAATGCGCCTTCTTCGCCACCGGAAACACCTGTTCCTATATACAGCAACCCTTTGGATTCAAGATACTTTGTGCGACGGATAGTATCAGGATAATGAGAATTGCCTCCATCAATAATTATATCTCCATTTTGGAGGAAAGGTATTAATTGTTCTATAAAATCATCCACCGCTTTACCGGCTTTCACCATCAACATAATTTTGCGCGGTGCTTTCAAAGACTCCACTAATTGCTGAATAGTATGCACACCGACAATTTTCTTACCTTTGGCGCGTCCTTGAACGAAATTATCAACTTTTTCTACTGTGCGGTTAAACACTACGACAGTAAAACCATGACTTTCCATATTCAACACAAGATTTTCTCCCATCACAGCCAATCCTACCAAGCCAATATCTGCTTTCTGTTCCATTTTCGTTCTTCCTATAATTTTATTAATATTTTTTCTGAATTATACAATTGATTATTTAAAACGATCCTTATACGCCCATAAACCTAACGCAGGATTCGAAATATAGAATATCTTTTCGCCATCGGGCATGATGTTAAAACCATCTTTGAGTTTTTCGGGGTCGTACTTCCTCGTCATCTTATTCAACTCTGCATATTTGAAGTTGACACCTTCGATTTCCTGTTTCGTAAGATACCCGGGGCAATAAGTAATCGAGAAGCGCCCTTCTGATGATCCGTGAATCAAATGTGCAGCTGCTCCGAGATTATTCTTCAAATCATCATTCTCTTTTACTAATTGTAGGACTCTCGGAGTTCCAACATATCCGTACTTATGTATAAGCATATCGATCTGTTTATCTTCTCCGAATTCTTTTAAGGCAGGAGCGAGAACTATCAACTCTCCACTATCGGCAATTGCCATACGAGTACGATATATGCTCTTGTTGCCAAGCCAAGTGCTCTTAAATTCTGAAGGATCGAGATAGACGACAACTTTATTCAATGGTTCATCAACCATCTCGAAGTTCACTTTCAGTGATAATTCTGCTGCAAGGTTGAAGCATTCAATGTCGTCGCCAATATACAAGCCACGCACTTTGAGTTGACCGTCAGAACTTCGTGATACTACCGTTTGCACATAAATTATTGGCAAATGTTTTGCAAAATGATCAGATGCATAATTGTACACTCTGCGCACTGGATTGTCAGCGCGGCCCATAATTCGTTCCATGCCATACACAGCGCCAAGAAAATGACTTTTATTTATACCTTCAGGTCCGCCGGTTCCGACAAGAATATTTTTGTTGTAATTCGCCATTCCTATAACTTCATGCGGTACAACCTGGCCGATTGACAATATCAAATCATAATTTCCTTCTACCAGCAATTTGTTGACTTGTGCTTTCCATGCGTAATCCAACTTCCCTTCCGACTGTTGATAAATAAATTCGGATGGGACTTCGCCAAGTGTTACAACATCTTTTCGCCAGTCATGTACTCGAAAGAGATTCAGCGGTGTGTTGCCAAACATCGTCTTGGTTTCTTCCTCGGTCATGGCAGTGTGTGTACCAAGTGCCGGAAGAATGTCAGTCAACTTCTCTTTGTAATACTCCCATGTAAGTCTTGTGAGAATTCCTGCGTGCGAATGGAAGCGAGTAAAGTCAGGTGGAATAGCTAGTACTTTTTTCTTCACACCTAATTTTAAAAACGCTTGTGTAAGTCCTTTCTTCAGATCTTCTTCGTAGAGAACGTCACGTTCCGAACCGCGACTGTAGAGCAGCATAATATATTATCCTTTTTACTATCTACATAATAAAACACAGGAACGCCATCGTTCGTTCTCCGATGGCGTTCTCTATAAATTCTTTAAGTCAAAATTAACGCTGAATACGTGCTGATCCGCCTTTTGTGAATGCTTTCACTTGATCAACCGTTACCATCGTTGTATCGCCAGGCGTTGTTGTGAGCATTGCTCCATGCGCCCATCCAAGATTTACAGCTTCTTGTGGTGATTCGCCCGTTAAGAGGCCATAGAAAAATCCAGCTGCATATCCATCGCCGCCGCCAACTCGATCTATAACATCTAATTCAGCAGTAGGAGACACATAAGTTTTACCATCAATCCATGCAACTGCTGCCCAGCTATGATGATTTGTCGAATGCACTTCGCGCAGTGTTGTCGCTACAGCTTTTACATTGGGATGTTTCTTAACAACTTTATCAATCATTCCAAAAAAAGCAGTTGGATCAAGCTTCGATTTTGATTCAACATCTTGACCAGGAATACCAAGACCCTTTTGCAGATCTTCTTCGTTACCAACGAGCACATCAACATTTTCTACAATGCGGGCAATAACTTCCGCAGCTTTTTTCTCGCCGCCCCAAATATTCCATAATTTCGCTCGGAAATTAAGATCGAAGCTGGTTATGGCGCCGGCTTTTTTTGCAGCTTTCATTCCTTCAATGATTAGTTCACCCGTTGTTTCAGACAAAGCAGCAAAAATTCCACCGCTGTGAAACCAACGTACACCGCCGGCGAAAATTTCGTTCCAATTAAAATCACCCGGTTTTAATAATGCACCGCCTTCATTTGAACGATTGTAAAATACTACCGGTGGTCGAACACCATGACCTTGATCGCTGTACACTGTCGCCATATTGGGACCGTTCACACCATTATGCTTGAAGTGCTTGTAAAACGGTTTCACACCCATCGCCCTAACACGCTCAGCAATAAGATCGCCAATAGGATAATCCACCATCGCCGAAACTATACCTGTTTTCATACCAAAGCAGTCAGATAAATTCGCCGCTACGTTGAACTCACCGCCGCTCACATGTATTTTACATTCTGTTGCTTTTCTGAAAGGAATAATGCCTGGGTCCAAACGATTTACTAATGCACCCAATGAAACTAAATCTAATGCACCTTCCTTTTTGATATTCAAACCACTCATTGTTTGCTCCTTTTAACGCTGTCAGCTCTCAGCTTTTAGCTATAAGTTTATTCGTTTCATTTTACCTTCTTTACAGAAGGCATCTCCCTTCGGGAATTCTTTCTTCTGTTTTGATTACACACCAGCGTATGCCGAAAATCCGCCGTCAATCGGCAGAACGATACCGGTAACAAATTTCGATGCTGGTGATAAGAGCCACAACATTCCGCCTAATAAATCTTCCGGTACTCCAAAACGTCCTGCAGGAGTATGATCCAGAATTTTCTTACCGCGGGCAGTCAATTCGCCCGTTGCTTTGTCAGTCATAAGAAAACGATTTTGTTCCGTCAAGAAAAATCCGGGAGCAATTGCATTGACTCTAATATTTGGAGTGTACTCCTGCGCCATATGCACTGCCAACCATTGTGTAAAATTGCTGATGGCAGCTTTTGCAGCAGAGTATGCCGGGATTCGCGTCAACGGACGGAATGCGTTCATCGAAGAGACATTTAAAATAATACCTTCCTTTTGAGCTACCATCTGCTTCCCGAAAACTTGGCTGGGGATAATTGCTCCGAGTAAATTAAGATTAGCTACAAACTGAATTGCTTCGGATGGAATATCAAAGAACGACATCTCTACACTGGTCGTTGCCTTTGGATTATTTCCACCAGCACCGTTAATCAGAATATCTGCTTTTCCATATTCTGCAAACGTTTTGTCGGCCGCCTCTTGCACCTTTGCTTTATCAAGCACATCAATAAAAATCGCCTTGTGTTTTCCTTTTGTGCCTTTTAATGTGCTGAGTACTTTTTCGCCAAGAGCCATATCACGGTCAAGTATAACTACATTAGCATTACATCCAGCAAGACATTTTGCCATCTCGCCGCAGAGCACTCCACCGCCGCCCGTAATTGCAATTGTCTTTCCTGTAAAATCATACGCCTTTGTCACTTCTTGTAAGTTCATCGAATACCTCTCAATATATATTTTACATCTGTTTCTATTGTATAAACTCAGTAATCTTATTATAGATATTTCACTTTGTTTATATTTCCATTTACCCGAGTTCTATAGTTAGCCTAAAGAAAATCAAATATACTCAGTTCTACATTTTTGTTTTATTAATATAATAGAGATTTCTTGCTTTTGCCAGAATTCTAATACTATATCTTAAGATATTTTCTTTCATTTTGCTATCTGTGGAAACCGAAATATGAAAGTTGATACTTGGTTTGCATTTACTTCGCTTTCTCTGTATTTTTCTGATGCGTTGAGATTTATTCTTCTCCAATCAGCCTGATACTTACGAGGCATTAATGATACGAATTTTTTTTCTTCTATCAATATTTTTCTATACAATGTGTTTCGCTCAATTCGACGAAGATATACATAGATCGGCTCCCAATCCTTTTAGTCCAATTACCCTCGAAGCTGTTCCATACTGGAGTGAAGACACAACATCCATCGAACTCGTAGTTTTTTACCGTATCAATCAAGAGCTTTTCTTCTATGCTAGGACATTCACCGGACAGCACGAAGCCTATGAAGCAAAGGGTGAATTAGTATTTGAAGTTTTTGATGAAAAAGATGCTGCCATTACACGCGACTTCCGACCTTTACGGATCGAGCGAAATTCGCTTCCATCAGAAGGCGTTCCATTTTCCGATGGAGTACAAGGAGCCCTTACATTTAAATTAAAAAAAGGATTATACAAAATTGTACTAGAAACGAAAGACAGCGAATCTGGTAAATCATTCATCAATCGTGATACAAAAATTGATACACGGACTTTTACTTCCGGTTTGAACATATCCTCTGCGATTTTTGTTGAGCCAATTTCATCCGATACTTTTTTAAATAAGCAAAAGGATTTTTCCCCGATTAACCGCGGTGGCGGCGTCATTATCGGTCAAACGGGTGGATGTCTTCTTCAGATGACCTCACCGGACACAAACGCAGATATCTATCTCACATGGAAAGTGAATGGAAAAAGCGAAACTGACGAAGATTTTCCACAAGAATTGCTTGGCGAAAAATTCTTTCAGCAATACGGCACACCTGTCATTGTGGAGAAACCGAAGCGGGTCTCAATTTCAGTAAAAAATGATTCTAAATTTAGTCGATTAATTTTTATTCCAGTTGCAGTCGAACGATTAGAGACAGGCAAATATCAAATGACTATAACAATAACACAAGGATCGTTAAAGTCTACCAAGGATTTCTTTTTCAACATTATCTGGCCATCTAAACCGCATTCACTCTCCGACTTCAAACTGGCTGTAGATGCGGTGCGCCACATTGCGACAGAAGCAGAACTTGATAGTATGACAGCTTTCAGTTCTCACAAATCAATGATAGCTTTCCGTACATTTTGGCACAAACGCAATCCGGATACAACGCGTGCATTTAATCCTGCTATGGCGGAATATTACCGCCGTGTTGACGAAACAATTAAGCGGTTTTCTTCCGCAAATGAAACTGATGGCTATCGCACTGATCGCGGGCGAATTTACATTTTATTCGGTTCGCCATCCATCACAAACCGTTTATTGAAACCTAATTCCGCACCGACAGAAATCTGGACTTACGAAAAACTTAATCGTCGATTTACTTTTACAGACCAGCGGAAAACAGGCAACTATATTCTGATTAAGATGGAGAATTATTGAAACCGGTTATAGCTATCACAATAGGCGACTTTAACGGTGTCGGCCCTGAACTCGCACTCAAAGCAGTAGTAAATCAATCAGTACTAAAAAACTGTATTCCTCTGCTTGTTGGTCCTCTAAGAGTATTTGAACACTCAGCGAAACAATTTAAGATTAAGTTGAAATTTGAGAGAGCAACTCTTGCTTCGCTCCAGCATTTGTCACAGAATACAACTCCCATTGTTGATGTTGCTGACGGCATTGGTGCTGACATTCAATACGGTGCTCCAACAAAAGCTTCCGGAAGATCTGCCGGTATCGCCCTTGAGCGAGCTGTAGAATTGTGCTTGCAGAATAAAGTAGTTGCAATGGTAACTGCACCAGTTTCAAAAGAAGCTCTTAATTCTGCCGGGTACAATTTCCCAGGTCAAACAGAAATGATTGCTTTGCTGAGTCGTTCTCAGAGCGTGGTAATGATGCTGGTCTCAAACACAATGCGAGTAGGATTGGTTACAATCCATACCGGATTGAAGAATGTTGCAGCACAAATTTCCAAGGAAAAGATCATTGAGAAGATTTCAATTATCAATGAGTCGCTAAAAAAAGATTTTCAGTTGAAGAAACCAAAGCTCGCCGTTCTTGCACTCAATCCGCATTGCGGTGAGAATGGACTGATAGGAACAGAAGAGAACGAAATTATTATTCCTGCGATTGCAGAATCTCAAGCGACAGGAATTCTCGCCGAAGGTCCTTTCCCCGCCGATGCATTTTTTGGCAACCATTCGTACAAGAATTTCGAAGCTATTGTGGCGATGTACCACGATCAAGGATTAATTCCCTTAAAGATGAATTCCTTTGGTAAAGGTGTGAATTTCTCGGCTGGACTTAAAATCATTCGAACATCACCAGATCATGGTACAGCATACGATATTGCAGGAAAAAACAAAGCCAATCTTTCTAGCATGCTCGAAGCAATCAAGCTAGCGCTCACTATATCAAAGAATAGGCGGAAGAATGATTGATCTGAAAAACGTTAGCGTTTCATTTGACAACCAGCATGTACTTGAAAGTATAAATTTTTCTATGAAACAAAGCGAGTTTGTTTATTTGGTCGGTCAAACAGGTATGGGTAAAAGTACTTTATTACGTTTGATGTATTTTGATTTACTTCCATCCTCCGGCAAAGTGAGAATTTCCAGCTATGACTCTGTATCTATTACCAGCCGCCAAATACCTCGTCTAAGGCGTCGGATTGGAATTGTGTTTCAAGACTTTAAATTGTTAGAAGATCGCAATGTGTATGACAATGTTGCATTTGCACTGTTCGTTACAAACACACGACGCAACGAAATCAAGAAGAAGGTATTGCACGTGCTCGCCGATGTTGGCTTGAGTCATAAGCTTTATCAAATGCCGCACGAATTATCCGGTGGTGAACAGCAGCGCGTTGTCATTGCACGGGCTCTTGTGAATGAGCCGGTTGTGCTATTAGCAGATGAGCCTACTGGTAATCTTGATCCAACATCTTCTGCAGAAATTATGGACCTTCTCACAAAAATTAATATGCGCGGCACGGCTATCTTGATGGCAACTCATAATTATGATCTCGTAAAAAAATATCCTGCCAGAGTTGTTCAGTTGAAGGAAGGAAAACTTCTCGAAGTGGAAATGAATAAAGGAAGGTAGAATTTGTTACCTTCCTAAGGTTACTATGTTTAAACTTGGATTCCCTGCGAAGGTAACCCTATCTCACCTGCTCAACTCGTTTTACTTCTGGATGCTCGATCATTAATGCGCGCTCTATGCCCGCCCGCAATGTCATTAACGACATCGGACAGCCAACGCACGATCCAAGTAACCGCACTTCAACAATGCCATTATCTTTGATCTGTACTAATTGAACGTCTCCTCCGTCTATTGCAAGAAAAATACGAAGACGAGAAAGACTTGTTTCAATGGCTTGTCGTGTTATCACTTAATTATCCTTTAAGAATAAATCTATTCTCTTTTTTTGTCGAAGGTGATGTCGAAAGTGCATTACAATCAATTGATACCATTCCTTTGCTCCCAAATATCCTAACGCAGGATGTTGGGTTTTTCCAAAATGAATTGTATTATCGATTTCACCAGATAGATCTTGAAGTTTTTTCTGTAACAAGCGCATCCCAGCTCTTAACTTTTCTTTACTCTCAGGTTGTTTAGGAGTATAAGTTGGGGATGGTGGGACTTTAATTCGAACCGGAGGAAATGAATTTATTAAAAACATTAGTCTTCCCGGAAAAGTTTTCCCCTCCTTCTGATTCGCGTCGCTTAAAAAGCATTGTTCAATTTGTTTTATATGATAGCTTAATGCTCCAAACACAAGATGTCCATATACCTGCCCAATAGACCAACTCTCCGGAGAAGGTTTCTTGGAAAATTGTTCATCGGAATATTTTTTCAGCTCCGATTCCCATAAACCAGATATTTGTAAATACTTATCAAAAATATTATTCATATCCATACAACTATAATCTGCGTTTTATGCAGATAGGTTGTCGTTTGATGCTTTTTATATATTAATTCTGGCTAGGAATCAATATCTCTATTTTGGGTATTGATGGTGTTCCAAGATATTGAATACTGATCTGTGCTGCAAGCCGCCGTGCTATACCTTGAATAATTTTCCCCTGCGCTGATTTCGGGTCTCCATGAACAATTGGATTTCCCTTGTCTCCTCCAATCCGTATCTTTGTATCAATTGGAATTTCACCGAGAAATGGGACATTGAGTTCTTCTGCAGTTCGTTTTCCGCCGCCGCTGTCAAATATATTTTCGCGTTGACCGCAATGGCTGCAAATGAAGTAACTCATATTTTCAACAATGCCCAGCACCGGAACATTGACTTTATTAAACATCACCAATCCCTTCTTCGCATCTGCAAGTGCCACATCTTGTGGCGTCGTGACAATAACAGCACCTGTCAACGGAATTGTTTGTACAAGCGTAAGCTGTATATCACCTGTGCCCGGAGGCAAATCGAAAATTAGATAATCCAATTCACCCCAATTTACATCCGACATAAATTGTTTCACTGCACCACTTGCCATTGGTCCACGCCAAATAACCGCTTCCATCGGATTAACAAGAAAACCGATTGACATCATTTTTACGCCATAACGTTCCAATGGTTGAAGTTTATTATCCAGTAATTTTGGTCGCTCGTTGATACCAAACATAAGCGGGATACTTGGACCATAGACATCGGCATCAACAAGTCCAACCTTCGCACCATCCATAGCCAGTGCAACAGCAAGATTCACCGCAACTGTCGATTTACCGACACCACCTTTTCCGCTTGCTACCGCAATAGTATTCTTCACACCTGGTAATATATTATCTTTTTGCGCGTGTGTGTTTCGCTGTATGTTTGAAGTCATGTTAATATCAATCTTCCCAACTTCTCCAATGGCACCGCGAATAGCTTTTTCGCAATCTGCAATAAATTGATCTCGTACCGGACATGCTGGTGTTGTGAGCTGCAAATCGAACTTTATGTTATTTCCGGTAATGATCAGGTTCTTGACAAATCCAAGCTCTACAATGTTTCGGTGTAAATCAGGATCTTTGACTTGTTTAAGTGATTTTAAAATATTTTCTTCTGTCAATTTTATCATA
>Ga0182027_10012555_pt1 | contig 11889 bp, 12 predicted proteins | sample 712E1DmetaG_FD_121300 | JGI IMG/M metagenome (GOLD analysis project Ga0182027, IMG submission 121300) | Permafrost microbial communities from Stordalen Mire, Sweden - 712E1D metaG (Illumina Assembly) | ecosystem: Environmental > Terrestrial > Soil > Wetlands > Permafrost | place: Sweden...
AAACTGGTCAATAAACTCTAAATAACCTCTCTGCCCGCCTCGCTTGTTCCATTTTTCCACTGATTTCCGAATCCGCTTTAGACACGCAATGATCTCTTCCACGGATTTGGAGCGGGGCACCTCCATCTTGGGAAGCTTATCTTCATTTTCAAGCACTTCCCTTCCCAGCCTCCACTCGCACATGTGCCTCATGCTTTGATACAGGCGTTCGTCCAAAGGGGACAGGTTCGGTTTGGCGACGGTGCTTTTTATGTTCCGGGCTTTGTATTCGGAAATTAGAATATTGAGAACTTTGTCGACATCGTAATCGGACAAGGTTCTTTCGGCTCGATACACAGAGACAATGGCAAATTCTATATTTTGCAATACATCCAAATATTCATCTTCAAAATTCGACATCATCGTATACATCCTTTTCTCGAAAGGATACGGCCAAGAGGCCTGATCGGAGGTCGCACATACGGCAGACACCGTAGTCGCTGCCGGCTCGATAACATCATTGGAGCATAGATATAACGCGCCATTCGTTCGGGATTCACACCCTCACCCCTTCTTCTCCATCGGCACGGCGGGATTCCCCACGACCGTGGTAAAAGGAGCCACGCTTTTTGTGACCACCGCACCCATACCCACCACTGCGCCGCGCCCGATCACAATGGGTTTGTCAGGGGTGCCTTGTTTGATCATGGCACCGGTCCCGATATAAGCATAGTCCTCGATGATCACCGTCCCATTGCAATGCACATCCGGTGCAAAGGTGACAAAGTCGCCGATCTGACAATCATGTGCCACGTAGGAGTAAATATTCGAGTGGAAGAATCTCCCTATCCTTGCATTGGATGTGATGGTTGTGAACGGGCACAGAATGGCCCCTTCTCCTATTTCATTATTGCTCATGCAAATGCTGTTCAGCGCGCGGATGGTGAACGGCGATGCGCCTTCCGCAATAAAATTCTTCGCGATCCTTTCCCTGATCTGATAACCGGCGATCGCAATGTTGAAATATTTTTCCTGGCGGCTTGCCAGAAACTCCCCGGCCATCAAAACGCGATGACCGTTTATTACCGCATTATGATTTTCGCGTTCATCCACAAAAACAAGCTCAAAGCCCGGGGCATGTTGAACCTGCGTAAGCATCTCGAAAGCCACCGGCATTATCTCCCGGCCAAATCCGCCCGTGCCGACAATTCCATAAAGCTGCATTGCGAATTCTCCTTGAACTGATCCATTGCAAAAGTTAAAAAGCTCCTGCCAAGTATTTAATCGAAGTTCATTATAAAATACTCCTTACTCACGCCGCTGTCTTCAGCGGTGGGAAGGCTTTCGAGAGCGATGGTTTGTAAAATTATTATCCAGCGACTACTTTACGATCATCTTCCATTCTTCATTTGGGTAATTACTTTGGGAGTCTTAGTCACAAGCATAAATAATATGACAAACATGGTCAAGATTATTTACATTATAAATCAGCCCTTTTAAGCATCGAATTGTTTCTGAGGAACGAAAGAGGAACAATTCATGGTCCTGCGGTAAATTCTCAATTTATTGTGCGATTCAGGGCAGAGCGGCGGGTCCTTCGAAGAGGGAGAAATGCCGGATTGTGCCTGACGGGTCCAAAAGCGAGCGTAACAACCAAACCTGCGCACACATTTGTTACTTTGATGTTCGCCATGTTCATCTACAAACATCATCTCTTATTATAAAACAAATGTGCTGGTTTAGGAATGGATCACTCACTTTACACAAAAACGACCCGAAGGTTCCGGCAGGCGAGGATAACTTCACCTCCAGCCTTCGGGACGCTTATCGTTTCGTATCCCGGGAAAAGAAAACCTATGCTCATTCCCTTATACGGAAATGTATTCCCTTAAATTATGTTCCACCGCATAAGCCGCGGCCTCGGCTCGATTGTTCACGCCCAGCTTGGAGAGGATGCTCGACACGTAATTCCGCACCGTGCCTTCGCCCAGGAAAAGCGCCTTGGCAATTTCACGATTCGTCTTGCCTTCCGACACCAGCAATAAAACATGCTTTTCCTGCTGGCTGAGATGGGCGAACGCCGAGGCTTCCTCCTCCTTGACTGCCCGGCGCACTTCCTGGAAGACGCGCTGGGTCACCGCCGGGTCCAGCAATGCCTCGCCGCGGCTGACTGCTTCAAGCGCCTTGATCAGGTCATCGCTCGCGATCTGTTTCAAAACATAACCCGAGGCGCCGGCCCGGATCGCCGAGAAGAGCATTTCATCTTCGGCGTAGGAGGTTAACATGATGACTTTCGTTCCGGGAAACTTCGTGACGATCTCCTCGCAAGCCTCGATCCCCGATGTGCCCGGCAAGCGGATATCCATGACAACCACTTCAGGCTTGAGATTCGCCACCTGTTCCAGGGCTTCGCGCGCCGAAGCAGCCTCACCTACAACAGTAAATTGGGGATGCCGTTCCAAAAGCGACTTCAAACCAATGCGGACGACCTCGTGATCGTCCACTAAAAGAATGCGTTGTTTTACCATGGAGAATATCTTCCTCTAAATTGTAGGCGAACAGTATAGCCGAGAGGGGAATGTCTGACAAGGGCAATAAATAACGCGCAACCTAAGTTTCGTGGCCGTTATCCTGCATCGGAATCCCCCTCCGTTTTATGACACGCATGGGCAATATAAAATCAAGCAAAAATGATTTGCCGCTATTGCACCCCGAAGCGACATCATCGAGCTAAGTTCCATATGAATTCGTTCCCAGGAACTGGTGTTGATCAGTTTATTACAAATTCAGAAGAGATTATCAAATGCCTGAGAGGCTTTTGTTGACCGAACTGAAGACCTTGCCGATCGCAGGTCCCAAGATCATCAAGACCGCAAGGACCACGATTGCCACCAGTGTGAGAATCAGCGCATATTCAATCAATCCCTGGCCCCTTTCCTTAGGTGCAAATAACATATGCATCTCCTCTTAAGAAAAATGAGAAATATATAGGGAGATTACCTACTCATCAAGAACGAAAAATCAATAACGCCATTTTGAGCTTAAAAACTCCCAGCACATTAAAATGCGCTGAGAAAATTATAGCACATACAAGATGAGATGTTGCGATCAAAAAGGCAAGGGGCGTTTACAAATATGAAAAGCGCCAAAGAGAATTGGTTCGTTGGGATGGCAGCCCCTTACAAATCCGTTTGTTGATCCATTTCCTGGTCAGAGGCAACGATGCCGGAAAAAGAGTAGGGGACAGCAAGGCGATAAACGGTCAAACCCAGCGACGATTCCGCTGTGCCCCTACGAGATAGGATTATGCTTTTTCGCGGCGAAAGTCCACGAACCGGTAACCCACACCGCGCTCCGTCAAAATATACTTGGGGTCGGCAGGGTCTTTCTCCAGCTTCTGGCGTAAATAATTGATGTACAGCCGGACGTAATGCGGTTCATCGCGATACTCATAACCCCACACTTTTTGCAATAACTGATCATGGGAAACCACCCAGCCCGCATTTTGAACAAGGTGAAAGAGCAGGCGATATTCCGTTGGGCGCAGTTTGACGAGCTTGCCCTCCAGCCAGATTTCGCGGCGGTCAAAGTCAATTTTTAATCGGTTATCCACTTCGATCAATCCATGCATGGAACCGGTTGCGCCTTCCGTACGGCGCAGGACTGCCTTGACACGACTCACCAATTCACGCGGGCTGAATGGTTTGGTAATGTAGTCGTCCGCTCCCAATTCCAGGCCGCGTACACGATCATCCTCCTCACCCTTGGCGGTCAGCATGATTACCGGAACGTTCGTGACCTCGCGGATGGTCTCCAAGACTTCAAAGCCATCCAAATCGGGCATCATCACATCCAGCAGGATGAGATCGGGCGTGTCTCGCAGTTTATCAATCGCTTGTTTTCCGTTGAATGCTTCGGTGACTTGAAATCCGTCATGCTCCAAATTCATGCGGATAAAACGAACCATGCGTTCCTCATCATCCACGACGAGGATGCGGCGGCGGTCAAACTCTTCAGGCATATCATTCCCTCACAAAACCAATGATCTTATCTTCTTCCGCGCTTTCCAATATCTCGATCAGGTTGACCCGATACAACGGGAAAATGACTTTGACCACATTGGCTTCCAGGTAATGCAAATCCTTTCCATCGCGCTGGCGTGGATTGGCAACGATCACGTTGATATCGGTGGGTTTGGGCAATTCGTCCACTTCGCCAAGAACCGGCAGATCGCCCGGAATATGCAGGATGATAGTATAAGCCATGGTGTACCTTTCCGTGTTCAGGATGTTTTCAAGAGAACTTGCATTTTCAATTTTCCCAGGGAAATGATATCCCCGTTATTGACAGTTTGCTCCACATTGGGATTCAACCGTTTGCCATTGACATACGTTCCATTGACCGACCCCAGGTCCATCACCAAAATGTGGTGACTGGCCTGTTTGATTACGGCATGCAATCTGGATACACCATTCGCATAAGCCTGATAAGGTGACAGGTCAACGTCCGGCATGATGGGCTGGCCATCGCTGATGCGCCCCAGCGTAAACTCGCTCCGGTCATTCAACGGGATCACCTGACCGGTATCCATCAAATGAAGTGTGATCCACGTGTTCAAAGTAACCGCAACAGGCCGCGAGGCTGGGGTCTTCTGCTGCACAGCCTCCGGTTCCTGACCCGCATCCATGTTTTGTGTGGTGAGTATATCCGCGCCGGCTAATTGCGCTCCGCACTCCATGCAGAACATGCTGCCTGCCATATTGGAATGCTTGCAATTTGGACAAACGATCATTTCACTTCCTCCGAGGCCGACAGGAGTAATGCCCGTGTGCCATATTTAATTTCCTTGCCGCCGCTCTTGCTGAGAGATTGCATATGCTCCAGGTTATTCGCTTCGAGCAGGGCAGTCTTGGCCAGTTCTTTTTCTCCCTGCGAGAGAAGGTGCTGCGCCAGGTTTTTCAAGTGGCGGGTTGCGCTTTCATAATGGCCTGACTGCGCTTCTTCACGCGCCCGTTCCTGCAGGCGATAAAGGGTCAGACGCGAAAGGGCACGTACGATGCCGACAGGCGGAGGAGCATCCCCGGGCGTGTCGGCTGCGTTCTGTTCGAATCGGATCCGGAGCGGGGGAATCGGTGTTGGCCGCGCCGCGATCTCCGCTTTAAGAGATCCATCCAGCAGCCTCACCCGTTCTGGTTTGGACGCGGTAGGCTGGATGATAAATTCGAATATAACCGTAAGAGGCGTATCGCGCAGGATGGGACCAAGGTGTATCGGGTTTTCCTGGGTAAGGGAGCCTCCCTCCGGCTGCAGACGAAAGGCAAAATTCAGGTTGATGTTTTCCTGCGGTTTGAATTCGAGCAGCAAATCTTCTGCAATGGCATTGGTGATGGCCGCAAATTTATTCATCAATAATTGCTTGATATCCTGGTGTCTTGAAATATAAACGCTGTTGGAGCCGGTGCGGCTGGTCAAAGCATCGAGAAAGATATCGTTCCAATCACTGCCAATGCCCAACCCGCTTATGCTGATCTTCTGACGCGCGGCTTCTTCAGCCAGTTGCAGGCAGGCCGGTTCATCCCCATAGGTGTGACCATCGGTAAGCAGGATGAGGTGATTCACATGTTGTGGGTTAAGGTTACGGCGGATTTCCTGCAGGCCCGTTTCCAGTCCCTGATAAATTTCGGTTGCGCCGCCGGTCTGTATCATCTGAATACGGTTCTCGAGTTTTACGCGATCTGCCTGAAACGCGGCCGGGATGATTACTTCCGCGCGGTCGCTGAAAGCCACAACGCTGAAGATATCCTGAGGGCGAAGAGCGCGCATCAACTGTGAGGCGGCCCCCTTGACCAAATCCATCTTTTCGCCTTCCATGGAGGTTGAACGATCCAGCACGAGACAGATATTCAGCGGCGGAGCTTGGATCTGTTCGCCCTTATTGCGCGGGGCAATTTCCAGCAAAACATAGGTTAATTGTGGCTCATCCAAATGGACGAGATTCGGGCGGCTGTATTCGACTGTATATTGGATGAATGACGGCGCTTCGTCCTTGGGAAGGGTGGCGTCGTATTGAGCGCGGCGCTTTGGGTTGGATAAAACTTCATACGCCTTTTGAACTTCCAGGAACAATTCGGTTTCCCCGGAGACCTGGTTCTTATCCGGGTGCAATCGTTGCGCGGCTTCATAATAAGCGTGCTTAATCTCCTCTTGTGAAGCCTCGCGTAAAATGCCGAGCAGAAAGTAGTAATCCGTGCGCTCTAACGCCATATTCATCCGTTCATTTGAGCAAGGATCACGGTAATATTATCCGGACCGCCGGCGGTATTTGCGGCGTCAACCATATTCTGGCAGGCGCGTTGCAGATTGGGCGCAGTGTTGATGGAGCGCAGGATATCCTGATCGGTCACCACACCCCATAACCCGTCACTGCACAACATCAAATATCCGTTTCGAGGAAAAGGCACCGTGAACACATCGGTCTCCAGGGTTTCTCCCTGGCCCAGGGCGCGGATCAATACATTGCGGTGAGGGAAGTTGGCGGCCTCCTCCTTATTGAGATGCCCCAACTCTTCGAGACGTTTTACCAGTGAATGGTCGTGCGTTAACTGCTCCACCCGTCCAGCAGGATAAACAGCGTATGCCCGGCTGTCGCCCACATGGCCGAGAGTGATCTGCTGTCCAACGACGAGCGCGGCCGTGAGCGTTGTACCGCTCCCCGGCGCTTCGCGCTGAACAAGACGATGGGCATCCTGGAATGCAGTTTCCATGATCTCTTGCAGGGGATCGTCCGGTTGCTGAGTTGGGACGCTGAAAAGGAATGAGTGGAATTTCCGCATGATTTCCCCAGCCAACACGCGGATGGCGGCGTTGCTGGCGACTTCACCGAATTGATGGCCGCCCATTCCATCCGCCACCACATACAGACCAAAGGGTATGCCGGCAGTATTTCCAGTCACTGTGGCGGTAATCGCGACCAGGCTGTCTTCATTGTGTTCGCGCTGTTTGCCCACCGATTGACCGACAGCGGAGGTCAACTGCTGAGTCGCAACCTGCGCGGTCTGGCCGTTAATAATGGATTCGATTTGCTGGTCGGATAAGGGCGCAGTGGTCACGCTATCACTTTGATGGATAAGCGGCGGTTTCGAAGCAGCTCCGAACAATTTGCGAAAAAATGCAACCATGAAAGCTCCTTGGTTCAGGCCAGCAAAGCATAAACCTGATGGTCGGTTGACCCGATATAAACAATATCATCAAAGATGACGGGTGTGCCGGTAATGGCGCCCCCGGTTTTAAACCTCCAGCGCTCGCGGCCGGAGCGATATTCAAGACAGTATAAGTTCCCGTCCACAGAACCGCAATAGACGCAATCCTTATAAATGACGGGCGACCCGCTGACCTGATTTTCAGTTCGGAAACGCCACATTTCCTTGCCGGTGCTGGCCTCCACGCCATAAATGAATCCGTCTGCCGCACCGACAAATACAAATTCATCCGCAATGGCAGGAGAGGAGACGGAGCCTTTCCCCAGTCGGAAACGCCAAACCGCCCAGCCGTTGCGTGCATCCAGACAGTAGAGGGTTCGATCGGTAGATGCAAAGAAGATGCTGTGGCCGGCGACAACAGGGGAGGATGTGACGGCGCGTTTGGCCTGGTAACGCCATTTCATTGTGCCATGAAAATCCACTGCATAAAAGTCGCCGCTTTCGCTGCCAAAATAAACAAGTTCATTTGCAACGAAGGGTGTGGATCGAACCTGGTCGGCGGAGGTAAATTGCCATACGCTCCGACCCGTATTCAGGTTTACCGCATGAAGCGCATGGTCATCGGAACCTATGAAGATATGCCCCTCCGCAATGCGCGGCGAGGAACGGATCGGCCCGCCGGTATAGTAAGTCCATATCAACTTGCCCGTCCGCGAGTTGATGACATGCAGGCGTTTGTCCTCGGATCCAAAAAAGAGACTGTTTTCATACGCGGCCGGCCGCGATACAACGCCGCCATCTGTTGGATATTTCCATTGGAACTTTCCATCGGCGGCGTTGAGCGCGTAGAGATTGTTATCATAACAGCCTACATATACCGCGCCTTGATACACCAGCGGCGTGCCGCGCACTTCATCCTCACATTTAAAGGTCCAAATGGGTTTAATGCCGCTGGCCGGCATGATGGAAGTGGTTGCGATCTTCGACAATGCACCGGTCTTGCGCGCAGCCGCGATCAGTGCATCCTTCATTTCGATGGCGGTTGCGAATCGTTCGTCCGGATTATATTGCAAAGAGGTATTGATGACCGCTTCCACTTCGGTGGAAACATGGGAATTGATGCGGCGGATGGGCCGCTCTGCATAGGAAAAAGGCGGCTCCAAACGCGGATCGCGGCGGGTAAGCGCATGGTGAAGTGTGGCGCCCAAGGCATAGATATCCGCCAGAGGCGAGGCTTCGCCGCGATATTGTTCTGGAGGCGAATAACCTTCCGTGCCGATCATGGTTCCTTTTTGCCCGGTCTGAAAGGTCCTGGCAATGCCAAAATCCACGAGCACCACATCGCCGTTGCTGTTGACCATGATGTTCGAGGGCTTCATATCACGGAAAACGATGGGGTCCGGTTTGTGATTGTGCAGGAAAGCCAGTACTTCGCACAACTGGATGCCCCACGTCAAAACTCGTTCCTCGGGCAAAAAGCCTCCGGTATCGTTAATGATCGTCTCCAGGTCTTTACCGTGAATGAATTCCAGGACCAAATAGGAGCGGTCTTCCTCGGAAAAATAATCGTAAATGCGCGGGATGGATGGATGGTTCAACGTTGCCAGAATATTGGCTTCGCGCTCGAAATTATGGATGACCGTCAGCCGCATGTTGGGGTCCGGTGCGATATTGAGCATCTCTTTGACAGCCACCAGCTTGGTGACGTTGGGAAAATGCATATCCCGGGCGCGATAAACCGATCCCATCCCACCAACACCGATCACTTCCTGAATATGATACCGGTTGACCAGCGTTGTGCCGGACTGCAACTGCCGATGGGAGCGATGAACAGGCTCTTCGCCCACAGGCTGTGTGAGGTTAGGTTCGTTCAGACGGCATCTCCTTTCCCCAAATTATAGTGTGCGTTGACGGGATTGGCAACATCCGAAAGACAACCTACATATTTGAAAGTTTCGATAAATAGATGTTAACCTGGATTTTACCGTGGGTTAAATTGATCCTCCTCGGCGCTCCCTTCCAAATAATTTACCGGGTTTCCCCTTGCGCGGGAACCCTTTCTGCGGCACAATGTATCGCTATCATGAAGATTCTTGCGCTCAGCGATGAGGTGGAGGAACGCGTTTATAGCCTGGCCGGACAGGGACACTTCCGGGATGTTAAAATGATCCTCGGCTGCGGCGACCTTCCTTATGCTTATTTGGAATATCTGGTGTCGGTGTTGAACGTACCGATGTTTTATGTACCCGGCAACCATGATCCGGAGGAAAATCCAAGATTCGTTTCGACGCGCGCCGAAGGCGGCTCCAACCTGGACTTGAAGTGCGAGGGCACCAAAGGTCTCCTGCTCGCCGGGTTCGGCGGCTCCATCCGTTACCTTCCTGACGGAGTTAATCAATATTCCCAAAACGAAGCGTTCCGACGCGCGCTTCGATTGACACCCGGACTTTTGTGGAATCGGATCCATTACGGCCGCGCCCTGGATATCCTCGTCACTCATTCGCCGCCGTTCGGCATCCACGATGAGAAAACGCAGGCACATCGCGGACTGAAAGCCATCAATTGGATTCTGTCCTGGGCGCGGCCGCGTTATCACTTTCATGGACACACGCATTTTTATCGTCGAAATTTGGAACAGGCTGTGACCCGGCTTGGCCCGACCGCCATTATGAACATATTTCCTTATCAAGTGATCGAGATTGAAAATGTCAGATGAACTTGCCTCCCGTGTGCACGCCGATTTCAGCCGGGCGCGCTTCAAGGCCTTTCTTAATCGTGCCTTTGCCGCGCTTTCCGGACAGCCGACCACCCTGCTCTCTTACGATGAGATCAAACAAAGCCTGCATATCGGCGGGCCGATCTATCGCGGTGTGCATACCGTGCGCGTCGATCAGATCGTGGGAAGTTTGAACCGCTATCATGAATTCGACCGTGCCTTCCTGCCCGCAGAGGATCAATTGGCCGCGCGCTGGAAAAATATAGACTCAGCTTTTTATAAAGATATCAGCCTTCCACCGGTTGTGCTTTATAAAGTCGGACAGGTTTATTTTGTGGTGGATGGACATCATCGCGTTTCAGTGGCCCGCCAGCAGGGGCAGGAATTCATCGAAGCCGAAATCCGTGAGTGTTCCACCAAAGTCAACATTACACCCGACCTCAAAACCGAAGACTTAAAGATCCTCGGACAAAAAGTCCGCTTCCTCGAGCGCACCCGTCTCGATAGTTTGCGTCCGAAAGCAAAGATCCGCCTCACGATCCCGGATGGCTTTGACCGCATGTTGGAACATATCGCCGTGCATCATTATTTCATGGGACTGGATTGGAAGCGCGATATTTCGGAAGAGGAAGCCGTCACGCACTGGTATGACACGGTATATACCCCCATCATCAAGGTGATCCGTCAAAGCAAAATCTTAAAGGATTTTCCCGGCAAGACCGAAGGCGATCTTTATTTGTGGATACTCGATCATCAGCACTATCTTGCAGACGAAGAGGGGCAATCACTCCAGCCGCCGGAAGAGGCCGCGCGGGAATTCATCGAAGAACATGAAGACTAGCTTTGCTCCCATCACCGAAATCAGCGCCGAGGACGGCGCTTAGAGCGGCATAATTGGAGACTTTATGAATCAGCATCCGCTTTCCGGTGTGTATGCCGCCGCGCTGACTCCTTTGAAGTCCGATCTTTCTCCGGACATCGAAGCAGTTGCTCCATTCCTGGCTTTTCTCGCCTCACGGGGCTGTGACGGTGCGCTGATCTTCGGCACAACCGGCGAAGGGCCGTCTTTTTCTCCAGGGGAACGTAAGGCGGTTCTGGAAGCCGCCATTCAAGTTCGCAAAGGATATCCAACCTTCCGGTTGTTTGCCGGAACCGGAACGCCGAGCCTTGGCGAAACCATTGACTTGACCAAACTGGCTTTCGATCTTGGCTTCGATGCCGTTGTCACCCTGCCGCCCTATTATTTCCGCAAAGTAAACGACGACGGGTTGTTCCATTGGTTCGGGCAGGTGATAAATAAAGCGGTCCCAGCAGATGGATTTTTATTCGGTTATCACATCCCCGGCACAGCCGGGATTGGCTTCTCGCTGGATTTGATCGCCCGCTTAAAGGATTCTTTCCCATCCCAATTTGCGGGTATCAAAGACTCATCGCACGATCAAGGTTTTACTCGTTCGCTCGGCGAAAAATTCGGCGCAGATTTGACCGTGTTCAATGGCACCGATTCGAATTTCACCCTGGCGTTGCAGAGCCACGCCGCAGGCTGCATCACAGCCCTCGCCAACATCATCTCGCCCAGCCTGCGAGAGATTTACGACCTATTTATTCAGGGCAAGGATACCTCCGCCGGACAGGCCAAGATCAGTGAACAGCGTCATCTCCTTGAAAAATATCAACCGTTTCCCCCGCTGCTCAAAGCCCTGTTGGCGCGTTACCATCATCAACCGCGCTGGCCGGTCCGTCCGCCGCTGGTGGAATTGTCGAAAGAGGATGAAGAAAAAGTTGTCCGCGAGTTTGCAGTTTGATGCTCAATTTGAAACGGCTTATACTTTAAGCGTTATATGCCTGCCATTTCCATCTTCGAGGTATCAAGATTTCAATGTTCTATCGCGAACATCGTCCCGCGCATTTTCATGCCGAACGCGGCGATGAAGAGGCTGAGGTTGGCATTGACCCGATCATGATTCTCGAAGGGAAACTTTCGCGTACGACGCG
>Ga0182027_10012556_pt1 | contig 11888 bp, 6 predicted proteins | sample 712E1DmetaG_FD_121300 | JGI IMG/M metagenome (GOLD analysis project Ga0182027, IMG submission 121300) | Permafrost microbial communities from Stordalen Mire, Sweden - 712E1D metaG (Illumina Assembly) | ecosystem: Environmental > Terrestrial > Soil > Wetlands > Permafrost | place: Sweden...
GGGATGAAACGGTGCCCCATCCATCGGACGTCTTTGTTTTTGTCCGATGGGTGGGAGTCCGTAGAACTCCATGACGACGCCTCGTTTTGTAGAACTTGCATTTCTGTTTCTTTTTAGGGCATGACTTCAGTCGTGCCGCAAAACGCCCACAGAAAGAAGCCGGGCTTTAGCCCCTGCCACATTTCCAGCCGCCCGTGGTTTCTCTTTCCACCTTTTTTGTGCCCCGCATGCAGCTTTTCCCAAAATCCCAACGCAAGCTCTTTCAAATGCGATTGCCCTGTGGCCGTGCTGAATCTTGTTCTTGAGCAGTCCTCGCGGGTGTTATTCTCGCCTCGTGCATACCCGCCATGCCATTAAAGTCCTGCTCCTGCTGTCTGCCGCTTTCGTCACGGCCCAGCAGCCCGGGCAGCCTTCCGCACCTGCCCAGTCTTCGACCCTTGCGATTAGAGGCATCGGCACGGGCATCGTGCCTATCGACGGCTCTTGGCAGTTTCATCTCGGCGATAACCTGGGTTGGGCACAGCCGTCGTTGGATGACTCGCGATGGGAGTCGATCCAGACCAATGACACATGGGGTGACCAGGGCCATCCCTCCTATACCGGTTTTGCCTGGTACCGCCGGCACCTGGATGTCACTCCTGCCGCCGGCGTGAACGGTGAGTACAGCATCTTTATTGCACAGGGGCAGGACGCATATGAGGTGTACTGGAACGGAAAATTGATTGGGCAATTCGGCAAGGTGCCGCCCCATGCATGGTGGTATTACAGTCCATTCTCCCGCTCATTTCCGCTCACCGGTTCCAAGGCCGGCGTTCTCGCAATTCGTGTCTGGAAGGCCCCGCTCTATGCCTATGACAAGGATGGATTGGGTGGCATATACGATCCGGAGGTAGGCGATCCGGCGACGATCTCACTCCGGCAAGATGAAACTGAATGGCAGATTATCAGCGGTGATCTTTTCGACTATGGACTGATCATGCTGCGCGCTTTCATCGCTCTGTTGTGCCTGGTCTTGTGGTATCGCGACCGCAAAGAGCACTTGTTTATATGGGTCGCCGTTTACACCGCCGCGCCGGTGGCAGTCGACATCCTGAACCGTCTCTTCCGCATTCCCTTTCCGTGGAATGTTGCCCGCGCCCTCAATCAGCCAATCTACACGCTCTATCACGTCTCAATGTGGTTTCTGCTCGTCTGGCTATTGCGGCTCCATGAGAATGAGTCCCTGGTCCGTTGGACCAAGTTGCTTGCTTATCTGACTTTGGCTGCAGGTCTCTCCGATGGAGTCCTGGCCTTTTTCTGGGCCTCGGCTGGCATCGGGATGCAGTGGGCCGACGGACTGCTCGATGCCTTCATTATCCTGGCCGAGGTCTACCCGTTCTTCCTTATCTACCTTGGCCTGCGCAAAAAGCTGGATGCCTCTCGATGGGCGGTCGCGCTAGGAGCCCTCGTGTTGCAATTGATTTATACCCTCGAGGATTCCAGTGCTTTGGGTCAGCGTTTCACCCATTGGACCTTCAACGATTTCCTCAATCAGCCGCTGTTTTCGATCCAGCAAGTCAACTTCTATCCAGAGAAAGTCACTTCCCTCGTCCTGTTCGCCGCCATCCTCTATGCTGTATATCGCTACGCATTGGAGCAACAGGCCCGCCACAGCGTGATGGAGCGCGAACTGCAGAGCGCTCGCGAAATCCAGCAGGTGCTCGTTCCTGAGACTCTCCCCGCGCTTGAGGGCTACGCGGTAACCAGCGCCTATCAGCCGGCTATGGAAGTCGGCGGCGACTTCTTTCAAATCATTCCCAATGACGACGGCTCGGCAATCGTGGCGCTGGGTGATGTCAGCGGCAAGGGCCTCAAGGCGGGAATGAACGTCTCCATGATCGTGGGTGTTCTTCGCGCTGAAGCCGGCAAGACCAACCCGGCGGAGATTCTGAGCGCCCTGAACCGCTGCCTCGTCGGACGCATGGCAGGCGGGTTCGCCACCGGCATGGTGTTTCGCATCGACCAGGACGGCGTCGTAACATTTGCCAACGCCGGCCATCTGCCACCCTACCTCAATGGGCGGGAATACCCGTTGGATGCTTCACTGCCGCTGGGGCTGATTGGCTACTCCGACTACACCGAGACAACCCTGAAACTGGAGTACGGCGATCAACTCAGTGTGTACACCGACGGGCTGCTGGAGGCCACTAGCCCCACCGGAGAACTCTTCGGCTTTGACAGAATGAATGCGCTCTTCGCAACCCGTCCAACCGCGCAGCAAGCCATGAAGGCTGCTCTCGATTTTGGCCAGGAAGACGATATCACCGTGCTCACAATCACCCGCCTCGCGGAAGGTGTTCAATCTTCCACTTCGCTCTCCGCTCCCGCCCTCGTTCCCGAGCCCGAAGAGGCATAGTATACGAATAGAAAATTCGTATGCGATCGAACTGCTGTGCGGAAGACGTGGCCAGAGAGTGCCCCTGGCCACGCCCCCCAATGAGCCTACTTGGTGACCGTGTAATTGGTCGACTTGGTAGTGATGTTCCCTGCCCCGTCCACCGCGGAAACCACAAAGGTCTTCAAACCGGTCGAGCTGGTGTTCAGTTTCGTCTTCAAGATGCCCGTGTTGTAGTTGGACTCGGGGGCATAGACATTCAAGCCACAAAGCACCACGCCCGCGCCGGTATTCAGATCGGTGCAGGTGTAGCTGGCATTCACAACCGAATTCACCTTGTAGGAAGCGGCTGCCGGGGTGAGCGTGAGGCCCGTGATCGATGGAGGAGTCGTGTCCACGTTAAGCTCGCGCGTGTAGAAATTCGTTGACCAGCTCGCGCTCTGATCCTGCGTGAACAGCAACTCCTGCGTTCCGGCGCAATCCTGTGCGTAGTAGTGCAGCAGATACTGGCCATCCGGGAGAGAGGGCAGAGTCTGCGCGGGCGGCACAAAATTCGGCACGGTCTTTGCGGTGAAAGGTATCGCCGCGCAGTTTGCCGTCGACACCAGTGTTGTGTCAGCCGTAATTGGTTCATTCACAGGCAAGGGCACATTGCCGGCGGCGGAAATCCCGTAAGTGATGCTGTGGATAGGCGCCGGTATGTAGTTGGCGGCGCCTGGCAGAGGCGCCAGCTTGTTCCCGCTCGGTATAAATGCGCCTTTTGTAAAGTCGGGCGCCTCGCTGTTGAAGGACACCTTGGGTGTGCTGGTATTAACCCAATGGTCAGGCCATTCGCCGGATACAAAGACTGAAGTGAGGTCTTCCGGCACGCCATAGATACTGATAAAAGTCGAATTCGGATTGGTCGTCAGCCCCTTGCCGGAAAATGCCCCTGGGCCGCTAAAGCTGGTGAGCAGATTCTGCGGGCACGGCAGGGTAACCAGCCCCGAGTTAACGTCGAAGGTGCAGGGACCGCCCGGTAGCGTCGTGCCCCAGCCATCGCTGGACATCAGGAAGCCGATCCCTTCACGAAAGACATCGCCCTTCGTGTAGATATTCGGCAGGCTGAACGCCGGTCCATCGAAGAGATCCTTGACTACCTCGTTCTCTAAGGTCGAGACAGGGCAGTTAGCGCCGGCCACCGAAGTATGTGCGCTGTCTACGCATTCCAGTGTGTAGATCTTGCAGGCCGGGTTTCCGCTGGGCAGTGCTTCGCCCGTGTGAATCAGACAGTTGGACGTTGCAAACGAAGTCTGAGGCACATAGAAGGATTGGAATGTTGCCGGATCTACCGGCATATCTCCCGTTATCGGCGTCGATCCGGATGAATTCTGGCTCAACGTTCCGGCGGTATTTGCGCCGCTGACGTCATAGACAAAACTAATCACCTGCGGGGGCTGTTGGTTATTGCCCGTATTCGAATTGAAGGTGAATGTTTGCGTCAGTCCCTGCGGCGTTCCGCCGCCCGTGATTGGGTTGCCCGAAACCTGAGCTGGACCTGTGACCGGGCCCTGCGTACAGTTCGTGGTCAGGATTACGGTGGAACTGGCGAAATCCCCGCCCTCGTCAGTCAGTGCGATCGTCACGTTCTGGGGTGTACCCGAAGTGGAAAGATAAGGACTGATATCGATTGGAGCCACACCGCCGTTGTTGGTGAGCAGGTACGTGTCGGGATTCTGGCCGGTAAGTCCTGACGCGGCGCCCTGATAGGTCACGGAAAAGCAATTCTCGTTGTAAAGCCCCTGCCCGGTTGTGGAGGCCCCGTTTGCCGGACACACATTCGCCGGGGTTGCAAGGCCGTTTCCAACGGGCGTCACCGTGACAATAATGTTGTTGTCCACCAGCAAGTTTCCGCCACTGGCCGCCGGGCCGGAAAGGGTCGCCTGGATTCCCGACGTCGGGCAGGTCAGGTTCAGCGTATTGGTGTTGAAGGCGTACGGAATGCTGTAAGTCGTGCTACCGAGAGACGGCCCCACATTCACCGGTCCGAAGAGTTGAATGGTTGTCTGGGCAACCGATGCCTGAGTGAACAGGATCGAACCACAGGTCATTGCGAAGAACCACGTACAAAACTTGACTTTCACTTGATTATGCCTCCTTGGACCGTTGTTGGCCGTCATTGATCAACCTCTACCGGAGCAGGGAACACTCCGGCTAACGCGAATAACAGGGGCCTGGACTCGACGCACTCCGGCCGGGTGCCGGAAAATCGGGTCGCGGCTTGAGCCGTCCGGTACGCCGAACCTTTGATTCTCTCGGCAACAAGACTGTCTTCGGTTGGCAATCGCCAACCGAAGCATTGACCCAATGCCCAACGCGGACATTCCCAAAAATAGCTCTAGAAAAAAAATGACCACCAAAATGACGGGGAATCTAAGCCGGGTGGCGGATGTCTACGCCCCAAGGGGAGTAAGGGTGCGTCGGCATCTGCTTTGTATCTTTATCGATATCTCAGGAATCCTTCCCTGTCAACACCCTATGAAGCACGGATGCAAATGCGTGAATGCACTTTGGGCATAACCGGCCTTTCTCGATTAACCCCTCAGCGGTAACATCGGAGACTTTCACACAATATTCATCGACATATCTCAATTTCTTTCTTATGCTCTTCACTATATGGCCATCGACGGTCCCCTCAAGATAGATCGGGAAGAAGGCAAAACGCCAGGCATCCTGATTCTCCGCCTCACCGGCCCGCTCACGCTGCGCAACATATTCGACCTGCAGGCGTTTCTGCGCAGTGCCGAGCCCACGCCGCTGACCATCCTCGACCTCTCCGGCGTTCCTTATATGGACTCAGCTGGCATGGGCGTCGTCGTCAACTTCCATGTCCACTGCCAGAACAAGGGCGGCCGGCTGGTTGCTGCCGGAGTGAGTCCCCGCATTCTGGAACTCTTCAAGATCACCAGAGTGGACAAAGTGATAAGCATGGCCGCCACTCTCGAAGAAGCTGAAGCGCTCGCTTAGACAGGCTAGAACGATTCCAACGTCGCCGTACCCAAGGCCTGTTCATAATCGCCGCCGCTTTTTGTAGCGCCGGACTCCAGTCCGGCTGTCGTGCGGGCGTCCTCGCCCGCACTTCCGTTCCGAATGCTATGAAGTCGATGAGTACACCATCAGGAGAATCGCTCTAGACACTCGCCTCTCTGCGGCCTGCGATTCATCTGCCGGCAAGCGTATGCCAGCCCTGATTGGCTGGGCTTGCTCAAATCATTTCGAACCCTCAGTTATCAAGCGGATCGGGCCGATTATCCCGGAAGAGATCGGCATCACCTTGTCGAGGTCCTGCATCTGGAATCGATCACCGTACTTTTCAATAAGAGGTTTGTAGTCATGCGGCGCCTGCGCAGACCACGCATTGAGCGCCGTGTTATACACCTGAATCTCGACATGATTCGAACCCGGCTTCAGCAGCTTCGAAATATCGAGCCGGTACGGCGGATGCCATAACGCACCCGCGGCCTGTCCGTTGATCGTGACCAGCGCAGCCTCGTGGATGGGAGGATCGAAGTAGGCATGCATGCCTGAACCAGTACGAGTGATGAGCGGATTCGGAAGCCCGTTCGCACCCAGGACCTCATGCTCAGGCGGCGAGTTCGGCGCTCCAGGCAACGGTTTGCCGCCCTCGACTTCAAAAAATACCGCGCCGGCAGGAATCGCATCGAGGGTGAAGTCCCGCGAGTAAACGGCTTCGCCGGAATAGTGAAGTGTTTCCGGGTCTGTCGTCCAGTCAGTCGGAGTCTGCTCGGTCTTGGTCTTCCCTGTTGAAGTAAAGGTGACCTTCCAATCCGTGCCCAGATCGGCCAGTTGCGATTTCGGCGTCGGCGCTAAAGCTGACTTGGCCGCGAATTGAACATCGAAGAAGACGAAGACCCGCGACTCAAAGGGAGCCAGGTGAATGGGCTGGTCATTCGCCGTGGCTGGCGCAGAAGTTGCGTTATCGGGATTCCACTGTTCGGCAAACTTGTGTTTGGTTGCGAAGCTGGCGACAGTATCGACATCCCGGTTGCCGGTGTTGACGACGAAATAAATGTCTGTGCCCTGCAGCTTGCGGCGAATGAATCCAATCCGATCCTTCTCCCCGTCATCCGCGTTTGCCAGCTTGAAGTCGGGTGTAGCGGCGTGCCGAAGCGCATCGCCGAGCCCGCTGGCATCCGCAACAAAAGTTGACTGACCGGCTTCGAAGAGCTGTTTCGATAGAGACGCAATCTCAGCCCGAGGCTTGCCTTCATCGTTGAGCGAAGGAGCGCGGCCAACGGAAACCACTTTGCCTCCGGCCGCGACGAATGCCTGAATCTTCTTCAATGTCTCGACCGGAATTCGATCTGTAGGCGGCAACACCAGGATCTGGTGATTGATGCCCAACTTGTTGATCGCGTCGGCGTCGATGAAGTCTACGTTGTAGCCGGCGGAAAGAATAGCCGACATCGGCGCCGGAGTAATCAGACGCTGCATAGCTCCCGTCACTGTAACCCTGGAAGGCGAGAAACTCGCCCATGCATCGTCGGTGGGCAGCAGAATGGCAACCTGGTTGGCGGGTTGTCCCTGGCGCATGAGGTAGCTGATGCGCGCGATGTATTGGGTCACCGCGGGCATCACCGGGTGCCACGGGTTGTGATTGTCGAAGACCGCGGCGGCATAGAGCGACCAGCCCGGCTCGCCAACCTGCGGAGCAGAGTAGGGCCATCCGTGAAAGATGAGCAGATTCTCGCCCATGATGAAGTCGATGTCGGCTTCAGACTTCATGTCGAGTGGCGTCGCGCGGAAAACCGGAGAATGCAGCCACGTAAATGTCTCGCCGGAGCTTACGTTGTGGCCGAATACATGGTTCGCCGACGTAGCCCAGCGAAGCGTCGAGAATGCGCGCCACTGCGGGCCCTCTCCTTCCGCCAAGCCCACCAGACTCTGGCTCGAAAAGCTGACCGCCGGTTCGCCGTATGTCTGCGAACGAAACTTCGTGTGGTGCGCAATAGCCCAGTCATTGATCTGGGTCAGATAATTCTCGTTGACCAGTTCAGTCAGCGTGCGGCCAAAATCGTGGCGGACTTTCTCGGCTTCCGCTGTGCCTCCAGCCGCAATCTCAGGAAGATGTGGGATAAGGTCGTACCCGCGCCGCTTCTTGAACTCGGCAGGCAGATTCGGTGTCCAGTCGGCTCCGTACGCTTCAAGAGAATCGGAGAAGATAGCGTACGGCGGCGTATTGCTGAAGGCCTTCAGCAGAGGTTCTCCAACCTTCTCAAGATGTGTTGCAACAGCCTCACGGCTGAATGGATCGAGGACCCAGCCCTCCGCTCCAACTGCGGCGCGCTTGACCACCTGCCCGGTGTGGCTGGCGATGAAGAAGAGCGCCGTGCGCGGTCTGCTTGCTGGCGCAAGCGCTGCTGCGTTACCTGAGACTTTCAAGGCCTGTGCGGAAGTGACATCCCAATTCACCGAAGGGGGCGCGGCATTCAAGCCGCGGGCTGGCACGTTCCCATCCACAATGCCGGTAATCCTCACGATGGAGTTGGCAATCGACGCGGAGATCAGAGTCTCGCCCGTCGCGAGTGCGGGCACAGTGACTGTCGTTGTGTTTGGCGCTACAGAAACTTCCACAATGCGCAGACGGCTAGCGGCCTCTGCCAGCGTCGTCGCGGGTCCGCCGTAGGGCCACCCGCTACAGAGCGTGACATCGATACGCAACCCCAGCGCCCGCCCTTGTGCCTGTGCGTAGTTCACCGCATCAAGCATCCCCGGCGAGAGGAATGGAAGATTCACGAGACCCTTCGCTGGATCGTCCAGAACCTCCGGATAGACGAAGGCAAGCTCTGCTCCGCCAATGCCGTTCGCCTTCATCTGCTTCAGTTCGCGAAGAATCTCCGGCTTCTCGACCGCCGCGCCGAACCACCACCAGCGGACCATCGGCCTTGCGCTTGCAGGCGGATCCGCAAAGTTCTCCTTCAGGCTTTGAATGGAGACTGAAGCCGACGACACAGCAGGCGCAGCGGCATGAAAAGCAGGCGTGTACGCGGCTAAGACGAAGATGGCAAGAACGATGGCGGAAATGTTCGTGCGAGGCATGAGGATTTACTCCTGGCAACTACGGCAACGACGACGAGCGTGGTTAGTTCGAGCCGTCCTTCCACTGGGGAAGAGCGAGTCTTTCTGAAATCGGTCACGATCGCCAGGGTAGAACAAGAGGAAAAGACACTCTGGCCAGTGTCGCCCTTTCCACCGGCCTTGACAGGCTGCTGAAAAACTCAATCTTGGCACAAAACCTCATGGCTTTGTAACAGGGCACGACTTCAGTCGTGCCGCAAATGCCGCAAAATCACCGCCGGCTTTAGCCCCTGCAAAATTGCCCCTCTCAGCGGAATTAGGCCCTTTTCCGCAACCTATCGTTCCCCTTCGCCAAGACCTCATCGGACTCCGGAATTACATTCAATTCCTTTCATAATAGGTGACCAACCGAACGGCCCGCCAACTCTCCCTCAAACACAGAGCAATGAAAGCTCGCCTACGCCAATCCCCAGTTCAGACTCTTCCCAGACGGTTCCTTTCGCCGACGCGGTGACGATTGCCAGGGTAGTCGCCGAATTAGCGGTCCAGAAGAAGAATGCGATCGGGAATCGCGTAAAAGGTTTGAACTGAACAGAGATTCCGGCGGAGGCGGAATTTCGAACAGGCTAATCCGCTTAGATTTCGTGAAGCTAACTTATTCCGATTGAATGTGTCACCGCCGCGACAGCGAAGACCGCTGGCTGAGCTATTCCCTCTGCGCCTGTTTGATAACTATTCCCTGCCTACTCGGACGCGAACTAGCGTGCAGCGTACAAGGGCGCAATCGAGACAATCGTAAGGCCGCTCAAAAACAGAATGAACATCAGGATCAGTAGCCGCTTCACGACAACCCCGCCCCCGGCAAACTCCTTCCAGACGACAACGCCCCAGAAGGCGCCGACCATGGTTGCGCCCTGGCCGAGCGCGTAGCTGATTGCCGGCCCCACCTGCAACTCCCGCGGAGCGCTGGCCGCGACAAAGCTCGAAAGTGTGCCCACAGCCCAGACAACGCCGCCGACAATTCCCCAGAAGTGCTCTTTGAATGTTCCTTTGAAGTAATCGCCAAAACGCAAAGCATTTCCCTGCACCGGCTTCCTCAAAAAGTACGCGTTGAATACAAAGGTGGAGAGAAAAATTCCGGCGGAGAAGACAAATCCTATTGCATAGGGTCCCATCCCGCCCGGGCCCTTCTTGCCGATCTCAACCAGAGGGAAGAACATGCCCATCAGCAGCCCGCCGGCCACGCTCAGCAGGATGCCTTTCCGGATCTTGCTTTTTCCCTCGGCATTCCCCGCTCCCTGTTCCGGGCCAGCGGCCGACTTGGCCATGGTGTGCACGCGGTATGCAACTCCGTCCAATACGATGGCCGCAACAACCATTGCAACGCCAATGAACAACAGCGCTGGGTTGCCCTGCGGGTTGACGCAATAATTCCAGATCACGCCGACAACCAGCGCCAGGCCAACACCGATCGGGAAAGCGACCCCAAGCCCCGCAACCGCAATCGCGCCAACCACAAGAATATTCGAGATGCAGTAGACCGCTCCGCCGAGTAGACCAAACGCGATGTTCCGTCCCCCCGCCGCGGTGAGATCGACCCAGAAGGGCCGCCCGTAGCTTCCCATTGAGCCAAACGTCAGTCCCGCAACAATCGAAGTCAGCAGGATGCCCAGCGAGTAGTCGTAATAGAGCAGTTCGAAGCGCCAGTCCTTGACGAGCTTGACCACATTGGCCCATGAGCCCCAGCAGGCCATTGTCAGGATTGTCATCGACAACGCGACAAGATAACTGTGCGGTACAACCATATTTTCTCCCTCGAAACTGCGACGCTACCAATGAATGGGATGGACCAACCAGCATAGGCGGCAGCAGTGCACGAGTCAAGTTGACCGATCCAGATATGCGGCTGGAGTGTGACAGCACTGAAACTCGCACACTGAGCGCATGGAATCACGCGCTAAAATGAAAGGTCGGAAATCGAACTGCATTCGAGAGCGTCGGAGTCATGACTGCATGAGCAAGATTGCGGCAGAGAACGAACAGGAACTCATTCAGCGGGCATTGAAGGCCTCACGCGATACACGGTTCCTGGCGGTAGAACCAGGAGTCCGCCATCGAGCCGCCGGCATTTTCTCCTCCATGTTCGGCGATCGAGAAGCCATCGTCGTCGCGGACGAAAACACGTATGAAGCCGCGGGACGCGATGTAGAGGCGAGTTTTCTTCGCGAAGGTCTTCCGCTACGGCAGCCGTTCATCTTCGGCCCTCATATCTACGCCAACATCGAATGCGTCCAGGAACTGGTGGCAGTGCTGAGCGCGCATGATGCTATACCGATCGCCGTCGGATCGGGAACCATCAACGATCTCACCAAGCTGGCGGCTCATCGGACGCACCGTCCTTATATGGTTGTTGGCACGGCGGCTTCCATGGATGGTTACTCCGCCTACGGCGCATCTATTACCGTAGCGGGATCGAAGGACACAATCGAATGCCCTGCCCCGCTGGCGGTGCTTGCGGATCTCGATGTCATTGCCCTCGCTCCCAGGGAAATGAACGCGTGGGGCTATGGCGACCTGATGGCCAAAGTCGTAGCCGGTGCCGATTGGATACTGGCCGATGCCGCCGGAGTCGAGCCAATTGACCCTCCGATATGGGAAACGGTGCAAGGCCTTCTCCGTTCCTGGATTGGATCTCCTGATGCAATTGCGGCCAGCGATCCCGAGTCCCTCAAGCATTTGGTCTACGGACTGGTGATGAGTGGATTTGCGATGCAAGCCTGTCTCAACAGCCGTCCCGCATCGGGCGCAGAACACCAATTCAGCCATCTCTGGGACATGCAACATCACACCTTTGAAGGCAAAGTTCCTTCGCACGGCTTCAAGGTGGGCATCGGCGTTCTGGCTTCCCTCGCGCTCCACGAAGACCTGTTGCGCAGAGATCTGCACAAGTTCGACATCGACGCCGCTGCCCGCGCCTGGCCCTCCATGATCGAGCTCGAACAGAATGCCAACAGGCTGTTTGGCGCCGGGGCTCTTGAGAAAAGGGCCATTGAGGAAACCAGGGCCAAGTATGTTTCCGGGGATGCTCTTCGGGGCCAATTGACGCGGCTAAAGGACAACTGGACGGAACTGCGGTCGAAACTCGTCGAGCAGCTCATCCCATTTGCCGAACTGCGCGACATGCTGCGCCGCGCGGGCTGTCCATTTGAGCCCATGCAGATCGGCATATCCCCGGCGCGCCTGCGCCTCAGTTACCGGCAGTGCTGCTATATGCGCCGCCGCTTCACCATCCTCGATGTTATGCAGCGGCTGGGGATCTTCGACTCAGCGCTCCAGAACATCTTCGGTCCACAAGGCCCGTGGCCGATGGATGGAGATGGCCCCCAGTGATCGACCTCAAGCGCATACGCCATGCGGTTCTCGACATGGATGGCAC
>Ga0182027_10012557_pt1 | contig 11888 bp, 10 predicted proteins | sample 712E1DmetaG_FD_121300 | JGI IMG/M metagenome (GOLD analysis project Ga0182027, IMG submission 121300) | Permafrost microbial communities from Stordalen Mire, Sweden - 712E1D metaG (Illumina Assembly) | ecosystem: Environmental > Terrestrial > Soil > Wetlands > Permafrost | place: Sweden...
CAATGATGGGAATTGTAAAATTAAAGCATCAATTGCTTACAGATTCTTCAAACATTAATATACTGAACCAATTGGCAGTTTGTTATTTAAGAATTGGAAGAGCAAAGGATGCAACGAAATTTAACAACCTGTCGCTGGTCGAAAACAGGGCTGATAAGAAAAGCCTTGAAATTGCCGATAAAATTAAACAATATACCACAGCAATGAAGAGCAAACAATGATTGGCTCGTTCTTTACTAAAGCCATTCCTAAAAACTAATAGTGTATACCTGTATTGATCAAAAAGGACGTAAACATCATAACTTCTTGAAATGAAGAAACAAACAGCAAATCAAGGAAGAGATAAAAGTCAAAGAGGTTTTTCCAGGACCGTGAAACCGACAACTAAAATTCAAAAACCGGAAAAATCCAAAAAACACCCATGGATACCTCTGATTCTTGGAGTTATTGTAATTACGGTGATTACCTATGGTCCGGTCACTCACCATAAATTTCTAAATTGGGATGATAATCTTTATGTGACCCAAAATTCCAACATTCAAAGCTTCAGTTCCGCAAATGTAAAAGCATTATTTACGCAAAACTATGTCAGCAACTACCTTCCCCTGACTATGCTTTCTTATTCTTTAGATTATAAGGTCGATGGATTGAATCCAAAAGTGTTCATGCTGACGAATCTGATCCTTCATATTTTTAATGCAATTTTTGTCTTTTGGCTTGTTGTTTTACTTACAAAGTCACTAACAACTTCTGAACATAAAACGCAATCCGATACCAGAAATTCTTATCTCCTGGGTCTGATTACCGCTCTTTTATTTGCGGTGCATCCTATAAATGTTGAATCAGTGGCCTGGGTATCAGAAAGGAAAAACCTGCTTTTTGCTTTCTTTTTTCTGCTTTCGATCATCACATATGTGATATATCTGCAAAAAGAAAATACGCGTTACTATATATTTTCAATTGTCCTTTTTATTTGCTCTTTGCTATCTAAAGGTGTTGCTGTTTCTTTATCCTTTTGTATAGTAGCCATCGACTATCTGTTTCAGCGCAAAATCATATCCAAAAAAGTAATCTTAGAAAAAATACCATTCATATTGCTGTCATTAATTTTTGGTATGATTACCATTTATGCTCAAAAAAATGAAAGCGCTTTGGTAGGTGCTGTAAAATTCCCGCTTTATGAACAGTCTTCATTTGCATCCTATGGTTTTATAAATTATTTGTCAAAACTGCTGGTACCGGTAAATTTGTCAGCTTATTATTCTTATCCAATGAGGGCTTCTTTAATTCATTGGGTATGTCTGCTTTTAACCATTTTGATAATGGTTCTTATTGTCCGTTTTCGAAAAAGTTTTAACCGGCTTATCATCTTTTCCATTCTTTTCTACTTATCCAATATTATTTTTCTGATTCAGATACTTCCCGTTGGAAATGCGATAATGGCTGACCGTTATATTTATCTTTCTTCGATTGGTTTCTTTATGTTGGTGGCTATAATTATTCAGAAAGTGGTACCCCGAAATTCGGTAATGTATTTGATTTTAACCATATCCTTAGTGCTCTATGCTCTGGCTTCTCACCAGCGATTAAAGGTCTGGAATAACAGCCTGGCATTTTGGAATGATATAATCGCAAAGGATATACACATTCCCCGTGCGTGGAATAACAGAGGAATCATCCGAAATGAAAACGGTGATTATCAAGGAGCTATTAATGATTTTAATAATGCAATTCAATTGATGCCAGAATACCAGGAAGCCTTTAATAACCGTGGGATTGTGTACTTTAATATAAAAAGTAATGATGAGGCCATCCGTGATTTTACCAAAGCAATCAAGCTGGATTCATTATACTCAGATGCATATTATAATCGGGGGACGGTTAGGAATGCCGTAAACGATCTTCAGGGAGCCATGGTGGATCTTAATGAAGCGCTGCTACTCAATCCGAAAAAACTGGATGCCTATCTCAACCGGGCAAATGTGAAAATAAAGTTGAACGAAAATGAGAGCGCAATAAAGGATTGCAAAGCTGTGTTGGATCAAAATAATAATATTTCAAATGCTTATGCAATTGAGGCTTCGGCTTATTATAACCTCAACAGGTTTGACGAATCGATCGGGGATTATTCTAAAGCCATCATTCGTGATCCCAACAATATCAATTATTATCATAACAGAGGAGCGGCATATTTTTATTCCGGGAAATACAAGGAAGCTATTGTGGATATGAATACGGTTTTGCAAAACAACTCAATTGGCATTTCATTTTACATTAGGGGGATGGCCAATATTAAACTTGGAAATAATACTGATGGTTGCAACGACTTGCATAGAGCGATAAGTGCAGGATTAACTGCAGCAGAAAATGAGATCAATTTATTTTGCAAAACTTCACACAATTGATAGTAATAAATACCTGAAATACAATGATTTTTATAAGCATTTGGTCAATTTGGTTCTTATCTGAAATCCTTTTGAATGTTTTGTTCAGATCCGGGAAAAAGGATAAAAAAGGGCAGGATAAGGGTTCTATCCGGTTTTTGTGGATTTGTGTCGGAATTGGCAATTTTCTGGGAGTTATTTTTTTTATTTTTTCAAAATTCCCAATTTCTAATTTACTAATGGTAAGATATCTGGGTCTTCTCTTAATTTTAGTTGGTATGACCCTCAGGTTTGGTGCAATTTTGTCATTGGGAAGGCTATTTACAGTAGATGTTACAATTCGGGAAAATCATTCAATTAAGAAAGACGGTGCATATAGGATAGTACGCCATCCAATGTATTTTGCTATGTTACTTTCTTTTGTGGGATTTGGTATATCACTCAACAATTGGGTTAGCTTGTTTTTTATTACTTTTCTGATATTGATTGCTCTTTTGAATCGAATCAGAATTGAAGAAAAACTTTTGATAAAACAATTTGGCCTTGAATATTTAGAATACAAAAAAAGAACCTATCGATTGATTCCTTTTGTTTATTAAATATTATTTTCTAATTGTTATTCTCATTAATAATGCGCTCGATCCGCTTGTCTGGAATAATTATTAATGTTAACTGAAAAGAATTGAAGGACCGATTTCAAAGTAAATTATATATCATATTGACTAATAAATAATGCGAATTAAGAGTCGAAAATTAGAAGCCCATAGGGCTGATATATTTATAGAAGGTTGATTGACCCTGTGACTTGGTCCCGATGCGCCCGCCTCGCATGACTGCGAGGCGGGCGCATCGGGACCATTTTAGGGAGGGATAATTTTGCTATAAACATGTCAGCCCTCCGGGCTTAAGATATAAGTATCAAGTAATAAGTATGTTAAGAGATCATATTTCGTTTCTTCAACTCTTAATTCGCATAAATAATTGCAAATCAAGCCCTAAGGGCTGGCGTATTTATAGAAAAGTTTGTAGATTTGAGGATAACCCCTTTAGGGGTGACATGTTATGCAAAATAAATATTGATAATGGCAAGCACATAAAGTCAAATTTATATTCAGGTAATATTTAGTCCTTGTTAATCATGAAAATTGTATTAAAGAAACCTGGAGTAATGTATTGTATAAATATATTACCGGTATCGTAAAAAATAAGGGACAGAAATTGATTGCAATTAATGGAACTTATGATCATATTCATATCTTCTTGGGCATTAAACCCTCTATTGCTTTATCAGACCTCGTCAGAGATATAAAAAATAATTCTACAAATTTTATTAATACAAATCACTTCGTTAAGGGGAAATTTATGTGGCAAGAAGGATTTGGATCATTTTCCTATGGTCATTCCCAGGTCGATATGATATATAAATATATAATGAATCAAAAGGAGCATCACAAAAAAATGTCATTCAAAGAGGAGTACCTTGTAATGCTTAAGCGATATGATATAAAATTCGATGAAAATTACCTGTTCGATTGGATTGATTAATATGTCACCCCGTTGGGGTTCCATTTCGCTCTCTTTCATTTTTCTATAAATATGACAACCCTTCGGGTTTAGATTTTTAGTATTTAACAGAGCTTTAGTTAATTTAGATTTTATTAAAAGAATTTGGTATTATCAAATTATATTTAGTTATTTGCCTAAATATTTAAAGATATAATTAATGAATATAGTTTTTAAGGCTTTGAATGATGCTACACGGAGGGAAATATTGGAGATGCTGCGTCAGAAAGATATGACGGCGGGGGAGATTGCTGAGAACTTCAACATGTCGAAGCCCAGTATTTCGCATCATCTGGATCTGCTGAAACAAGCAAAATTGGTTGTAGACGTTAAACGCGGACAGTTTATTTTGTATTCACTCAATACAACGGTTTTGGATGAGATGATGCAATGGATAATAAAATTAACAACCCCTAAAAATAAATAAAGAAATGAAAATCAATCTTAAAAAGGAAGTCTTTATCTGGATTGTTTTGGCAATACCTATTATTTATCTGATCGCCATGTGGGGCCAAATTCCGGACCGTTTGCCCTCTCATATTAATATACATGGGCAGGTGGATCAGTACGGGCCTAAATATCTAATGTCATTAATAACAATTGGCATATATATTTTGATGCTTATAATTCCAATAATAGACCCCAGAAAAGAAAATTACAAAACATTTGAAACCACATACTTTAAGTTGAGGTTTATATTGATACTGATGTTTGGACTCATTAATTTGTTATTTATTATAAATTCAGTTTACAGTAATATAAACATTGGAATGATAACTCCGATTTTTGTATTTATGATGATTATGGTTATAGGCAACTATATGGGAAATATACGCCACAATTATTTTATTGGCATAAAAGTCCCCTGGACCCTGAACAATGAGGAAAATTGGAATAAGACCCACCGATTGGCTGGCAAATTATGGGTAATCGGAGGACTTGCCGGGATTGTCAGTTTATTGATTTTTAAAAAACAGGATTTCATTGTTCCTGCAATTCTGATATTAATAGTAGTAGTTCCGATCGTTTATTCCTATTTATTGCATGTTAAAATGAATGCCGGGGCTAAATAGGATTTGTAAAATGGATTGACCTATTCCATCTATTGAAAATATTATTAAAAATCGAATCACAAACATTCAGGATAAGACTCTTTGAACAAACTGGAATAAGTTTCGTTAGTGGTTGAATAGAGAGAACATAATTCATTCAATGATGATTAATAATCCTGAAATTAAGGAATTAGTCGGGGCTGTCGTTAAATTTGCCGGCGATTCAGGTGATGGCATGCAACTTTCGGGTACATTATTTTCTGAAGCCGCAGCAAAAGCAGGAAACGACATTGCTACTTTCCCGGACTACCCTGCTGAAATACGTGCTCCAATTAATACAATTGCCGGGGTTTCTGGTTTTCAGGTTCATGTTAGTTCAAATAGAATCTATACACCTGGGGATAATTGTGATTTTCTGGTAGCAATGAATCCGGCATCCTTAAAAATAAATCTAAAATGGGCTAAACCGGGATGTGCAATTATTATAGATTTTGATACGTTTGACAAAAAGGCTCTGGAAAAGGCCGGTTATGATTCCAATCCGCTTGAAAACGGAAGCTTAGCGGATTTTAAAGTAATTAAAGCAGCTATTTCAACACAAACCTGCAATGTGTTCATGGATCTGGATATTGAAAGCAAACTTGCAGAGAGGTCTAGAAATATGTTTACTCTCGGTATTGTCCTGTATGTTTTCAACATGCAAATGGAATCGACTATCGAATACCTTAAGTCAAAATTTTCTAAGAACGTCGCCAGCTTGTCGGCTAATACACTGGCTTTGAAAGGGGGATACTCCTATGCATCAACCCTCAGCGATTTACAAACGAGAGTTAATATACTGCCGGCAAAGCTTGTTAAGGGGAAATACAGGACTATTACCGGCAATACAGCTACAGCCTGGGGACTCCTTGCTGCATCTGAACGTTCGGGACGACAAATTTTTCTTGGCTCATACCCTATCACACCAGCTACCGACATTATGGTGGAGTTGGCAAAATACAAATCGTTGGGAGCAATTGTATTTCAGGCCGAAGATGAAATTGCGGGTATTTGTTCAGCCATAGGAGCAAGTTACGCTGGTTCTCTTGCTATTACTACTACATCTGGCCCTGGATTATCTCTTAAAAGCGAAGCGATTGGATTGGCCGTAATGACTGAATTACCATTGGTTATTATTGATGTTCAGCGGGCAGGTCCTTCTACAGGAATGCCCACAAAATCAGAGCAAGCCGACTTATATCAGGCACTTTTCGGTCGCAACGGTGAGTGTCCGGTTGTAGTTTTGGCATCTTCGTCTCCTGCCGATTGTTTTTATGCTGCTTACAAAGCAGCCAAAATTGCTATGGAACATATGACTCCGGTTATACTCCTTTCAGATGGCTACATAGCAAATGGGTCACAATTATTTAAGATTCCAGCTGTAGCTGATTTAGCAGAGATAAAGCCTTTATTAGCCGAAGCCAATGATCCTGATTTCAAACCCTTTCACCGCGATCCAATAACATTGGTTCGAAAATGGGCATTACCTGGAACTGAAGGATTGCGTCACAGAGTTGGTGGACTGGAAAAAGAAAACAACATCGGTAATGTAACTACTGATCCGCAAAATCATCAGTTAATGGTTGATTTGCGTGAAGCCAAAGTTCAGAAAGTTGCCGATTTTACAGATCCTGTAAAATTAATTGGCAGACCTGAAGGCGATCTATTGGTAGTAAGCTGGGGTGGAACTATGGGTGCTATGAAAACATCAGTTGAAGCTGTTCAGAACGATAACAAAAAGGTCTCGCTTGCACATTTTGAAAATATTATGCCTCTTCCCCGCAACACAGCCGATGTATTTAAAAACTTCAGGAAGATTTTAGTGTGTGAACTTAATAGCGGGCAATTTGTAAATTATTTGAGAATGACTCATCCGGAGTATCATTATCAACAATTTAATAAGGTTCAGGGATTACCATTTATGATTTCGGAATTGATCTCGAAGTACAATCAAATATTGGAACAAAAATGAACGTACAAAATAAATTTACCAATCTAACGATTGAGCGCAGCTCCGTTCCTTTAAGCAAGGAAGACTTTGTAAGCGACCAAATGGTTAGATGGTGCCCCGGGTGCGGATCTCATGCTATTCTCAACTCTGTGGCCCAGGTTTTTCCAAAAATAGGATATAAAAAAGAAAATTTCATGATTGTATCCGGCATTGGTTGTTCGTCTAGATTCCCTTATTATGTTAATACCTACGGATTTCATGGAATACATGGCAGGGCCTCGGCCATTGCAACCGGTGTGAAAATTGCCAACCCTCGTCTGAGTGTATGGATTGCAACTGGCGATGGCGATTCCATGGCTATAGGAGGAAATCATTTTATACATATCGTTCGTCGCAATGTCGATGTAAATCTTTTGTTATTTAATAACCAGATTTATGGTCTTACAAAAGGGCAGTTCTCACCGACATCTCCCATTGGAACTATTACCAAAACATCTCCGCAGGGAACCATCGAACATTCTTTTAATCCGGGTGAACTGGTAATTGGTTCTCAAGGTACTTTCTTTGCCCGTGTAATCGATACCAATCAAAAGATGATGACTGAAGTTATGTTTGAAGCTGCCCGACACGATGGTACATCTGTGATAGAGATACTTCAAAACTGTGTGATATTTGCCGATAAAGCGTATGCTAATATTACTTCCAAAGATCTTCGTGACGACCATCAGCTTCATTTGGAACATGGCAAGCCCATGATTTTTGGAAAAGACAAAAACAAGGGGATTCGGTTAAATGGCACTCAATTGGAAGTAATATCAATCGGAAGGGAAGGAGTAATGTCCGATGATATTCTTGTTCACGACCAATATCAGATAGATAGAGGTATTCACCTGATGCTCGCTCAAATGACCCCTCCCGATTTCCCCGTGGCTCTCGGTGTAATTCGGTCAGCTCCTTTCTCTACTTTCGATGATCAGATTGAAGATCAAATTAAGGTTGCCAAATCAAATGGAAAATATCATACTGTGGATGAAGTATTAAATAGTGGGGATGTGTTTGTTATTGATTAGGTACACTCTTTATTCACTGTCATTAGGTTACAACTTGACCCGTCAATAGATTATGAAAACAAATAGGAATAAACATCTTTCTGAAGGTTAGATAAAATGGCGCATTAAATTAGTGTAGTATTTACATTTAGGTATATGGAATTTTGAACAAGGATTAACGAATATAGAATAATGATATTCTGACACTTCTAAAATCAAAAATCTGCAATCATTATTCATAATTCAAAATCCAAAGTATAAAAAAGTAAGTAAGTTGTATTCAAAGTAGAGTTTATTCTACATACAATACCAATCCCTTCAGGTATTCCCCTTCGGGATGAAAAATATTTACAGGATGATCGGCGGGCTGTGAAAGCTGATGCAAAATACGAACGCTGCGTTTAGCATTGGCAGCTGCTACAAAAACTGATTTTTTAAAGTTTTCACGCGACACTACCTGTGAACAGGAAAAAGTAAACAGGATACCTCCGGGTCTTATTTGTTCGAATGCAAGTTGATTAAGTCGTTTATACCCCTGAAGTGCATTGTGCAGAACATTCTGATGTTTGGCAAAGGCCGGAGGATCAAGGATGATCAGGTCGTATTTATCTTTTATATTTTCGAGATATTTAAAAGCATCAACTGCAAATGCTTCATGATTCAACCCCGGAAAATTGAGTGCAATATTTTCACTGGTTAAATCGATAGCTCTGGCCGAGCTGTCAACAGAATGAACCAGTTCGGCATTTCCCTGCAATGCATATACCGAAAATCCCCCCGTATAACCAAACATATTCAATACCTTACGGTCTTTAGCATAGTTTTTCAAGAGACTCCGATTTTCGCGCTGATCAATATAAAATCCGGTCTTTTGACCTTCAGTCCAATCGACTTTAAATTTTAAACCATTTTCCTTTATAATGATATCGCCGGTATTCCCGAAAAGAGAACTGTTTTTAACCTCTATCGGGGACTTAAATGGCATGGTTGCTTCACTTTTATTGTAGATCGATAGCAGTTTTTCACCATAAATAGTTTTTAGGGCAGAAACTATCGAATTGAGGCTTCTGTACATGCCAATGGAATGACTTTGAATTACAATGTGACCGCTATAATAGTCAATAATCAACCCTGGCAGGTTATCGCCTTCCGCATTCACCAGGCGGTATACATCGGTAGTATTTGAATCCGTCAATCCAAGGATCTTTCTTATCTGATAGGCCGAATGGATTTTTGTGTACCAAAACTCTTCATTAATTTCAATATCCTCGAAGGAAAGTATTCGAACAGCAATTGTCCCTATCTGGTAATGACCGGTTGCCAGGAATTCATCCTTGTTGTCAAAAACATTGACAACATCTCCCTCAGCAGGATCGCCGTATATTTTTTTAATTGCTCCTGAGAATACCCATGGGTGCAAACGAAGGATCGATTGGTCCTTCCCCGATTTTAGTACGAATTTAATTTTCTCCTGCATTATTTATCGGGCTGTTTTTAAGAATCTTGTATATTTCATAACAAATCCAGGCATCGGTGGCGGCATATTCAATCTGGCCGATGGATAATTGTTCCTGCTCCCAGTTGGATGTTTGCTGGCGTTTACTTATGTTGAAACCGAGAATATTTGCAGCAAGCTTTTTAAGTCCATTATCTTCAATCCCATAGTCCTTTACCATTTTTTGCAGATCAATAAAACCAGCCGGATTAAATTTACTCAGACGGTTTAATACTGAAAGATCATCGCGGACAGCAACACCGGCTTTAATAATTTCCGGATCGGAGAGGAGTTGCAGTAATGGCTTTGGCAGACCAATATAATTCAGTCTGAACAAGAAAGCCTGGTCAGATGTACTTAGTTGCAGCAGTGAAACTTCATTGATAACACCCTTTTTAAAAGCAGGTTTTGTTTCAGTGTCAAAACCTAACAATAACTCATTGTTAAGTAAAGGAAAAAATTCGTAGAAGGCATCGAGGGTATCAATATTTCTTATCTCCCCACAAAATTTTGTACGCGGGAGCAAAGCGATTTCTTCTTTTGTTACCGTAGTTTTGAAATTGGTTTCATTCTTCATTGTGTAAATCTTCCAACCTGCGACTTATTATCCAATCACTTGTGTCTATATCATCAATATGAAGCTCATCTTTTGGGTGGCTCATCTCTTCTTCGTCAATTTCTTCCGAGTATCTTAGAAAATGTAACGCACGCAATGCATTTGTAAGACGCTGTCCCCAATATATTTCAAATGATTGCTTACAAGCCCAAACAGCTTCGTACATCACCTCATCCGACCCGATTTCATACAATAAAATAAAATCTTTCAGATCCTGATAAATATCGGCAAGATTTTCGGATATACTTGCACCAATCGGTTCTTCACTGTCTTTTCGGCCCGGGTCAAACACCTCTTCGTAAGCATCGTATTGTCCAAGTTTTGTGAGGATGCCTCTATGCACCGATTCGTAATCTGTTTCAGTAACGAAACGTTCATTGAAATCTTCATATTTGGAATCCAGTGCAGGTAAATAGGTTGCTTTCAGGTATAGCAAAGGTAATAATTTATGTGAATCATCAATAAACCTTTTGATATCGGGCTTATCGGTTTGTTCTATAAATATGCAAAAATCTCGGCAGGCAACAACAAATTCCAGTACTTCTTTCGAATATATAGGATTTTTTGCTTTACTCATGGATATTAATTTAGTACACAAATTAAAAACTTTTCAGCCTTTAAACCAACATAAGCCGAAATATTTTATTTTGTCAATAGTACTTATTCGATTATGATCCTAATATGAATATACTGAATTTTCTATGAATTTTTTTAAATAATCCAAATAAATCGAATTCTCTTTTTTACGGTATAAATTAAAATGTATTTCCGCAATTATTTAATAAGAGTCAAACAACCATCATCCGTGTATTCAATCTTTTCCTTCTCCAGCAGGTATCTTACTCCCATACCCAGCATTTCTTCTTTAAACCGAAGCATATCCCTCAATTCCTGCAACGACAGCTTTTGTGTTTGCAGGCATCTGGTTATTTCACCAGCTACTTCATCAATATTCTGATTCTTCAGACTGCGTAGAGCCTTGTCGCGGCAAACATCACACAGACCGCATGGTTCAACAGTAGGCTGGCCAAAATAATTTAATAACTGATTATTCCGGCAATCCTCAATGTTAAACGCATATTCAAGCATGGCATTCAATCGGTTTTCATACCGTTTGCGTCTTTCAGAATAATACTCATATGAAATGTGCAACGATTTTTCATCGAGACGTTCTTCAATAAAAATCAACAACGGTGTCTTTTTTGAGGGAATATACTTTATTACTTTAAGCTCGGCCAGTTTGATAAGATATTGATATACAAGATCACGTGGAATATTGGCTCTTTTTGAAAGTACTTCTTCATCAATGACTGTAAAATCTGAAAATACTCCTGTATAGGATCGGAGCAGCAGTTTTACAAAACCATCAAATTTCTGGTTTTCAATCTGAAATCGATAAAGATCGTCGCGACCAATCAGAAAATGAATACGGGAAGGATTATTGATTTCATCTGTTAAGGCAATATAACCCTGATTTTCTAATATTTTAAGAGAATTAAATGCGACTGTAGCGCTAAGCTTACATGAATTTACAAAATCATATAAATTAAAATCGTAGGCTAAACCTTTGCCTCCGCCGACAGGAACTTTTAAGAAACCAGACATTGCAATATATACATTCTTTATTGTCTGGATTTCAGGAAAGGCAGATGATAATCTTTGAGCAGCAATTCTTTTGTCGTATTTATTGGTCAGAAGAACTGCAAATGCCTTTTTGTCATCACGACCAGCACGTCCTG
>Ga0182027_10012558_pt1 | contig 11887 bp, 15 predicted proteins | sample 712E1DmetaG_FD_121300 | JGI IMG/M metagenome (GOLD analysis project Ga0182027, IMG submission 121300) | Permafrost microbial communities from Stordalen Mire, Sweden - 712E1D metaG (Illumina Assembly) | ecosystem: Environmental > Terrestrial > Soil > Wetlands > Permafrost | place: Sweden...
GCTTTATGCTATAATACCTCTCTTATGGAACGAGTAAAGATAACGCCGGAGTCATACGCCCGGAAAATTGAATTCATTGAGACGGCCATGGGTGAGGGTGCCCATCTGAGGCTTCCCAGAGCTAAGGCTGCCGGCAGACCCCTGTCCGAAAAGGCCTGGAACAGAACCGTCGACGTCGGTCTGTTGTACCATGTGGGTCCTAATACAACGGGATCGTCCATATCTTCAATCTATGGGGTTTCAAAAGAAGCTATCAGGCAAACAAAAGACAAGTTTATAGTTGAACTCTACAAAAACAGTTCCAAAGTAACTCAAAAGAAGTATCCTCTGGATTCGATTGCCTTAGGTAAGCCGGTTACTTTGTCTCAGATGGAGAAAGTGTCCAGAGCAAATGGCGGAATAACCTTAAAAGTGAAAGACCTGGTAGAGCGTGAGGGTCTGACCGATACCGAGGGAATTATTTCAAGATTAAAGATTACTAAGGGCAGGCTTAAAGTTATAGCGGAAAGCGAAATGTTTAGGCTGTGGGGTCTGAATTTACCGGTAGAAAGTACCCACCGGTCCTTTAAGGAAATCGAAGACAAAGTTAATCAATTAACAAGTGATAGTGAGCTCCAGAAATACTTAGACGGCTTTTCCTCCGGGTCAATTCGCGGATACATTAATAGAAAAGATAGTACTCATGCCGTATTCGGTCTTCTTGGCGCTACCATGAAAGAAATGGGTCTGAGATATAACCGCGATGTCAGACCGGTGGCTCTGAAATTGAAAGCTAATGGTCTGCCGCTGAGAATAGAGCCGGCAGGTAGACCGACGATCAGAGGGCGTAAATATCAGGAAACCTACTTCGTCTATTTTTTGAAACATAGAGGGAGAGTAATAGAGGCCGTAAAGGCCTTGGGGTCTCTGAATAAAAATCCTGAAATTGTGAGCTTAAGAAATGCTAAATCTTTTTTATGGAACGAATAAAAGCAACGCCGGAATCACACGCCCGGACAATGGAATTCATTGAAGCCTCCATGGTTGAGGGAGCCCATCTGAGAGTTCCCACCAGATTTCTGTCTGAAAAGGCCTGGAACAGAACCGTCGATATCGGTCTTTTGTTCCATGCCGGTCCGGAGACAACGGGACCGTTATTGGCCAACATGTATGGAGTGACAAGGGAAGATATCCGTCAAACAAAGAACAGATTCATAGTTGATTTATACAAAAACAGTTCCAAAGAAACTAGGCAGAAATTTCCCTTGGATTCGATTGCCTTAGGTAAACCGGCTGTGCAATCTACCAGAGAGAAAATATGCCAAGGAAATGGCGGATTAGGCTTAAAGCTGAAAGACCTGATTGAGAAAGAAGGTCTGACTGATGCCGGAGAGATTGTGGCAAGATTAGGGACAACCAGAACCCGTCTCAGAAAAATTATCAAAAGCGAGATGTACAAAAACTGGGGTCTGAATTTAGAAGTAAAATGGGCTTGCAGGAACTTCAAGGAAGTCGAAGACAAAGTTAATCAATTAACAAGCGATAGGGAGCTTAAAAAATACTTAGACGGCTTTTCCGACGGGTCACTTCGTGGGTATATTTTTAGAAAAAACACTACCCAAACTATCTTCGGCAATCTTGGGGCAACCTTGAAGGAGATAGGTGTTAAAAATAATCGCTTTGTCAGGCCGGTGGCTTTGAAATTAATCTCTGACGGCCTGCCGGTGAGATTGCTGTCAGGCGGAATAATTAAAAGAGGGGAATATGAATATCAGAAAACATACTTCATCTATTTTTTAAAACAGAAACAGAAGATAATAGAGGCGGTAAAAGCCTTGGGGACTTTGAGTAAAAATCCTGAAATTATGAGTCTAAGAAAAGCTAAAAAAGCTTAAAATTTTTATGGAACGAGTAAAAGCAACGCCGGAATCATATGCCCGGAAAATAGACTTCATTGAGAAGGCTATGGCTGAGGGTGCCCATCTGAGGCTTCCCAGAGCTAAGGCTGCCGGCAGGCCTATGTCCAAAGAGGCCTGGAACAGAATTGTCGATATCGGTCTTTTGTATCATGCCGGTCCGGAAACAACGGGACCGTCCATAGCTGCCATGTACAATGTGACAGGTGAAGCTATCAGGCAAACCAGAAACAGATTTATAGTTGATTTATACAAAAACAGTTCAAAAGAAACTAGGCAGAAATTTCCCTTGGATTCGATTGCCTTAAGTAAGCCTGTTACTTTGCCTCAGAGAGAGAAAATGGCCAAAATAATGGGCGGATTAAGCTTAAAAGTGAGAAGCCTGATTGGGGAGGGAGTTACCGACTCTGAAGTGATTATATCCAGATTAGAGACAACCAGAGCCAGGCTTAAGGCTGCGACGAAGTCCGGAATGTTTAAGGAGTGGGGTCTGACTTTGCCGGTAGAGAATATCAACAGGTCCTTTAAGGAAGTCGAAGGTAAAGTTGAAAGTATGACGGATGATAGGCAGCTCCAGGAATATTTAGACAGCTTTTCCGACTCCTCACTTCGTGGTTTTATTCACCGAAAAAACACTACCCAAGCTATCTTCGGCAATCTTAGCGCAACTCTGAAAGAGATGGGTGTTAAGAATAACCGCTATGCCAGGCCGGTGGCTTTGAAATTAAGGGCTCTGGGTCTGCCGGTGAGATTATTGATGGGCAGCACACTGACAATTAAAGGACGTCAATATCAGGAAACCTACTTCGTCTATTTTTCCAAACGTAAACAGAGAATAATGGAGGCGGTAGAGGCCATGGGACCATTGGAGAATAATTCTGAAATTATCAGTCTAAAAAAAGCTAAATCTTGAGTCTTAAATTATCATGGAACGCTTAAAAGCAACGCCAGGATCACAAGCCCGGAAAATTGAATTCATTGAGGCAGCCATGGGTGAGGGGGCTCATCTGAGGCTTCCCCCTAAAGTAGGATCCGGACCTACGTCTATAAAGCGCTGGAACGAGGTTGTAGACATCGGTCTGTTGTATAATTTTGGTCCGGAAATAAACGGATCAATCTTGGCTGCCATGTACAAAGTATCAAGACAAGCTATCTGGCAAACCACAAATAGATTTCTGCTTGGGTTGCATAAAAACAGTTCGGAAGAAACTAAAAAGAAGTTCCCCTTGAAAACGATTGTCTTTAAAAAACCCGTTATTCTACTTCAGAGGGAGAATTTCTCTAAAATAAGAGGCTTCGGGCTAGCCCAAAAAGTGAAAAACCTGATGGAGAAAGAGGGTCTGACTAGTCCGGCGGAGATTGCTTCAAGGTCAGGAATTACTCTGGGTGGGCTTAGGCAGATTAGTCAGTCAGGAATGTTTAAGGAGTGGGGTTTGAATTTAAAAATGGGAGAGGTTCGGGATCACACATCCGTTAAAGAAGTCAAAGACAAAGTTAATCAATTAACAAGCGATAGGGAGCTTCAGGAATATTTAGACGGTTTTTCCTACGGGTCAATGTATAACATTTTTATCCAAAAAGACGGCACTCAAGACTTGTTTGGCCGGATTGGAAAAACCTTAAGAGAAATGGGTATCACAGAGAAAGTCTATATTCAGCCGGTGGCTTTGAAATTAAAGGCTATGGGTATCCCCATGAGATTGATGACTAGCGGTCCTCATAAACGGGAGGGGCATGAATATCGGGGAACAGCCTGCGTCTATTTTGAGAAACATAAACAGAGAGTAGTAGAGGCAATAAAAGCGATGGGGCCTCTGAATAAAAATCCTGAAATTATGAGCTTAAGAAATGCTAAAAAGCTTAATCAGAATCCTCGATAAGTTGAAGTAGTCAGCATTCAATAGTAAGATAGACAAGAATAATATAGTATATAGGTAAATGAAAAGTATTCTATCTAAGCTTTGTAAAACAGGCTACATTTATTTGTTTATCTCATCTATAATTGCCGCAGTTGTTTGTTTCCTTAACTTGGGAACTAAAAGCTTTTGGGTTGACGAGGTACATAGTATAAATTTAGCCAGTAATTTGTCCTTCATGTTTAGTACTGCCTGGCATGAAACTCCTAATATGCTCTTTTATTATTTCCTGCTTCACTTTTGGTTAAAGCTAGGTAATTCGGAGTTTGTCGTCCGCAGTTTTTCTGCCATCTTTGCCGTTTTGACGATTATACCGATGTATTTGTTAGGCAAAAAACTTTTTAACCATAAAGTCGGGCTGATTGCGGCTTTATTATTGTCGGTCAATGGCTTTTTTGTTGAATATGCCCAGGAGGTCAGATCCTACAGTTTGTTGATATTTCTGATTGTAATTTCTACATATTTTTTGGTTTCTTTAGAGAAAAAATTTAATAAAAAAAATTATGTTCTCTACGTTTTAATTACTGCTTTGGCCATCTATACTCAATTCTTTGCCATTTTCTTTGTCTTATCTCAAGCCGTTTATGTCCTGATCAGGAATAGGGGAGAGATATTAAATAAGAAATTTTTACTCCAGTTTCTGTCTGTCGGATTCTTAACCTTGCCGCTGTTATTTTTTCCCTCTTTCTCTCATCAGGGCAATCTGGGGTGGGTTGGGCCCGTTAGTCTGGCGGACGGAATAGATTTATTTATCCAGTTATCCGGCGGATTTTATACCGGCCTATTCTCCTTGTTGTTTATTTTCATCTCGATTTATTTTCTTCAGAAAAAGAAGCTTAAATTTGGCAATGAATTTACTTTGACCTTAATCTTGCTTTGTCTGCCAATTATTTTAACCTTTTTTATCTCCATTTATATCAAGCCGATATATGTGCAAAGATACCTAATAATTTGTCTGCCTTTCTTTATTCTGCTCATAAGTTATTTCTTGTCTTTTCTCTATTCTAAGCGGGTTTATTTTTTAATTATCTTTATTTTTTTGATCTTATCTTTTCTAAATATACATCAAGTTTATTATGGTTTTTCTTTTGCTAAGGAAGACTGGCGGGATGCCACAAGTTATGTACTTTCAAATTACGAGCCTCACGATACTGTCCTATTTTATGCCTATTTTGTCCGGGGTCCTTTTGAATATTACAAAAATAATTCATCAGAAAAAAACAAGGTTGTCTCTATGCCGGAACTTTCAATGGCCTACTATTCCTCCGGCGGGGGAACAGTTCTGCCCGAACCGAATTTAAAATTAATCGACAAGTTGAATTCTAGGATTTGGCTGGTCTTAAGTCACGAATCGGGAGTTGATCTTAGAGATAGACAAAGGACGGAAATTTTAAATAAAATTTTAAGTGAGTATCAATTGGTTAGAACGGTAGAATATAAAGGAATAAGCGTTTTACTTTTTAAGAGGTAAATATTGTTTTCAGAACATTTTTTCATTAATAGCGAATAAATTGCAGCTATTATCTCTGTCTGTGGTTCCAGTTCTCGGTCTGCTAGGAACTTTATGGCTTTTAATTGTTCACCAATTGACAAATTCACGGTGTTTTGTCAAATTAGCGTGAATTTGAGTCATTTTCTGGGTAAATTCACGTATTTATCGAGTACTTTCCTAGGTTTAGAAGATTCTGCCTGCTTCACGAATCAATATTTTATAAACTGAGAGTAAAACTAGGGAAGAGGGTATGGGGGGAACCTCTTATTCCTTAAGCTAAAATCATTTATTTCCAAGATCTGCCCGTTGTCTTTTTTCAAAAAAATACTTTGCCGTTTTTTGGAAATTTGGTTCCGCAGCATCGGGTGCTTTCGTCAGATTTGCACATTCCTGTAATTTTTCACTTGAGATAAAGTCTGTTATACCGCACATTAGCCATTCCTGGGGAGCACATACCTTATCCTTTCCTAGAGCCACGCCAAGATCCTTGGTCGTAACTCTTAGGTCGTTGGTAATAGCTATTCCTTTGTCATCAAGCTTACCGTTTACCTCAAGTTGGGTTAAAGGCTTAAGCTCGGTCATGAAGAATTCAAAAAACCTTTCCTTAGTTCCGGAATATTCGGTTGTCTGAGACTTTTCTTCCATAGCGCTCAAGATTGTAGCACATACCGAAGTTATAATCAAAAAATATAATTTATCAAGTCTCGTGGGGATTGATGTTTAGATTGAGGACAATACGTCTATTGACAATGAAAAAGTGATAGATTAATATTCTCTATATGAGTTTGGAGCTTAAAGAAGGAGATTTTGCCAATTCAGTTACAACGGTAGCCAAGACACTTCTGGGCCCTTGGTACTCTGAAAATAAGAGTGTACATCCTCAATATGTAGATGATTTTCTGCCGGTGCTCCGCCATGATCTGGAAGTGGCAAATAAAACGAAAAGGGGAGACCCTTCCTATCCCGATTTTGCAATCAAGGGGATTACTGATCTGGCAAATGAACATAAGGGTGGAGCTGCAAGCAGGGCTGTTTCCCAGACTGTTGCCAGTCTGATTCTTTCTTCGGATCCTATTATTGAAAAAACCGGCGACCTTAATTTACGTCTTATATTTGACGTTTCTATCGGAGTAGCGATAAGTAATTATCAAAATATGGAAGAGCAGGCATTACGAGATGCAGCCTATCATAAATCCTTACCGGTCTACTCTACCCAATATTATCTGGGAGTAGCCAAAGAGCATCGTAAAATAGTCGAATGGAATAAATATCTTCAAGATACACTTCGCCAGCCGGTTTCAATTTCTACTAACGCACAGAGGAAATAAGCTTCTTTAATAATAGTGCTCATATATTCTCTCAGGGGAGCAAAATCCGTACTCTTGGGATATGCCTAGTGTACGATGTGGGGAACTTTTGATATAATTATCCCCCAATGAACGAACACTTGCATTTATATAAAAGGGAAATTGGAAGTCCAGAGCAAAGTAAAACGTTCCGACCAACAGTAATAAAAATAGGAGGGAGCACAGTAGCCGAACGGAAAAATACCATAAAAGATATTGCATTTCTTTATAATTCAGGAATACCGGTTCTAGTAGTTCATGGTGGGGGAATTGAAGCTGATCAAGAATTAAAGAAACGAAACATTTCTCCCAAAAAAATTGAAGGAGAACGAGTAACTGATGCTAAAACACTTGAGGCGGTGGTATCTGTCTTTGACGGTATAAATGCACAAATTGTAGAACAACTATCTGAGTTAAATGTGCCAGCAAAGGGTTTTGATTCTTTATCAAGATTACTTCAAGGAGTTGTTGAAAATCCAATTCTTGGACTTGTAGGAAAGGTAACAAAAGTAGAAAATGAAATACTAGATAAAGTAATTGCCGAAAAAATTGTACCAATTATTTCTCCTATCGCAATTGCAGAAAATTCTTCTCAACTTTTAAATGTAAATGCAGATATCGTAGCCGGAGAGGTTGCTTCATCGCTTAGATTTGACCTGGTATTATTGACTGATGTTCCCGGAGTGCTTGATGCAGGTGGAAATTTAATTCCAGAACTATCACCAGATGATGATCAAAAACTTCAACAAGAAGAAGTTATCACCAAAGGAATGAAGCCCAAGATTAAGGCTTCCTTTATTGCTGCTAAATTTGGAAAAGTATTTATTTGTCAGAGTTCGGAATTAAAGGAAGTTTTTTTCGGTAAACCTAAAGGGACATCTGTAAAATGGTAAGCTAAACATGCCAATAATAGTTCCTCACATATTCTCTCGGGGGGAGAAAAATAGCCTCAATATTGATTTTGGAACCATTATTCTTTATAATTCAGCGGTTATGAATAATGCAGGGAAAGAAAGTCTTTGTCCATCATGCCTTATCTCCTCTAGTCCCAAAGCAATTCCGGCACGGCTTTGCAGGGAAACAGGAATGTCTGGCAATATAATGCGGGCAAAGTGTCCTTTGTCTGTAAAACAAGCGACTGACAGTAATTGTAATATTATTTCGGGAAAAGAAATGCTTCTGCCTCCCAACTTTTTATCTAAATGGAAAATAGTCAAAGAGCAGGGGACTAAAACGCAGGCAAGTCGTTTTGGACAAAAGCCGAGTTAGGTATCTCACGGGATCTAACGGTTTTCATCAGGCGGAACTAGGGTGCAATCTTGTACATTACCTTGTAAATTAGCCTTAATATTCTCGATTTGTTAAAATAGCGCCGTGGAAAAAATGGAAAGCAGCAAGTGTGGATAAACAAAGAACAAAATAGCAGATTTATAGCATTATTTGTAAATACACCTAATATTTTCTCACATATTTATCCAGAGGGAGCCCCGTTCTGGCCTCAAATATACATCTGCTATAATTTATTTATGAAGAACCTTAGAAATATTGCAATTTTAGGAAATATAGTTTTTCTTCTTTGGATTACATACAACGGAATTGATGAAGGATTTAAGGGAACTAATATACAGATTGCATCTTATATCGGCTTAGTTCTTTTGCTTATTTTAAATACAGCACTTATTTATCGTAAGAAATAGGTTCTAACGTCGTCTATCCCTCGGAGCAAAAATAGCCTCAAAAAATGCCTTCTGATATACTTACAATATGCGCAACGTAAATCTTGCAGGCTGTATCATTCTAGAGAATAAATCTATACTTCTTCTCCATAGAATTAAATCTGATTGGTATGAACTTCCGGGAGGTAAGATTGATGAAGGAGAAACCCCGGAGGAGGCAGCTATACGTGAATTAAAAGAAGAGCTTTGTTGCGATATTCATATCGTACAAAAAGTGGGGCATAGAGATTTCGCAGAAAGTACAGATACTTATGGATACACATGGTTTCTTGCACGAATAGAAAAAGGACAAAAACCACAAATAGGAGAACCTGAAACATTTGATTCTTTTTCCTATCTTCCCTTGGATAGACTTTCTAAATACAATCTTTCTCCTAATATGAAAAATGTACTTAATGAAATTCAGAATGGAAAGATATCCTTAGAAGGATAAGCTTCCATATCAGTTCCTCACATATTCAACTAGGGGAGGCAAATAGCCTAAGTTAGAAGCATAAATTAGACTGTTAAAATAACCTAATCAAATACTATGTTTTTGAAGGTTTTGATAAAGGTATGCGTAGTGTACGATGTAAGGAATTTCTTTTAATACAATTTCCTCGTGAAATTAGCTTTAACTTCGTCAGGAATCATTGATAATTTATAAAAAAACCTCTTCATAACTTCTGAAAAATCTTTAGGGGATTTTCCATCCTCACCATGAGCGGGTACGCAGAATAAGATGAGAATGAAAATAAAATGAGGTTTTATGCTTTTATTTTTCTCTGAAACTTTTTTATCACATCAATTTTGTTTAATTTAGCAAGGTTTTTTATTATTCCCCTGTTGCCATTATCCCAGTCTTGCCTTAGTGCCTCAGATAATTTAAGAGGATTATCAGTGGTAAAATCATGGCCCCAATAACGAATTTTTTTATCGGGAAGAACAATAGCCGCTTCCTCCCTAAGAATTTGAATTGGATCAATGAATATACTCACTCCTGCAATTTTTACGCCAAATTTTCTATTTTCAAAAGCATATTTGCCGTCCGATACTATTCCTATTCTCTTCAAAAAATCATTGATTGGAGCAATGTCTGTTAAGGCTGAGGCAAATTTTAAAATTTCAAGCGCACGCTCGGGAGGATATTTATCTTTATCAAATTTTTCAGTTTTTAATTTTTCTGCTAACTGTAATAAGCTTTTTTGTGCATCTTTAGCCGTATCCTCAATTTTTTTTGGCCTCTCTAATAGCCAATTCTCAACATCATCACCGGTCGGTGTGGGTCCATGATTACTTTCAGACATAGGCTTATGTTAGCATACTTTTTATTTAGACTCAATGAAGATAAAAGATAGTTGGTTTTTTCTTATTAAACAAATGCCAAAAGGGGAGGACTATAAAGGAATTCTAAAGACTGATAAGATTGTTGATTGATAATCTTTCTCCATAATAGTTCCTCACATATTCTCTCGGAGAAGAGAGAATAGGCCTGGCATCTGTTAGTCTTATGGCCATACTTCTTGAGGAGAGAGCATGTATATGCTAAAATAATTTCAGATGAGTAAGGTAAATAAAAAGAAATCAAATAGAGGTATTTTAGCTATTTTATTAATTGTATTATTGTTGGCGATAGTAGGGCTTTTTTTAATTCCTCAAACCAGAAATTATATTACTACAATAGGCGAGAGAATTGTAAATCCCAGAACAGCAAATTGGATTGTATATCAAGATAAAAAGTATCAATATACCTTTAAATATCCGTCAAATTTTGGGTTATTGCATGACAGAGATGAATGGCAGGATCTTATTATGCCAAAGGGGTTTGTTTATAATAAAAATGTTTCTTCCGAGCTAAACGGTAAATATATAAACATAGACGTAGATTATAAAGTTCTCGATACTAAAAGATTCCCAAACCTTGAGGCTCTTTCCTGGGCTAAGTCGATTCTAAGTAAGGATCCATCTGTCAAGATTAAGGACGTTATTATTGATGGTAAAAAAGGAATCGATCTTTCTCCTGAAGAAGGAAGCCTTGGAGCTTCAAAATGGACAGACAAGATTATTATAATTCAAGTCAGCCAAAGCGACAGCTTGTGGTTTAATATACAATTTAGAAATATTCCTTTTGATAGTCAGCTTGTCAGTGACATGGTGTCTTCAATCAAGTTTTCTAAATAGATCAAGAATGATTTATCCAAGGCTCGAGGAGCAAAATAGAGCTACAATTCCAAATGGGTTTAGACCGCTACGGGGCAAAGGAGACAGCCTTTCTCAGTTTAAAATTATTAGGCACACTGTTCACTATTATCCTCAAATAGGTTGTGACCGATATTAAATGCGAATGCCATGACCCAGACAATGAATAGTGCGACTAAAATGATGGCGACTAACTCCATACCTCACCTCCCTTATTGGATTAATAATCTCTTAATCTTCTCCCTAAGGTTGGCAATTATTTAAGCCACCGGGGAAGATAAAACCGACCAGAAATCAGGCAAGGGGGTGCGTCTATATGTCTTATCTAGCCAGTTTAGTGATATCCGCTTTTCGATAACCAAGTTTCCCCAGACAAAGTCTGATAATCTTGAATCTCCGAAAAACGTGCTGCCCGGCATCGCTTGATTGTGGGTTACGGTTTGTGTATTCATATTCGGTCCAAGTTGAGTTAGTAAAATGTGCGAATGTATTTATCTTGAATAGAGTCCATTCTTTCTACTTTGCTTACTGACTCAGCTTGGACTGATAAAAGTTTAACTCTTAATAATTCGGATATCAGTAATGTAGGTCTCAGGTACTTTGTGATTTGTATGACCAAAATGGTCAAAGAAGGGCTATTCTTTGGGTTTTTCCGTATATCTCACCATATTCCAGACGAAGAAGGAGATAATTGAGACGACAAACGAGACTTCACCGAATGTATCTTCTCTTGGCCAGGGAGCAAAGTGAGTTAAGCCTAATTTTAAAGTTTGCGGATGGAACCAGGCGTTTCCGGCAATATATATCCAGCCTAGGAGACCGAAGATAAATAAGGTAAAAGACAGGGCTTTAATCAATTTCATATCCACTCCATTATATTACATTTGTAGATTATATAAAACATGACTTAACAAAACAGCACTAGACAAGACTATTGTATCCTATAGGGAAATATGATAGAATAGCCATTCTTAACAAGCAAAATGGAAAAATATAGTTTATGAATAAATTTTTAACGCCTCAGGAAGTGGCCATTGAGTTGAAGCTAAATACTTTGACTGTCTACGGCTACATCAGGCACAAAAAACTCCTTGCCGTAAAAATGGGCAGAAATTACCGGATTGCCCAAGAAGATTTAGATAAATTCATAGAGTCTAATAAAACTTATTAATTTCTATTTTTATGAAAAAAATAAAAAAAGTTAAGAAAATAAACAAAATAAAAAAGATCAAGAAAATAAATAAGGTAAAGAAGGTTAAAAAAATGAATAAAGTTAAAAGGGTTAAGAAAATAAACAAGGTAAAAATAGTTAAGAAGATAAGTA
>Ga0182027_10012559_pt1 | contig 11886 bp, 8 predicted proteins | sample 712E1DmetaG_FD_121300 | JGI IMG/M metagenome (GOLD analysis project Ga0182027, IMG submission 121300) | Permafrost microbial communities from Stordalen Mire, Sweden - 712E1D metaG (Illumina Assembly) | ecosystem: Environmental > Terrestrial > Soil > Wetlands > Permafrost | place: Sweden...
ACTTGGCCCCGCGAGATCGACCGTGTGCTCGGCCTCTTCGAGCGCTGCCGGGCCGAGGGCGGCCGGGTAACGACGGAGGCCTATCCCTACGGGGCCTCGGCGACGGCGATAGGAGCACCGTTCCTCAGCCCCGAGGCCTTGGCGCACCGCAAACTGGCGCCGTCGTCGATCACCTATCTCCCGAGCGGAGAGCGGGTGGCCGACGAAGCCCGGCTGCGCCAGCTCCGAGCCCAGGACCCCAATGGCCTTGTCGTCATTGACTTCCTGGACGAGGACGACCCGGCCAAAATGGCCGTGCTGCGGCGCTCGCTCAACTTCGGCGACGCCATCGCGGCGAGCGACGCCCTGCCCCTCGTGGCCGTGGCCGACCATTTCGATCCCCTCGCATGGCCCCTGGCACCGGGGGCGGCGGTCACACACCCACGCTCGGCCGGGTGTTTCTCGAAGGCGCTGCGCCTGTGGCGTCAGGAGGGCGCGCCGCTGGCCGAAGCGGTCCGCAGGTGTACGCTGCTCCCCGCCCGCGTCCTCGAAGGCTCCTGCCCGGCGATGCGCGGCAGAGGTCGGGTGCAACCGGGGTCCAGCGCCGACGTGGTGGTCTTCGACGCCCAACGGATAACCGACCAGGCCACCTACGCCGACAGCACCCGCCCTTCGTCCGGCGTGCGTTATTTGTTAGTCGATGGTGAGCCCGTCATCTGGGACGGCGAACTGGTCGCTGGGGCGCGTCCCGGCCGGGCGATAACGGCCAGAACGTAAGGGGGCGCGCGGTCGCTCAGGCGGAGGCGAGGCGGCGGCTGAGGTCGTCCAGCTGACCGGCGAGGGCGGCGGGCAGGCGGTCGCCAAACGTGGCGTAGTACTCCGCGATCAGGGGCACCTCGGCCGCCCATTCGCCGCGGTCGACGGCGAGCAGCTCGGCCATGTCCTCGTCAGACACCTTCAGCCCGTCGATGTCGATGGCGCCGGGTGGGGGCAGCCAACCGATCGACGTGGCCACCACCTCCCCTCGTCCCGCGCACCGGTCGACGACCCACTCGAGGACCCGGGAATTGTCTCCGAAACCGGGCCAGAGGAACTCGCCGTCATCGCCCTTGCGGAACCAGTTCACGTAGAAAATCCTCGGGAGTTTCGCCGGGTCGGCTCGCTGCGTGAACGAGAGCCAGTGCGTCCAGTAGTCCGCCATGTTGTAACCGCAGAAGGGCAGCATGGCGAACGGGTCACGGCGCAGGTGGCCCACCGCCCCCGTCGCGGCGGTGGTCGTCTCCGACGCCATGATCGACCCCAGGAAGACACCGTGGGCCCAGTCGAAGGCCTCGCACACGAGGGGCACGACCGAGTCTCGCCGGCCACCGAACAGGACGGCCGAGATGGGCACGCCGCCGGGGTCCTGCCACTCAGGGGCCATCGCCGGGTTCTGGGCGGCAGGCGCGGTGAAACGCGAGTTGGGGTGCGCCGCGGGGCGCCCGGAGGCGGGCGACCAGTCATCGCCCCTCCAGTCGGTGAGGTGCGCCGGTGGCTCCTCGGTGAGACCTTCCCACCAGACGTCACCATCGTCGGTGAAGGCCGTGTTGGTAAAAATTGTGTTGGCCGAGAGCGTACGGAGCGCGTTGGGGTTCGAGGCCGTGTTCGTACCCGGTGCCACTCCGAAGAAGCCCGCCTCGGGGTTGACGGCCCACAGCCGGCCGTCCGGGCCCAGCTTCATCCAGCAGATGTCGTCCCCGACCGTCTCGACCTTCCAGCCCGGACTCGTGGGGACCAACATGGCGAGGTTGGTCTTGCCGCAGGCGGAAGGGAACGCCGCCGTGATGTAGCTGACCTCGCCCGCCGGGGAGGTCAGCTTGACGATCAACATGTGCTCGGCCAGCCATCCCTCATCTCGGCCCATCACCGAGGCGATGCGCAGCGAGAAGCACTTCTTGCCGAGCAGGGCGTTGCCTCCGTAGCCCGACCCGTAGGACCAGATCTCGCGCGTCTCGGGGAAGTGGGCCACGTACGTGTGGTCGGGGTTGCAGGGCCAGGGGACGTCGCTCTCGCCCGGGGCCACGGGCGCCCCGACGGAGTGCAGGCAGGGCAGGAAGTCGCCGTACTCGCCCAGTGCCTCGAGGGCGCGGTCGCCCATGCGCGTCATGATGCGGAGACTGACCGCCACATAGGGCGAGTCCGTGAGCTGGACACCGATGCGCGCCATCGGCGACCCGAGCGGCCCCATCGAGAACGGCACCACGTACATGGTGCGGCCCCGCATCGACCCTAGGAACAGCTTGTTCATCTCGGCCCGCGTTTCGTCGGGCGGGCGCCAATTGTTGGTCGGGCCGGCGTCGGCAGGGTCGGTCGTGCAGATGAAGGTGCGGTCCTCGACACGGGCGACGTCCCGGGGGTCGGAGCGGGACCAATAACTATGCGGGCGTTTGGCATCCGAGATGCGGGTGAACGTCCCGTTGCCGACGAGCACATCGCAGAGCTCGTCGTACTCCTGCGCGCTGCCCGTGCACCACCGGACGTGGTCCGGTTGGGAGAGCGCAGCAAAAGACGCCACCCAGGCAACGAGCCTCCGGTGAGAGGTGGGGGGCGCGCCAGTCAAGCGCGCCGCGCTCGGCTCACGGCCCGCCGGGGCCACATTGACATACTCGAGTTTCCCACAGAGCACCGCCGGCCGGCCAAAGCCGTCCACTTGTGTTACCTGACCGTTAACTTGCGGGCGGCGAAGGCTCCCCGTAACAGTCCTGCAACACAGCCTGGCTAAACATGCGGCGATGACGCTTCCCGTCGCTCAGGCCCTGTCGCCCAGCCCGTGGGCTTTCGGTGCCCAAGAGCTGGACGGCTTGGACGCCTACTACCGCGCCAACGGCTTCGCCGTCCTGTCCGGGGCGCTCAGCCAGGCCGAGCTGGCCGGGCTGGAAGACGAGTGCGTCGCTGCCCAGGAACGGCTCGTAGCCGGGGACCTCCCCGAGCGCTACGGGACGACCCGGCTCATCGAAGAGAACGCGGGCGAGAAGGCGGCGCGTTTTGCCAACTACGTCGTCCACATCACCGAACTGTCAGGGGCCGCAGGCCGCGTCGTGCATTCCCCGGCCGTCACCGACCTGGTCGGCCGCTGGTTGGGGCCATGGTGCTGGTCGGCCGAGGCGGGGACGTTCGGCTATGTCTACCAGGACGCCCGGCCCGGCCCCGACAGCAGCTACAAGCGCATCGGCTGGCACAGCGATTGGCAGTCGAGCCCGCACCTCGCCATGTGGCCGGCAACAGCCGTGACCATCCACATCGACGGGACCAGCCCGGCCAACGGCTTCCTGAGGGTGGTGCCGGGCAGCCACCTGTGGGCCACCCCGGCCCCTCACGACAACGTCAACAGCGCCGCGGTGCCACCGGGTTCGGCTGCCACCGGCGGGTACACGACGGCCCCTCCCCCGTTCCCGATGCCGCTGCGCTTCGAGAAGGTGCCGGGCGAGGTGGCATTATACGCCGAACCGGGCGACATCCTCTTCCACGATTGTTACCTCTGGCACTCGGCGGCCGTCGCCACCGACATCACCAGCCGGCGGCGCCACGTGCGCGGCAGCTGGTACGGCGGGCAACGGCCGGTGGAGTTCGGCGAAAAGGACTTCGTCAAGAACGCGGCTCGATGACCCCCGCCCGACGACCCCCGCCCGACGACCCCCGCCCGATCAGCTCCGTGACCGCTAAAGCCTTTCCCTTCCCTGGACCAACTAAAAGGAGATCCCATGCCTTTTTCTGAGAACATCGACCGCCGTACCTTCCTGCGCCGCGCGGCCCGCACCGGGGCCGGAGCGGCCCTGATGGCCGTGGCCGGCACCGGCGTGCTGGAAGGCCTGGCGCCTTCGGGCGCGTCGGCGTCCGCCATGTCGTTGGGCTCGGCCGCCTTGCAATTGGACTGGATCGACGACATCGAGTTCGCCGGGAGCTACATAGCCAAGACCAACGGGTTGTACACCAAAGCAGGCCTGGACGTGAGCCTGCTCACCGGCGGCCCCAACACCTCGGTGGAGCCCATAGTCGTCTCGGGCAAGGCGCTGGTAGGCATCAGCGGGCCCGACCTCACCTCGGCCGCCATCGACAATGGCGCCGACCTTGTCATCATCGGCGCCCAGATGCAAAAGGCCCCCCAAGCCATCATGTCTTTGGCCAAGAGCCCGATCAACGACCCGAAGGGCATGATCGGCAAGAAGATCGGCGTGCAGGCGGGCAACCTGCTCTCCTTCAAGGCCTTCCTGAACCTGGTCGGGATCCCGGCGTCCAAGCTCACCATCGTGCCGGTCCAGTTCGACCCCACACCGTTGGCCGACGGCGAGGTCGACGGCTGGTACGCCTTCATAACCAACGAGCCCTTCCTGCTCGGCGCCAAGGGCATCGCCACCAAAACCTGGCTACTTTACGATTACGGCTACAAGCTCTACAGCGGCACCTACCTGGCCCGCAGTTCCAGCCTCACCGACGCGACGGAGCGGGCCCAGGTGGTCGCCCTCATGAAGGGGGAAATCCAAGGTTGGGAGGCCGCTTTTGCCAACCCCCCGATGGCCGCCCGCCTGACCGTCGACGTGTACGGCAAAGGCGACGGCCTCGACATCCCGACTCAGCAAAAAGAGCTCTACGCCTACCAAAAGCTCTTCCAGACGCCCACCACCGCCGCCCACGGCCTCATGTGGATGAGCCCGGAGGATATCGAGGCCAACGTCAAGACCCTGGCGTTGGTCAATATCAAGAGCAGTCTCAAGTACTTCACCACCGAGATCCTCGAAGAGGTGTTCAAGGGTGCCAGTCACGTCTAGCGCAGGCACGTCTGGCGCCGGTCGGCCGTCGTCGTGCTGACCTACGAGGACTACCTCCGCCGCGTCCCCAAGGTCGAGCTGCACTGCCACTTCGAGGGCACCGTCAGGGCTTCGACCTTCGCCGACCTGGCCCGTCGCCACAATGTCGAGCTGCCCACCGAGGAGGTCGGCAAGCTCTACGAGTACGACACGATCTACGAGTTCCTGAAGATATTCGCCATGGTCTCGTCCACTCTCATCGTGCGCGAGGACTTCGCCCGCGCCGCCTACGAATCGCTGGCGGACGGGGTCGAGCTGGGCAATTTGCGTTACCGGGAAATGTTTTTCAACCCGACGCTGCACACCCGCCGGGGCGTCCCCATGGCCACCTGTATCGACGGCCTCATAGACGGCATCCGCGACGCCGAGGCCGACTTCGGGGTACGGTGCCGGCTGATCGCCGACGTCTACCGCCAGGACGACCCGGCCGTGGCCCGCCAGATGGTCGAGGAAGTCCTCGAGCACCGCCGCCCCGAGCTCATCGGTCTCGGAATGGACGGGGCCGAGGCGCCCGACCCCCCCGAGAAGTTCGTGGAGGCCTACCACCTGGCGGGCCGCAACGGGCTGCGGCTCACCAGCCACGCCTGTGAAGACGCCCCCGCCCAAAATATCGTCACCTGCCTGGACCAGCTCGGCTGTGAGCGGATAGACCACGGCTACCACGTGCTCGAGTCCCCCGAAGTGACGGCGCGTTGCCGCGATGAGGGCATCTATTTCACCTGTTGCCCCACGTCCACGGCCGTCGTCTACGGGTGGCCCGACCTGACCGCCCATCCCATCAAGGACATGGTCGCAGCCGGCCTTCGCGTCATGCTCAACTCTGACGACCCGACGATGTTCCACACCGATATCGGCCAGGAGTACGTGCGGCTGTGCACGGCCCTGGGCTACGGCACCGACCAAGTGTGCAAGTTCGTGTTCGCCGGCGTCGAGGCGGCGTGGCTGGACGACGCCGAACGGGCCGCCATGCGGTCGAGCTTCACCGCGGAACTGGACGCCCTCGAAGCCGAGCTGGACGACGACAGGCCCGGTACCGCCCCCGGCGGGCCCGCCCCCAGCTTCTCCCCGACCGGCCCCGGCGCCGCCTGAATGAGCCAGCTCCAGGCCGGGGCGGCCCTCCCGGCCGGGATCCTCGGCCTGGGGGCGGGCACCGGCGCCGGCCCCCGCCGAGCTCGGCTGTCCTGGGCCAGCAGCGGCGCCGGGATCGTCCTCATCGTCTTGGTCTGGGAGCTGCTGGCTGTGTTCGTATTCGCCGGCAAGCACGTCATGCCCACGCCAGTAGGGCTGGTGGAGGGCCTCTGGGACAACCGGTCCCTGCTGTGGGTGAACGCCGGCACCACCGTGTCAGAGGCCGCCCAGGGGTGGTTGTGGGGCAACGTCCTGGCCATCGGGCTCGCCCTCGTGTTCGTGGTCAGCCCGCAAGTCGAGGCGTCCCTGCTCCGCCTGGCCATCGCCAGCTACTGCATGCCGATCATCGCCATCGCCCCCATCCTCAACATCGTGTTCAACGGGGACCAGCCCAAGGTGGTCCTGGCCGGCGTGAGCGTCTTTTTCACCACCCTGGTGGGCATGTCCGCCGGCCTGCGGTCGGCTGACCAGCTCACCCTGGACCTCGTCCACGCCTACGGGGGGACGTCGTGGACGGCACTGGTGAAGGTCCGGATCCGGGCCGCCCTGCCCAGTTTGTTCGCCGCCCTGCGCATCGCCGCCCCGGCCGCCCTGCTCGGGGCCATCATCGGCGAGTACCTGGGCGGCAATTACGGGCTCGGGGTGGCCATGATCAACGCCGAACAGTCCCTGGACGTCACCCGGGTCTGGAGCCTGGCCCTGTTCGCCGCGGCTATTGCCGGCGTGGGCTACGCCGCCACAGGGGTGGTGGGCCACCTGGCCACGCCCTGGGCCCGGGGCACGGCGAGCGGGACCAACATGCCGCGCCGGCCGCCGCCGGGGGGCTGGCCCGGGCGGGCGGCCCGGTCCGTGGGCTTCCTGGTCGTCTCCGTCCTGGTCACCCTGGTGTGCTGGGTCGGCTTCATCAAGCTCTTCAACCTCAACTCCTACTTCGCCAAAAGCCCGGCGGCCGTGTGGGACTACCTGGCCCAGGGCCCGTCGGCCGCCGCCAACCGCCTGCAGCTGTGGCAGGCCCTGGTCACCACGTTGCGCGACGCGTCGCTGGGGTACGTGTTCGGGACGGTCCTGGCCGTGGTCGCCGCCATGACGGTGGTCACCTACCGCAGCGTCGAGGCCGCCTTCATGCCGGTGGCGGTGGTGCTCCGGTCCGTCCCCCTGGTGGCGATGACGCCCCTCATAGCCCTGGTCTTTGGGCGCGGGCTGGTGAGCGTGACCGTCATCGCCGGCATCGTCACCTTCTTCCCAACGCTGGTCAACGTGGTGACGGGCCTCAACTCCGCCCCCCAGGAATCGGTCCTGCTGATGAGGGCCTACAACGCCTCCAGCTGGACCACCCTGTTCAAGCTGCGCCTGCCCAGTGCCTTGCCGTCACTGTTCAGTTCCGCCCGCATCGCCGCCCCCGGCGCCATGCTCGGCGCCGTGCTGGCGGAGTGGCTCGCCACCGGCCAAGGCCTGGGCTACCTCATGCTCGAGGCCAGTACCACGTCTGAATTTGCCCAGCTGTGGACCGGCGTCGTCCTCATCACGGCGTCGTCGGCCATCATCTATGCGGTCGTGGGCCTGGTGGAGACACCCGTCCTACGGCGCTTCGGGCCCGCCGGTTAGGGACTGGCCGGCTAGAGACTGCCGTTTAGAGACTGGCCGAGCCGGCCAGTACTGGGTCGCCCACCAGCTCACCCGTGGTGCCGTCCATAAGGCCCAGGTCGGTCACGTGGGGGCCGGGCAGGCAGGCCAGCGTCGAGGCGAAGACCTGCATTAGGGGCTGGCTGAGCACGCCCTCGGGCAGGCCGATGGCGCGGGCAGCCGCCAGGAGGTGCTCCTGCGCCGCGGCCACCTCGACGGCGGGCCGGTCCGAGAGGATCCCGGCGATGGGCAGCGCGATCTGGGCCAGCACCGATCCCCCGCTGGCCACAGCCACCCCTCCGTCGGTGGCGATGACGGCGTTGGCGGCCACCGCCATGTCCTCGGGGTCCTGGCCGAACACGACCAGGTTGTGCGTGTCATGGGAGACCGTGGTGGCGATAGCGCCGTCCCAGTTGGCGCCCCAACCGCTGACCAGGGCTATCTGTACGGTGGGCGCCACCCGCCCGTGACGGTGGACGACGGCCTGGAGGATGTGGCCCGGGGGCACCACCACGCCGCCCGCCTCCACGTCCACATCGACCTCGCCCCATGCCGTGCTGATGATTCCGTGGACGCTCCGCAGCCGGGCCCGCTGGCGGGGCGCGGTACCCGCCGGTGCCTGGCCGCCTGCGCCGGCGACGCCGGTGCACAAGACAGGGAGGTGGAGCACGAAGTCGTCGGGTGACAGGGGGCCGAGGCGGACAGTCTTAAGCGGAGGCTGCGCCGGGGCATCGGCGCAGGGCACCAGGAGCCGCCCGTCCCGGGCGATGCGCACACCGCCGGCGTAGACCTCGCGGGCATGGAAACCGGCCAGGTCGTCCAGGACGACGAGGTCGGCGGTCCGGCCGGCGGCGACCAGGCCGAGGTCGGGCCGCCCGAGCCGGCAGGCGGCGTGGTAGGTAGCGGCGCGGATGGCCCGGGCGGGAGGCATCCCGTAGGCGACCAGCCGCCGCACGAGGTGGTCAACACCGCCCTCACGCAGGAGCGTGGCCGCGAACAGGTCGTCGGTGCACAGCACCAGGTGGGCGGGTAGCTCCGGGAGCGCGGCCAGGTGGGCGACGACCTCGGGCAGCAGGCTGTCGATCATCCCTCGCAGCTCCACCGTCAGCCCGGCCCGCAGGCGGGCCAGGACGTCGCCCTGGAAGAAGACCTCGTGGTCGGACTCGATGCCGGCGCAGAGGTAGGCCTGGAGCTGGGCCGGGCCCAGGCCGGCGGCGTGGCCCGAGACCAACTTGCCACTGTCGAGGCCGGCCTTGACCACGCCCACCATGCGGTCGTTCGCGCCCAGCACCCCGAGCATGTCCATCACCTCGGCCAGGCCTCCCACCTCGGGCCAGGCCAGCATGCGGGCGACATCGGCGGCGTCCAGGTCGTGGCCGGACAGCTCGAGACCGGGCTGGGGCGGCACGCACGACGGCGCTTGGACGATGAACCGGACGGGCAGGCCCCGGCTGGCGTCCACGGCATAGCGCACACCGTCGACCCCGGCCACGTTGGCCAGCTCGTGGGGATCGCAGAAGACCGTGGTGGTGCCCCGGGGGGCGACGGCGGAGGCGTAGGCGCCCGGGGTCAGCATCGAGCTCTCGAAGTGGACGTGCATGTCGATGAGCCCGGGGGCGATGTGGGTGCCGGCGCAGTCGACCACCTCGGCGGCATCGTCACGACTGCCGGGCAGGTGGACGCTGGCGACCATCGGGCCGACCACGCCCACATCGGCGAGGCGGAGCTCTCCCGTGCCCACGTCCACCACCCTGCCCCCGCTCAACAACAGGTCAAAGGGCTCGTCGCCCAGGGCCGCCCTAACGGCTCTGGCCCGGGCACCGGCGTCTACGTGGTCTCTCACGCCGGGGATCCTAGAGTTTGCCGGCCCTTGGCCCTCCGGGAGCAGAGGCCGGTTCATCAACTCTTCACCGTTTGGGCTCCCCTCCCGCCGCGGGCCCCGCCTTGGTCGGCCAGGAAGGCCCGGGCCAGCGCGACCGCTCTTTCGGCCAGCAGGGCCAGCAGCGTGCTGCCCTTGGCGGCGGTCGCCAGGCGCGGGTCGCCGAAGACCCCCGACGGCGACAGCCGGGCCAGGTCCGCCGGCGTCGCCCCCAGGGTCAGAGGCATCTCCGGGTAGCTCGCCACGGCCCGGTCGAGGTGCACGAGGTCGGGACGCAGGGCGAGGACGGCCGCGGTCTCCACTTCGTCGGCGTGGTAGAACCCGGGCCCGGCCGGCGGCGTCTCGCACACCTGCGCCGCCACCTCGTCGAGCCCCGGGTAGTCGATGACGAGCACGGGCCAGTTGTCGTTGCGGGCCAGGTCACGCGCCGCCACCCGCAGCGGCGCCTGGTTACCGAAGTCGCCGTTCACGACGATGAGGCAGGGAAAGCCTGACCGTCGCAGGCTGCGCCCGACATCGGTGACTATCGAGCGGACGGTGTCGAACGACAGGGACACCGTCCCCGGGAAACTGTCGTTGGCCGCCGTGTCCCCGAGCGGTATGGCGGGCAGGAGCCAGCCGTCGACGGCGTCGGCCACCTGTTCGGCCAACCACGCCGCCATGATGGTGTCGGTCGACAGCGGGAGGTGGGGGCCGTGCTGCTCGAGGGCCCCAAAGGGGAGCACGGCGGGGGCGCGTCGCCGCCGGGCGCCGTCGGCCTCGGGCCAGGTGGCCGTGGCTGCTTCGAGCCGCACGCTCTCTCCTCTCGGGCCACCGGTCTCGGGCCACCGGTCTCGGGCCACTGGCCGCCTGGCGGCGCGGGACGGTGCGCCCTTAACATCTGGTGGCTGCCCTTATCTTGTGGCTGTCCGCTCGTCAGCTTGTCACACCCATCTGGAGGAGCTGCTCCTGCGCATCGAAGGGATAACCCTGTGGGACGGCCAGCGCGACCTCGGCCCGAGCCTGGTCGAGTGGGACGGCGACAGGCTGACGAAGGTGGAGCGGGCCCGTGAGCTCCTCCTACCCGAGCTGTGCGTCGTTCCCGGGCTGGTCGACACGCACGTCCACCTGGTCGGCCACGCCGGGCCCGGAACGGCCGACTTCTTCACCTGGCCGCTCACGACGACGCGGGAGGAACAGGTCCTCCACGGCCTGGCTCACGCCCAGCAGGCCCTGCGCCGGGGAGTGACCACGCTGCGGGACCTGGCCGGTGACGAGGCTCAGATAGCGCTCCGCCGGGCTTTCGACCAGTCCCTCGTGGACGGCCCCCGCCTGGTCGTGCACTGCGTGGTCGGCATGACGGCGGGGCACTGCGACCTGCTCACCCCGCCGGCCGTGGCCCAACGCCGGCCCACCGCGGACGGAGCGGACGAGTGCCGGCGCCTGGTGCGCACGTGGGCACGCGCCGGCGCCGACGGCATCAAGATCACCACCAGCGGCGGGGTGCTGTCCATGGGCGACCGCAGCGAATGGCGCAACTACACCCGGGCCGAAGTGCAGGCCATCGTGGACGAAGCCCATGCCCTCGCCCTACCGGTGGCCGCCCATGCCCACAGTGCGGCGGGGATCCAGGTGGCGCTGGACGAGGGCGTGGACTCCATCGAGCACGGGACCCTGATGACGGCCGACCAGGCCCGCCAGGCCGCCGCCCAGGGCACGACGGTGGCGCCGACCCTGCTCATCAACGAGGCCATCGCCGCCGGCTCGGTGCCGGTCACGCCCGAGGCCAGGGAGAAAGCGGCGCTGCTGGTGGCCGAGAGGGACAAGCTCTTGCGTGACGCCGCCGGCCTGGGCGTCCGGTTCGTCCTCGGCACCGACGCCAACGGCCACCACGTGGCCTTCGGCGACCAGATGGCCGAAGTCGGGCGCATGGGCGAGGTGCTGGGCCTGAGCCCGGAACAGGCGCTGCGGGCGGCGACCTCGCAAGCCGCGGCGGTGGTCGGCCTGGGGGCGGTGGTGGGCACGATAGCCCCCGGGTTCGGGGCCGACCTCCTCGTCATGCGGGGCCGTCCCTGGCTGGAGGCCTCCGACCTGCGCACCGACCAACTGGTCGCCGTCGTATCGCGCGGCCGCCTGGTGGCTGGGACCTTGCCCGGCATACTGGGCCCATAGAGACGAGCCGCAGCCAGGCCGGGCGCGTCCTGGTCCGCCCCGCGGTCCAGGCCGATCTCGACGCGATCGTCGACGCTACGTGGGCCGTCGCCGCCGAAGGACGCTGGATCGGCACCGAAGTGCCCTTCGACCGTGACGCCCGCCGCGAGAGGCTCAGGGCGCTGATGTCGGCCGGATCCTCTACGTTGATGGTCGCCGACACGGCGCCGTCAGGAGGCCCCGGGGTGGTCGGCCACATATCGGTGGTGCTGGCGCCCTACGGCGTGGCCGACATCGGGATGC
>Ga0182027_10012561_pt1 | contig 11885 bp, 10 predicted proteins | sample 712E1DmetaG_FD_121300 | JGI IMG/M metagenome (GOLD analysis project Ga0182027, IMG submission 121300) | Permafrost microbial communities from Stordalen Mire, Sweden - 712E1D metaG (Illumina Assembly) | ecosystem: Environmental > Terrestrial > Soil > Wetlands > Permafrost | place: Sweden...
GAGTCTCGCTTCCAAGCCCGCCGTCTCGCTGGACTTCGCGAAACGGCGAGATCAATGGGCTACTCCCTCACACCGGAGCCCACCGCGACCCCGGCCTCGGCTGGGTAAGTTTCAGGCTAGAGGACACAGAGGCCGCAGAGCCGGACCGGAGGGGGAAGGGTTGGGCTAGCGAGGTCCAACCCCCTTCTTCTCTTCTGACCTCTGTGTGCTCTGTACTCTCCGTGGTGAAATAGCTAGCCTTCCCTCCGCTCTCACGCGCGTGTTTTGCCTCGTCCGGGTGAAGCGTGCACCCAGTCCCCGACCGCGTCTTCGGCCCGGCGCTCAGTCTGCTTGTGTTGGTCCGCTTGTTGGCGCGCTCTCAGCTTCTCGACGGCCTGGCGCTCCTGTCCGGCCTGGCGGACGCGCGCGGCAGCCGCATGTTCGGCGGTCCGGGCCAGCTCGAGCGGGCCTAGCCGGTGCTGCGCCGCCTTTCCCGCAGCCCGCGCGAGGGCTGCGCTCAGGCGCTGCCGATAACGTTCGCGGAGGAGGCCGTCGGCGACGACCGCCGGAGCAGTTGCGGACGCACGTTGTTTCGTTTCTTGTTCCAACGCATGGCGCGCCCGTTCGGCCGCGGAATCCAGGCGCTGCTGTTCTGCCTCGGCCCGCAGGCGTGCCGCTACCGCTACGGCCCGGGCCTCTTGGGCCTCCTCCTCTGCGGCGCGGCGCAGGTTCAGCAAGACGGCCAGGTTGGATGCCATGGGTGGTAGGGTGACGTTGCGTCTGTTGACGGGTGAGCTTAGTGTTCGGGCAATGGTGGCACAGGTCCCCGCGAGAAAATACCGCATCGAGCGGTATCTGGCCGAGGGAGGCATGGGCGCCATCTATGTCGGCAAGAAGATCGGGGCAGGCGGCTTCGAGAAGGAAGTCGTACTCAAGCAGCTTCTGCCGGAATTCACCAGCCGGCCTGAGTTCCGAGATCTCTTCTTCCGCGAAGCCAAGATCTCGGCCACCCTGGACCACCAGAACATCGTGCGCACCTTCGACCTGGTGACGTCGGAGGAACGGCTGTTCATCGTCATGGAGTATGTGCGAGGCGCAGACCTGCGCTCCATTTCCTGGCGCGCGCGCCGCAAGCGCCCCCTGTCTGCCCAGGCCATCCTGCACGTCGCCCTGGAGATCCTGGCCGGGCTGGCCTACGCCCATCGTCGTCGTTCGCCTTCGGGCGAGCCCTTGGGCATCATCCACCGCGATCTATCGCCTTCCAACATACTGTGCTCGGCCGAAGGCGAGGTGAAACTGTCCGACTTCGGCATCGCCAAGGCCGTGACCTACTCCTCCGCTTTCTACCGGGTGCGCGGCAAGGTGGGCTACATGTCGCCCGAGATGGCGCACAACCAGACCATCGATGCGCGCAGCGACTTGTTTTCGCTGGGCGTGAGCATCTACGAGACCTTGATCGGTGAGCGGGTGTACGCGGGCGACCTCAATACCCCGGCTGACCAGATCTACGCGCAGCCCGTGCCGCCACTGGCGGGCAAGTGCCCGGGCCTGCCGCCCGAGTTCCAGGGCGTGTTCGACAAGGCGCTCGCTCTCGATGCCAACCTCCGCTACCAGGATGCAGAGTCGTTCGCCGATGCTCTACGCGAGGTGGCGCACCACCACGGCCTGCTCTACTCCGCGCCGCAACTGGCAGCCGAGCTGCGCGACTTGCTCGGTCCCAATCCCGACAAATGGCTTCGCGACGACGGCGATCCGCAACGCGCAGACACGGATCGCCCGGCCGATCGCGCATCCGATCTCGAGGGTCAGGAGGCGTCGTCAGTCGCCAGCGACAGCGCGGCCGACCTCGGGCCGCCGACCTTGGTCGAGCGCTCGCGACCACGCACAGCCCGGCCGGCCGCAGCCAGCGGGGACGTGGCAGCGGAGCAGAAACCCGCCGCGCGCAAACTGGCCGCCCCGGCTACCTCCGCCGCCGGATCGCCCGCCGCGGGCTCAGCCGCCTTCCCTGGTGGCGTCAGCAAAGCGGATCTGCCTGGCCCCGCGACGCCTCCCCTGGCGAGCGCGTCGAAGACCATCAGCCCGCCTTTGCCAGGGTTGTCGTTCAAGCCGCCTATCCGAGGCGGCGTGGCCGCCATCCGGCGCTCGCGAGCAAACCTGTGGATCATGCTCGCGCTGGCCACGCTGGCGCTGCTGGCCGCCGGGGCGCTCTTGCTCCGGGGCGGCGTGCTCCGACCCAGAGCACCGACTATCCAAGGGATGATCCCCGACGCCGCGGTCTTGCGACCACAACCTCACCGGTAGCTCAGCCGTCGAGGTCCGTCCCCCACTGCCACCACCTTGGGCTGGAGCATGCCGTTGAAATTGGTGGCGCTGGCCGTGGTGTACGCACCGATGTTCTCGCTCCTGAGCAAATCGCCGAGGTCCAAGTTGATCGGCAACTCCTCGGCCACGGATACCACATCGAGCGCATCACAGGTAGGCCCGAACACCGCCGAGATCTGGCCGGGCCCGCTCTTGAACGCCTTGAAGTGGTACTGGCAATGGTCGAAGAGCACGCCCGAGTAGGTGCCGTACACGCCGTCGTTGATGGTGTAGCACTGCTTGCCGCTGCGCACGGCCTTGCCGATGATCTCGACCACCAAGGTGGCCGCGGTGGCGACCAGGAAACGCCCCGGCTCGGCCAGGATTTCCATGTCGGGCGGAAACAGTCGCTCGAATTCCGCGTTGAGCGTTCTGGCCAGCTCGGCAAAGGGCCGCACATGCTGGTCATAGGGGGCTGGAAACCCGCCGCCGATGTCCAGGATCTTGACCTTTTGGTAGCCGCGATCCCATGCCTCCTTGAAGATGCTATCGGCGATGCCGAGGGCCTGTACATAGTTCTGGAAATTGGTGCACTGACTGCCCACGTGAAAGGACAGGCCCTCCACCACCAACCCGGCGTTGAAGGCGGCTTCAATCAGATCCACCGCCTCGCCCGGCGAAGCGCCGAACTTGGACGACAGCTCCACCACCGAGCCGGTGTTGGGCACGTTGATGCGCAGGATGAGACCCGCGTGCGGGGCGTGGCGCTTGACCTTGCCCACCTCGGCCAGGCAGTCGTAGGTGACCAGAGGCTTGTAGCGATCCAGTTCGGCCAAGGTGCGGTTGTCCTTGACTGGATTGGCATAGATGATCCTGTCCCAGATCCAATCCTGTCGCTTCTTAGCAGGCAGCGACTGGATGTTCTCGTGCGCGATCATGAACTCGGACATGGATGCCACGTCGAAGCTGGCGCCCGCCTTGAACAGGGTACGCACGATCCCAGGGTCGGGGTTGGCCTTGACCGCGTAGTAGGCTTGCACGCGCGGCAGGTGCTTCTTGAAGGTGGCGTAGTTGCGTCGAATTTCGCGATGGTCGACCACGAAAAGTGGGGTGCCATGCTGCTCGGCCAGTTGTCTGAGAAGCTTGGGTGAAAGCACGCAGGATCTCCTTGGGAGGGAGTAGTCTACAGGCGGTCGCGAGCTATGGCGCAAGAAAGGCTGGCCCACACCCAGCTGGATGCGCGATGCTTGGGAAGCGCGTTTGAAAGACAAAGCGCCGGAGCGATGAGTTGAATCAGCTTACATCCTGGAGACCGACCGAGCTTCCCGATTCATGGGCACCGACCCACGGTTGGGCGCTGGCGCGCGTGCTGGCGGTGGTCGCGATCCTAGTGGTGGCGGGCTTTGTCGCGCTCGAACGCCCCTGGGTGGCCCGCCGACTGTCGGCCGCAGGCCGGCGGCTCGGGCGGCGCTTGCTGCTCGGCGTGCTGGGCGTTGGAGCCGTGCTGGCGGTGGCCACCTACCTCGACTTCGGCGTGTTTCGCTACGGCACGTACCTGAACGAGTGGGACTTCTACCACTACTACGTTGGAACCAAGTACGCCCGCGAGCTGGGCTACACCAACCTCTACGGTGCCACGCTGGTCGCCGATCAGGAAGGCGGTCTGCGCTACCACAACCCGCGCAACGTGATGCGCGACCTTGGCACCGCGGAACTCTGCGATGTCGGGAAAGTGGAGGCCGAAAGCGCACGCTATCGCGGCAGATTCAGCGATCCACGCTGGCGCGAGTTCGTCGCAGATATCACCTGGTTCAAGATGCAGCTCCCCGCGCATCGCTGGAGCCTGGTTCTGGCCGACCATGGCTACAACGGCACGCCGGCCTGGTCGTTCGTGGTGGGTGGCCTCTTCAGCCGCCATCTTTCTGTGCGGAACCCCTTCAGCCGGTGGCTCATGCTGGCGTTGGATCCTCTGCTGTTGCTTGCGGCCACGATTGCCGTGGCGTGGGCCTTTGGCCTTCGCACGGCGTTCCTCATGGTGATCTTCATCGGCACTCACTACTTGTTGTCATGGGGCCATCTCAAGGGCGCGCTGCTGCGTACCGATTTCGCCATGGCCTGCGTGCTGGCGGTGTGCTTGGTCAAGCAGCGCTACTACAAGATTGCCGGTGTGCTGCTCGGCTGGGCAGTTCTGTCCCGCATTTTCCCGGCCTTTCTGCTGGTCGGACCGACCGTGCTCTTCCTGTGGCGGCTTGTTCGAGACCGCCGCGTCGATCGACAGCTCGTCGGGCTGCTCGTCGCCTGCGCCGCAACCGTGATCCTGGTGGTCCTGGGGTCCTGTGCGTACTTCGGCACGACCGGGATCTGGCATGACTGGAACCTCAAGATTGCCGCGCACTACTCGGGCGGCAGCGACTGGGATCTCGGCTATCGCACCATCGCCGAGGCGAGCTTCCTGCACGGCGTTCCCATGCGGACGGTTGCCAACGCGGCCGCGCAGCACCCAGTCCTGTTCCTGGGCGTGCCCGGCACCATCGTGGCACTGCTTTTGGTCTTGCCCGCCTTGACCTTCATCCGCGGGTTGGAAGATCACGAGGCCCTAGCCTACGGCTTCGTGTTCGTGTTCTTGCTTGCCCTGGCGTCCTACTACTACTACCTCGTGCTCTGCGTGCCCTTGCTCTTCTTTGCTCCGCAACTGGAGCGGCCGCAGCACGCCCTGGGGGTGGCGTTCATGTTTTTCACCGGCATCATGGGGTATGTGCTCTTCAGCGGATGGAACCCGCTGGCCGCCTCCTGGGTCATGTTCCGCGGCTGGCACCAGACCTTCCCGACCTACTACTTTCTCTGTTGCTTCATCACTGTGACAGTCGCGCAAATGATCCTGCTGGCCGGGACCAAGACCCTGGGCGCCGAGCGGAGTCCGGCACGTGCTACCGAGCTGCTGGTCAAACAATAGTGAACCGTCCGCACTCGGCGGCGTTCGAACGTGACTACGTCGCCTACTCCGGGGCTTTTCGCAGGGGATTGGAATCGAGCAGGCCTCGCTCCTGGGCGCGGGTTGGGCGCAAAGCGGGCGGGGCGTGGATGGGCTCCTCGGCCTTGGCGGGCACGGGTGGGACTTCCTTGGGTGCAGCAGCAGGCAGCTCGGCGGGCGGGGCTGCTTGGGCGGCCTGCGCGCGCGCTTTTGATCTACGCGCCGGCTCGCGCTCCTCGGGCTGCAACGCCACCGGAATCTCCAGGGTGCCACCCGGCGACAGCGTGAACTCGTGCACGAAGGGCTTGCGCGAAGGCGCCTCCACCACCAGGCGGCGCGGCTTGCCGGCTTCCAGATCCGCCAGCTCCACCGTGCTCTGTCCACGAGCGATCTCTTTCCCGTCGAGCAACATGCGATTGTTGGGGCCGTTCTCCACGGTCACGCGCAGGCGCGCGAAGGACTGCGGCGCGGGCGGGGCGGCTTTGCTCGGCGGCGCGGGCTCGGTCTTGAGCGACGGGGTTGGCGCGCTCTCGCGCCCGGGTCCGCTACGCAGCGCGAACACAGCGCCGGTCACCAGCACCACCGCGCCCAGTCCCAGCAGCCAGCGGGACTTGCTTCTCCGTCGGGCAGAGCCCATGGCAAGGGGCTGCTCTTGCATGGGCGGCGAGGAATGCGCGACCGCAGGTACCGTGGCAGACAGCAAGGCCGAGCCTCGAACCGCTGCGCCCGCGCTGGCTTCCGACCGCGTGTCGAGCGCGGCCTCCAGCCGTTCGCCAAGCAGGCGCGCACTTTGCGGCCGGGCCGCCGGATCCTTGGCCAGGCAGTCGAGGATGATGCGCTCCAGATCGGGCGGCATATCGCGGTGGCGCGAGGGCGGCGCCGGGGCATCAGCCACATGCTGATAGACCAGCTCGGTGATGACCGTGCCGGTGAAAGGATACTGCCCGCTGAAGATGCGATACAGGATCACGCCCAGCGCGTAGATGTCCGTGCGCGCGTCCACCAGGCGGCCCAGGCACTGCTCGGGCGACATGAACTGCGGCGTGCCCAGCATGGCCCCGGTCTGGGTCACATTGGTGCGCGCGGGATCGAGCAGCTTGGCGATGCCGAAGTCGAGCAGCTTGACGTAGGACTCGCTATGCGGCGGTCGGGCAATCCAAATGTTCTCGGGCTTGAGATCGCGGTGCACGATGCCGGCCTGGTGCGAGGCCTCGAGCGCGCCGCAGATCTGGCTGAGAAGGCGCCGCAGCTCGCCCGGCTGGAGCGACTGCTTGTCGATGGCCTCGGCCATGCTTTGGCCCTCGAGAAACTCCATGACGAAGTAGTGGCGTCCGTCGGGAAGCTGGCCAAAGGAGAAGATGTCGATGATGTGGGGGTGCTGGATGCGGTTGGCCGCGCGCGCTTCCTCGACGAAGCGCCGGACCAGATCGGGCTCGCTGGCGCAGTGGGGGGCCAGCACCTTGATCGCCACCCGCTTGCCGATGGTCGGCTGCTCGCCCGCGTACACCGCGCCCATGCCACCCTGGCCCAACTTGCGCAGCACCCGGTACTCGCCCACGGCAGTGCCCGTCGCCAGCTCCACCGGTATGGGCTGCGCCACAGGCACCTGCGGCGCCGTTGCAGTCGGCGCCAGCGCTGGCGGAACCAAATCCGTCTCGGCCCGGCCCAGAGATCCGCCAGCCGCCTCAAGCGGACGACCGCGGTCGTAGGACCTGGTTTCGTCGGGCATGGCTGGGCCGATTATGCTGTGCCCAAGGGCGCGCGTCCACGCGGACTCGCGAACTCGCGAAAGGCGCAGAAAGTCGTGGCCATGACAAGAGCGAACCAGTGCCGCCCAAGGACGCCTTGCCCAATTGTGCTACCTGTAGCACAATTACATGGTCATGAAGACTGCGGGCATTCGCGAAGCACGGCAGGGGCTGTCCGGGCTGGTGGCAGAGGTGCGCAAGGGCCGCGAGATCGTGCTGACCGAGCACGGCCGGCCCGTGGCGCGGCTGGTGCCCTTGCGCGACGAAGCCCCCAGCGCCTTCCGCAGCCACCGGCGTTTCCGAGCAGCCGTCGGCCAGGCAGGGGCGCCTCTATCGATCGTGATAGCGGAAGACCGTGCGGATCGAAGCTAGTCCGCTCTACCTAGACACCAGCGCGCTGGCCAAGATCTATGTCCAGGAGCCAGACAGCGATGATCTCGACGCGGCTTTGACCGGCCGGCGCGACCTCCTGATTGCGGAGCTGGCGCTGACCGAGCTGACCTCGGCGCTCGCGCGCCACGTGCGTGAAGGGCAGGTCGACGCTGCCGCCGGTCGGCGTATTTATAACCAGCTTCTCCGCGATGTGCGGGCCGGCGAGTACCGGCTGCTCGATCTGACCCCAGCCACCCACCGCGAGGCAGAGCGCCTGCTCTTGACCCTTGGCCGTCACGTACCCCTGCGCGCGGCGGACAGCTTGCACTTGGCCGTGGCCGCTCTTGCTGACACCCGCGCCCTGGTCACGTATGACCGCCAATTGCACGCCGCCGCACTGGCCTTGGGAGCGTTCGAAGTCGTCCCGGCCTCGTTGGCCCGGACCGCGTAGTCCTGGGGCCGCAAATCACTAGGAGAGTGATACTTGAGCGGCCGAGCGAAGCGTGGCGACAGCACTGCCCTCGGGTTGGGCTGGCAGTTTGCCCTTTCCCTTCCCGAGGCGGTAGACTGCTTCTGTGAGATCAGCATGCAGGGAACGAGCCGCCGTGCTTCGCCGCGTTCGGGGCTGGCAGGCTGCGGCCGTGCAGGAGCGGGAACTGACGCGCCGCCAGCCGGTTCTCAGCCCAGCCGCTTCGCTGTCTCAGGCGCTGGAACTGCGAGACCTGGCCGGCTCCGTCCTGCTCAGACCCGATCCGGTGCGCGACCGCGAGGTTGAACAGGTACGCGCTCTGTGGCGCCGGTTGCGGGCCGCGCAGCCGTGAAACGTCAGCCCTGCCCCACAGCCTAGTGGGAAGGAGTTTCGCCATCGTGGCGCAATTCCGTTAAATCGATGTCCTGGGCTTCGTCCAACATGCGGTACAGGCGCTGGCGGCTGATACCCAGGGACTGCGCCGCTTGCTTCACGTTGCCGTGGGCTGCGCGCAGGGCCGCGAGTGTCGTTGCCATGTTTGGTTCAGCAACATCGGGGCCAGGTTCAAGCGAGACCGGCGCGGTCATGGTCGGTGCCGGGCGGGCAAAGCGCGGCGGCAAATGCGCGGCCAGCAGGGTGGACTCGTGACTGTGGAGCGCCCAAAGCTGGCGGGCCACGCGATCCAGCTCGCGCAGGTTAAAGGGCCAGTCGTACAGGCACAGGGACTCGACCAGGGCCGCATCCACCACAGGCATAGGCCGGCCCTGCGCCTGGTTGGAGAGAAAGCGCATGAACAGAAAAGGCAGTTCCTCGATGCGCTGGCGCAGCGGCGGCAATTCGATGGTCAGGCCGTCCAGCCGGGCGTAGAGGTCGGCGCGAAAACGCCCGGCGGCCACGGCCTCTGACAGGCGCGCTTGGGTCGCGGCCACCAGGTGTACATCGATCTTCACTGGGTTCGACTCGCCCAGCGGAATCACCTCGCGCTGCTCAAGCGCGCGCAGCAGCTTGGCCTGCAGGCCGAGCGGCAGTTCAGTCGCTTCATCGAGAAACAGGGTGCCGCCGTCCGCGCTACGCAGGTGGCCGGGACTGGCGCGATCCGCACCGGTGAACGCGCCCTTGCGATAGCCGAACAGCTCGCCCTCGGCCAGTTGCTCGGGCAAGGCCGCGCAATTGAGCGCCAGCAAGGGCCCGCGCCGGCTGCTCCATAAATGCGCCGCCTGCGCCACGCCTTCCTTGCCGGTGCCGGTTTCGCCCTGGACAATGACCGGCAGATCCGCGGCGGCTGCCCGTTGCAGGGGCGCAAGGCACGGCGCCAGCACCGGGCCGGCCCAATAGCCGGGCAGAATTTCGCGGCAGAACGGGTCCGGCAGGTCGGCCTCGGCTTCCAGCATGATGACCAGCCCGATCCACTCGCCCACCCGCAGCAGCGTGCCTGGCCGCAGCGGCGCTTGCGGCACGCGCACACCGTTGACGTGCAGGCCATTGCGGCTGCAGAGGTCGCGAATCATGAAGACCGCGCCCTCGCGCACGATCTCGGCGTGGCGGCGCGAGGCCTGCTCGCCCTCGACCCGGATGTCACAGGCTTCGTCGCGGCCGACGGTGATGGTGCCGCGCGGAATGGGCGACACACGGCCGTCGAGCACGGGATAGAGCCAGCGCACCGCCGGCGCGAGCGGACCGGATCCGGCCGCACGGCTTGATGGCCCAGGCACCGTGGTTTTCACGCTGCTCTTCACGAAGGCCCAGAATGCACCAGGCAGGCCGGAAGGACAACGGCGGGTATAGCCGAGCCAGGCGAGAGTCCGGCTTGGGCGGGGCCGGTTGCACATGGACCCAGCGGACTGCAAGCAGCGGGCCGGGGGAAGAGGGGCGCAAGTACGAGCGAGATGGCGGTCGCGGACATGTCCGGACAGGGCCGCCCGTGTCCGCGGACACACGGTTCCTGTGTCCGGACAGTCCAGAATTTGCACGCCGGCTGTGGTATTTCGCGGGCCGCAGGTCGGAACGATGTTTGCACAGTACCCGGCTGGAAAGAATTGACGCGCTCACGATCTCATTCTGTGGCACACTCGGCCACCAAGTCAGTCAAGGGAGGGCAACATGAACCGATCCAGCTTTTTCATCAGCATCTGTTTGGTCGCTATCGCGGCGGCTTCCTGTAGCAGCGAGAAGAACCTCGCGCTGGGCGGCTCGTGTAGCCTGAACAGCGATTGCACCTCACCGCTGGCGTGCAAGCTCGGGAGCTGTCGCAAGCAGTGCGTGACATCTGTGGACTGTGACAGCGGCGGGCACTGCGTGACCGTGGACGGCGTGTCTGTCTGTCAGGCGCCGGCGGAATCTGCCTGTGGCACGGGCGCGACTTGCACGTCGCCGCTGGTGTGCCGCAACGTCGACAACACCTGCCGAACCGCGTGCACCATCGGCAGCGGCTGCCGGACCGACCAGACCTGCACGGGGACAGTGTGCGTGGACAACACGGAACTCGCCTCGGGCAACGATGGCTCGGCTGGCGCGGGCGACGGCGCGGCCGGCTCTGATGTGGGAGCTGCGGGCGCCAGCGGCGGCACTGGTGGTCCTGATGTGGGAGCTGCGGGCGCCACTGGAGGCACGGGTGGGGGATCTGCGGGCGTGGGCGATGCAGGGACTTCGGTGGGCGGGGATGCGAGCCTTGGCGTCGACGCGCCCGGCACCGGCGTCGATGCCCCTGCCACGGGCAGCGGCGGCAGTGGGGGCTCGACCGCCGACGGCGGCCCGACAGACAGGGCCGGCGGTGTGACTGGTACGGGCGGAACCACGGGAAGTGGCGGCCAAACCGGGAATTCCTGCCCCAGCCCGCAAACCCAGTTCGGTAACGTCGCCCAAGGTGAAACCAACTCCAATTTTCAATCCGGCTTGGGCGTGCGCACGGCTGACGAAATGCTCATTTTCGATGGGTATCTCGGCCCGGATCCCGTGGCACCGGCAGGCGCCACTGCAGACGCCGCCAGTCCACCCCAGGTCTATTATGTGTACGTCCAAGCGTTCGATCCCGCGAATGGCAAGAGCAAAGGTCCAGCAACACCGTTCTTCAAGGCGGGTGACTATGTTGGCGGTCAGTTGATCTGGCTTGAGACCGCAGCCATCGCTCCCACTGGCGAGATAATCGTAGTCTACTACATCGCCAACGCCCAAAACCCGATTGCCACGGGGACTAGCGCCGCCTTCCTCAGCCGCTCTACCACGGACGCGGGGGTGGGAGGGCTGCAGGTGAAGCAGATCGTTCAGGTTGAAGTTGCACTGCTCGGGAACCAGCCTGATTGTATCTGGTCAGTCGCGAGCAAGGCTTTCGTGTGCTCCTGGCAATACGAGACTGGGGCCGGAAAACTGGTGAGAATGCGAAAGTTCCTTCCCGACGGTCGCTCAGCGGGAGGGGACACGGATGAAGTACCGACCGACCGCACCGACAACAGAGTGCAAGATAACGTCAACAACGACGTAGGCGCTTCAGGAATTCTGTCTGGCGTGGGGTACCAGACTTATCTCTATGGCTATCCAAAACTCACGGTGATGGACAAGCTAGGTAACCAAGTGGGTTCAACAATTACGCTTCAGCAGACACCTGCAGGGGCCAAGTGGCTGACTGTTGCAGGAACTTCGGCCGGTTTTGTGACCTTCTACGATCAGTCCGGAGTGGCCGAAACCCTGGTCCCGGTCGATTCAAGCGGCAACGTTGCGGCCGCCACGAGTGCAGATGCCGGCGTCTTGCCCGGCTTTCACTTCACCGGCACCAAGACCGCCGAGTACGGGCGTGCCATCAACGACGACGTGGGCGGCGTGGGCGGCGTTGGCCTGGCGCTACTCTTCGATGACAGCGTGGCCTTTGCCTACGTGGAAGCCAACGGTTCCACACACGAGGGCCCGAGTACCGTCATCTCCCACAGTCATGCTTCCGGGGATCTCATCAACGTCACGAATTTCGCGGGCAGCTTTGGCGTGTCGCTCTACAGTGCCGCCGACCATTCGACGCAAATGGCGGCCTCCGGCTGCACGCCATAGGCTTCTGCAA
>Ga0182027_10012562_pt1 | contig 11884 bp, 9 predicted proteins | sample 712E1DmetaG_FD_121300 | JGI IMG/M metagenome (GOLD analysis project Ga0182027, IMG submission 121300) | Permafrost microbial communities from Stordalen Mire, Sweden - 712E1D metaG (Illumina Assembly) | ecosystem: Environmental > Terrestrial > Soil > Wetlands > Permafrost | place: Sweden...
CGATGACCGTGTCGTAGCCGTGGGGCATCGTGCGAACGAAGTGGTCCACGTGAGCTGCCTTGGCCGCGGCGATGATCTCGTCCTCGGTCGCGTTCTCGCGGCCGTAGGCGATGTTCTCGCGGATCGTGCCGCCGAACAGCCAGGTGTCCTGGAGAACCATGCCGAACGTGTGGCGTAGCTTGTCGCGGGTGAGCATCCGCGTGTCCACGCCATCGATCGAGATCTTGCCGGCGTCCAGCTCGTAGAACCGCATCAGCAGGTTGACGAGGGTCGTCTTGCCGGCGCCGGTGGGGCCGACGATGGCCAGGACTTCGCCTGATCGGACATCGACGTTGAGATCTTCGATGAGCGGCTTGTCGGCCACGTAGCGGAACGAAACGCCTTCGAGGCTGACATGGCCGGTGACGTGCTCGAGCTCGGCCGGGACGGCCGCTTCGGGAACCTCTTCGGCTTCGTCGAGGAGCTCGAACACGCGCTCGGCCGACGCCATGGTCGACTGCAGCAGGTTGGCGATGCTCGCCGTCTGCGTGATCGGCTGGGTGAACGAACGCGAATACTGGATGAACGCCTGGACGTCGCCGAGCGACATCTGCCCTGTCGCCACCTGGACGCCGCCGATCACCGCGATGGCGACGTAGTTGAGGTTGCTGATGAAGTTCATCGTCGGCATGATGATTCCCGAGATGAACTGGGCCTTGAAGCTCGCTTCATACACAAGCTGGTTCTCTTCGTCGAAGCGGCGGATCGCGTCTTCCTGGTGGCCGAAGGCCTTGACGATCGCGTGGCCGGTGTGCGACTCCTCGACGTGGCCGTTGAGCGTGCCGGTCCGCGCCCACTGGGCCGCGAATTGGCTCTGAGACCGTTTGGCGATGAGCATCGTCGTGACCGCGGCCGCCGGGATGACCAGCAGCGAGATCACGGCCAGGATCGGGCTGATCCAGAACATCATCGCCAGGATGCCTACGACCACGGCCAGCGACGTGATGATCTGAGTCAGCGACTGCTGGAGCGTGTTGCCGATGTTGTCGATGTCGTTGGTGACGCGGCTGAGGGTGTCGCCTCGCTGATGAGTGTCGAAGTACTTCAGCGGGAGCCTGGCGAGCTTGAGGTCGACGTCGCGGCGAAGCCGGTAGACGGTTCGCTGCGAGACCCCGGCCATCACGTACCACGACACCCAGCTGAAGAAGGTGGCCATCAGGTAGAGCCCGATGAGGCCGAGGAGGACCATGCCCAGCGCCCCGAAGTCGACGCCGACACCCGGCCGCGCGCTCGTGGCCGAGACGAGGTCCGCCAGCGGACTGTGCTGCGCCTGCAGCGCCGCCACTGCCTGATCGTGGGTAGTGCCCTGTGGGAAGTACTGCCCGAGCATCTTGCCGACCAGGCCGTCCATCAGCTGGTTGATGCCATTGCCCAGGATCTTCGGGCCGAAGACCTGGCCGGCCGTGCTGAAGAGGGCCACGACGCCCACGAGGCCGACCCACTTTCGCTCCGGTCGCAGCTCACCGAGGAGGCGTCTGAACGTGGCACGGAAGTTCTTGGGCTTCTCCGCAGGCATCGCCATGTGGCCCATCGGCCCCATGCCGCGGCCCATCGGACCGCGGCGCTGGGGACCGCCCGGGCTGCCGAGGCCGCCCGATGCAGCGCCGCCGGTTGCGCCGGCGGGTCTTCCTTCGCGGCCGCCTGTCGGGCGCCCGCCCATGCCGCCGGCCGTTTGGTCGTCGGCGCCGTTGGCGGGGCCGCTCATGCGACTTCCTCCTGGGTCAGCTGCGAGTACACGATCTCTTGATACGTCTCGCAGGTCTTCATCAATTCATCGTGCTTCCCGATGCCGACTATCGAGCCGCTGTCGAGGACCACGATCTGGTCGGCGTGCATGATCGTCCCAACGCGCTGGGCGATGATGATCACCGTCGCTTCGCGCGTTTCCTTGTGGAGGGCGGCCCGGAGCATCTGGTCCGTCTTGAAGTCGAGGGCGGAGAAGCTGTCGTCGAAGATGTAGACCTTCGGCTTCTTCACGATCGCTCGGGCGATTGCCAGGCGCTGGCGCTGGCCGCCGGAGACGTTGGTGCCGCCCTGGTCGATTTCGCCATCGAGCCCGCCATCCATCGCGGTCACGAAATCCTTGCCTTGGGCGATCGTCAGGGCGAGCCACAGGTCGTCGTTGTCGGCGGCTTCGTTGCCGTAGCGCAGGTTGGTTGCGACGGTGCCGCTGAAGAGGAATGCCTTCTGCGGCACGATGCCGATCATGCTCCACAGGTTCTCCAGGCGGAGCTTTCGGACGTCAACCCCATCGATGCTCACGCTGCCGGAAGTGACGTCGTAGAAGCGCGGCATCAGGTTGGCGAGGGTCGTCTTGCCCGAACCGGTGCCGCCGACGATGGCGGTCGTCTCGCCAGGCTTTGCCGTGAACGAGATGCCGCACAGCACGGGATCCTCGGCGCCGGGATAGCGGAACTCCACGTTGTCGAACTGGACGACGCCCTTGGGTTCGGCGATCTCGACGGGCTCATCCGGATCGCACAGGTCGGGCTCGGTCTCGAGAACGGCCTGGATGCGCTCGGCCGCAGCGGCGGCGCGCGGGACCATGATGAAGATCAGGGCCGCCATCATCACCGAGAAGAGGACCAGCATCACGTACTGGAGGAAGGCCGACAGGTTGCCGATCTGCATTCCGCCCGAGTCGATCCGCAGGCCGCCGAACCACACGATCGCGACAGTCGAGAGGTTCATCGTGCCGAAGAGGAACGGCAGCATGATCGCGAAGAGGCGGTTGACGCGGAGCTGGGTCCGGGTCAGGTCGGCGTTGGCTTCGTCGAAGCGGCGCTCTTCGTGCTCGGTCCGAACGAATGCCCGGATGACGCGGATGCCGCTCAGGGCTTCTCGCATGACCTGGTTGATGCGGTCCGTCTTCTTCTGGACTGAGCGGAACATCGGCAACGCCCGAGCGGCCACGATCAGGATCATGGCGACCACGAGCGGGATTATCACGACGAGCAATCCGGAGAGCGGCACGTCCTCGTGGAGGGCCATGATGATGCCGCCGACGGCCATGATCGGGGCCATGATCATGATGTTGAACGCCATGACCAGGACCATCTGGACCTGCTGGACGTCGTTGGTGTTGCGGGTGATCAGCGTCGGCGTCCCGAAGAGGTTGGTCTCCTTCTGAGAGAAGTCCATGACCTTGCTGAAGATCGCGCTGCGCACGTCTCGGCCGAACGACATCGCCACCTTCGAGCCGAAGTAGACGGCGATCACCGAGCAGATACCCAGCCCGAAGGTGATCAGCAGCATGAAGCCGCCGGTCCGGACGATGTAGTTGGTGTCGCCCTTGACCACGCCGTTGTTGATGATGTCGGCGTTGAGGTTGGGCAGGTACAGGTTGGCCAGGGCTTGGACCGCAACCAGGATCAGGACCAGGCTGAGTGGCAGGCGGTATGGCCAGAGGTACCTGGGCAGTAGCTTCGTCATGGGCGTGAGTCCGTGGTGGTCATTGGTGCGGATCCTTCTGCGTGGTTGGTGGCGTTGTTAGCGTGAGTTGGGAATGTGGAGGAATCGTGAACGAGGGCGTGAGAAGTGGTAGTCGGATTCAGCCGGTGGCCACGGTTTCCGGGCCTGGCGGCGAAGCCCCGTTCGGGTCCAGATCCTGTTCGAGCGCCCTGCGCTTGGCGGCGTGGATGGCCCTCATACCCACCAGGAGCGCGGTCACTTCCTCCTCGGTGAGCTCGGCCAGGACCCTCGAAAGGTCGTCGCGGTGGTGGGCGGCCATGTCGCGGAAGACCTGCTCTCCGGCGCCCGTTGCCTGGACCAGCACCATGCGCCGGTCTCCGGTGCCGTGGCGTCGCTCCACCAGGCCGCGCTTCTCCATCCTGTCGACGATGCCCGTGGCACTTGCGTCGGAGACGTCCATCGCCTCCGCCAGGTGGCGCATGGAGAGCGGCCCGTCGGCCTCCAGCGCGGTCAGGACGTTGAGATGGACCAGACTGAGGGCGTGGCGATGCCACGTCTTGAACATTCCGCCGCGGTCGCGAGGCGACCATGCCGTCATCTCGTCGAGCAGCTCCCGCTCGAGGGACTGGCGGTCGGACGCAGCCGTTGGGGGCTCGGAGCTGTTACTCTGCGTGACAGTGATATTCCGCATGGCATTGATCATATCAGGGTCCGCCATTACCCGTCCGGGGGGGTCCGTCCGACCGCGCCGCGCCGATGCCACGGGCATGACCGGTCACGGGATCGATCGAGCGGCTCCGGCTGGTCAGCTTCGCCCTCAGACGGCGTAACCAGTTCGAAAGGCAGTCCGGCCCAGAGTCCGGGTCATGACAGCCCAGACTTTGCGTAACCCTCTGGCCTCCCATCGCGACGGCGTCCGGCAGATCACACGCTTCGCCGCGATCGGCGTGGCCAGCACGCTGGCGTATGTCGCACTCTATGCAGCGCTTCGCAGCGTCTCTCCGGCCGGTGTCGCGAACGCCTTTGCCCTCGTGGCCACGGCCGTGGCCAACACCGCGGCGAACCGGCGCTTCACGTTCGAGGTGCGGGGCCGTGATGGTCTGGCGCGCGACCACGTCACGGGACTCATCGCCTTTGGCGCCGCACTGGCCATCACTTCAGCGTCACTGGCGATCCTTCAGCAGGCCGCGCCCCAACACGGCCGCATGACCGAGGTCGTCGTCCTGGTGGCAGCCAACGCCGCCGCCACGCTCGTTCGCTTCCTGCTACTGCGGCTCCGCCTGGCGCGCGATCCCAGCGCCTGGCGTGCCATCGACCGCCCTCGAGACGGTCGAATGTCGACCCGATCCCGACTCGCTACGCTCTCCCAGTCGGAAAGGACACGAGGATGACTGCCATCAGCAGACCTGCATTCATGCCACGGCTTCGGCCGGAGAGCGCGCTCCGCAGCCTGATCCGCGGCAACACGGACGAGGCCACGTGGGTTCGCCCGGCGTTCGTTGGCGTGCTGGCGCTCGCGGCCGTCCTGTACATCTGGAACCTCACCGTCAGCGGCTACGCCAATACCTACTATTCCGCGGCGTCGCTGGCCGCGGCGCAGAGCTGGTCGGCCTGGTTCTTCGGCAGCTTCGACGCGTCCAACTTCATCACCGTCGACAAGCCGCCGCTCTCGACCATGGTCATGGGCCTGTCGGTCCGGACCTTCGGACTCAGTTCGTGGAGCGTTCTTCTGCCCGAGGCCCTGATGGGCGTGGCCACGGTCGGCGTGCTCTTCCTTGCCGTGAAGCGTTCGTTCGGCCCGGCCGCCGCCACGATCGCGGCGATCGTGACTGCCCTGACGCCGGCAGCGGCCCTGATCTTCCGCTTCAACAATCCCGATGCCCTCCTGACCTTGCTCTTCGTCTTCTCGGCCTGGGCTCTCCTGCGTTCGCTCGAGAACGGCAGCTACCGCTGGATGGCGCTCGCGGCCGCATGCATCGGCCTGGCATTCCTGACCAAGTACCTGCAGGCGTACCTCGTCCTGCCCGGCTACGCGCTCGTGTTCGGTTTCTCGGCCAACACCACGCTGCGCCGTCGGATCGTGGGGCTTCTCGTGGCGTTTGCGACCGTCCTGGTGGTCAGCGGCTGGTGGGTAGTCATCGTCGAGCTGCTGCCCGCCGGCAGCAAACCTTTCATCGGCGGCAGCACGACCGGATCGCCGCTCGACCTGATCTTCGGCTATGACGGCCTGGGCCGGATCTTCGGCAATAGCGGTCCCGGTGGTGGCGGCGGTGGCGGCGGCTTCAGCGGCGAAGTCGGCCCATTGAGACTGTTCAACGATCAGCTCTTCGGCGAGATCGCCTGGCTCATTCCTCTCGCCATCGTCTGCCTGGTCGTGGGCCTGTTCCGGCGCCGCTGGGCGCACCGAACCGATCCGGCCTTCGCCGGCTATCTGCTGTGGGGCAGCTGGTTCGTGGTCACGGCCATCGTCTTCAGCTATATGTCCGGCGTCATCCACTCCTACTACGCGGTCGCCCTGGCACCGGCCATCGGCGCTCTCGTCGGCGCCGGGTTGGTCGATCTCTGGGGCTCCCGATATCGGATCTGGCTCGGCGGCATCGCGGTTGGCGTTGTCTGCCTGGGCTCCGCCTGGTTCACCTCCACGCTGCTCGACCGTACGCCCAACTTCGATCCCGGTCTTGGCACGTTCGCCATCGTGCTTGCGGGCTTGGCCCTGCTGGCGCTCGTAGCGACGTCCGTGCCGGCCGTCGCCGACCGCGTCGCGGTCAAACGGATCGCCGTTGCGGCGGCCGGTGTCGGCATCTGCGCGACGCTCCTGGCTCCGGCGGCATACGCCCTCGACACGACCGGCATTGCCTACGGCGGTGGTGATCCCCACCCGGGCCCGGGGTCGACGAGCGGCTTCGGCGGCGGTGGTGGCGGCGGCGGCCAGGCTGCGTTGGGCGACGGCCGCGTGCTCGTCTTCCCCAACATACCTGGCGTCGTGCCAAACGTGGGCAATGGAGGAAGCCCCGGCGGTGGCTCCGATGCCGGCACCTCCAGCGGCTCCGCACTCAATGACTACCTGGTGGCCAATCGCGGCAGTGCCACCTGGATCGTGGCCGCCAACGGGTCGCAGCAGGCGGGCTCGATCGAGCTCGAAACGGGCCTGCCGGTAATGGCCATGGGCGGCTTCACCGGCTCCGACCCGACGCCAACCCTCGCCCAGTTCAAGGGCTACATCGCCTCGGGCAAGCTCCGGTTCATTCTTTCCGGCAGCGGCTTCGGCGGCGGTGGCGGTGGCGGCGGTTTCGGCGGCGACTCGGCGATCACATCGTGGGTGACGAGCAACTGCAAGGTCGCCAACGTCAGCGGCTCGTCCGGCCTGTATGACTGCGCCGGCGCGGCCTAGCGAACGGATCGCCGTAACCAGATCGAAAGCCCGGCTGAAGCCGCGCTCGGCCGCGTTAGGATGGCGAAATGCGAGTTCTAGTAGCCGAGGACGATCCGGGCCTGCGTCAGGTCCTGATCATGGGGCTCAAGGACTATGGCTATCAAGTGGACGCCGCCGAACGCGGTGACGACGCCATCGATCTGCTCAAGTTCTATGACTACGACGTGGCAGTGATCGACTGGCGCATGCCCGGCGTCGAGGGGATCGACGTCGTGGCCTGGGCTCGAAAGCAGGGCAAGCCAACGGCGATCCTGATGCTGACGGCCCGCGATGCGCCGCCGGACCGGATCCGCGGCCTCGACGCGGGTGCGGACGACTACCTCGTCAAGCCCTTCGACTTCGGGGAGTTGCTGGCCCGAATCCGGGCCCTCCAGCGCCGACCGCGCGGCGTCGACGCGCCCGTGGTTTCGCGCGGCTCGCTGTCCCTCGACCCGGTCCGGCGCGAGGTGACGAAGGGCGATCGTCCGCTGCCGCTCACCGCCACCGAGTACAAGATCCTCGAGCTGCTGATGCGCCGCTCGCCCGCTGTGGTCGATCGCAAGGCCATCGCCGAGCACGGCTGGGACGACGAAACGGACCCGCTCGGCTCGAACGCGATCGACGTCCAGCTGAGCCGTCTGCGGGCCAAGCTGCCCGGCGCCCGCGTCCGGATCGTCACGGTACGAGGCGCCGGCTATCGGCTGGAGGAATCATGAGGACGTTCCGCTGGCACCGCCGCGCCGGTTCCGCGCCCGTCGCCGGCCACACCGGTCCGTCGGTCGGGATGCTGGCCATTCGCGTGGCCATGGCCGCCAGCGCGATCGTCGGCATCGCATACCTGGTCATCGCGGTCGTCGTCGCCGTGGTCGTGTCGGACAACCTGACTTCGGAGATCGACCGCAACCTGGCCCTGCACCTGGCCGGATTGGGCAACGTAAGCCAGCCGGGCGGGCCGGACGTCGGCCCGGGCGGACCAGGGTCGTTCGATCCGACGCGCCTGGACCCCGGGCACTTCCAGGTCTTGCAATGGGTAGTCAACGCGGACGGGACCGCCAGCGGCCAGGGTCTGAGCAGCATCCTGTCCCTTCCGGCGGAAGATGGGGCCGTGACCGCGCCGACGACCGTCTCGATCGAGGGTGTGAGCTACCGAATTGCCGGCCGAGTCGACGGCACTCTGCGGGTGGTTGTCGGACAGTCGATGGAGGGCGTCTCCCAGACCGAGTCCTACCTGCTCGTGGCCGAGCTGGGGATCGGTTGCGCGCTACTGATCGTCGTCTTCCTGGGATCGGTGGTGATCGGTCGCCGAGTGGCTCTGCCGATCGAGCGTGCCCGTCAGCGCCAGCTCGAGTTCACGGCCGATGCTTCCCATGAGCTCAGGACGCCGCTCTCTGTGATCGAGGCTCAGGCCACACTGGCCCTGGCCCGAGGTCGCGATGCCACCTGGGATCACGCAGCGTTCGGTCGCATCGATGTCGAGCTCAAGCGTTCCCGGCGACTCGTCGACGACATGCTCTGGCTCGCCCGTTTCGATTCGACAGGCGGGCAGCCTGCGGCCGAGCCGGTCGACCTCCGAGTCCTGGTCGCCCAGACGGCCGATCGGTTCGGTGCCGTGGCCGAGACTCGCGGGCAGAATCTCGAGGTGCGAGCGGGTTCCTCGGAATCCGACGAGATAGTCACCGCTCCGCCGGACTGGCTCGATCGGCTGGTCGGCATCCTCCTGGACAATGCCTGCCGGTACTCGCCCCAGGGCGGATCCATCACCGTGGGCGTGGCCGGCGAGGGACGGCGCGTCCGTCTGACCGTGGACGACTCGGGCCCGGGCATCCCGGAAGCGGAGCGAGGCCGCATCTTCGACAGATTCCACCGCGCCACCGATCAGCCGGGCGGCGCCGGTCTGGGCCTGGCCATCGCCGATGCGATCGTCCGCGCCACCGGAGGCCGATGGCAGATCGGCACCTCGGCCGCCGGCGGGGCGAGTGTCAGCGTCAGCTGGCCCCGTTCGATGAGCGGCCACCTCGACTCCCGCCCCGGCCAGTAGCTCGGCCCGCCGCCGCTCATCGGCCGGCGCCTCGTAACCCGTTCGACAGCATGGTCGGGCGAGAGTGTTGGCACACCAACACTCAGGAGACACCACCATGACGACGCCAACGGAGCGTGCGATAGTCCCTCAGCCCGCCAGCCAGGAGGTTCCGGTGTGGCAGCCCGACGTGATGCCCGCCGAGCCGGCGGCGCCGGCCGAGCCGGCCACCGATGATCCGGCAACCAACACCGCACCGTCGACCGACGCGCCTGCCGCGCGACCAGCCCAGTTGCGGCGCGCCAGCTCGGTCTCGGTTCTGCTCGCCATCTCGGCGATGATCGCCCTCAGCGGTGTGGCCTTCGCGGTTGGGCGCGCGACCGCGACCGGGCAGACCGGCACGGGCCAGACCAACAACGGAGTGGTCGGCCAGAACGGAGCGCCCGCCTTCGGGGCCAACGCCAGTGGCGACCCCGGTTTCGGCCGCGGCGGGCCCGATGACGGCCTCGGCCTGCGTCTCGGCGCGGGCACGGTCACCGGCACGGTCGTGAGCGTCACGTCGAGCTCGATCACGATCCAGCCCGCCAACGGTGGCACGGTCACGGTGGCTACCGGCTCCGCGACCACATATCACGCTCAGACATCCGCCACGAGCGCCGACGTGACCACCGGCGCCACGGTCATCGTCCAGACCTCCGGCGTCGTGGCGGACTCCGGCTCGGCTGCGGCCAGCGCCAGCCCCGGCGCCGCCGGGGCCCAGACCGCCTCGGACGTGACGATCACGGGCAAGTAGCTTTCACGGCATGTGGGCGCGGGCGGTTCGGATGGATCGTTCGCGCCCGCTCCATCTGACCGCTGTGCGTTCGACGGCAGGTTCCGGGCTACAGGCGCCGGACGACGATCGACCTTGCCACGCTGTCGTGCCAGGCCCTCTTGAACGGATCGTTCGCCGCCATGGCCGCTGAGATGATGCCCAGCGGAAAGGCCACGGTGACGACGAGGAAGATGATGTAGCGGACCAGGACCTCGCCCACGCCGAGGTCCTGCCCGGTGGACGCGCGGACGATTCGCAGGCGCAGCGCCTTCTGCCCGGGCGTGGCTCCGAAGACGTACCAGCAGGCCGGGCTATAGGCCAGCGCGACCAACCACCACATGACCCCGACGGCGGTCGCGGCCGGGTCGGCCTGGCGCGACGAACTGGTGGCGCCGGCGGCCGACAGGGCCAGACTGACCGCGAAGAGGCACACGATGAGGATCGCGGCGTCAAGGATGAGGGCCCCGAACCGAGTGCCTATGCCGCCCCACACCACGCCGGGGGCCGGTCCCGCAGGTGCGTACAGTGCCGGCCTGAACCCCGGCTGGTGTCCCCAACCGGGCGGTGCATAGGGTCCGCCCCAGGGGCCGGGCTGATAGGGCGGCTGAGGCGCCTGCGGCGCCGTGGGGCCGGCGGTGGCGTCACCCTCAGGAACGGTCGAGTCAGCGCCGCCCAGCCCGTCCTCGACCATCGTGCGCCCCTTGGCGACCGCGATGCCACATGCATCGCACCGCGCGTCATGGTAGCAGCGGCTCGGACCCAGGAGGGTCCCGCCCGAGTTCGCGCAACTTTCCTCCGATTCAGGAATCATTAAGAGGCGCAGCCCACACTCGCCGCAAACATCTCCCGTGCGAAAGGTCTGCACACATGAGTCGCAAGGTCGTCTGGCGTCTTCTCGGGCTCCTGGTCGGCGTTCTGGCACTGGCGATCATCGGGGTCGTCGCCTACAAACTGGGCGCCAACGCCAGCCACGGCGGGGCCCAGACAGCCTTCGGCCCGATGAGAGGCTTCGGCAGGATGGTCGGCTTCGATGGCGGCTTCGGCCTGTGGGGCTTGATCCCGCTGCTGCTCCTGGGCCTCCTTGTCGTTGGGCTGGTAGCGGTTCTGGCAACACCGATCGGCCGGCCCACGCCCCCGTCCACGCCGCCCATGCCGGGCCCAGGGGTGGCAAGCTCAGGCGTGGCAAGCTCAGGCGTGGATGGGCTGCAGCAACTCACGGAGATGCACACCCGGGGCGACTTGACGGACGAAGAGTTCAGCGCCGCGAAGCGCCGACTGCTCGGACTTTGATGTCCACTGCACTCAAACCGCGGCGCCAGCGTACCGTTTGGGCCCCGAAATCGCGCTTGGGCGGAGGCGTGACGATTGGCATCACACACGCCGTCTTCTGCGGCCGGCCTGGACAGGGCCCGCATCATGGCGGTAGACTCCTGAACGTTAGGAAGAGCCGCTGGGTCGATGTTTCCTGCGGCCGATGGCTGCCACTGCGTGGCCCAACGAGGGATTCAACTGCTACTCTGATGTCGACTACGTGTCGCCCGCCGGCTTGTGCCAGCGGGATCGGCCTTCTGCCGGCCCTGGCAGAGTAGTCATAAGGAGGTGAACCCGGAGGAACAGCGCGCTGCCCAAAACGTGGCTGTTCGGCCCGGATCGCGGCGTTCGACCGGATCGGGCCCCTTTACGCGCCACGAGCCCAAGTGGCATCAACAGGAGAGAACTTGTGAGAAACCCCACTAAGATCCTCGCCGCAGTAGCGGTAGTTGCGATCGTCGCCTCGGCGTGCAGCAGCTCAACCGCGACCGCGACGCCGGCTACGACCACCACCCCGACCCTCGCGCTGCCGACCACAGCGGCGTCGGCTCCGGCCTCGGCCGCCGCCCCGGTCTCCCTCAGCGTCGGCGATTTCGACGCTGCCTTCACCGCGATGGCGCAGGTCAAGAACATCGGCGGCAGCGGCATGGTTGCCGTGATCCTGCCCGACGTGACCACGTCCGCCCGGTACACCAGCTATGACCTGCCGTACCTGACCCAGGCTTTCACGGCCGCCGGTTACGCAAGCACCGACTTCAAGATCGACAACGCTTCGGGCACGACCAACACCGAGGTCGCGATCGCTCAGGCCGACATCACCGCCGGCGCCAAGGTCCTTCTCGTGGACCCGCTCGACGGCCCGACCGGCAAGCAGATTCAG
>Ga0182027_10012563_pt1 | contig 11884 bp, 6 predicted proteins | sample 712E1DmetaG_FD_121300 | JGI IMG/M metagenome (GOLD analysis project Ga0182027, IMG submission 121300) | Permafrost microbial communities from Stordalen Mire, Sweden - 712E1D metaG (Illumina Assembly) | ecosystem: Environmental > Terrestrial > Soil > Wetlands > Permafrost | place: Sweden...
AAATTTTAATAACATCTCTAATGGTGCTTTTCCCAACTACAATATTGGGTGATATTTTACATTTAGCAGGAGAACGGATTATATATTGATTTATTGAATCACTTTTGGAATCTTTCCGAAATGCAATTCCCTTTGAAGTGTATTGTATTTGCTCAATTGTATCATATTTTAATATACAATGACCACCTATTACACATGCAATACCGGCTGGTGTAGGCCAACTTTTAAATTTAAAACCATTGCCATATATGCTCTCAATTTCTTTAAAAGTTTTTTTATTAATAATTAGTGTATCTCTTCCTTTAGCTTTATCAGGTCTTTCTGAATATGGAAAAATAATAATAGTATCGCCTACCTGTATTTGTGCAAGAAGAAGATATGGTTTGTCTTTTGATTTTTTTAAATCTTCTCGTGAATATATTGAATCAAAGATTTCTGTTTTGATAAAATTACCTTCATTGTCAAAGTATTTCCAAACACCAATTTTTTTATAAATACCTTGTTTCTTTTCAATCCATTTTCCATTTCTGTCAGATGAGGCTTCTACACCACAGTTATAGTGTCCGGTGTAAAATGATCCGTCTATGCAATGTTCTTTCCAGTCCCCAATAGGTAATCCGTGATGGTAGTGTCCTATTAGAAAATGGTTTTTCTCGCCAAATAAGTTTTTTGCATTGTCCGTATAGACATGAAGTCCTTCATAAAGCCCTGCACTGTCCAATTGGTTGAGTGTGTCTCCATCTGTTGAAATAAATTTGGTTCTGTGATAAATTGGCGAATCAAATTCTCCTCCACATTGGCTGTATGAGTTAATCGTTAAAAGTGTTAATATGATTATTAATTTATGTCTCACAAAAATTGTTGGTAACGATAAGTGTTGCTGCAGTGCCTGACTTAATAGATTCTGCTCAACACATCAAAGATAATAATTCTTAATTATACAAAAAATAATAATGAGCATAATCCAGGCATTGCAGCAACACTAAGTTATCGGCTGCCCTTCTGTCTTTCTGCAAATTCACGCTGGCAAGTAAGTACCTGTCATTGCAATTTTGGTTGCGATGGCTTGCACACTTTTTTTGCTGCTTTGGCTTAAGCCATGATTTGTGCGGCTGCAAAATGTGTGTGCAATTGCGTTGGCTTTCCTCTCTGTACAAGTACCCGTCCTGAATGTACGAGTAATCACTCTGACTGTACGACTAACCACTTTAACTGTCCGAGTTGTCAATCTTCCTGCGCTCATTATCACTTTGATTATGCGAGTTGTCAATCTTCCTGCGCTCATTATCACTTTGACTATGCGAGTTGTCAATCTTCCTGCGCTCATTATCACTTTGACTATGCGAGTTGTCAACCTTCCTGCACTCATTATCACTTTGACTATGCGAGTTGTCAACCTTCCTGTGCTCATTATCACTTTGACTATGCGATTTTAATTTTTATTTTATCACCACCATCTTTTTTCCCCCACTATTCTGTGATGAGGTTAGCAGTTGATAATAATACGTACCCGCAGCTAAATCTTTAGTGGAAATAAATAAGGTGCTAAAAGTTTTATCTACTTTAAAGCGTTTTACCTCCATGCCTTGCAAATCGTAGAAAACAATTTCCCCTTCGTTTACACCGGGCGGAAAGGTATAATCTATTTGTGTGGTGTTATTGGTTGGGTTAGGATAAGGATTGGAAACATTGCTTTGTGCGGCTATTAAAACATTATTTTCTTCCTGAACACTCTGACTTAATGTACCAGGTAAACTGAAAACTTTTGCTTGACCATTAGAGTAACTTAAAATCATCCTAGTTCCCTGTGAAGTATTATAAATAGGATATTGTTGCTGAATAGTATTGACAATTACTTCAGGAGCTGCTGTATCTGAAAACAGCAATGCACCATCTTCATTGTATATACCAGTGTAAATTTGATTATTCATTATATTAGCATAACCATACATAAATGCTATTTTCGAATCAGTACTAAATAAATTCTCTGATAAATATAGAACGCTACCCATATAAAGACCTGCGTATAAAGGGAAGCCTGAACAATCTATTTTTTTTAACAAGGAATGATTCATTTCGTAAATACTAATGTATTTGCCCATCCTGTTTATGTTCACATATCGCTCGCCGGATACTGCAAAGTTTATTATCATTAATTGATTGGAGCTTGTAACTATAGACGAAGCGCTATCATAAGACTGCAGTAATATTATTTGTCCTCTTACATTCATACCAAATGCTACAAGGGCAATAAGTAATATCTTTTTCATTTTATAATATTTTAATTATTGAACACAAAAGTAATTATAAATAAGATAAGAAAAAAGCCCGCCCTGCAAATAAAGGCAGGCTTTTAATAATAAATTAAATATTTATTTAGAGCGAACCATTTTCTTTGTATCAATCACTTTTCCATCAACTAACAAACTGTATGTGTAAATCCCGGTTGGTAAGTTTTGAGTATCGACATTAATCAAGCCATAGCCGGGCTGCAATGGCTTTTCTTCAATCACCTTACCGAGCATATCATTAAAAATAATTTGTGCTTCGCTGATGTTTTCGGGTAAAAAATACGGAATTTGTGTGCTTCCGTTATTTGGATTCGGTTGTGCATCACCTATGGTTGCAGTGTTTGGCAAAGTAAGTTTAATATATAGTTTATTTATTGAATCATTATTGCCTGTGCTATTATTGATTTTACTACCTGTTCCGATTAAATTAGCAATTATTGCTTTTAAACTATCCTGCTCTTTACTTAATTCCTGAACAGATTTAACCAGTGGAACAACAAATGCAGCGTATGCTAGACTATATAAATCATTTGCATTTTTAGGCTTGGATAATCCGCTGAAATCATAACCTAATTTCTGTGCAGCAGAATCAACCTGCTGTGCAATAAAACCTGTGTAGTTTATTTTCTCAACATCATATTTCCCGTTCCAATATGCGGTATCAATACCAATAACATTACCCAGAGAATCCTTTTTTGTAGGATATCCAATTATGTTGTTCTCTTTGTGAATATCATAATTAAAAGTAACTGGTTTTAATAGCTTAATAAAAGCAAGCCCCGGAACATTTTCTTTAATATTATTTTTAATGCGAGCATCCGAATAATTATGCCATAGACTAGGACCTAAAGTACCAACCCAAGTAACACTTCCATCTCCTATTACGGCACTATAGTTATCCGCTATTACATTATACCCAATAGCAGTGGCATCGCTGGAACCTACAATCGTAGCAGACGTGGCACCAATAACAGTGGAGTAGTTGCCTCCTACACTCGTATTATATCCAACAGCAATGGATTCGGTTAAATTAGTAGCGCCGGCATTAGCGTAGGTTCCTAAAAAAGTATTTTCAGAACCAGTGTAGTTGGTTGACCCTGCACTAAAACCTATAGCAGTATTTTTACTTCCTGAGGTGTTTAAATCAAGGGCGCCTGCTCCAATAGCGGTGTTATCGTTTCCGGTTGTTAAAGGATGTAATGCACCCCAGCCCCATGATGTATTATATTTTACATCATTAAGCAAACCTGACTGTATACCATCGCATTTAAAAATAACATCAGGGTAAGTACTACCAGATATACTGCCCATAAAATTTCCTGATGTAGAGAGATTATTTCCTGTAAGTAACCAACCTGAAAAATTACCTGGAGCTGCCCATGATGCCACACCAGCGGCATTTGAAGTAAGAACATAACCGTTAGCCTGATTTCCATCTACAATTTTTATAGTGGCGCCTGAAGCTCCAACCACTTGAAGTTTCGCAACCGGATTTGTAGTTCCAATTCCCATATTACCTGAATTGGTCAATGTTATTACGGGAATTGATAATGCAGGTGTAGAAATTGTAAATTTATTATCATCAAAAGCATCTAAATCCCATATGGAATGATGAGAACCACAGCCATCAGGCAGGGAACTGGTTTGAAATTCAAGCCGCAGCTTTGCAGAGCATGTAGCATTTTCCTGTTCAAATAAATGAAGCTTTGCCTGGGGGGTTGCAGTTCCAATGCCAACCAACCCTGCTTGTGTTATTCTCATTCGTTCTTGATTATTTGTAAACATCCTGAACGGATAATTATTACATGTGCCTATTAAATTTGGGCTGGTTGGAGTCAACCAATTTCCTCCCAACACCCATGCTACAGTATTTGAGACGCATGCTCCTGTTATTTTACTAACAATATTCCCGTTTTGATCTGCATATAACATTTTATAAGTATTAGAAGAAAGGCTGTCCATTTGAACACCTGCACCTGCAAGGCTGTCTATTTTTAAATTTTTGCCGATCCATAATTGATTATTCACACGCAATGAATCCACAGGCGTGCCGTTAAATGTACCTGTTGCTCCCGTGGGGCCTTGTAATCCCTGATCTCCCTTTGCGCCATCGGCACCTGTCGCACCGGTTACACCCTGAATACCCTGTGCTCCGGTAGCGCCTGTTGCACCCGTTGGTCCTGTTGCTCCAGTAGGTCCTGTTGGTCCAGTAGGGCCTGTAACGGTAATTACTTCGATAGCCTGTACCTGCAAATTATCAATACGCAATGTACCTGTACCGCTTGCCCCGCTCGCCATTATACGGATATAAACATTATTTTGGTTGTCAATTGCTGTTATACTTGTAAGATCGAAAACCTGTTCGGTAAAGCTGCCATTGCCAGGGCTCATTGTTGTTCCGAAATTTGTAAAGGTACTGCCGTCAGTACTAGTAGCTATTGTTAAAGTTTGCGCTCCAGTACTGCTTCGCTGTGCCTGTAGGTAAAGCTTATAGGTTTTGTAAGAATTAAGAGCCGTACCTCCTATCTGGAATGTCCAGTACCTTGTGTTTGTTCCGCTGCTGTTGCTCATAGCGAGTGCCTGCCCTGCGGTACTATTGGTTACAAAAGCAGAGCCACCACTTGCAGTACCGGTATAAGTAGTAAAAGTTTCTGTACCAGTAGCACTGCATGTAATATTACTAGCAAGCGAGGGGCTTAATGTTCCGTAGGAACTTCCTGAATTATAATCATAATTTACAATAGTAGTCTGGCTGAAAGCAGAAGCTACCATTGATAATAAAAAAACTATTGCAAGCAAATAGTTTTTTAAACGTAGAAATTTGTTTTTCATGGCTTAAAAGATTTAGGGTTTTTGAATATATGGATTTAACTATAATAAGGCTAATGAAGGCGTAGGCTTTGGTTTCCGGCTTTTAATAATAACCTTCAGGAAGGTAATAAACAAAATGTAAATATACGATAAAATTTTAAAAATGCAAGGATTATTTTTTTAAATATTTTCTTGTTATGAGATAAAATTTTTCTTTCATAGAAAGAACTCCACTGTTTACTGAATTGCAGAGATAATATTTTTCTATGCGTAATTAAGCGTTGGGGTAAAAGCAAATGGGGTGCATGCCAAAATAAAAATTAAAAAAGCTATGCACCTTTTTTGCTTTTACAGAAGTGATAGCTCCTTCGACTATGCTCAGGATAAACTTCACGGCTTCGCCGAAAAAAGTGCGGTGATATAAAAATCTAGAATTTTGCGTTGGATTGGTGTGTAGAATAATTTTGGTTACACTAAAGGTAGTGGGTGGAAAATTGAAGCTTATTTGCAGCCCAAAACTTTTTGCCTTTAAAATTAAAGCTGCAAATGTGCTTTACATTGTGCGATAGGGATAATACGCAACAAAACTGACAAGATATAAAAGCAGAAGCAAGTATTCTTTTCGCAGTCGGTTATATTCTCCGAGCAGGAGAAAAATCTCTCAGAGCAGGGCGTTACTTTCTCAGAGAAGAAGTTTTATTTCTTTTTAGTATCAAATATGCGAATTTTTTGGAATAGAAAAATTTATTTCTAAAAAACTTGCATTATAAATAAATATTATTAATTTTACTACCAGTTTCCAAACTGTCTGATATAAGTTACTCCAAAGCCGGAAACCAAAACCTACTCCTTTATTTATCTATCTTTTAATTTGATACAATGAAAAAATTACTCTTAATCACGGCAAGTATTTTAATGCTAAGCACAACAAACATTAAAGCTCAAGTAAACTATGAGAATACATATTCACTTACTCATCCTGAAGAAAATTTTTTTATTACTAATCTTGGTAATAATGAATATAAATATGTAGTTGTGAATTATCATGATTCCAATTTCAGTTTATATAATCTGAACCATACACCATTTATGTTGAATATTTCTGTTCCTCAGCTAACTGATACTACTTCCATAAATATAGGTTATATTACATCCACACTATTTGACTGCGACAGCACCAATATTGAGTACGTTTTAGCGGAACCAGATCCCAACCCTACCGATAAGTTCTATGTTATTCGGACAGATGGAACAATTATCTTTTCAAAAGATAGTGTTACCTTTCCCTATTGCACACTCTGTGTTGCGGGTGGTCAGGATATAGAGGGAATAACCAATACTTCTGCCGGTGCAAAAATGCTTCTATTCAATAAAAATAATCAATATTTTGTTTATGGGCTATGCGGCACTTTGCCTGAAAACATTATGGAAATAAATCAATCAATTTCTTATGTAAAAGTATTTCCAAATCCTACAGCTAACCAAATCAATTTTAAAATTACACCACCAAATAATCTTGAAAAATATGAATTATCAATTTTTAATTCGGCTTTTCAAACAATTAAAACAAATATAATAAATGGCGAAGCTAAAATTAATATAGACTGCGAATCCCTAGGTTCTGGAACCTATTTTTATTCTCTTCAAAATAAAAATAAAGTATTGCAATCAGGAAAATTTATTGTTACAAAATAGTTCTTTAATTAATCATTTAAACTCTAAAAAATGAAAAAACTACAGACATTTGCAAAATGCACAATAATAGTTGTGCTTTGCATAGTAAGCAATTTAACATTTGCACAAAGTAGTAGTCCAAATAATAATTGGACGGCTTCAAAATATCTTGGGTGGAACTCCACTCATGATTTACCCTTTAAAATAAATGGACCTACCTTGATGACTTTACAAAGTGCAGGTTTTCTTGGCATCGGCACCACTACCCCTACCTTCAGGGTAGATATAGCCGATAATCTAACCAACACTTTTTTACGTGTAAGAAATACCGGAAACTACGCAGGAGGTATTATATTTGAGGGAGGAGGTACAGGAGCAAAACAGGTGTTCGCACATTCTACTGGTTATAGTAATCCGCAGGGAGTAGGAAAATTTATTATCCGTGCAGATTCCGTTGACTTTTTTACGATTGATGTAAGAACGGGCAGCAATTTCGGTTTTTTGGGCATTAGCCATGTTAATAATTTCTCCAATCCAAAATCGCTTCTGCATCTGAACGAAGGTGCAAATGCTGCTTATATGCAGATTACCAACTACGCTACAGGTGTTACCGCCACCGACGGCTTTAAAATTGGTATTTCAAACACGGGTGTTGCTGAACTGAGACAGCAGGAACCATCTGATGTGCAATTTTTTACAAATAATACGGAGCATCTGATTATAACTGATGGAAATACGATAACGTCAGGAAATGTAGGAATAGGAAGTAATTTTTATCTCCCTCAAAGTTTGCTTCATCTTCATGACCGATTTCCATATATACAATTTACTACTGTATATACAGGTTCTACTGCAAATGATGGATTTCTTATTGGATCATCTGGTAATATGACCAATATAGGATATGCTGAAATAATTCAAAAAGAAGATCTGCCAATGACATTTTTTACAAATAATCTCGAAAGAGTTAGAATAAATAATGATGGTAAAGTTGGAATAAATACCACAACTCCCTCAAATATTTTGGAAATTAATTCAAATGATCCTTCAACAGCACCAGGTGGTAATAGTGGATTAACTTTTACTGATTTACTTGATGGTGTTTCACCTCCTATTGATCTTCAGACAACAGCTAATCCAAGTCAGGGATTGCTTTCGGTTGATGCGACAGGCAAAGTGATTTATGTAAAAGGAGTAAGTTTTGGTTCGTGTACTAATCCATTGAGTCTTTCTAACAATGGAGTTTGGAATTTAAATAATAATAATTTTTTCTTTGAGGGACAAGGTTTATATAACACTAATTCTGTTGGAATAGGTATTGATTGCGGCAATACACTTGTCGCAAAATTAGATGTACGAGCTTCCCAGCCAGTTTCTTCTGCTGGTAATACATTAGGAGCATATTTTTCTGTTGCCTATAATTCTATTGGTAATGGTGCTGCGATAGCTGTACATTCGGAATCATATGCAAATGGGATTTGGGGTAATATAGGTGGCGAATTTGCTGCCAATGGTACTGTTACTTCAACAAATATTGGTATATCAGCACTTGCTGAAGGAATATCAAACATTCAAAATGTTGCAGTACAAGGACTAGTTCAAGGTGATCCTGGAATATTTATGATTGGTGGTAGGTTTAATTGTTTTGGAAATTCACAAAATATATTTGGTGTGGAATCTACTATTAATAATTGTAATGCATCTACTCAAATTATGGGAGGTAAATTTTTTGTTGGGAGTACAACAAGTGCACCTGCTAGATACGGTGTATATGCTTCAGTACCAACAACCAACCCTAGTGATTATGCTGGTTATTTTAATGGCAATCTTGTTACTACTGGAACCTGTTCGGATATAAAAGTGAAAGATAGTATTAATTCATATAAAAATGCTCTTAGCAAAATTAGACAATTAATACCTTCAACTTTTTATTTTAAAAATAATTCATTCCCTTCTATTAATTTTCCACAAGGCAAACGTTATGGAATGATTGCTCAGGATGTTGAACCAATTTTTCCTGAACTTGTGAATAATATTATACATCCCGCACAATTTGATACACTTGGTAATATGATTTATGACACAATCCATTTTAAAAATATATATTATGATGGCTTTATTCCGATTGCAATAGAAGGCATTAAAGAACTCGATTCAGCTATAATGCACTTGCAGGATACTATTAGCACCACTGCCGAAAATGGCTTGTATATTGATACCACTGCTGGAAATCCTGTTAAACTTGGTGGCAACCTGACTGAACATACTAAAATTGGCCTGAAGAAAAATATAACATTTGCTTCCAATAATAATAATCAGGGACATGTTTGCATCGGCACAGCCATCTCACAACAGGGAGAAGCATTAGTAGTGAACAATAAAACATGGATTACTTCGGCGAAATTTATTAATACAAAATCCGATGCCACCGATAATATTGCCGCAAGTTTTGTAGCTTCCGGTTCTAAAAATATCAATTATGCTGGACAGTTTACAGGGAAGGGCGATGATCTTCAGACAAACTATGGCGCCACCTTTGAAGCCACAGGAAAATCAAAAGCCAATTATGCTGTGTTTGCAAAAGCCGATGGTGGTGGCGCAAATTATGCAGGATATTTCAATGGTAATCTGTATGCTTCTTCTTATCTTAATCTGCCATCCGACAGTAAACTCAAGGATAACATCCAACCACTCACAAACGCAATGGATATTATTAATCAGTTGCAGCCAAAAACTTTTACATTTAAAGCTGCATCTTTCCCAAGCATCAATCTTCCCACAGGACAGCAGTATGGTTTAATTGCACAGGAAGTGTCTCCGATTTTACCGACACTTGTCAGCACTACTATTCATCCGGCAGTTTATGATTCCACTGGAGCAATGCTTTATGATACGGTACAATCAAAGAGCCTGAACTACGAAGCATTTATTCCTATACTTATTCAGGGTGCCAAGGAACAGCAGAGCAAGATTGATTCAATGGAAGCAATCATTCAGGATTTGCAAAACCAGATGTCGCAGGTGCTTGGTGGAAATAATGGCGGAGCAAAATTAATGAATACCATAAATGTAGAATTAGCCAACGATGCAGTATTGTATCAGAACATACCGAATCCATTTGCAGAAGAAACTATGATCAATTATTACATTCCTGAAAACACCGGCAATGCAAAAATCATTTTCTTCGATATGTACGGACAAAGCATGAAAGAAGTCCCCCTCACCGAAACCGGCAGCGGAAACATTCATGTAGATTCCAAAAACCTTGCATCAGGCATTTATTCCTATAGTTTAATCATTAACGGAAAAGTGATTGATACCAAGAAGATGGTAAAGAATAAGTAAATACAATTTATTATAAAAGAAAAAGGAGCGGTGACGCTCCTTTTTCTTTTATTTTTAATTTACTTTTAAACTTTATGAACTTGCTACTACTATGAAAAACGGATTTGTGCGTTGGGGTAAAAGCAAATGGGGTGCATGCCAAAATAAAAATTAAACAATTAATGCACCTTTTTTGCTTTAACAGAAGGATAGCCAAAACGGCTTCGCCGAAAAAACTCTGTCCGTTGGTTTTCAATTGTCAAGTTTGAAGTCTTTATAAATTTTAAGGGTTGCCGATAACGAACAGGTGCTGCTGACGGCGGGGTTTTAATTGGTACATCAGTCTCACCCGTTATTAATTTTATTAATTGTTTCTCATTTGCAATCTTCCGCTGTCACCCCCGCTGGGAGCAGCACAAAGTTATGGGCTGGGCGTTCTATTCTTTAATAAATTTCTTTACGGCAACTCCTCTTTCAGTCTTTGCCTTAATTATATAAACTCCGCTTGATAAATTTGATACATCAATGCTTGTCTGTTTTACTGCGGTATTGATTGTCATTATTGTTTGTCCTTCGATATTTAAAATTTCTATGGTAGCTTTTTCAGTGGTTTCAATTGTTAAATTATCATTCGTGGGATTCGGAAAAATGTTTATTGCAGATTCCGCTAATTGGTTTTCTTCAACAAAATCACCGCCATTTATGGTTTTTAGAATCGTTCCATTGCCACCCACTGCATAACCTGTATTGGCATCAGTGAAAAAAACTGAAGTTAAATCAACTCCTGTGCTGCTGATTTGTTGTACCCAGTTAATTCCTCCATCTGTTGTTTTTAGTATTTTTCCAGACCACCCTACAGCATAGCCTGTATCTGGAGAAGTACAAAAAACAGAAAGCAACTCATATGTTTCTCCGCTTGTCTGAATTGTCCAATTTGCTCCAAAATCGATTGTCTTTAAAATTGCCCCCCCTTGTCCAACTGCATAACCAGTGTCATGAGATGGAAAGAATACTGACTCCAAATTATCGTTAGTGCTTATTGTTTGTTTTGTCCAGATAGTCCCACCATTAGTCGTTTTTAAAATTGTTCCATATTCACCAACAGCAAAACCTATATTAGCATTTATAAAATAAACAGAATTTAACCAATCATTTATCCCACTTGTTTGGGCTATCCAGTTTATTCCGCCATTCAATGTTTTGAAAATTTTTCCAGATTGGCCAACAATATAACCTATTCTGTCGTCAGTAAAATATACAGATGATATCGCATCCTCATCACCGGTTGCATGATTTACCCAATTAGCTCCTCCATTAGTTGTTTTTAAAACTATTCCTTGTCCAATACCACCATTACCTCCAACAGCAAATCCAGTATCGCTAGAAGTAAAAAAAACAGATCTAATAGCATCAGGTAGTCCTGTTGAAAGTTTTATCCAATTCATTCCAGCATTAGTAGTTTTTAATATTGTGTCGCCACTAAATGTCCCGGCATATGCTGTATTCCCATTTGCGAAAAAAATTGAAGATAAATTATTATGTGTCCCACTATTTATATATGTCCATTGTGCAAAACCTGATGCTGCAATAAACATTAACGAAATTAGAAAGTAAAGTTTTTTCATAGTTCAAATTTTAAATGGTAATTAATTTATTTCTCATATCTGATCACGCCTTGCCCATAACGAGCAGGTGCTTCTGACGGCGGGGTTTTAATTGGTTCATCAGTCTCACCTGTTACTAATTTTATTTATTGTTCTTCACTTGCAATCTTCCACTTTCCC
>Ga0182027_10012564_pt1 | contig 11884 bp, 14 predicted proteins | sample 712E1DmetaG_FD_121300 | JGI IMG/M metagenome (GOLD analysis project Ga0182027, IMG submission 121300) | Permafrost microbial communities from Stordalen Mire, Sweden - 712E1D metaG (Illumina Assembly) | ecosystem: Environmental > Terrestrial > Soil > Wetlands > Permafrost | place: Sweden...
CGTTATGTATGCCTGTTTGAATGTATCCGAGGCATCACATTCGTCTGTGGTCACAAACCTCGTGCCCATTTGCACGCCGCTGGCCCCGGTAGTCTTCATGATGTTGTAAATGTCGCTGCCTGTGTAAATGCCTCCTGCTGCGATCACAGGAATTTTCTTGCCATATTTTTGTTCATAGGCTTCTACTTCATGGCATACTGCGGCAACCAGTTTTTCGAGTCTGAAATTTTCATCGAAGATCTCATTTTCCCTGAATCCCAGATGACCCCCTGCTTTGGGCCCTTCCACGATAATAACATCGGGGACGATCTCATAGGTGGAATCCCATTTTTCAAGTATGATCTTTGCGGCTCTCCCGGAGGAAACAATAGGGGCAAGCTTTGTTTTGCTGCCTGGTTCCCTGTATGAAGGAAGCTTCAGTGGCAGTCCGGCACCGGCAAAAATGATATCGACCTTCTCCTTCATCGAGGTCATTACCAGCTCGGCAAAATTCGACATGGCAACCATTATATTTACCCCAATGATCCCATCTGTTGCTTTACGTGCTTTTTTGATCTCCTCGATAAGTCCCAGGTTATTTGCTTCCTGGTAATCATTTGAAAGCTCACGGTGAACTAATCCGAGACCCGCACTGGAGATAACGCCGACGCCTCCTTCGTTTGCGACTGCAACAGCCAGGCCAGACAAAGAAACTCCTACTCCCATTCCTCCCTGAATGATCGGAACCGAAACAGTTAAATCGCCTATTGTCAATGTTTTCATACTACGGAATAAAAGAGAGTCCTTTATGGGTCTCCCCTGGTTTATTGTTTAAGGCAATGCTGGATTGCCGACTTAGATGAAAAGGGTAAGAATTTGCCGTATATCGGAGGTGTAGGTTTAATGGCCTGAAGAATTACGATCTTCAAATAAGTTTGCAAATATAACACTTTTATCTCAGATTTAACATTTACGTCCTGGTAGATGGAATAAGTGTACCTTTGCAGAAATTCCAGTTTCGGGAATTTCTTATAAACCAATAAATCATTTATGGCCAGAGCCCGTGAAGCATTCAACAAAAAAGACCGCGAAAAAGCGATGATTGTAAAACGAAAAGAGAAAGAAAAGAAAAAGGAGGAACGGAAAGTTAACTCCAAAAAGAGTAAAGGTCTTGACGATATGCTTGCCTACGTGGATGCCTATGGAAATATTGTATCTGCCCCTCCTGATCCGGCCAGCAGGCAAGAGATCAAAGTGGAAGATATACGGATCAGTATCTCAAAAAAGGAAGATATAGAGCAGGCTAGCCCTTTCAGAACCGGAACCATCACGTTTTTCAACGATTCGAAAGGTTATGGCTTCATCAAGGACAATGAATCCGGGGAGAGCATTTTTGTGCATGCAAACAACCTTGAAAAGCCTGTAAAAGAAAACGATAAGGTAAGTTTTGAAACCTCAAGGGGTCCAAAAGGACTCAATGCAGTCAACGTCAAACTTGCCTGACGATCGTGGCGGATCTCCACAATGTATAACTTCTTCACATTCGCTTCACATTCGCTTTAGGTTCGCTTAACGTTCGTCCCTGGATTTAGCTTTTATCTGGGAGGGATCAGAGGTGGATTAGGGAGTGATTTTTTACAACCCCTCCCCATGAAACAGCTTGATTTTATTGGTATTTCTCTTTATCAGGGGTAGTGAGGGCATGTATTTATCAAAATTAGAATTCCTGACATACCACTCAAAGGTGGATTACACCATTTCGCCTTCGTATTTTCTTCTCGTCTTCTTTATCTCTTCCATATTATTTACCGCCCACTTAACCAGTCCATGCAGATGCGGTAATAATGTCTTCCCCCGCCCGGATAGCTGATACTCAACTTTTGGCGGTATCTGAGGTAATACGGGCGGCATTGTCAAAAGCAAAATAAGTAATATAAGTCAGGAAGATTAAAATAAGGAAGGGCAGATATTGTTAATTTGCCCTTCCTTTAATCAGAGATGATTATTTTGCTTTTAAAAATTACATTGAAATCTATTACCACTTGCAGAAAATAAATTCCGGCTGGCAAATTATTCCTTTCTAAAATCACCTTATTTCCATTTAGATTTATCGTCCTGACTGCCTGTCCCCATATATTATAGATTCTCAGATCGGTGTTTTGTAACTCTTCTTGAAATAAAATTGTGGTCGAGGCATTAAAGGGATTAGGATAAATTGAGATCTCCTCTGGTAATTTGTTTTCTGCAACTCCCGTAGTTGCTGTGCAATGCCGACCTTTATTACCTTTGGGATTACGCATGTAATAAACCTGGTGATCAGCATTGTTAACATAGATAATATGAATCGCACAACCAGTATAAGCAGGAAAAGCTGTTATCCCAATATTCCCTGAGAAGAATGTAAAAGGAGCATCCCAGGTTGCTCCACCATCACCGGAATGCAGATATTGTCCGCCAATGGATGCTTTTACATAAGTTAAATGCAGGTCGGAACCATCCCTGACCATGTATGGATAATAAAAAGTAGTATCCGGATCATTGGTCAGATCCCTGTTTGTTCCCCAGGTTGTACCATAGTCGGCAGATTGAACAATCTGGATCTGGTAATGCCCTGACGCTGCGCCGGCATAAGGTACATCAACATTTGTGCTGTCCGCGCTAACCATGGTTCCATAACCATATGCCGGTGAAATGGTATCATCCGGGCCCCATGTTACCCCGTAATCGGATGAATGCTTATAGAAGATTTGCATTTTATTATTATACCTGTTATCATTCCAGGCCATGTGAACATCGGAGCCCTGGGCTGTGATGGCTTCGTCTTCCGAGCGACCAGTTGCAAAAGTAAGTTGCTGGTGAGCGCTCCAGGTGTTTCCGTTATCGGTTGATCTCAGGAAAAATATTTCTGTATTATAAGGTGACTGGGAAGTCACAATATCATTTGCTACATATACCTTGTTTCCTGAAACCGATACAGCCGGCCAGTCCGCAACGACAGTATCAAGAACGAGATCAGGCCCCCAGGTGATACCACCATTCAGAGAATGCGTGTAATGAGATGAACGATGATTGTTCAGCGTGTCAATCTCCCTCCAGACAACATGAATGTTTGACCCATTGACGGCAATGGCAGGATTCCACGCATTGCCATTTGTATTTGTTATCGGAATAGGAGCACTCCAGGTCAACCCTGTATCTGAAGACATTGTATAATATATCGAGCCTCTGTTTGTGCTGAACCGGTTGCACCAAACCACATGGACAGTATCACCACTGACTCCTATGCATGAACCCATGCTTTCATTCAGTAATGCAGAAACAGAACCCGGAGATATATTAACAGGACTGCTCCATTGACCAAAAACTGCAGATTGGATGAGACAAGAGAATATAACTGATATGAGTACTCTGTTTATCATGATTATACGGATTATGAAATGTTGTGTTTATCAAGATGTTAACCCACATAACAAAGATAACAAAAATGTTCTGCTAAAAAATATCTCTTGTTGACTCAAAAGATAAAAAACTTATCGTATATTTGCGATAAACAATTTACAATGGCATATACAAGCACCGATTATAAAGAAGATGAAATTCTGATGGCCCGGTTTGCAAAGGCATTGAGCCATCCTGCCCGGATCGCGATTGTCAAACTTTTAGCATCTATGGACACTTGCTTCTGTGGGGAGATCGTTGAAGAACTCCCAATCGCACAGGCAACTGTTTCTCAACATTTGAAAGAGCTTAAAGATTCTGGACTGATTCAGGGATCTATTGAACCACCAAAGATCCGGTATTGCATTGAACCGGAAAACTGGAAAAAGGCTCAGAAGTTATTTACAGATTTCTGGCAACAATCATATTTGTCCCAACCAAAAGAACGAACCGTATGATTATTAAAGTCCTTGGAACGGGTTGTGCTAATTGTAAAGCACTAGAAAAACGTGCAATGCAGGCAGTAACCGAACTTAGAAATGATGCAGAAGTCTTGAAGGTCGAAGATATAACAAAGATTATTGAATACAAGGTTATGAGAACCCCGGCACTAGTGATAGATGAGAAAGTAGTATTGTCCGGCAGGGTTCCTTCTGTTTCTGAGTTAAAAGACATTATTCACAAGGCAGAAAAGAGTAAGTAAATGTTTATACGGAAGAGAAACTATATTCTGACTTTCATCATTATACTCTCCGCTTGTGTTGGGAATCATTCTGAAATTGACAAAATTTCAGGCTCAAGAAGTGATAAAACAAAGCCGAAAATAACATTATATTATCTCCATCAAAAGCGGCAGTGTAAAACTTGTAAAGCCATTACACTTGTAACCGAGAAAGTCATAAAGGATTTTTTTTCAAATGAACTCCGGCAAGGACTGGTTATATATGAAAACCAATTTTTAAACGATGTTCCCTCTCTGGCTGAGAAATACAAATGTGTCTTCGCAGGAATTTATATCGTAGCGGCTAATGATAAATTTGAAACCATTTCCGACCTGACGAAACCATCCTTTTATTTAGCCACATCTAATCCTGATTCCTTGCAGAAGTTAATAGTCAAGACAATACAAATTAAGTTAGATTCAATCAAAAAAACTAATGCATTATGAAAACGAAAGTTCTAAAATTGATGATCGTTAGCCTTATTTTCGTGTCGACCCTGTTTGGCCAAACCCCGACTAAAAAATTGGATGTGATCTATTTTCACGCTACCAGAAGATGTCCAACCTGCTTGGCCATTGAAGAAAATACACGGAAAACCCTGGACACTTATTTCTCAGATCAACTGAAAAACGGGACGATAAAATTGACTGTTATCAACGTTGATGAAGATAAAAACAAAGCCATTACAGAGAAATATGAAGCAACAGGATCAGCACTTTTCCTGACCAGGAACAACAATGGAAAGGAAAATAAGAATGACTTGACCGATTTTGCTTTCTCCTATGCACGGAATAACCCGGACAAGTTTATGGCTGATCTCAAAGACAAAATCAATGAACTTTTGAAGTAATTGTCATGGATTATCTCCAGAATATATTAGATTCAATCCAATTTCCAATATTATCAGCATTCATTCTTGGAATTATGACTGCCATCAGTCCATGTCCACTTGCTACTAATATTACGGCTACCGCTTATATCAGTAAAGAAATAGAGAATAGGAAAATGGTTTTCTTTAATGGGTTAATTTATACAGTCGGGAGAGCTTTCAGTTATACATTGTTGGGGGTTATTCTGTTTTTTGGAGCGAGCAAGTTCCATATTGCAAGGTTTTTTCAATCCAATGGAGAGAAGTACATCGGGATACTCTTACTGATCATAGGAATTCTGATGTTGGATTTTATTAATCTCGGGCAATTCTCACTGAATAATCTTACAAACAGACTTACTAGGAAATTGAAATTGCATAGTCTATGGGGTTCTTTCCTTTTAGGCTGCCTCTTCGCCCTTGCTTTTTGTCCATACAGTGGTGTCTTATACTTTGGAATACTAATCCCAATGACATTGACCAGTAAACTTGGTATTCTTTTACCCCTTATTTTCGCCATAGCAACAGGACTACCCGTTATCATCATTGCATATATCATCGCCTTCAGCATCTCCTCTGTTGGAAACTTCTACAACAGGATTAAAATATTTGAATTGTGGTTCAGAAGAATTGTCGCTGTAATATTTATTCTCGGGGGTCTTTATTTCATACTTATCTACTTTGTCAAACTTCCGATTTAACGTACAAGAAATGTCAGCATTCTTTGAAAGTTGTTGTTTAATAATAGATGGGATACCCTATCCGCTTCCCAGGGAGGTTCCGGAATTGTTACAGAGAGGTGCAATAGTCGTTGATCTCCGCGAAGAGATTGAAACAGAGATCAGGGCTTTCGGAATCGAAAAAGTACTTTATATACCCCACTCAGAATTTGAAGAAAAGTGGTCAATTCTTCCCAGTAATAAACCATTAATATTAGCTGATGATGTGGGTTTGTGGAGTAAAAAATATACCCTCTTTCTTAAGTCGAAAGGATATGAAGATGTCTCCAGTCTTGCCGGGGGTATGGCCGACTGGGAGAAGGATGGATTGCCAGTCAAAGCAGGGAGATATCAGCCTTTGAATGGTCCCTGTGCTTGTATGATAAAACCAAAAGAGAAAAAGTAACATAAGTAATTAACCTTAAAATCAAAAGACATATGAATATTCACAAAAAAGATATCAAAGAGATTGTCAAAGAAAAATACAGCAAGATAGCTTTTCAAACTAAGACAGAAAATGAAACATCCTGTTGTGGAGCTGGTGGATGCGGTGATGTAGACTACACCATCTTCAGTGAAAACTATGAAAAACTGGAAGGCTATAACCCCGATGCAGACCTTGGACTAGGATGCGGAATCCCTACCCAGTTCGCTCAGATAAAAAAGGGAGATACGGTTCTGGACTTAGGTTCAGGAGCAGGTAATGATTGCTTCGTAGCCCGTGCCATCGTGGGAGAAACAGGTAAAGTTCTCGGACTGGATTTTAGTGATACAATGCTGGTAAAAGCAAAGGAGAATGCCCAGAAACTTGGTTTTACCAATGTTGAATTCCTTAAAGGGGATATTGAGGAAATGCCTGTTACTTCCGATTCTGTCGATGTCGTAGTTAGTAATTGTGTTCTGAATCTTGTTCCGGATAAGGAAAAGGCCTTCTCAGAAATCTACCGAGTTCTGAAAAAAGAGGGCCGGTTCAGTATTTCCGATGTGGTAATAAAAGGTATATTGCCAAAGGGATTGAAGGATGATGCCGTAATGTATGCCGGTTGTGTGTCAGGAGCTATACAGAAGGAAGAATATCTGGGTATCATCACTAAAACAGGATTCAAGAGTGTGGTTGTAAACAAGGAAAAAGAAATACAGATTCCGGAAGAGATCCTTCGAAACTACCTCAATGAAGAAGAACTCAGTGAGTTTAAGAATAAGAACATCGGGATATTCAGTATTACAGTAACAGCAACAAAATAAGCATTTATGAGCCCATCAAAGAAAAGACTCGGCTTCCTCGACAGGTTCCTTACTCTGTGGATATTCCTTGCCATGTTTATCGGTGTATTTGCCGGATACCTGTTTCCTTCTATTGTTGGTTTCTGGAATAAGTTTCAGGTTGGGACAACCAATTTCCCTATTGCCATTGGACTGATACTGATGATGTATCCCCCTCTGGCCAAGGTCAGGTACGAAGAACTAGGAGATGTCTTCAGGAATGTCAAAATTCTCTCGGTCTCCTTAATCCAGAACTGGATCATCGGTCCCATTTTCATGTTCCTGCTTGCAATCATATTCCTTAGGGGATATCCTGAGTATATGGCCGGGTTAATCCTGATCGGACTGGCACGATGTATCGCTATGGTCATTGTTTGGAATGACCTTGCAAAAGGAGACCGTGAATATTGTGCAGGGTTGGTCGCTTTCAATTCTATCTTCCAGGTGCTGTTCTTTTCCATTTATGCTTACCTTTTCTTGACAGTTTTTCCATCATGGTTGGGACTGAAAACCTTTACTGTCGACATTACCATCGGTCAGATTGCGAAAAGTGTGTTCATATACCTTGGAATTCCTTTTTTGGCCGGTATCATTACAAGATTCAGCCTGATCAGAATAAAAAACAAGGATTGGTATGAAAGGAAATTTATCCCGAAAATCAGTCCGGTAACCCTTATCGCATTGTTGTTCACTATCATCGTGATGTTCTCTCTAAAAGGCGAATACATCGTCAAGATCCCATTGGATGTGGTTCGCATTGCCATTCCGTTGGTCATCTACTTTGTGGTGATGTTCGTTGTTTCCTTCTTTATCGCGAAAAAGGCAGGGGCCGGATATGCGAAAACGGCTACACTTTCTTTTACCGCTGCAAGTAATAATTTCGAACTGGCTATTGCCGTTGCAGTGGCAGTTTTTGGCATCAATTCAGGAGTTGCATTCGCAGCCGTAATAGGGCCACTAGTGGAAGTTCCTGTCCTGATCAGCCTGGTAAACCTTTCCTTCTGGTTTAAAAAGAAGTATTTTGCTAATGAAATAATCTGAGTGATGGAAAATAATAACGGTTGTCTGATATGTGGAGAAGACCTGGTATACCGCCCGGATTACCGTGCAGTTGAATGTTATTACTGTAAAGGCACATTCCAATCCAATGTCACCTGTGCCAGGGATCATTATGTGTGTGATAAGTGTCATGCCCAATCAGGGATTGAACAGATTGAAACCTATTGTCTCAATTCAAAATCGGTAAATCCTTTGGAGATGGCTACAGAGATCATGCAAAGTGATAAAATCAAGATGCATGGCCCGGAGCATCATTTCTTAGTTCCGGCGGTGCTTATTGCTGCTTATTGTAATAAGACTAATGATCATAGTAAATCGACAAAAATCTCAATCGCACGGAAACGGGCAGAAAAGATATTGGGAGGCTTTTGTGGTACTCACGGGACTTGTGGAGCAGGAGTGGGAACCGGGATTTTTATAAGCATCATAACCCACTCAACCCCACTTTCCAAGGAGGAATGGGGACTGAGTAACCTCATAACGGGCAAAAGTCTTATCTCTATTGCAAATCATGGGGGCCCCAGATGCTGTAAAAGGGATGTGTACCTTGCAATTATCGAAGCCATAGAATTTCTGAAAGAGAAGTTTAAAGTAACGCTTGATTCGTCAGAGGTAAAATGTCAGTTCACTAAAAATAATAAAGAATGTCTTAAATCCTCTTGTGTATTCTATCCCAATATCATAACTAATGAGTTGCCGGTTTGATTTAATAATAAATTAACACAATCATGTGTAGTTATTCATATTGTTATCGTAATTTTACGATTAGAAATTCAATCCCGTCATAATCAATGGAAAAGATAAAAGTATTGTTTGTTTGTGTTCACAATTCAGCCCGTAGCCAGATAGCCGAAGCCTTCCTGAATCATTTGGCAGGAGATAGTTTTGAAGCTACAAGTGCCGGGTTGGAGAAAGGAACTTTAAATCCCCTTGCCATAAAGGTAATGTCGGAAGTGGGGATAGATATATCAAAGAATCAGACTAAAGATGTTTTCGAATTCTATAAAAATGGCAGGCTATTCAATTATGTAGTTACCGTTTGTGATGCAGCTAATTCTGAACGATGTCCGATCTTCCCGGGTGCTTTAAAAACGCTGCATTGGTCATTCGAAGACCCGTCATCGCTCACAGGGACGGAAGAAGAAAATCTGGAAAAGACGAGAATGATCAGGGATGAAATTAAAGCTGAGATCGGGAGATTTATCGATTCCCATTGATTTTCCGGCACTGAACACTTCAATGTCTGATTTTCGGGATGTACTTGAGGACCTCCTATTTTCTCAATAAACTTAATGTCTTGCCTGTAATACCTCCGATAAAGCCAAGAATTATACCCATGATAGCGCCAAGAATTACCAGATGCATAATTGCTCCGGCTAAGGTTTGATATGCAAAGTAAACTGCCATATCAGGTATTTTAACAGTGGCTTTTACATCCGACCATTCCTTGATATTTAGCGGATCATTTAAAATAAAGGTCATCCCAAACACAATGAGTAAAAGTGCAGTAATACAGGCAACTGCTCCACTTGCCAAGCCACTCCAGAAACCGGAAATAATTCCTTGTGAGATTTTCTTTGATTTCCAGGCATAATAAATTGCGGTTATTAATATTAATAATGCAATTGTGACCCAAAACGTATTATCAACAATATCCCGCATTGGGAGCCCCGGCCTGACAATGTTATTAATACCTATTTCGACAGTCCACAACAATCCAAAATAAAGGCCAGGTTTCACATTATTATTCTGGATATTAGTCAGCCATTTGAATCTTATCTTCCAAAGAAATATTGCAGTAACTGCAAGAATAACTGCTGATACAAGACTTTCCAATGCCTGAAATCCCAAAGGGAAAGCAGGAGCACGATATTTAAAATAAATTATAACTACAAGCAGGATACTCGTTACAACTATTGATTTTAAAATATATGTGCTCTTCATTTTATAGAGGGAATGGATGGTTTTTCCAATAACCCATTATATCTCCCTTGCAGCATGGCCATTTTATTTGGCAAATTTATTTATCAGTAATTTTGCAATTTCATTAATGACTGTCCCATCATAGGAATTAATCATTATCACAATCCCTAATTTTTTCTCTGGAACTATTATAGCAATGCTGTTAAAGGTTCGAGCACTTCCTTTATGATGGAAGCATGGAACATAGTAATTTTCATGCATCCAACCGCATGAATAATCCGGGTATGAGTAAAATAACTCTTTGTATGTTTTGGATTTTAAATAATTGTCTTTTCCATTTAAACCCTCAATATTCAATTTTAAAAATTTTAGAAACCCTTGCAAAGTAATACTCAGGTTACCTGAAGGTGAACATAATAACACATATTGATTGAAATAATGATATTTTTTGAGGACATCGGGTATTGGAATTAAATCTTTTTCAATATCAATCATCCATTTCTTAGGATTGATATGACCTTTGGGCTGATTAGCATTATGGTCATCTGGCCAACCAATATATACTTCAAATCCTGATTTTTCTGATTGCTCAATGATCAATTGTTCCCATTTTTTGCCTGAAACTTTTTCAAGCATCATTGCAGCAGCAATATAACCCGCATTTGAATACCTTTCATCAGGGTCATCGTACCATGGAATAGGTTTGTATTTTAAAACTTGTTTGACAAAATAATATCGTTTCTGAGATAAACTTAGGTTTTTCTCAATATTCTTCTCATAATCAACAATTGGATAAATTTCTGATTCGTTTTTGAAATTTATAAGTCTGGCTCTGTGAGAAAGTAATTGCAAGAGAGTCATATTATAATAAGCTGAATCACTTTCAGCTTTCATTTCAGGATAAAGATCGAAAAAATTTGTATTCCATGAAATAACGCCTTCTTCTACTAATTTACCAGCAAGAAAAGACGTAAATGATTTTGTATTTGAACCTATATGAAATAAGTCATCCATTTGAGCTTTTTCATTGGTTTCAATATCTCTGTAACCAATTACATCTCTAACAATTACAGAATCATTTCGAACCACTCCATAAGCAATCGCAGGAATATTATATTTGATCCTTAAACTATCAATTTGTTTTTCTAATTCCTGAGATACTTTATTTTCTCCTTTAATGTCACTGAATGACATCAATATAAAAGGTAAGATGATAAACAAATTCAAATATTGTTTGGCTTTCATTTTGCTTTTCAATTATTTAGGAGTATTCTTAATTTGCCATATAAAATTATTGTTTCTGTATTATTGTTGATATTTTTTCCTGCGATTCAGAAATGTTTGATTACACTTTTGACTTTTTTAGAACATTTCAGTAAAGGTAGGAGAAACTATGACAGTTGAGAACAGGTTGATTTTTGTGTTTCTGACTTTAAAATCATTCCGGCCACCTGAAAATGGTTTATTTTATTGAGAAATGGAGCACTTTCATCAGGACTGAATACCCACTCTTATGCACCTGTCAATTCGATCTGGAAATCCTTTTGCATCTATCGTCAGAATAGTAAGGACCCAGACTTGGCTGATAGAAAAAGTAAATAGAATCATGTGAATATTTCAATGTTGGAGGATGATACTCAAGGATCGAAATAAAAATATATTTATGGTAATTAAAGCTAAAATCACAATTATCATCTTTGTAATTATAGCATACCATTGAGTCCTGGTCGCTCTTTCTTATTTTAATTACGATCGGGACAGTATCATAAAAGGGAGGAGTTTCTGAATTACGGGATATCTCAATCCCGGAATAAGTTCCGGTAACTGTGTCACGTTCATCATTTTTAGCGCTGGAATCTTTTTTACAACTTATGTTTCCCGATAAAAAATAGAGACTCCCCGCTATAACTAAC
>Ga0182027_10012565_pt1 | contig 11883 bp, 9 predicted proteins | sample 712E1DmetaG_FD_121300 | JGI IMG/M metagenome (GOLD analysis project Ga0182027, IMG submission 121300) | Permafrost microbial communities from Stordalen Mire, Sweden - 712E1D metaG (Illumina Assembly) | ecosystem: Environmental > Terrestrial > Soil > Wetlands > Permafrost | place: Sweden...
GAGTTCCGGTGAGCACCAAACCGCCCAAAACTGCCATCCGCAGCCAACGACGCAACCAACATTCCCGACTCAATTCAAGCCGAATCCCTCGTGCAATGAGTTTTCTGCCAGACACTAAATATCCGCGTGCGGCTGCGCAATCGCAAGATGTGCGCCAGCGGCAGGTTGCCGCCGGGGCGCAGGGATTCGCGAAGCGCTTCTTCCTTGCCCGCCCCGGAAATGAGAACCCAGACCTCGCTGGCGGCGGCAATGGCGGCGTAGCTCAGGCTGATGCGCAGGGGCGGCGGCTTGCTGGAACTGCGGACGGCCACGTAGGGGGTTTCGCACTCGACTACAGATGCAGGCGCGTTGGGAAAAAGGGACGCGACATGCCCGTCTTCGCCCATGCCCAGCAAGACCAGATCCAGCACGGGCTGGCCGGCGCTGTTCGCGGGGGCCAGCAGGCTCAGGGCCGCGTTGGCCTCGGCAACGGCCTCGTCCGGCTTCAATTCGCCCTTGATCCGGTGGATTCTGTTGCGGAAGATGCCCAGCGGGCCGAGCAGTTCCTTCTTGGCGACGCCGAAATTGCTGTCGCGATGCTCCGGCGGAACGCAACGCTCATCGGACCAGAAGAAGTGGACGTGCTCGAAGGAAACGCCGGAGGCGACGGCATGTTCGGCCGCGGCGTCAAAAAATGCGCTGGCAATGCGCCCGCCGGGGATGGCGACCAATTGCGCGGGCGGCGAGCCGGGGATCAAATTCAGCCATTCTTTGGCGGCCGTTTCGGCCAGCTCGACGCTGCTGGAAAAATAGGTGACATCAAGGTTTTTCATACGGTGTGATCGTCCGGGGCGCTCGTGGTACTTCGGTGGCTATCCTTTCCTAATCTTAATCCTAATCTTAATCCTAATCTCAATCTCCTCTGTATTTAATGGCGGCTTTCTGCCGAAAGCCGCTACGCTTTTTCTGGCTTGGGCGCAACATCCGATGTCATCCGCCATTTGTGGCCGCGGCGGGCGAGAAGTTCGTCGGCGGCCGGCGGACCCCATGTTCCGGCGGGGTAAAAGGCGGTTTCGGCCAAAGGCTGGCCGGCCCAGGCCTGGCGGATCGGGTCCACGATGCTCCAGGAGGTTTCGACCACATCGCGGCGGATGAAGTTGGTCGAATCGTTGGCAATGACTTCCAGCAGAAGCCGCTGGTAAGCTTCCGGCGTGTAAGCGCCGAATTCGGAGTGATAATCAAACTGCATCCGCACGGGGACGATTTCCATGTTGATGCCGGGCGCCTTGCCGTTGAAGCGCAGAGTGATCCCCTCGTTGGGCTGGAGGCGGAGGGTTAGCGAGTTGGCATCCAGGTTCTTGCCGCATTGCGCGGCGAAAAGGACGTGCGGCGTGGGACGGAACTGGATGCGCACCTCGCTGGTGCTGGCGGGCATCCGCTTGCCGGTGCGCAAATAAAATGGCACGCCGGACCAGCGCCAATTGTCCACCAGCAGCCGCAGCGCCACGTAGGTCTCCGTATTGGAATCCGGTTTGACCTTCGGTTCCTGGCGGTAGCCCGGGACTTTTGCCCCGTCAATTTCTCCTGCGGCATACTGGCCGCGCACGACCGAGGACGCGACCTGCGCCGTCTCGAAGGGGCGGATGGATTTGAGCAGTTTCACCTTCTCGTCGCGCACGGCCTCGGCTTCCAGGCTGACGGGCGGTTCCATGGCCACCAGCGCGAGGACCTGGAGCAGATGGTTTTGCACCATGTCGCGCAGCGCCCCGGCATCCTCGTAGTATTCGCCGCGGCCGGCCACCCCCAGCTTCTCGCTCACGGTGATTTGCACCTGCTCCACCGACTGCCGGCTCCAAAGCTCCTCGAAAACCGAATTGGAAAAACGGAACATCAAGATGTTCTGCACCGTCTCCTTGCCCAGGTAATGATCAATACGGTAAATCTGTTTCTCCGACGCCATGCGCGTCAATTCCCGGTTCAACTTCTGCGCCGAGGCAAGGTCGTGTCCGAACGGTTTTTCCACCACCAATCGCGGGCCGTCGCCGCTCCAGTCGCCGCTCCCGTCGCTACGCGCCAGCAATCCGGCCCCGTGCAAATGCTCCGCGATTTCCGCAAACTGGCCGGGGGCGGTGGCGAGATAAAAAATCAAATTGTGGCGCAGTTCCGCGCCGAATCCGTCCAGTTGCGCGCCCAGATTCCGATAAGCCGCCGCGTCGCCAAACTCGCCGGTGCAATAGAACAGATGCGGCGCGAAGGCCTCCCATTGTGCGGCGTCCAGTTCACTGGTGCGGGAAAAAATCGCCTCGCGCAATTCGGCCCGCCAAGCCTCGCTGGTCTTTGGACGGCGCGCGAAACCGACGATCCGAAACGGATAGGGCAACTGCCCTTGCGCGCAGAGATGACAAAGGGCGGGGATGAGTTTGCGCGCCGTCAGATCCCCGCTCGCGCCGAAGATGACCACGGTGCAGGGCTTGACGGTTCTGCGGCCGGTATCGAGCCGGCAACTCATGATCTCGTCCAACTGCTCAACCGATTCCATGCAATTACAATGGACTCTCCGCCCCGCGTTTCAAGGTCAAAAGAATAATCTCCGGTAGGGCGTCCCGATTCAGAATCGGGAGCCGCCCAAGAATTCAGGGCAGAGCGGCTGCTGCTTCGCCCTACCAAAAAGGTGAAGGTTATTGCCATGCTCCCGCCCGGGGGATGTCAATTGCGCATTTGTCATTTCGCGGTTAGAATTTCCGCCGATGTCGTTAAGTTTCATTTTCCTTGGCTCCGGCACGTCGCATGGCGTGCCGGTCATCGGCCGGGAATATCCGCCGGAATTCCTGGCCAATCCCAGGAACCATCGCACCCGCCCGTCGCTTTATCTCGCCACGCCGCAAATCAAACTGGTGATTGATACCACGCCCGAATTCCGCCTTCAAATCTTGCGCGAGAACATCCGCTGGCTCGACGCCGTCCTTTTCACCCATGCCCATGCCGATCATGTCATGGGGCTGGACGATTGCCGGCGGTTTTGCGATCTGCGGGGCGGGGCGGCGCTGCCGATTTATGCCAATGAAAAAACAATGGCCGACTTGCGGCGCATCTTCCAATACGCCTTCACCGGCCAGCCCGCTCCCAAGGGCTATTTCACCCCCGAACCGCATATTGTCAGCGGCCCGTTCGCGCTGGGGGATTTGGAAATTGTTCCGCTGTCGCTCCCGCACGGGCGCGCGGGAACGACCGGCTACCTCTTTTCGCAGCAGGGCCGGAAACGCCTGATCTATTTGAGCGATTGCAAGGAGGTGCCGCCGGCGGCGGTCGAGCAGGCGCGCGGGGTCGAAACCGCCGTGCTGGACGCCTTGCGCCGCACGCCGCATCCCACCCACATGTGCCTGGACGAGGCGCTGGCCGCGGCGCGGCGCATCGGCGCGGGCCGGACGTTCTTCACGCACATGACGGACGATTTCGATCATGACGCGGCGCAACAGGAATTGCCGGACGGCGTCCAGTTTGCCTGGGACGGGCTGCGGGTTGACTTGGACTGAAAATACAAAAGCAGAAAACAGAAAACAGAAAGCGGAAAACAGAAAACAGGAAACAGAAAGCAGAAAGCAGAAATGAGAAAGGCAAAATCATGCCGGTGGGCCAGTGTCAGAACATCAGGCTGGGTTGATATATTGGAAGAAAGCACTTGTGCCATTCGTCCCATGCGTCCTATGCGTCCTATGCTTCTCATGCGTCCCACGAAATGAGCTTAAGATCAAGATTAAGAGCGGTTGCCATCGCGCTGCTTCTGGCGGGCGGCGCGGGGCGGCTCGCGGCGGCGGAACCGGGGGACGCTGTGGTGGTGCTCTACAACTCGCGCGTGCCGGAATCCCGGCAAATTGCCGCCCATTATGCCTCCGTCCGGCGCGTCCCCGCCGCGCAAGTCCTCGGCCTGGACCTGCCCGCGGGCGAGAACATGACGCGCTCCGAATACCGCGAGCAATTGCAAGTGCCGCTGTTGCAATGGCTGGAAAAGGAAAAGTTGTTTGTGTTCGAGCCGGGCGGGTTGGCGCCGGACACCAACACGCCGCCGCAGCGGTTGAAGGAATCGAAAATCCGTTACGCAGTTCTCTGTTTTGGCGTCCCGCTGCGCATTTTGAATGACCCGCAACTGGTGGAAACGGGTTCGGACGACCTGGCGCCGGAATTGCGCTCCAGAAACGGCGCGGCGGTGGATTCGGAACTGGCGCTCCTGCCGTGTAGCCGTCAAAAAATGAGGCTTGCCGGCCCGCTGAACAATCCGTATTTTGGCGTGACCAACGCCGCCCTCCTCAACCCCCTCCGCGGCGTTCTGATCGTCGCGCGCCTCGACGGGCCGGACTCGACTGTGGCCGGCGCGCTGGTGGACAAAGCCGTCCAGGCCGAAACCAATGGATTGTGGGGCCGGGCCTATTTTGACCTGCGCGGCCTGACCAACGGCCCTTTTAAGAAAGGCGATGACTGGTTGAGCGGCGCGGCGGAAGCGGCGCGGCGTTTCGGTTTTGAGACGGTGGTGGATGACCGGCCGGAGACCTTTTCCACGGCTTTCCCCATGAGCCAGATTGCGCTCTACGCCGGGTGGTATGACCCCACGGTTTCCGGGCCGTTCACGCGGCCCCCGGTGGAGTTCATGCCGGGCGCGTTCGCCTACCATCTTCATTCCTTCAGCGCGCACAGCTTGCGCTCCACCAATGAAAGCTGGTGCGGCCCCTTTCTGGCGGAGGGAGTGACCGCCACGATGGGCTGCATTGACGAGCCTTATCTGGACGGCACCCCGGACATGCAAGTGTTTTTCACCCGATGGCTGCTGTTGGGATTCACTTATGGCGAGGCCGCCTGCGCCGCCCAAGGCACCCTTTCCTGGCAAACCACGGTGGTGGGTGATCCCCTTTTCCACCCCTTCGGCGGAAATCCGCAAACGCTGCACAACGAACTCCTGCGGCGCAACAGTCCCCTCATCGAATGGTCGCTTATGCGCTGGGTGGACTTCAATCTGGCACAGGGCGCGCCGGCGGCCGATTATATCCGCTATCTCGAAGCGGAGCCGACCACCCGGCACAGCGCCATCCTCGCCGAAAAACTGGCCCAATTGTATCAGAACGCGGGCAAGCCGGACTTGGCGATCCAGTCCTTGCGGCAGGCGCTGACGCTGAATCCCACCCCGCAAACCGCCGTCCGGCTGAACCTGGCTCTCGGCGAACAACTGGCCGCCGCCGGCCGGGGCGCCGAAGCCCTGAAACTGGACGAAACATTCCTGTCAAACACACCGGGCTGGCCCGGCGCGCTGTCGCTCTTCCAAAAAATGCAGGCGCTGGCCGGCCAGCTTGGGGACAAAGCCAGGGCCGCCCGCTACGCCGCCGAAATCAAGAAGCTCTCGCCGGCTCCATGACCGCTCCATTCACCCGGATTAGGCGGTTTCCGGTTCTTAATCTTAATCTTAATCCTAATCTTAATCTTAATCTCCATCGTGGAGAGAAGAAGAGATTAAGATTAGGATTAAGATTAAGATCAGGAGAGGATACCCCAAAAGAATGCATCCCCGATCAGCGCCCGGTTTGACACCGCGCTGGACTGTCCCTACTTTGCCTCCATGTTCGAATTGTGCGCCCCTTACCAGCCCGCCGGGGACCAGCCCCAGGCCATCGCCCGGCTGACGGAAGGCGTTCTCTCCGGCGCCAGGCAGCAAACCCTCGTCGGCGTCACCGGCTCGGGCAAAACCTTCACCATCGCCAACGTCATTCAAGCCGTCCAAAAACCGACCCTCGTCATCTCCCACAACAAGACCCTCGCCGCCCAACTCTACGCCGAATTCAAAAGTTTTTTTCCGAAAAATGCCGTCGAGTATTTCGTCAGTTACTTCGATTACTACCAGCCCGAAGCCTACATCCCGCGAACCGACACCTTCATCGAAAAGGACTCCAGCATCAACGAGGAAATCGAGCGACTCCGCCTCTCCACCATGAGTTCCGTCCTGACCCGCCCCGATGTCATCGTCGTCGCCAGCGTCTCCTGCATTTACGGCATCAGCAGCAAGGAGGATTACGAGGCGCTCCTGGTGCAAATCCGCGCCGGCATGGAAATTTCGCGCGACCAGTTCCTCTGCCGCTTGGTGGATTTGCAATACTCCCGCAACGATGTCGCCTTCGAGCGCGGCCAGTTCCGCGTGCGCGGCGACGTTGTGGAACTGCGCCCAGCAGGGCTGGAGGACGGCTTGCGCGTCGAGTTTTTCGGCGACCAAATCGAGCGCATCACCCGCTTTGACCCGCTCACCGGCGATGCCTCCGAATCCCCGCCCGCCGTCATCGTTTTCCCCGCCAAACAATTCGTCACCCCCAACGACAAAATCAAGCGCGCCCTCCTCGCGATCCGCGAGGAAATGTGCGACCGCATCGCCTGGTTCGAAGCCCGCGGCAAACTCCTCGAAGCACAGCGCATCAAAATGCGCACCGAATACGACCTGGAAATGATGGAGGAAATGGGCTTCTGTTCCGGCATCGAAAATTATTCGCGACACCTCGGCGGACGCCCCCCCGGCTCCCGTCCCGGCACGCTCATAGATTTTTTCCCCCGCGATTATCTCATGATCGTGGACGAATCCCATGTCAGCGTCCCGCAAATCGGCGCCATGCACGCCGGCGATCATTCCCGCAAAACCGTCCTGGTCGAACACGGCTTCCGCCTCCCCAGCGCCCTGGACAACCGCCCGCTGCAATTCTCCGAATTTCAATCCCTCCAGGGCCAGACCATTTACGTCAGCGCCACGCCCGCCAACCAGGAAATCCAGTGGTCCGAGGGCCGCGTCGTCGAGCAAATCGTCCGCCCCACCGGCCTGATTGACCCCAAAGCCACCGTCAAACCGCTCAAAGGCCAGATTGACGACCTGATGGAAGAAGTGCGCGCGCGCGCGGAAAAAAAGGAGCGCACCCTCGTCACCACCCTCACCAAACGTTCGGCCGAGGAACTGACCGATTACCTGCGGGACCTGGGCATCAATGTCCGCTATTTGCACAGCGAAATTGACGCCATTGAGCGCGTCGAAGTGCTCCGCGCCTTGCGCAAGGGCGACTTCGATGTGCTGATCGGCATCAACCTTTTGCGCGAAGGCCTGGACCTGCCGGAAGTCTCCCTCGTCGCTATACTTGACGCTGACAAGGAGGGTTACCTGCGCAGCGCCACCAGCCTTATCCAGACCGCCGGCCGCGCCGCCCGCCACATCAACGGCGAAGTGATTCTTTACGCCGACGTCCTCACCCAAAGCATCCGCAAATTCCTGGCCGTGACCGAATACCGCCGTGAGAAACAGATTGCCTACAACCAGGAGCACCACATCACCCCGCGCAGCGTCAGCCGCGCCGTCGAAGACAGCCTGGCCGTCTATCAATGCGACCGCGACAAGGCCGAGATGATCCTCCACGAAGTCAGCGGCGACCTGGACCTGACCCAGACGTTGCAGGAGTTGCAGGGAGAAATGCTGGAAGCCGCCAACAACCTGCAATTTGAAAAGGCGGCCCTGCTCCGCGATCAAATCCGCGAACTCAAGCGCGGCTTGGCCGGCGAACCCGTTCCCGCCGGCAAGACGCCCCATCCCCCAGTCACCTACAAATCCCCCCGCCGCGGAAAAAAACAGCGCGCCTGACCCCCGGCGTCCCCCAATCCCATTAAGTATTACTGGAGGTCAGTCTAAATTTCCCCGACGGGGTTGGGAGCAGAAAATTCATGGCTTCAACCTCAATTCCGCCTGGGGGTTGAAGCAGGGTTTCGAGCCGGGAGACAAGCCCTCTTTGTTGCTCCGCAGCCGGCCCGCTGCCGTCCGGCACAAAACGCAAACGACATGCCTTGCTTTTGTCCTGGTGGAGTTGATAATGGGCCGCGCCCCGAACTCCGGCGAAGCACTGGTCCACTTCCCAAGTGGTCACACGCCTGCCGTCCCGGTCGCAGAGCGAGTCCTGTGAACGCCCATGCACAATGTAGGTGGTCTCATTCAAATGCGCCCGGCGTTCCACCAAATCACCGATGCGGTAACGCAGCAGCGGCATGTAATCGTTGGTCAGGGTGGTGACCGCCAGTTCGCCAACCCCCCGCCAGTCGGGCTCAATGACTTCAAGGATCGCATTTTCATAGCTGGGCTTCATCTCCCCGTGCCCGTCTTCCATAAGCAGGTGTCCAGTTTCAGTGGACCCATAAAGGTTGAAGACGGGGATGTGAAAAACACGCTCCAAAATCCGGCGATGGACCACACTGACAAATTCGTAGCTGCACAATACGAATTGCAGGGAAGGAAATCGAATGCCTTGCCGCTCGCAATAAAGCGCAAACCAGGCGCCATGCACCGGGTCAACGTCAAGAAACAGAGGCGACCAGTCGGATATCTCCGCCGCCATCCGGGCCAGTTCTTCTTCGCGCAGCAGGAAGGGAAGGCGCGACTGATTGACAAACAGCGTGTTTCCCATGGTGCGAAGATCCCGGGACCGCCAGGGAGAGAAACAAGCCCGGCCGTTGCAAGCGGGCGTGGTCAACGTTGCGCGCCGGGCGTCCGGCCGGTTGTCCAACGCCCGGCATAGAAATGGATTCCGTCGGAACGTCCGTTCCTCCTGGTCTTCCCACCAACCGCGGCCGAAGAACACCTGCAGTTGCTCTTCCGATGTGCCGGAGGTGTGCTCCAACTCGATCAATCCTTCCTCAAGCAGCCGTTCGAGACTTTGTCCGGGGGGAAGGAAGTTCCCGGGAAAACCCTCGCGCATTTCCCGTTTGCTGATGAAGGGCACTTCCTCAAAACCAGCCAGGTCCCGGTCACCCGCCAGGAGATCCGCCCTTTGGGACAGCCGCCTGCGGTAAATCGGGACTTGTTTCCATTCCGACAGGAGTTCTTTCAGGCGCGACATCTGCGCTTCACGAATAATTTCAAATGTTCCGGGCATGTTCCTTCAAATAAGATGACGCAGCCGCCTTTGACATTCCAATAAAAATGACGCGGCAGACAGGGGTGCAGGACAAAATTCTTCGTTTCTTCGGTAGGGCGGCGCTGCTGCGCCGCCCAAGAATTCAGGGCAGAGCAGCAGCTCTGCCCTACCGGGAAGGCGAAGAATTTTGTCGTGCGCCCGGCAGACAGGTAATCACCGGAAGCTGACTCTTGACCTGGCCGCGCGGAATCACTGCCCCGCCGCTTTCATGACGGCGTCGAAGGCGGGTTTGGGCCGGCCGGTCCGGTCGAACAAGAGGGGGTTGCCGTTTCTGCGCCAGGAATCGGCATCGGTCACTCCCCAGAATGTCACCAGCTTGATGTTCTTCTTGTATTTGAGGAATACGCCGAAGAGGTCGGAGTATCGCTTGGCCAGTTGTTGTTGGAGGGCGTCGGAGAGCGTTCCGGCAGCGGAATTGGCGCCCCGCTGGGCCTGGGCGGCGACGTCGGCGCTGGTTGTGCGCTGGCCGCCCTGGGAACAGTCAATGTCCAACTCGGTGATCATCAATTGCAAGTTAAGGCTGGCGAAGGCGGCGATGGTGGCGTCTTCCTGCGCCACGGTGGGGAAGCTCAGGTTGCAGTGTCCCTGCAGGCCGATGGACGTGACCGGCGCGCCTTGGGCCTGAAGTTTCTTGATGAGCGCAATCGCCCCGTTGCGTTTGGGTTCGTTTTCCAGGGAATAATCGTTGTAACGCAGCACGGCGTCCGGATCGGCTTCATGGGCGTATTGGAAGGCTTTGGCGATGTAGTCTTCCCCGATGATCCGCATCCAGGGCGACTGGCGGAGGGTGCCGTCTTCGTTCAGCGCCTCGTTGACCACGTCCCAGATCTTGATGCGGCCCTTATAGCGGCCGACCACAGTCTGAATGTGGTCGCGCATCCGCTGGAGCAGCAAATCCCGATCCGCGGCATTGGTTCCTTGAAGCTCCCGGCCGTTGGCTCCCTGAAAAACCCAGCGCGGCGTCTGGCTGTGCCAAACCAGGGTGTGGCCCACTAGGAGCATCTGGCGGTCCTCGCCGAACTTGACATACTGGTCCGGCCCTTCGAAAGCGTAACCATCGGCCCGCGGATGAATGGATTCCCACTTCAATATGTTCTCCGGCGAAATCGAATTGAATTGGGCATTGATGATCGGGTTGCCGCGCGGGTCCCTTTCGGAAAACTGATTTTGATTGACAGCCACGCCGATGGCAAAATCCGACTGGAAAGCGTCCTTCAGACCGGGCGTCCCATTCTGGGCGGCGGCGCAGAGGGGCATGATCAGCGCGCCGGCGATCCAAAGGCCCCAATTGCGGACAGCAGACCCTCGGCCATTGACAATCTGCCGCATCGTGGCGCGGAGGGCCATGGCGGGGAGGGGATGATTTTTCATGGGAGCCTCGGGCTTGGCGTTGCGCGTATTGGTCATCGTGTTCTCCGGATAGTCTTCATTAAACGTCGTTTGATTGTCGTTAAAGTCGCAAGATTGGTCACGACAGAATTTGTAACGCTGTTTGGGGTTTGGAGTCAATCACGGAGATGGCGCCCCGAAATCACTCGGGTGCAGGACAGAATTCTTCGTCTCTTCGGTAGGGCGGCGCTGCTGCGCCGCCCTGGAATCCAGGGCAGAGCAGCAGCTCTGCCCTACCAAGAAGGTGAAGATTTTTGTCATGGGCCCAAATCACACTTGCCCGCATTCCCGGGTTCCAGCAGAACCCTGGAGCCTGGAATCATGAGGGTCACTTCTTAACCCGGATATTTCATAGCCTGGTAGGGCGAAGCTGCTGCTTCGCCCCAATTCAGGGCGGCGCGGCAGCACCGCCCTACCATTCAGGGTGTGGAATGCTCCACCACGGAAATGCAATATCCGGGCTACGCCCTGGCTGTGGCGGAAAGGCAGTCGCCCGTGCTACCCCCCTCTCTCCAGGGGTGTGGAGCCGTTAGGCCGTTAGGACCCGCATAAACAAAGGGTTTTTTGAGGGCCGACCCGTAAGGTGAGCCGTTAGGAACCGTTAGGAGCCGTAAACCGGCAAAAATTGCCGGGGGACGCCCTCCCGCTTGGTTGGCAGCAGGCGGCTATGAAATTTCCGGGTTAAGAGGTGACCCTCGCTTACCTTTTTAAGGGAGATCAAACCTCAGTCTCGGCGGAGGGCAAAATATGCGCTTATGCGGGACTGACCCCGTACCCGTTTTCAGTGGTTTGCGCTGTTTTCCTCCGCTTGAGGCAATCACTCCATCGCGCCATGAGGTGTGCAGCAAAATATCCGTGTAATCCGTGTAATCCGTGGTTTACTCCGGTGGAATGAAACATGAGGAATTATCTGAACATCACCGGGCTGGAGGTGGCGCTGCTCCTCAACTTCAAAGAATCCAAGCTGGCATGGAAGCGCGTGGTGCGCGGGTGACCTGAGTGAGGGCTGAGGGAATTACCACGGATTACACGGATTACACGGATGAAGACGCAAACCCTGACCCAGACTGCGGAATTCCACTGATAATGTCGAGGAACCAAAATTCCCGGTGGATAAAGGCCACCAGAAAGTGTAGGTTGCCGCTATGACAATCACGAAACATGCCGTGGCCGACAGGATTGCCGCGTATCTGCACCATGAGATTGCACTGGCGGAGTTGGTGGATTGGGCGGAGTGCGCGTTGATGGATGGCGAATTCGCCGAAACGGATGCGGCCGCGCTTTCGCAGGTCGTCGCGCGGCTGGGGGTGGCGGATGTGCGCGCTTTTGGACTCGCGTGGGAGGATTGCGAGGAGCTTCTGCGCAAACTCGGTTTTGCGCCGCGCGTGGAAGTGGTGGCGGTGTAGCCCCCCTCTATTGTAGTGTCCCTGAAATGACTAGCCATAAAGTGGAGTGGCAGCGGCGTCCCGCCGCTGCGGCTCTGTCCTCAGGCTGGCAAACAGCGGCGAGACGCCGCTGCCACTTTTCATGGATAGCTATTTCA
>Ga0182027_10012566_pt1 | contig 11883 bp, 7 predicted proteins | sample 712E1DmetaG_FD_121300 | JGI IMG/M metagenome (GOLD analysis project Ga0182027, IMG submission 121300) | Permafrost microbial communities from Stordalen Mire, Sweden - 712E1D metaG (Illumina Assembly) | ecosystem: Environmental > Terrestrial > Soil > Wetlands > Permafrost | place: Sweden...
CCTCGGCCGGTTTGCCTCTTGTCCAATGTCTCGACATTTTGGCATCCCAAACCGAAAACAAGGGCTTTGCGCAAAAAATCCAGCAGATTTCCTCCGATATCCAGGTCGGAAGCACATTGGCCGATTCGATGGCAAAGCATCCGAACGTTTTCAACACCCTCTATTGCAACATGGTTTCTGCAGGAGAGGCGTCGGGAAATTTGGACGGTGTGCTCAACCGCGTTGCAGAATACCAAGAAAAATCCGAACAATTGCGGCGTAAAATCAAAGGGGCCATGACGTATCCTGCCATTGTCACCTTGGTTGCAGTGGTTGTCACCGGCGTCATGTTGACATTTATTGTCCCAACATTTGCGCAAATGTTTGTTGATTTAGGTGGAGAATTGCCTTTGCCCACCCGTATCGTCATGGACATTTCAAATTTCTTCAGGGCAAATATTATCTATATACTTTTAGGAATCGCAGGTGTGATCATTGCCTATGTTTCCTACGACCGAACCGAAAATGGAAGGTATAACATAGACAATGCAAAATTGCATATCCCTATTTTAGGCGATTTGGTACGAAAAAGCTCAGTAAGTCGGTTTTCTCAAACCCTTTCCACATTACTGACAAGCGGCGTGACAATTCTTGAGGCCCTTACCATTACGGCAAAAACTGCCGGAAACAAAGTCCTTGAAAAAGGACTTTTCAGGACCTTGGAAAGGATTTCGGGCGGGCTTTCGATTGCCGAACCCTTAAAAGATACCGGCGTGTTTCCGCCAATGGTCATTCAAATGATTGCTGTTGGTGAAAAAACCGGTGATTTATCAGGAATGCTATCAAAAATTTCAGAATTTTATAAAGAAGAAGTCGATGCCGCAGTTGATGCATTAACGTCGATCATCGAGCCCATCATGATTGTAGTTTTAGGCATTGTGATCGGGGGCATGGTGATCGCCATGTATTTGCCAATTTTCAACATGATTGGCGCAATTGGCGGATAACTAAAAGTATTTTTTATACAAATAAATTAAAGTTTTGACCGATTATGCCGAAATAGTATAATAGGAATCGAAAGGTGGTAACAAAAATGAGGATCAGTACAATACGCGAATTACTCAATCCTGAATTTAAAAAGGTTGAGAACGCAAAAAAAACTGAACCCGCAAAATCGAAAAGCTCTTCAGCCGACAGGATCGATTTTTCATCAAGCGGTCAACGTCTGAGCGAAGCTAACGCGCAAGTAAGCGTTATAGCCACCCAGCTTTCTTCACAACCCGATGTCCGGATCGATAAAGTCAATGAGGCCAAACAAAAAATCCAGGACGGGTTTTACAATACCCCTGAATTCGTCGACAAGCTTGCCGATAAACTTGCCCAAGATTTTGGCGTCAAGAAATCCTGATTTCCCTGAATTATTTTCTTGAAAATGAAATTATCTGACAATTCTGTCTTTGCCGACTTATTAGCAGGCAATACTCCGCCTGTACTATGACAAAAAAATCCACAGACATATCCGCTCCCTACTTGAAATCCCTGTATTTTCTTTTCTTCATAGGCATGGGGTCGAGCGCGCCTTTTGCCAGTATTTTCCTCAAACGCGTGCTTGTCAATGAACACGGCGCCCCGGCGATCGAGCTCATGGGCATTATTTACACGATATTGCCGTTTATCGGCATTGTCGCAAGCATGGCGTCGGGGCTTGTTGCCGACAGGTTCCATTTAGGCCGGAAGATAATAGCCGTCAACTGCATCATAGCCGCAATTTCGGCAATCATGATAGGACAAAGCGCCGAGCCCTGGACCATTGCGTGGACGCTTCAACAGCGCTTTGTTTTTCTCATGATCCTTTTGTTGATTTTTGGTTTTGGGGTCGGGCCGATACACGGACTTCTGGATGCGGAGACATTGCATTTTTTAAATTCTCAAAATGCAAGAGAAAAATACGGCACCTATCGTTTATGGGGGACCTATGGATGGTTTGTATCGACAATTATCATGGGCGCGTTGTTGACGCAGTTTAAAAATCTCGGTTTTATTTATTACGGCGCGGCATTTGGATGTTTGTTGCTCGGCATTGGCGCACTATTTGGAATGTCGGCGGCACATGTTCCCAAAATGGAAAAAATCCCTCTTGGCCATTTGAAAGCAAACAAGCAATTTCAAATTTTTCTTGTTTTCATTTTCATCTATGGGCTTATTTACAACACAACAACCAATTATCTGGGATATTTTTTTGATGATATTATGAAATCGTTTTGGCAAATCGGGCTGATTTTCGGGACCTGGACAATATTCGAAATCCCGGTCATGCTCTATTCGCATAAATTCATGAAAAAATTCGGCAATAGGACGCTTATTATTTCGGGCATGGCTTTTAATGCAATCAGGCTTGTGCTTTTTGCCTCCTTTACAATGAAAACTCCTTATATTTACAAATTTCTCATCGCGCTATTACAAGGTCCTGCTTTTGCACTCACCCACATCGGATTAATCGATTATATCGACCGTGCGGCACATCATAAAATGCGAGCCACCTATTTGAGTGTCGCAACGATTGCGCAAAACACGCTTGGAGCTGCCGCAGGCGGCATATTGGGTAGCGAGATAATTAAGGATCTTGGAAGCGCAGCCTTACTAAGGTTGAGCGGAATTGCAATTTTCATATTGATATTTTTCTTCGTTTTTTTAGTAAAAAATGAAGAAATGCCTGTCTGAACCACTGCCAATTATCAGTTTTCGTAATAATATTTGATATTTTCTTTTTATGGGTATATAATTTTTCATAACCAGTTATTTTTAATATCTATGAAGTTTCATTGCTTGCAATCAATACGAAATTCGGGAGGATTAAAATGAATTTCAAAGTGGGTTTAACCGCTTTATTTACAGCAATTCAAATTTGGGCAGCATATCCTAACGGGCCATCTTCAGAAGGTACTGTTGATGCTAATAAGCTTCTTGAGTGGGTAAAGGAATTTAAGAACTCTGCAAATTTAAAAATAAGCAATGGATTTGCCAATCGTGATGGAGAGGCTTTAAATGTCAGTTTGTATCAGGTAGGTAATACAACTTCAGGCGCCACTTTTTGGGAATCGAATATGGATGTTGATTGTGATGGTAGCAACACTGGCGATTGTAGTGGTTTTGATCCCTCCCATCAAAGCACCTTAAGTTGCGGATGCAGCGTTGCAGAAGGTGGAACAGTTGACGCAAATTCTACTCCTTTTTTCGTGATTCCAATAGACAAACCTTTCGATTATTCTACTCGTGGGATTCAACTTGGACAAATTGCCGCATGTCTTTATAAAACTTCGGGGGGTACTGTTGGGCTGGCATATGCGGTTTTTCTTGATGAAGATGGTGACTCAACAGAAATAGGAGAAGGATCTCCGGCCTTGAATCGTCTTTTAGGCATTAACCCAAATCCGGACAATGGAGGATCGGAAAGCGGAAATACCTATATAATTTTCCCTGGATCAACATATAGGTTAACCAGCAATACCGATCGGGCTAACCATGCTCTTGCCGTATCAAAAGGTGTTGCTGCGGCAAATGCATTGCTCGCATCGTACCCAACTAAGGTTTCACATGCTTTTGAAAATTCAACGCAACCATTGCAAAAGGGGTATGCTATAAAAATGCGGACAATCAGCATACAGGCTTCAGGAAACCATTCAGTTTCTATTTTCAATCTTGCAGGAGAAAACGTAATGTCCATGAACGGGGTTGGAAAGAAATCGTATGGGGTATCAAATTTAAAAAGCGGTTCGTATATCGTAAAACTTAATCTTGGAACCGGAACGTTTACGGATAAGGTAACGGTTTACTAAAAGACGTTCTGGGAAACATTTTTCATCTCTTATTTAGCAAGCACTTCCTGCGTCGACGTTTGACCGTCGGCATTCATCCGTACCAAATACATACCGTTTGGGATATTGCTTAAAAAAATAGTTTTACCGGGATGGTTTTCCCGTTTTACACACATGCCGTTCATTGTATAAATTTCGACAGATGATACTTTCGCATTATCATTGATTATTAGGACGCCATTTTTCAATAGCATCTTTTGCAAAGACCCTGTCCCTTTGTTTTTCGGCAGCGATTCATGTACGCCCGCAGAGACTCCAAAATACGTTGAAAAGGTCTTTCCGAAATTGTAGTTGTTCGTATTGTCCCAGTTGATGGACCAGGTCATGATCCCGCGCAAATTGGGATACCCGCCCGCTTTTCTGATTGTATACCCGCCTCCAAATGATTTGCCTTTAGTAAGATAGTCCAATGCCTTCACGACATCGGCTAAAGCGGTGTATCCACCTGATGGTGCAGCGCTCGCCACCGCTGGAAGGCCGAACGACACTTGCGTTTCAGGAAAACCGGGAAAATAATTTGTCGTGGAATTGCCAAGATAAAACCCGGAAATAAGCATATCGGTCATGGCAACGATGAAATCGGCAGTTCCTTGATTATAGGTTTTTCCGTCCGGCGCGCTGTTTCCGCCGCAATTGTAATATTGCACATGCACATAGGTCAATTCGTTCCTGAGACCATACAGCACGGGCAAATATCCGCCCCAAATTCCGGCAAAAGCGGAAATAGCGCCTTGAACATAGGCAATTTCCGGAGCGGCAGTCACCCAAAAATCCGAACCGCCATTGTTGTTTCTAAGTGTTTTGACGGCATCAATGAGATTTACAAGCCTGGGAGAAACCGGGTTTTTGAAATCGGTATCTTGACTTTCTAGCATAACATCGCCGCCTTCAAGATCAAGGTCAAGGCCGTTAAAACCGTATTTTTTTATTATTGCGTCCATACTCTGCATAAACGTTTGTTTTTGGGCGCTTGTCGTAAGGATGACTGTGCCGTTCTGCCCACCAAGGGAAATTATGACCCTCACTCCCCGCGCCTTGAGCGTTTGCACGTCGCTGATGAAATCCGCATTAGACTCTATGCCGGAATCAGGAGAAAACCTCATCGTCATGTCGCTTGGGGATGTTGATTCTACAAAAGCAACACATACGACGTTGTAGTATGATGGAACATCTTTCAGGCGGATCGAATGAACCTGCGGCAAATCCCAGTTGTGCCAATATCCTACAACGACTTTAGCAGGATCAGCAGCTTTCATTTGTATTGCACTGGAAAATGCCGAAACCGAGCTAATGAAAATTATGAAAGTAAATAAAAACCCGTATGTAAAACACCCAAACCGTTTCATAAAAAGTTTTCCTGTTCGATATATTTGAAGCATGACCATTAATCGCTTAAACTTAATTTCTTGATAACCGTAACCCCATGCTTCCCAGTCCGCTATCGCTTCGGGGGCATGTGCATGGGATAAGTTTATTTTATAGATTATATACGCAAAATACGTATATAATTCAGATATAGTCACTAATCAATTAAACCGTTTTTTGTACAATCAAAGTAAAAGGCCGCTGCTATCTGTTTGGGGGGGGGGTAGAAAAGCAGCAGCCCTTACTTTGAAAATTATATTTTATTTTACCACCAATTTTTATATTTTTCAATCTTTATTATCTCCATAAATACGTTTAAGGCCATGTTTAATTCACGAAAAACCATTCCGGTCGACAAAAAAAGCAGAATCTTTGGAACCGTGGCAAAGTTTAAATTATATTGAGATGTCTATACATGCTTGCAAACAAAAGCAGGCTATTTCAGCACCATGTTTTCAGGTTATGCAATACGATGAAAACCTTAAGGATAATTCTTGTTTTTCTGCATAAAAAACGGCTTCTCACTATAATTCCAATATTGCTGTGCCTGGGACTGGTATATTGGTCTCAAACTCAAAAATCAAAAGCAATTTTTCCTTCAAAAGCTAATAAATTTGTAATTCAAACCTATAGTGATACCAGTGAGGGCGGCAAATCGGTCATTTCGCCTCCGCGAATTTCTGATACCGGGGTTTCTTTTGATTTTACGATGCACAAAAACCCGAATTATCCGTATGCCGGCCTGACCATTTCACTTGTGACCGACAGCCAATTCCTCGACATATCCAAATACAAATATCTACAACTTGAAATTTCCGCTGAAAAAGCCAAGTCGTTTTCAGTATACCTTAAGGCTTTTATAGACGGGTTCTCGAAACTCGACCAGTACATGACGCACGAGTTCCTCATGAACGAATTGCGTATAGATTCCGTTAAGTCTATTTACAAAATAAATCTGGAAGAATTCTCACACCCTGCCTGGTGGATTGAGGAAAACAATATAGCGGAATTGACACTCAAAAAGCCGCATTTCAACAAAATGATCAGCATGCAGATCCAAAATGGGGTTTTTACGCCATTCGACACACCGATAAAGGTCACTGTTTCAAACATATCCTTTGTCAAAGACAATACAGTAGCCCTCTTTCTGATTTTCAGCATTACCGTGCTTTATTTCTTTGCGTATCTCTTTGTTTTTATGGATGTTCGGAGGAAACTCAAGGCAAAACAGACTGTTATTTCCTATAAAGAGCTTGTCGTGGAAAACGATTCCGACAAAGACCTGCAGCGTCTTCAAAACGCCGTTGCCAAACATTTTGCGGATCCTGAGTTTACCGTGGAGAAACTGGCACGGGAAGCCGGTGTTTCCGCATCGCGGATACCGGGCATGCTTAAAGAACGATTCAACATGAATTTCAAGCAGTACCTTAACATTATCCGCATCACCGAAGCAAAGCGACTGCTTCGGGAAACAGACAACCAGATCACGACATGCGCCTATAACGTCGGGTATAATAATATCCCGCATTTCAACCGGACATTTAAACAGTTGGAAAGTGTTTCCCCTAAGGAATACCGGAAAAACCTGAAAGACGGCAAACCGGGTTCGGCCATTCACAACAAGCAATAATGATGCAATCCGATTAATCACCGTGAACAAACATTTCTTGTCAAGCAATTGGTTTCTACAATCGTCAAAACAGGTGCGGGCTTGTGGCGACAGGATTTCCCGGCCCCGTTTCAATATTGACAATTGGTATCCTGCCGAAATTCCGGGTACGATTGTATACAGCCTTGTAAAAAGCGAAGCATATGGCGACCCTTGCGTCGGATTGAACATGAAAAACATTCCAGGATACAAGCACGGGAAGACCACGCATTTTTCCCTTCATCAAATGCCCGACGACAGCCCTTTTAAATCAACCTGGTGGTATCGATGTGAGTTTTCATTAGAGAACATGCCCTCTGACTCCATCACGCAAACATGGCTTCACATCGATGGGTTGAATTATGGCGCCCACGTTTGGATCAACGGGAAGCGTATCGCTGCGGCAGACCATTGCATCGGGTCCTACAGGCGTTTTGATTATAACATTTCCCATGCTGTTTCCTTTGACAAAATCAACGCATGCGCGTTTGAAATCATACCTCCCCAGCCGGACGATTTGAACCTCACCTTCATCGATTGGGGCCCGGTCCCGCCCGACGATTCAATGGGGATTTGGCAACCAATATCAATAAGCAATTCCCAAACCGTTGCATTGCGCCGTCCGTTTATAACATCGTTATTGGACTGCGTTGATTTTACCTTGGCGCAATTGACAATTTCAGCAACGCTTATCAACACATCAAATATTGTTGTTCATGCCGACCTTATAAGCACCATCGAAGGAATCGAATGCTCAAAAGCCGTCATGCTCGAACCAAAAGAAACCAAAGAGGTGACCTTTTCCCCACAAGATTTTCCCCAGCTTTCAATAAAGAACCCGCGTGTTTGGTGGCCATACCAACTGGGCACCCCTGAAATGTATCGTGCGAATTTGCACGTGTTTGCCAATGGAAAATTATCGGATGAAACCGATTTGTGCTTTGGAATTCGAGACATTGCATCACGCCTCAACGAACACGGTTCCCGCCAATTCACGATAAACGGCAAAGATATTTTGATTCGCGGAAGCGCCTGGAAACCAGATTTGTTCATGGCCCAGTCCGACAACCGCGACGACATTGATATTGCATACTTGAAAACCATGAACCTCAACGCCTTTCGCATGGAGGGAATGCTGGCGTCGGATTCCTTTTGGGACAAATGCGATAAGGAAGGCGTGATGGTTTTGGCCGGATGGCCCTGCTGTAATCATTGGGAAAATTGGACAAGCTGGAAACCGGGAGACTTTACAATAGCATATGAATCGCTCCGGTCGCAAATCATTCGATTGCGCGACCACCCCAGTTTCATTGCGTGGTTTTACGGAAGCGACCAACCTCCGCCACCCAATGTTGAAAAAACGTACGTGGAAATACTTGACGAACATTACAAAAACCTTCCAAGAATCTCAAGCGCAACGGCCCAGGTTTCACCACGTACGGGACCAACAGGGGTGAAAATGTCAGGGCCATACACATTTGTTCCTCCCGTTTACTGGTATACGGAAAGCATGCCGGGCGTTGCAACGGGCTTCAATACGGAAACAGGGCCGGATGTCTGCATCCCGGTTTATGAAAGCCTCATAAAAATGCTTCCCGCAGACCAACTGTTTCCCGGCAGTGAGGCATGGAACCATCATGCGGGACTCGGTTTTTTCACGAATACCGACATTGTGAACAATGCCATTGTCAAGCGATACGGAAAACCGGAGACCACCGAAAACTTTTGCGACACGGCACAATTGCTCGGTTATGAATGCTGGCGGGCAATGTATGAGGCATATAACAGGAACTTTCCAAAAGGCACAGGGATAATCGGCTGGATGCACAATGCCGCATGGCCCTCATTGTTATGGCAACTCTATGATTACTATCTGCGGCCGACTGGCGCATTTTTCGGAACGCAAAAAGCATGCGAACCAGTGCATATTCAATATTCCTACGATGATGCGTCGATTTGGGTCATTAACAACAAATTCGAAACTATCGACGGGCTTGTCGCGAACATCCAGGGATATTCCCTTGACAGCCATTTGATTTTCGAACAGAACAGCACGGTTTCTCTTGCCTGCTATGAAAGAAAAAGAGCACTTGAAGGTCCTGGAAAAATCGAAACCATTTCGTTATATTTTCTCCGGTGCAGCCTTACGCAAGCCACAAATTTGCTAAGCGATAACTGGTATTGGCTGTCGCATGATGAAGATGTATTCTGCCCTGTTCCTCAAACGCATTTTTACAGATCATTGGATCACAATGCCGACATGTCGGCATTGCGGACTATACCCAAACCCGATTTGACGACAACAATCATTAATAAAGGCTTCGGCCGCAATAGGGTTTTACAAATCCAAGTCCATAACCCATCACCATATATTGCCTTTTTCACGAGACTAACGATCGTAAACCGAAAAACACTTGAATCAATATCTCCGGTTTTCTGGGATGAAAATTATCCGTCGATTTTACCCGGGGAAAAACGCATGGTTTCCTGCAGAATCCCGGCGACGATAGACGTGTCGGATATTATGGTGGAAGCAAATGTCTGGCACTAACGGAATTTTGTTCAGATTTTCGAGATTTTTGTAGTACCTTCTGCCTGCCATACATTGATTCTGCCCTCTTTTTTCAATGCATGTACGATGCTATGTAAATCACTTTCGCCGATAGCCGGGGAACACTCCTTAAGCAATTCTATTTTAATATCATTCAGGTCGATTTCAGGAGTATGTTCCAGTAATTTCATGATACGATTTTCATAGAGCAATTCAATCCTCGTTTTGTTTTTCATTTCCCTAATGTGATGAGCCTGCACTTCTTTGCCAATAGCAAGCAATGCATCCTGTATTCCCCGTCTGCCTTTAACATACACTGCTGTTTTATCTTCCGTGCCCGAATTTCTGACAAAAACGCATCCAAACAGCCCCTGTTTATCATTCAATGTAATGTATAAAACATTTGGATCTTCCTTGTCTTCGAAAAGCACGGTCGTGTCAGCAGGAAGCAGCGAACACCGTATTTGCTTTTGTACGGTATTCGCAACAATTTTTCGATCGGCATTCCAAAGCGGGCTGTTCCGATACAGCATTGTTTTGTCAACAAAAAACGTATAAAACGTTTTTGAAAATCCCGATTCAAACGGTTCGACTATTTTTTCGGCCGAAAGCTTTAATTCCTTAATTGCTATTATTGCAAGCAGCCCGGTCAACAGCCCGATTCCCGATACTAATGAAACCTTTTTGCCGTCATCGGCTGTAAAAGTCAATGGCACGATGCAATGGCCTGATATTTCCAATCCAACAAGAAGATTTCCTTCGTTGAATCCGCCTATCCATTTGTCACCAACACTCACAACCTTGGAATGCAAACCAAAATTTTTTTGGGCCGAAACAGCAGTCATAATGTCGGATTCTATCGTTGAAACAAACCAGTAATCCTTGGGATTTATTTTTTTATTTTCAATATAATATTGCGCAATAATATAGCCGCATTTGTCACCGTCCAAAACGGCAACCAGGTCTTTTTCTTTGTCGTAAAAAAGCACAAAACCGCGGTCGCCGTCTCCATCAAGCGCAATGCCGAACACCTTTTGGGATTGCGATGCTCTGCCCCGTGAAAACAGTTCGCGGACAAATGGGATACACATTCCCAGATCATTGGCATAAAAGAACTCTGTCCCCTCGATTTCGGCAACACCGCAATGCAAATTGATATTAGCGCCGATCGGCGCTTCATTGACTGAAACAAACGAAATGGCGAGGTCGCGCAGAACCATTCGACTTAATTCCGCAAAAGCCCCGTTGGCATTGTCAAGGACGATCGTCGTGCCTTTCAAGGTCTCAGATGCATGTGCCGGCAAAACACTCCTGATGAATTCCTTGCTTTCCGTTAAAATATCGGGCATTTCATGCGCCTGGCAACGTTTTTCCTGATTCTGTTTTAAAAACCGGTGCGCATACATATAGGCCGAAAGAACGTAATCCCCGCATTCACCTTCGGGAAGCATTTTTTTCCCGTCGATGAAAAACTTTATCCCGTTTTGATTGGAAGGATTATGACTGGCCGTAAGCATGGCTGCGCAATGAATTCCCCTTTTCAACATTGTATAGGGAACAATCGCAGTCGGAACAACGCCGCAGTCGTATACGGTAAGCCCTGCCTGGGAAAGCCCCATGCATACCGCTTTATTCAATACCCAATCAAAGGCCTTGTCTCTTCCATCATTTCCTATAACGACAGCATCACCCGTTCGGACAATACCATTATCAATGCACATTTTCGCAAAAGAATATGACGTTATGCGAACCAGACCAGGGGTAAAAGCCATGTCTCTTACAAATAATGTAACACAATCATTGTTTTTGCCGTCTGCGACGACTTTGCCTCGAATGCCGTCGGTGCCCATGAAATTCACCCGCGACATGAGCAAGGCGCTTTCAATCCGCTTTTCTTTTGGGGCATTTGAATCCGCGTAAAGACCAATGGCTTTTTTAAGGTCTATAAGAACGGGATGCGGGTAACCAGTGAGAAAATCCGCATTAATAATCACAGAAAAAGCAGAGGCATCTTCATCCCGTATTTTTTCCGCATTCCCGATATTAAATTCAGCATTATCAATATATCCGTCACTAAGTACATCCGCAACAAACCGGATGTTGCGTTGTGCAAGCTTCTTCAATATCGCTTCATTTTTTTGAACTAAGACAGTAAAAACTTTCAGATCCATTGTAATTTCCCTTAACAAAAAAGCCCCGGATTCCGATCAAAGTGAAGAACCCCGGAGTAAACTCCGGGGATTACATTCGTATTGGGACTTGGGGGCATATTTTACAGTACACGCAAGCATGCATTATCCCATGATAACGTCAACCGCATGCTCTTTATTATCTGCAAACGACATGATTTTGTTTCCGGAAATCACCTTGCTGTCGACCGTAACCTTCTTGACGCCATATTGCACATGCGAGGGGTTTTTGACCGTAATGACATAGGTGGCGTTGCGAAACTTTCTGGTTACCGA
>Ga0182027_10012567_pt1 | contig 11883 bp, 5 predicted proteins | sample 712E1DmetaG_FD_121300 | JGI IMG/M metagenome (GOLD analysis project Ga0182027, IMG submission 121300) | Permafrost microbial communities from Stordalen Mire, Sweden - 712E1D metaG (Illumina Assembly) | ecosystem: Environmental > Terrestrial > Soil > Wetlands > Permafrost | place: Sweden...
TGCCATGGAAGCATAGATACCGGCAAGATCCCAGAGTTTTGCCTCCGCACCACCGAGGATCAGGGATAGACCATAATGGTCGGCAGGCTTAGTGAGTGTGGTCATCCCGATCTTCCGCATCAGCGAGCAAAACTGATCATACCCATAAGTCTGCAACATTTTCACCGCCGGGATGTTGAGCGACCGAGAAAGAGCGCGATGAGCAGGAACAGCGCCATCGTAGGTGAGGGTATAATTTTCAGGGATGAATCCCCCGATCTGCATGGGAATATCCGGGATCAGTGTATTGGGCAGGATCAGGCCATCATTCAGCATCGCAGTATAGAGAAAAGGTTTGAGGATACTGCCGGTGCTTCGGGGAGAGGTGATGATATCAACATCATTCCCGGTTTCAGTTTCGCCTGCAACCGGGATGTTTCCTGCATAGGCTATTACATTCCCTGAATTGACCTCCAGAACCAGGGCGGCTGCATTTTCAATTTCATTCGCTTTCAATTGGGGGTAATGCAATAACAGAATCTCCCTGACTTTTTCCTGTATCCTTAAATTCAGGGTCGTTATCAACCGTTTTCCAAACTGACCTTCCCTGATTGCTCTTTCCAGCAGATGGGGAGCCAGTTGTGGAAGTGGAAAGGGTTTCTGAGGCAGGGTTTCTGCCTTTGCCAGTTCACATGCGTTTTGGTCGATTACCCCGGAACGGAATAACTGATCGAGTAAGCGATTTCGCTTGTAAAGCAGTCTTGCCTGGTTCTTCCCGGGATAGATCAGCGCCGGGCTATTAGGAAGGACCGCTAATGTGGCAGCTTCAGCCCAGGAAAGGTTCCCCGGAAAAATACCGAAATAGCGCCAGGCAGCGGCGTCGAGTCCGATAGTATTGCCACCGAAAGGAGCATGGGAAGCATACAGCGCCAGGATCTCCTCTTTGCTGTGGGTCAACTCCAGGCGAAAGGCCCGCACGATCTCGATTAGTTTTTCCCGTATGGTTCGTTGCTTATTTTTCCGGGCCAGCCGGATCACCTGCATGCTGATCGTACTTCCCCCGCTGACGATCTTTCCCTTTTTGATGTTCTGAAAAACGGCCCGGATTAGGGAGATGGGATTGAACCCGGGATGGTAATAAAAATACCGGTCTTCATAGGCAAGGATCGCTTTCCTGAATTTTTCCGGTACTTCTTTCCTCTCCGGAAACCGCCATTGCTGGTCAGCGGCGATTTTAGCACCCAGGAGATTCCCCTCCCTGTCAAGAAAAACAGTCGATAACGGTTCATGGAAAATATCACCCGATGGGTAATACAGGATCACCAGCAACAGAAAGATAAAGGGGAAAGCCCACCGGTATTTCCGCAGTTTTCTTCCAGACCAGGTCAGAAATGTTTTCCACGAGCCGGTGCTGATCATCCACTTTAATTCCCTGAAGGATTTATTTCCACCCATTTCCCCGGAATTCTTGCGTTGATCGTATTGTCGTACATGGCACTGCAATAAACCGCGGGCAGGTAGAACCGTCCCAGGTAAGTTGAATTAAGCATGATCCTGAAGGTCTTGGACCGGTTGGGATCCAGGTCAAAATAGGTATTGACCCTGTCGTCGCGAACATCCATGTAAGTATATGGTGAGGACTGCGTGCCGGATTGCGCTACTTCACTCATCCGTGAGTTGATGATCTCCCATCCCGACGGGAAGATCTGTGTGAGGGCCATCTGTCGGTAAGTTCCCCGAATCCCGGGATTTGTAACTGTGACCTCCGTAATGAAATTAATACCCTGTGGCAAGGTAGCCGGATCCACTTTTTTACCATCTGTGGTAAAATACGCCACTGACATTTTCAGATCATTTTGAGCGGATGTCAGGTCACCTTGTGCAGGGATTCCCTGTAAAACAACCCGGGCATAAAGGATATTTTTCCCTTCGTTGGTCACACGTGTATTGCCACCGGTAAACGATTTATTCAAGCCCATATCCATGATGGCCAGGGCTTTTCCTGTTTCCACCCTGAGGGTTGTACCACCGTTCAGTGCATAGGAGACATGGATCCCATTTCCGTTGCCGCTGCCGGTGAAACGGCTAATGGCAATCAGGCAATAAGCTGTTGTCTGGGTACTCATCCATTCGTCTTGGCTGAGGTCTGACGAGATTGTTTTAACAAGGTCGGCAGCTTTGCTTTTCATGTTCAGAAGACAAAGCGTTTCCACAATCATGGCTTCATCACGGGTATCCGAACCATATGACCAGTATAATTCCCGGTAAGGTTTGATGACCATGGTGGCAGTAGCCACCAGTTTCCTGGCTTCTTCGGGTTTCCCGGCAAGCTGGTATGCAGCAGCAAGCCTCCATCTTGCCTGTATTGACAGGCTTTTACGCTCCAGTAATTTATTCATGGCTCCCAATTCCGGGGCTTTCGCAAGAGCAAGTGTATAGAGCCGGTAGGCTTGCACCAGTTCGTCGTTGGAATAGGATGCATTGTAAGTCCAGGAAATAGCTTTTTGCTTTTGAAAATTCTTCCACGATGTCAGAAATCCCATAGGCAGGGTATATCCTTTTTGTTCGGCCTCCAGCATAAAATGTCCTGCATAACAGGTTCCCCAGTCATCAGCATATGTATCGCCGGGCCAGTATGTAAGTCCCCCGCCTGCGATCTGGAAGGATTTCAACCTGCTGATACCGGTCCTGATATTGTTTTCGATCTCATTTTTACGTGTAACCGAAAGATCGACTAGGTCGGCAAGATATAACTGGGGAAATACGGACGAGGTTGTTTGTTCAATACATCCATAAGGATATCCAACCAGGTAACTGAGCCGTTTTTCCAGGTTCAAAGGCGGAACTGCTGAAATTTCAATCTTTCCCTTATTGGTACCGGCAATTCCTACCGGCTGATATGACAGATTCCAGGTTTTTCCAGGTTCAATAATAGTTTCCATTACATTGGTGACTTCAGGGTTTGGGATCCGGATGTCGAGCTCAATATCATCCGAGGCCTTTTCATTCCCGCTTGCGGCCAGGATACTGATTTTCCCGACACCTGTAATTTCTTTCACCTTCAGTTCAAACATGACCACATCGTCGCCGGGATGGCTGAATGTCAGTTTCTGTGTTCTCGGCCCTGTAATTGTGAACATCTGATCAGAGGAAACCTCGACGGAGACATTTTTTACCGATTTATCCATAGCGAAAACAGTGACCGGTAGTTTGACGGTTTCACCCGGTCCTGCTACTCTTGGAAGTGTTCCCAATACCATCAGGGGTTTCTTTACAGGAACTGTTTTTTCAGCGGCACCGTATGCACCGTTGTTCCCTGCAACAAGCATTACTCTTACCGATCCGACATATTTCGGCATCAGGAAAGTATGGGTCTTCGATTGTCCTTTTTTCAGTTCAAAAGGCCCGAGGAACTTTACCATTGGCTTGAACCGGTTAGCTTTCAGGCTTCCTTTGTTGATTTTGTCCTGGTCGCCTCCGATGCTGAGAATCCGTTGCAGTTCGCCGCTGAAGGCGCCCATGACCATATCGAAAAGATCCCAGGTTTTTATTCCCAACGCTTCCTTTGCATAGAAAACACTCCATGGATCCGGCGTTTTGAACCGGGTCAGGTCAAGTAATCCTTCATCAACGATAGCAAGCGTATAGGTCATGGGCATGCCATTTTCTTCTTTGATGGTGATACTTGTCATCTTGTCGGGGGCCAGGACATCTTTCATGATAATCTTCGGAAACAGATGAGTGCCGGGATCTTCAACCGGAATCGGGATCACTCCATAAAGCCGGATAGGAAGGTCATTCTTGGTTTGCGCATGAGGCTGGATCAGCGTCACAGAAGCATAACAATTCGGAGCCATCTGGCCGGTAACATCAAAACTGCAATCGGTGGATCCTTTTTTTGTCTCCGTCCAGAAAGATTTGAGAATTACGGAACCCGTCTCAACAGTTACCAATACCCTTCCTCCTTCTGAAGATGGAATGGTGAGCCTGACCGTTTCCCCGATTTTGTATTTTGGCTTGTCGGCTGTAAAAGTCAGCATGGCGGCAGCCTGTTTTTCGCCGCCCGGTGCACGGTTGTAACCGTACCAGTCGAAATAAACGATCTGCCCGGTAACATGTCCCGACCGTTTATCGGTAACCCGGATCAGATAACGTCCCCAGTCATCATCCCCAACCTGGAAAGGAAACCCCGATTTTCCGTGAGAAACTTTCACCGTCATCGAGTCTGCAAGATGACTATAGGAAGTGGAAACAAAATCGGCGGAAGAAGAAGATTCGGAATTATCCCACCACCAGCGCCATTCAAGCTTGTAAACCTCCACTTTTAAATGGTTTTCAGGAACAGGATTACCGCTTGCATCCAGGTTTACAAGACTGAAATTGTAGTTTCTGCCGGTGTAAAGCATCTGGCTATTTTCCTTGCCTGACGGGATCCTGATTCCGGCATATGTGATAAACGGGTAATAAGGCAGCGTGAAACGGTCAACGCTGAAATCACCGCCTTCTTCAAAGACATTGGTCTCAAAATTCGCGTTCAGAACACCCGGGGCAGCAGTGGTCATCCTGATATTCGGGGCAAATTCAACGTTTCCATTATCATCCAGCTTCCCGTCGAAAACAGTAAGGTTCTCGGAAGAAAACCCGGATCCGGGATTGTCAAAACAATAATCCGGATAATTTTTGAATTTTGTTCCGGTTTTGGTCAGGGCAAGTTGTACCGTTGCCTTCAGTTTCCTTGCATTGGCACCGGTCAGCCACCTGGCGGAAAGCATGGCTTTTGTAAGTTGTCCCTTTACCAGGCGATCGGTTCCGAAACTGAGGTTGATCTTTAAACGGTTGGGTTTGACGGTTTCGATCTTGATTGTTTTCTGGAATTCAACGCCTCCTGCCTTTACCTTAGCGAGCCAGTTACCAGTGGGAGCGCCTGCATCCGTTATGGTCTTGAAATTGTAAAACCCATTCATTGACGAAGTTTTCGTGATCCTTGATATCACTTGTCCGGCGGGGTTGTATAACGAAAAAGTGATGGGATGGTTTTCAGGAAGTTTGTGTGTCTTGTCTTCCAGCACAAACATGATATAGAGGGAATCTCCAGGCCTCCATACTCCCCGGTCGCCATAAATGAAACCCTTCAACCCCTCCTGAACGGTTTCTCCGCCAACATCAAACATGCTGAGGGATAAAGAACTGCCTTCAGCCATTTTAAGGAAGCCAACCTGCTTGTCTTTTCTGGCGATCAGAACGAAAGGTTTCTTGTTCAGCTTTATAACACTCTTGCCGTCATTATCGCTGGTCACCGAACCCAACAGCTGCTGCTGATAGTCGTATACTTCGACTGTTACACCGGAAAGGGGACGCGCTGTAAGAATATCTGTTACAAAAACGGTGAGATCTCGGTTTGATCCTGATTTTGCGATCAACCCGAGATCGGAGGCAAGAACATTGCGGGAAACCGATTTTTCGCTGTAATAGGAAGAATTACACGGATTATTGCGTTGTTTCCAGTCATAATCGTAGGTTCCCTCACTATCGTAATAATCGTCATCATAACTGCTGTAATAGGCCCAGTTTTTATTATTTTCCTTTATCAGGTCTCCCCAGGTGGTTAGGTCCGTATCAGTTTTTCTGTTTCCTTTATCCTCGCAGGGATAGGTTGAATATTCCTTTTTAAAGTTCAGTCTTACAGAATAAATTGCTCCCGGTTCGGTTTTAACCAGCGTGGACAGATCGATTGAGAAACGGTTCCATTTCCCGTAATCCACAACGTGGGTAAGCGGAATCGTTTTCTTCAGTACGAGTTTTCCAACCCTTGCCAGTTCCGATTGTCCATCCAGATCATTCACCTGGAGAAACTGAAGCATATTGTTCTCATAGATCCTGATTACCTTAATATCCACTGCTTTCAGGTTCACTGCCTCAAAAGGAAGCAGCAGTCCGTTTGAACTGGGCATAATCACACCACTGCCCGCAAATCGCAGGTTGGGCCTGTCATCTTCGAACCGGATCTTTTCGCTGACACCTTTTCCCAGGGTTTTTCCCAGGATGTTTTTCAGGGAAGGCTCGATTGCCAGAGTGAAGCTGCCTGAATGCTTTTCTGCAGGATAGATCCTGAGCTCATTATCCTCAATGCTGTAACGCAGATCGATATTTTTCCCAAGCTGAATAAGGCCGGAGAGGTTCTGATCTTCCAGCAATGGATCGGAAAACCGGATGACCAGGTATTGTTCGTCAAACTGAACCATACTTGCCTCCAAATATTTGAAATCGCCTAATGAAGGAATTTCCACATTGAGTTCACCCGTGTTTTTTGCATCGATCTCCAATCCATTCCATTCGAGCTTTACAAATGATTTCTCATGGCCCCTGCGGATAGAATCAACCTGGAATGAATACTCCGGTTTTTTTTCATCCTGCGTCCAGGTTATAGGCAGGATTTTCCCGTCCTGGGTTGCGGTTAGGATCTTTTCAATCTGTTTGATATCCGCCAAATCAGCCGTGAGAATGATTCCATATAACTTTTCCTTTGTCAGGTCGTAATTTTTATACGGTTTATGATTTGTCACCCTGACTTCGAAATCCTGTTGAAGTGTTTGAAACTGGAATTCAAAGATGCTTAGGGAATCCGGGACTTTGATCAGCCTGGAAAGATAAAATTTAGCATTGAAAAATTCCTTTGACGGCAGGTTTTCCTCAGGGCGAAATTCCAGTGTTCGGCTGTCTATCCAGTAAGTCTTTCCCTTTACCGCAGGAGAGAAATCAAATAACTTTTCATCCACCGGCTGGTTGTATAGCAAAGAATCCACAAAATCGGAGGTCAGACGTATTTTTATAGTAGCATGGGTAGATACCACACCGGATGTAAACGCCTGCACATATTGCCGGAATGCAGGATTGACGGGATGGAGAGCGTTTCTTTTACACGCTGGCAAAATGATCGCTGTCAGGGTTAACAGGATCAACAGTTTGAGATGTTTCATCTGTTAATAATTTGTTATTTCAATGTCAGCTGCCGGTCAGCCGGCAGGGAATACCCATTATCATCATTCATGGTTTGTATAACCATTGTTTGTATGGGTATTTCGGGCAAGGATGGATAAATGTATGAATCTTACTGAACATATTTCTTCACTCTACGCATGACCTTCAGTGGGGTTTCCACGATTACCATATTGTAAAGCCAGGAAGGAACATTCCCGGCAGGGTCAACAAACCCTTCAAGGGTAAGACGGATCACTCCATTTTCCATGGGTTGGATCGTCCACTTCTGCCAGTATTTTTTAATGCGGATCAGACCCGGTTTTTCCGGTATAACATTGCTGAGCGGGGTGGCGGTAATTGTTCGCCGCCCGGTGACGGGATCCGTATTCACATTGGCCTCCACACAGAGATCACGGTCAGTAAAGGGCCAGGGTACCTTATAGACAAGATAATATTGGAAATATTTATCCTTTTCATAGGTAAGCACCTTGATCTGGCTGAGATTTTCATCCCACCAATCATGATTTTTAACATTTCCCAGCAGGTTGCTGACTTTTTCCATCGTTGAAGTAACATCCATCACTCCTTTGAATGACTTCAGTGAGCTGCCATCCTCCTTGCGCGTAAAAAGTTTTATTCCTTCCTGTTCTTTTATATAAGTCCACGACTGGGCTGAGAGATCAGCGGCGGTTATCAGAAGAATAATAAATGATAAACAGGTTATATGGTTTTTAAAGTTCATCCGTCTGGAAAATTTATACAAAGTAAAAATATTCTTTTCACATTATTGGCACTTTGACGGGAAAACAAAAAAAAACATCAGTTTCACCGATCACAGGCACCTTATTTCTTTCTACATTAGCCCATTGAATTTCTGTGGTGTTTGATTAAATGCAAAGGGAATCCGGGGAACGGTCAATTTCATGCTTACCTGAAAAGAAGTGATCAATGTCAGGCATTTTGCAGCAGGTACATATTTGATCGAAGCATATGATCCCGCGCAGCGGCAAATGATGAAAACCGTCATCACATCCTGAGGGGCTCCCGGTTTATTTTATGCATGCATCCCGTGCCATGGCAATAATTCCGTTTACGATTACGTTTTTAATTTCCATGGAAGAAAGGAGATCCTTCTGTGAACGCTGACAGATCGAGGTAAGATATTGAAATTACTTTTTACAAATAGTCATTGGGGGGGAAACAGGACAAGCAGGTTCCGAATCCATTGGATCATTTTACTGCTATCCTGGTTTATTGTGTTCCCCTCCTGCTCTTTTTCACAATCTTTAATGGCTTTAATTCAATCGGGGCAAAATTATCTCCGTAAAGGACAGTATGTGGATGCGCTTGAACAGCTGAATTTTGCCATCCTGAAAGAGCCCGCCTCATCTGAACTTTACTTTTTACGGGGATATGCAAAATTCAACCTGGATGATTATATCGGTGCAGAAGAAGATTACGACCGGTCCATCGGCTTTTCACCTTTCCAGTCTGAAGTTTTCGTGAACCGTGCGATTATCAGATGTGAACGGCTCAATTATTACGGAGCATTCGATGATCTTGCGAATGCAAAGAAACTCGACAGCACGGATGCAGATATCTATTTCAATCTCGGCAGAATCAAGCTTATCTTAAAAAAATATTATGCCAGCATAAGCGATTGTAATACGGCTATCCGGCTGGGATACAAGCACGAAAGCATCTATCTTCTGAAAGGCAGTGCAGAATGGGGACTAAAACGGATCGACAGCGCCATCTCCAATCTCAAAAAAGCAATTGAAATAAATCCATCCAATTCTTATGCTTATGTCCAGCTGGGATCGATTTGGCTGGAAGAGAATCATGTGGATTCTTCGATCACTTGTTTTAACCGGGCGGTCACGCTGGATTCAAACAACGTTTATGCCCTGTTCAACCGGGCGCTCGCACGGGTGAAGATTCCCGATCAGCCGGGGGCGTTGGAAGACCTTAACAAAGTCATCCGGCTTTCACCCTATAATTCCTATGCCTATTTTAACCGTGCCATTCTTTTCATTGACCGGAATGAAAAAATGAATGCCATCCGTGATTTTACATATGTGATTAAGCTGAACCCGAAGAATATCGTGAGTTATTACTACCGGGGGATGCTGGAAACAGATCTCAGGGAATACAAGGACGCCCTGGAAGACATGGATAAAACCATAGAGCTTTCGCCCGAATATGCCGATGCCTATTATGCAAGGTTCCAGATCAGGAGTAAGCTTAATGATATGAAAAGGGCAAAGGAAGATTATAACAAGGCTTTGGAACTGGGGAAAAAAAGCCATTACAATCCCGACAGCCTGACTACGGAAAAAAAGGATTACCTGCAAAGCCTTGTCAAACTGAGCGGTGATTTTGAAGAAATGAACACGGCGAATGGCAAGTTTCAGAATCAACCGGTCTCCATTCAACTGATGCCGTTGTTTAATTTCTTCTTCGATAAGGCGCCATATGCCCTCCTCAGGTTTTATGATACTTATCCGAAGGAACATTATCACTCGAACATTCACGGGTTTACCACGCATGATGAATTGTTCACGGATTCTTTATGCAGGAAAGGCATTGCCAGGCAAACGTATTTGATGGATTCCGTTTCCAGTTCAGCTGATCTATACCTCAAAAGGGCATCCTATTATGCTGCCCTGAATTTGTACAACGAGGCTTTCAGGGACCTTGATTCCGTATTGAAAATGGATACCGGTTATGTCCTGGCCTATTTTATCCGGGGGAATACACGATACGGGTTGATCCGGCTGATGCATTCACTGGATACAATACATAATTCACTCACGATTAATAAAAATCCGGCAGGAATGGAAATCGGCACAGGATATTCCGATGTTGCCTATGATTCCGTCATTGCAGATTATACCAAAGCCCTCAACCTTGATCCGGGTTTTGCATTCGCATGGTACAACCGTGCTATTGTCTTCAGCCGAAAGGGCGAATTCCGGAAAGCTTCGGATGACTTCTCAAAAGCCATATTGTGCCTGTCGGATTTCGCAGAAGCTTATTACAACCGGGGATTGATAAGCATCCTGCTGAACGAAAACCTGCCGGGTTGTGAAGATCTGAGCCGTGCAGGTGAACTTGGTATCCTCGATGCCTACCGGGTAATCAAGCGAACCTGTTACAGATAACCCGGAATTTTCCGATGTGAAATCCTCGAATATTTTACTCCCGGCTCATTATTCCTCCGTCATCCTTACATTTGTAATCCGTTTTATGATCACGGTCCCATGCAAAAGAAAGTCATAAATTTTTTTTTCACTGTCCTGGTTATAAACTTTTGTTGCTATGAATTCTGCTTCGGTCAAGCCACCGGTACTCCTGGCAAAAAAGAAGATCCTTCCTTCAGCCCAAAATCAACAGGATTCTATAATGTGACGACCTTCATACCGGTAACCTTCAGCGGTCAGTTCCTCAGCGGCCTGCAAACCATTTGCGGATATAAAATAAACAGAAATCTATCTCTTGGTGGCGGGATAGGATATGAACGGTTTAATTCCATTCTGACGTATGAGGATTTTAAAGCGGATCTCTCCCTCCTGCCGGTCTTTGCCGATATCCGGTATACCTTATTGAATGGTAAATTTTCACCGGTAATTGCCGTTAATGGCGGGTACAAGTTTTTATTGAACAGGCCATCTACACAGTTACGTTATGATACTGTTTATAGCAGTGCCATAGGGGTTCCCGGGAGAAATGATTATACCGACTACAACATCTTTCAGCGCGGAGGTCCTTTCATTACGGCAGAAGCCGGTGTGAAAGCCAGGTTCTTCAAACAGGTTGCACTTTTTTTTGCAGTGGATTATTCTTTATGGTCTGTCAGTGGCGATTATCACCTGCTGAACCAGCAGGATCTTCTTGGCTCGGGTGGATGGGTGAAGACAGGCTCGTCCGAATCCACCGACAAATCCCTGGCTTATGTTCATATGTTCCTTATCCGTTTGGGAATTGTTTTTTAAAAGGGTCATTTCAACCGGTGGTACACCATCCATTCAACCAGGCTAAAAGGCAGAATAGCAGCGATGGACAGCCGGATGCTGTTATGGATCTCATAAACAGGTCTGGTTTTTTTAGCAGAGGCGATCCTGAAAATATACTTCGCGACTTTAGCCGGTTCAATGATCTTCCCGATTTCCTTGTGCGCCTGTGCAGAAAATTTTTCAAAGGGTCCGACTAACAGGGAGCCGGGAACCGGATTTTTCATTTTCTTCACATTTTCCAGGAAAGGAGTATTAATGGCACCCGGGCGGATCAGGGTAACATCGATCCCCAGGAACCGTAGTTCCTGCCGTATGGTCCTGCTGTATCCCTCGAGAGTTTGTTTTGAGATAGGGTAAGTCATAAACGGAACATTAATCTTTACAGATTCGCTGCTGATATGGATAATTCGTCCTCCCGGTCTTTTCAGGAGGGGAAGAAAGGTCTGGTTTACCCTGTAGCTTCCAAATACATTGACTTCAAATACTTCCTGAAATCGTGTAACCGGTGCTTCACTCAACGGAAAGTAACGGTCGATTCCTGCGTTGTTTACGATCAAATCCAACTGCTGCCGGTCCTTTAGCAATTGTCCGGCAACAGATCCGACCGAATCGTCGGAACTCACATCCATAGCCATTTTACGGATCCCATTATCCCTGTTTTCGTGCATCAGGATTTTTTCTTCGAGGTCAGTCGCAATCACATGCCAACCCTTATTGCTGAATTCAAAGACCAGCATCTCACCAAGGCCACCGAATGCACCGGTGATCAGAACTGTTTTCGGAATCATTATTTTGTTTTTTATGCCGATAAAATTAATTCTTTAATTCAACTCTCAGCAAGTTTATAAGGCTGCCACTTTTTGTGGTCAATCTCTCAATTTGTATAACAACCTTTGTGTGTCTTGGTGAA
>Ga0182027_10012569_pt1 | contig 11882 bp, 8 predicted proteins | sample 712E1DmetaG_FD_121300 | JGI IMG/M metagenome (GOLD analysis project Ga0182027, IMG submission 121300) | Permafrost microbial communities from Stordalen Mire, Sweden - 712E1D metaG (Illumina Assembly) | ecosystem: Environmental > Terrestrial > Soil > Wetlands > Permafrost | place: Sweden...
GTTATTGAACAAATTGTAGTGATACTGGCTTGCGGGAGAATCGGCGCAGTGCATAGCGTCATATTTGCTGGATTTAGCGATAAGGCATTATCTGACAGAATCGTAGACTTACAGGCAAAAATTGTTGTCACGGCAACTTGGACCAAGCGCCGCGGAGAAAACAAATTATTAAAACCAACCGCCGAAAAAGCGATTAAAGATTTAAAGTTCGTGGAAAAGATGATAGTCCTGAACCGAAATGAAAAAGAAACTAATTCTATGGACGAACGAGAGATGGATTTTTATGAATTGTTAAATCAGCAAAATGAAATTTGCGAATCGGAAATAATGGAGAGTGGAGACCCTTTGTTTGTTCTTTATACTTCCGGTTCTACCGGCAAGCCCAAAGGTATAATTCATACCACTGGCGGATTTTTGGTTTACGCGCACTATACCTTAAAAACTGTTTTTGATATTGAATCCAGCGATGTGTATTGGTGCACGGCAGACCCGGGATGGATTACCGGCCATAGCTATGTAGCATACGGACCGTTGTCCAATGGTTTAACCACGATAATTGTGGAAGGCGTGCCGGATTTTCCCACACCGGACAATTGGTATAAAATTATCGAACAGGAAAAAGTTAATATTTTTTATACCTCACCCACCGCCATCAGAATGCTCAGAAAATATGGCGAAGGATATTGCAAACAGCACGACCTTACTTCGCTTAAAATTTTAGGCACGGTTGGCGAACCTATTAATCCCGAAGTCTGGAAATGGTATCGTGAATTTATCGGCAATAAAAAATGTCCAATCGTTGATACTTGGTGGCAAACCGAAACAGGGGGACAGATGATTGTGACCCTGCCGGGATTGCCGGAAAAACCGGGTATAGCCGGTCTGCCGTTTTATGGAATTGAAATTGCAATTGTAAATAAAAACGGGCAGGAAGTGGAAGTTAATGAAAAAGGTTTTTTGGTAGTAAAAAAGCCTTGGCCGGGAGCCTTGCTCAATTGCTGGAATAATCCGGATCGTTTTGCTCAATATTGGAATGAGATTGCCAAAATGTTTTTTACCGGAGATTTTGCTATTAAAGATAAAGACGGTTATATTCAAATTTTAGGCCGCAGCGATGATGTAATTAACGTATCCGGCCACCGCATTGGCACCGCAGAGGTAGAAAATGCATTACTTTCGTTTCAAGGAGTAGTAGAAGACGCGGTAATTGCCAAACCAGACGAGCTGAAGGGTGAAAGGCTTAAGGCGTTTGTAGTGCTAAAATCAAATATAAAAGGTGATGATATTTTGAAGTTAAGTATCAAAAAATATGTTAGGGCTGAAATTGCGGCATTTGCCGTACCCGATGAAATAGAATTCGTATCCAGTCTGCCCAAAACCCGCAGCGGAAAAATTATGCGCCGGGTGCTCAAAGCTAAAGAACTTGGGCAAGACGTTAACGATTTGACGACTTTGGAAGATTAAATTTTTTATTAAAAACAACAAAAAATAAATTAATGCAAATTACCTTTAAAAAAGACTCAGAAAAATTTTCCTTTCCTTTGCCGATTTATGAAACTATTAAAATCGGCGAAGCGGTTAGTAAGGATGGAGAAGATTTTTCTGTTTTTGTTGGGTTAGATAAAAAAATAGCTTCACAGCTAAAACAACTTTCTCTAGATAAAAGCGATACTGATTTGCAAAAAAATACTTCCGATAAAAAACGTTTCGGTTTAGGGTCTTATGAGGATTGGTATAAAAAAAATCGCACTCCTTTTGCTCTTATTCACAAAGATACAAATGCATTAGCCGCACTTGTCTGGTTTGGACCGGAACCATTGGATGAAAAAGAAGGTAATTGGCACACAGCTGCCTGGCGTTCATATCCTTCTTTTCGAGGAAAGGGTTTGATGAAAGATTTTACAAAATTTGCGATGGACGCATACGTCAAGAGTGTACCCAATATAAAATTTTGGATTAAAGTAAAAAAAGATAATACCGGAAGTATTGGATTAGCGCAGGCATTAGGTTTTCAAAAACTGCAAGAAACTTCTCCTGGTGCTTCACTGCTCATGGTAAAATATTTATAATTATTATAGTATGTAGACATGATTTCACGGATATATGTAATGCCTAAAAATGGAGCGACAAAGGCAGATTCATATCTAATTGATTCTAAATTATCTAAAAAAGAGCTTATAAAACTCGCAGAGACGCTCACAAATCCAATTTTGGAGAACTATTTCATTAATGAATCTCCCAAAATAAAAGGTTTTTCTTATGCGATTGAAATCGGATATCTGCCTGGGGTGACGGACAATGTCGGTCATACTGTGAAAGAAATGGTGACTGATTTATTGCGAATCAAGAATCCCGATTTTGAAGTATATACTTCTAAAGTTTTTTTTGTTTCCGGATCGCGCAAACTTGAAGATGTTCAAAAAACATCTCTCACTTTATACAACCCGCTCATTGAAAGAGCTAACATAGTTAAAATTAAATCTGGTAAAACCCGCCCGACTGAACGGTCGTTCGGGCGGGTAAATTTACCGCTAAAAGTTCCTATAGTAATTTTAAAGAAAACTACTCCTGTTATAAATGTTCGTTTAGAGGTTTCCGATGAAGAACTTATAAAAATAGGCAAAGAGGGAATAATGGATGATAAAGGCGTACGCAGAGGACCACTGGCGCTTGATTTGGATTCTATGCACGTTATCAGGGAACATTTTTCAAAGTTAAAAAGAAATCCGACTGATATAGAAATTGAATCTCTTGCCCAAACTTGGTCTGAACATTGCAAACATACTATTTTTGCAAATGAAATAGATGCAAAAGGACTACAGATCAAAGATGGCTTGTATAAGACTTATATAAAAGGCGCAACGAATCTAATTAGAAAAAACAAAGGCCACAAGGACTTCTGCGTTTCTGTTTTCAGCGATAATGCCGGCGGAATAATTTTTGATAAAGATTATTTAGTAACCCATAAGGTTGAAACGCACAACAGCCCTTCGGCATTAGATCCATTTGGTGGAGCAATCACGGGTATTGGAGGAGTAAATCGCGATGCTATTGGTTTTGGATTGGGAGCTAAACCAGTCGCTAATACTTATGGTTTTTGTCTTGGAGAGCCTGAAGACCAAAGGCCGCTTTTCCGCAATAAAGAAAAAACACAAAGAATGCTTTCGCCAAAAAGAATTATGGATGGAGTCATCAAAGGCATCAATGTTGGAGGAAATTGTTCTGGAATCCCGACTCTTTCCGGATTTATAAAATTCGATGACCGTTACCGCGGAAAGCCTTTGGTTTTTGCCGGTACGGTGGGAATAATTCCTAGAAAACTAGGGAAGAAATTTCTGCACGAAAAAGAAGCGCAAGCAGGCGACTATATCGTCATGGTTGGCGGAAAGGTAGGATTGGATGGAATACATGGAGCGACCTTTTCTTCCGTAACACTAGATTCAACTTCGCCGGCAACCGCTGTCCAAATCGGCGACCCAATAACTCAGAAAAAATTAAGCGACGCAATTGTGAAAGAAGCGCGAGATTTGAATTTATATACCAGCATTACGGATAATGGCGCCGGAGGACTATCTTGTTCTGTGGCAGAAATGGCAAAAGAGTGCGGGGGAGCAAAAGTTTTTTTGGAAAAAGTTCCCCTAAAATATCCCGGCCTTCAACCTTGGGAAATTTGGATTTCGGAATCACAAGAACGGATGACTTTGTCTGTCCCAAAAAATAAATGGAAAACATTTAAAAAACTTATGGAAAGTCGCGGGGTGGAAGCGACAGTGATAGGGGAATTTACAAATTCGGGAAAAGTTATTGTGCAATATCAAGGAAAAAAAATTATGGATATAGATATGGATTTTTTGCATAACGGATTGCCAAAACATCATTTAAAGACCTCACCTACAATAGTTGAAATCACCACCCCCAACCCCCTCCTCAACAAGGAGGGGAGGAAAAATTACACAAAAGATTTAGAGAATTTACTGGCAAATAAAAATATCAGTGGATTTTCTTTTATTTCACAACAGTATGATCACGAAGTGCAAGCATCTTCCGTATTAAAACCTCTTTCCGGTCCGGGACGCATCAACACCGATAGCCAAGTTTTTTGCCCAGTTTTAAATTCAAAAAAAGCTGTTGTATTATCGTCTGCAACATATCCTTCGTATGGCGATATCAGCACTTATCATATGGCCGCTTGCGCGCTCGATACTGCGATTCGAAATATAATTGCTTCGGGTGGAACTCTCTCCCACCTCGCTATATTAGATAATTTTTGCTGGTGTTCATCAAATGACCAGACCCGCCTATACCAGCTCGTAGAGGCTGTTAAAGCTTGCTACGACTATTCCGTGGGTTACGGCACCCCATTTATCTCTGGAAAAGACAGCATGTTTAACGACTTTAAAGGTTATGATGAAAATGGTAATCCAATCACGATTTCAATCCCACCGACGCTCTTAATTTCAGCGATCAGCGTAATGCCTGATTTTTATAAAACCGTTTCGCCGGAATTTAAAAATAGCGGTGATGTAATTTATTTATTAGGAGAAACAAATGAAGAACTCGTGCCAAAAGTTGACATAAAAAAAAATATAAAAACTTATCTAGTGCTAGAAAAAGCTATCCGAAAAGAACTGCTGGCTTCTTCGATTTCCGTAACTTCTGGAGGTCTAGGAATTGCGCTGGCTAAAGCATCGATTGGCGGAAGGTTAGGATGTAAGATTTCGATAGACCAGATAGCGCCTAAAGCGCTATCTGGAGACGCAAAGTTATTTTCCGAAAGTCAAGGCAGAATCTTGGTATCTGTATCGCCTAAAAATATTTCAGTATTTGAAAAAATAATGAAAAATGTTTCTTGTGCTAAACTGGGAAAAGTTACAAAAGATTCAGAATTTATAATCACAGACGGCAAAGATAGAGTTGTTGAAACTAATGTCAAAAAATTAACAAAAATTTATCATAGTTTTTCGGAAAAAATGAAATGAATAAACCAAAAGTTATAATTTTATCCGGCTACGGGCTCAACTGCGAAGAAGAAACAAAATTCGCTTTTGAATGGGCGGGAGCAAAAGAAAAAGTCAGAGCGGATATCGTGCATATCAATGACTTAATCGCCAAGCCGAAAATGTTATCTGAATATCAAATTTTAGTTTTTCCAGGAGGATTTTCTTATGGCGATGACACCGGTAGCGGAAAAGCTTACGCCAATAAATTCAAAAATCATTTGGCAAAAGAACTCAAAGAATTTTTATCTCGCGACACTCTGGCTATCGGCATCTGTAATGGATTTCAAATTATGACTAATCTGGGAATCTTACCCGGCGCGTTGACTTATAATAAAAATGGAAAATATTTGGATCGCTGGGTTGATTTAGAAATTCCCCCTCGCCTGAGAGGAGAGGGTCGGGGTGAGGTTAGCCCATGGCTCAAAGACATTAAAAAAATATCCCTTCCAATAGCGCACGGCGAAGGGCATTATGTCGTGAGTGCAAAAAATTATAGAAAGATGAAGACTAATGGAGAGATAGCTTTTTCATATGCAAAAGGGGAAATAGCTAAATTCCAAAATCTGGAAAAAAATCCAAATGGCTCGGATTATGACATTGCCGGCGTTTTAGCATATAATGGGAGAGTCTTGGGAATGATGCCTCATCCAGAGCGCGCAATGTTTGCTCATCAAAATCCGATGTGGTATAAAAATAAAAAAGTTTCAAAAGAAGGAGCAGGTTTGCAGATTTTTAAAAACACAATTTATTATTTCAATAAATGAACGAATTAAAAGATAAATGCAGAATCGTAGTAACATACGGCAAGAATTTACCTGTCTCTAAACTAGCTTTTTTTGCTTTGTTTGCGCTGCAACACAGAGGACAGGAAGCGTCTGGCATAACTACGAGCAATGGAAAGAAATTTTTTACGCACAAAGGTGCCGGGCTTGTGACTCAAGTATATACAGAAAAAAATATAACCGATTTAAAAGGATATCTGGGCATCGGACATAATCGATATTCAACTTCCGGCGGAGGAGCCTTAGACCACGCTCAACCTGTTCTTAACAAAAAAAATACTTTTGCTCTAGCGCATAATGGAAATCTGCCCAGTGTCAGAGCGCTTGAAAATTTTTTGGCGTCAAAAATGGCTTTACAGAAAAATCGCTCAGATTCAGAACTTATCGCCGACACTATTGATTTTTACATAAAAGAGGGCAGTCCGATAGATAAAGCAGCCGAACAAGCTTTCCCTTTGATTACCGGAGCTTTTTCATTAGTAATGATGAATAAAGACACTTTAGTCGCGGTGCGAGACAGCTACGGAATGCGCCCGCTGGCGCTTGGAACAATTGACAAGGGTTATATTGTTGCGTCAGAAACGTGCGCGCTGCAAACTGTTGGCGCGAAATTTGTAAGAGAAATAGAGCCGGGGGAAATGATCGTAATAAACGAAAATGGAATTAAAAGTGTTCAATTAGCGGCACCGACCCCAAAACATGACATATTCGAATATGTTTATTTTGCTCGGCCCGATAGTGTTTTAAATGGCAAACTAATATATGAAGTTAGAAAAAACTGTGGAAAAATACTCGCTCGTGAATTTAAGGCAAAAGTTGATTTCATCGTGCCTGTCCCTGATACCGCGACTCCTGTGGCTTTAGGATACAGTGAAGAGTCCGGCATCCCGATTGAAATGGCCTTGGTAAAAAATCGTTATGTCCATAGAACTTTCATTGAGCCGGATAAAAAATCCCGTCGAAACAGCATCGCTCTAAAACTTATACCTCTTCCACAAGTTTTAAAAGGTAAGAAAATAGCGCTTCTGGATGATTCGATTGTGAGAGGAAATACCTGTAAAAGATTAGTGGAAACACTTTTTAAATCAGGCGCCAAAGAAGTGCATCTTTTGATTTCTTCTCCGCCGATTCGTTTTCCAGACTTTTATGGCATGGATACTCCGAATCAATGTGAATTAATTGCCGCCCATAAAACTGTTGAGGAAATTCGTAAATTTTTGGGAGCCACATCGCTGCATTATCTTTCACTTGACGGATTATTGAAATCTATTGGTCTGCCGGAGGATCATTTGTCGACTTCGTGTTTCTCGGGTATTTATCCGATTGATTTAAAAGAACGCAAAGATGAGGTAAATTACGATGTCCCTAAAGACTAATCAAGAAAATAAACCAGGTAATAAAATTAAGCTGGCAATTCTTATTTCCAATGCCGGCACCGGCACCAACCTTCAGGCGATAATTGACGGAATTGATGCTGGCAAAATCAAAGCAGAAATCTGCGCGGTGATTTCAGATGTTGACAACACTCCAGGGCTTGAGAGAGCTAGGAAGTATTTTTTAAAAATTAATCCCGTTAGAAATCGCGAGGGCTCGCAGCGACCCTCTATTTCTAACGGGATTGAAATTTGTCCAAAAAAAGAAGCTCTGCTTCCGCTTTTACAAAAAATAAATCCCGATTATATTTGTTTGGCTGGCTGGAAACAAATTATTTTAGATGAAGTAATTCTGGCATATCCGAATAAAATTTTAAATTTACATCCCGGATTAATTCCAGACACAATTGATGTAAGTGACATAGGCGTAAAAAACCCTGATGGCACAAAGGCACTTTGGAATAAAGGTATGCTGACCACTAAATCCATTCAAAATTTCCTAGATCAAAAAGCCACCTTTGCCGGAAGTTCCATTCATTTTTTAACGTTAAATTTTGATTTTGGACCAGTTTTGGGAAAAACTTTTGAGAAAATTGAAACTGATGATACTATTGAGTCTTTATACGAAAGACTAAAGAAAAAAGAAAACGAATTGTATGTGGAAGTTTTAGAAAAATTAACTTCTTAATGTCAAACACCGAGTGTTTGACAAAATTATGCAAAAGAAAAAAATTTTAATAATCGGGAGCGGGGGAAGGGAACACGCGATCGGGTGGAAAATTAAGCAATCGGAAAATTGCGGGGAACTTTATTTTGCTCCCGGAAATGCGGGGACAGCACAAATAGGAACAAATATTGATATACAAGCAACAGACATAAAAGGTCTGATTGAATTTGTAAAAAAAGAGAAAATTGATTTAACGCTGGCTATCCCTGATGATCCGCTCGCCCTCGGCATTGTGGATGAATTTCAAAAAGAAGGCCTCCGAATTTTTGGGCCGACAAAGGCGTCCGCTCAGCTTGAATCTTCAAAAGCATTTTCCAAGAATTTTATGCAAAGACATAATTTGCCGACAGCTAAATTTAAAATTTTTACTGAGATAAATTCCGCGATTAAATATGTTGATACGCAAAACTTGCCGATTGTGATCAAAGCGAGCGGACTGGCTCTCGGCAAGGGAGTAATTATCGCCGAAACAAAAGAAGAGGCTCATAAAGCCTTGGAAGATATTTTAGTGAAAAAAGTTTTCGGCAAGGCAGGAGAGAAAGTGGTAGTTGAAGAATTTTTAACCGGTCCAGAGATTTCTATTCACGCATTTTCAGACGATAAAAGTTATTCTATTTTTCCAACGTCGCAAGACCATAAGCGTATAGGGGAAGGAAATACAGGCTTAAATACCGGCGGTATGGGAACAATTGCCCCACTTTCCTTTGTTTCAAACGAACTTTTAAATAAGATAGAAAAAACAATCGTGGCTCCGACTTTACAAGGAATGAAAGACGATGAAATGCCATTTGAAGGAGTGTTATATCCTGGTTTGATATTAACCAAAGATGGTCCGAAAATTCTGGAATACAACGCGCGTTTTGGCGATCCGGAAACAGAGACTTATATGAGATTGCTGGAAACAGATTTGCTCGAAATTATAAATGCCTGCGTAGATCAAAAACTGGATAAAATAAAAATAAAATGGAAACCAATTTACGCGTGCACGGTGATGCTGGCATCTGGAGGTTATCCGGGTGCTTATGAAAAAGGGAACCCCATCCTCATTAAGGAGGGGGAAGGGGGTGGTGACATTGTTATTTTCCACGCTGGAACAACTATCAAAGACGGTAAGCTAGTTACAAATGGGGGAAGGGTATTAGGAGTTTCAGCTGTCGGCAATACCCTAGAAGAAGCGCTAAAAAAAGCATATAAGGCGATAGAAAAAATTTCTTTTGAGGGTATGCAGTACCGAAAAGACATCGGAAAATTTGCATTGAAAAAAATAAAAATTTAATTTCTTATTGATATTCTTTTTGATAATGTTATAGTAACAACGAGTTGCTCATTGAAGTCGCATATGTTCGTGCGTGACGCATTGACATATCTAATAACAGCGAACAATTCCTTCGGCGTGATGCAAGAAGGAAATTTTTCGGCACCAATATGAGCTTTCTCTGAAAGAGATTATGATTACACAAAAAGAACTCACCACCAGAAATAATTCAGAACTGTTCCAGGTAATGCCAGAAGGAAAGAGAATTGCATTCCTGAAGGAGTTCCCTTGGTTGGCGTGGTTGCTTAAGAAAGGACAAGGACACCCTGTGATACAGTTTTATGTATCACGAATTGAAAAGGGATTTCTTTCAATTATCCCGGCACCAAAGGAAGTAATTGCTGTTAATCCACAGGAAGAATGGATCTTTTTTGCTGACAAAAACGGAGAAGTTCTTTTCTGGAAGGAAAAAGTAAGAAAACGCACAAGCAGGCTTTTTTTCTGGAGGAAAGAACTTATTGAGGAAGAAGTATGCTGTGTCCCCCATAAATGTTCGGTCGGGGACGTACTTTCCTCGAGACTGGGCGATCGGGTAAAGGAAATTTACTACGCTGTCTCGTGGTACAGTGGTACCCTTGCGGTGATTGTCTACAAATCGCCGAAAGATTTCTCTATCGTGGAGTGGCTCGAAGCTCTCAAGAAAAAGGCTGAGGCTGAGGTAGCCGAAGAGGTTCGAAAAATTGATGAAGAGCCGACTAAGCTCGGAATTCGCTAATTTTTTATCTTTCCCAAAAACCCGCTCGACGTTTCGAGCAATAGTTGGGGAATTCTAATAATAAAAATTCTCGTTAAGACCAGTACACCCCGAAAGGAGGAAAAAATGTACTGGCTTTTTCATTTTTACTATTACTATCTTGAACATATGTCAAAGATGGTAATAGAGTCACGTTAGGCAAGACCTAACGCAATTGCTTGTTTTCCATAAATAGCTATACTTTTAGAGATGAAAAAGAAAAAAGTTCCTGTCCCTGTTCGTCGCCGTAGAAGGACGGCAGCAGAGATAAAGCGAGATGAAAACGCTGCATCTCGCGCCGGCTGGCGGAAAGCCAGATGGGTATGACAGCGTCTCGAAGGTCGTCCGTTTCGCGGGCGACCTTCTTTATTTATCCCAACTAAAAAAGTGATCTCGGTCCGGACCGGTGCCAACTGAGATTATCTTTACATCTAAATCAGCAAGTTTGTTTTTTATATATTTTAAATATGAAGCGAGCTCTTTTGAGACTTTTTTCTTATCTTTGACTCCGTAATTAGTATTTCCCCAGCCCGATATTTCCTCTGTGATAACATCTTTCACTTCACTCAAGTAAAGCGGAAATTCTTTCCCGCCTGCATCAGCTATGCTGAAAGCATTGCGGGCAGGCAAAATTTTTTTATTGTATATGTATCCCGTCACAACTTTTACTTTGTCGCTCAAGCAAATATCAGCTTTATTTATGAAAATTTTATTCGCGCCCGAAAGACCAATGGCATGGCGAAGCGCAAATAAATCAAGCCAACCGCACATTCGTGGCCGTCCAGTGGTCGCTCCAAATTCATTGCCGGCATTTTGAAAAAGCTTTTCCAGAGCTTGGTCTTTGATTCTGGCCGGAAAATTTCCACCACCCACTTTCGTGGTATAAGCCTTAATTACGCCATACACGTCTCGTAGCGCCGTATGGGGCACGCCGAGACCTAGACACACGTTCGCCGGCAGGGTATTACTGCTCGTGACATTCGGATAATCTCCAAAATCAATATCCAGCATCACCGCCTGCGCGCCTTCCGCTAAAATATTTTTCCCTTCAGATAATTTCTTTTGGATTAAAGAAGATAAATCACAGATTTGCAGTTTCTGAAGTTCTTTTACAGCCTTATTCCATTTTTCTTTCGCTTCTTTTATTTTTTCGAGATTAATTTCAAAACCATATTTTTCTTTATACATATTCAAAAAATTCAAATGAAACTCAGTGAGAATAGATTCTTTCTGCGCAAAATCAGGCAAAAGCAGATCACCAATCAAAAGACCTCTTCTAGCTCGAATATCGCTATACGCCGGCCCAATGCCTCTCGAAGTCGTGCCAACTTTTGTTCCCAACTTATTTCTACGATGTTCGTCCGCCTGATCTAAAAATGGGTGCAAGTATGAAACTAATTTCGCGCGATTGGAAATATAAAGACGGGGAACAACATTCAGCCCTAAATCTTTGAGTTGTTTTATTTCATTCATCAATGATATAGCATCCACGACAACCCCGTTGCCAATATATAATTCTATATTCTTTTGCAGACAGCCACATGGCACAATATGACCGATAAAAGTTTTATTTTTAAATTTTATAGTATGTCCGGCATTCGCTCCGCCCTGAAAGCGCGCCACTCCCGAATAAACTCCATGAGAAAGAAGTTCATCGATATTTTTTCCTTTTCCCTCGTCTCCCCATTGCAGACCAACAACCACATCAATAAACCCTCTTTTGCTTTCAAGTTTTTTCATGTAAAAATTAATTTCTTTTACTGTAATTAGGTGCTTCTTTGGTAATTACCACATCATGCGGATGGCTTTCGTCTATGCCAAATTGGGTAATTCGGACAAATTTTGCTTTGTTCTGTAAAGTTTTGACATCTTTTGATCCACAATATCCCATCCCGGCTCGAAGTCCGCCCACCAGCTGATAAACAACTTCCGAAAGCCCGCCCTTGAAAGAA
>Ga0182027_10012570_pt1 | contig 11881 bp, 7 predicted proteins | sample 712E1DmetaG_FD_121300 | JGI IMG/M metagenome (GOLD analysis project Ga0182027, IMG submission 121300) | Permafrost microbial communities from Stordalen Mire, Sweden - 712E1D metaG (Illumina Assembly) | ecosystem: Environmental > Terrestrial > Soil > Wetlands > Permafrost | place: Sweden...
ACCGGTGTTCCGCATGCCATAGCTTCCAGTGGAGGCATTCCGAACCCCTCATATAACGAGGGATATACAAAAAGGTCTGCAGCATTATAGTACTTTGTAATATCATTCTCGGAAACGTATCCTACAAATATTACCTCTTCCTGCAGGCCCAGCTTTTCAATCAATTCAAGAAGCTTCGCACGTGCGCTGGGGACTTGTGGGGTCCCGATTTTAAGGAGTTTTAGCCCCGGAATTCTCCTTTTCAGCTGGTTAACTGCTTCTAATAGAAAGGGAATATTCTTTCTCGGCTGTTCAGAGCCAACGTATAAAATTACTTTGCTAGTATCCAGAATACCTAATTTCTTTATGATTTCTCTATCCCTTTTCACGTAGTAGATATCATGGTCAACTGCTGGATATACTATGCTGATTTTATTTTCTGGATATCCAGTATGTCGTATAATATCTTTTTTTGAGTATTCGGAAATTGTGATCATTCTATCTGCTTCCTTTAATCCCTTCATTTTCAGTTTTGAAGTAGGTAGTTGCTCATTGTCATATACCCATGGGATAATGTCAAAGCAGGTAACAATTGTCTTTTCTAATTTTACCAGTTTCAGAATGTAAGCAAGGTCCTGGCTAGTTATATGTTTTATGTTGTTTTTTCTCACTTTTCTATTTACAATAAACGGATATACCAGATATTTAACTGCGTCATTTATGATTCTTTTTTTTGAGATCATAGGATACTCTATAATGTTTAATTTTATGTCTATTATCCTTTCATGTATCTTTATCTGGTATTTTGACATCCCAAATATTTCATCAGTTTTTAGGCCGTTTATGTAATCAATTTCCATATATTAATTCCCCAAAATCTCAAATATTCTTCATTCTAATCGAAGATCCCGCAGCTTGTTGCGGGGATGGAAACTTCTCCAAGAACTGTCATTAACTAACTGATTTATATTTTTAGCTACCTTTGCACTATAAAATGGAAATAGAGCATGTAAATCATTGTATCCAGCAAATAAAATCCCACATCGTTTTTTTGTATGAAGTATCGTAACAAATTTATTTTACACAATGGTGTCATCAACTATTTTAACTGCATCTGCTTTGAGATTGGTAAAAACTAATTTTTATAAGTTTGATGCAACATCTAATGATTGTGATAATTCACATATTTTCGTTGATGTTGAATCAAACTATTTTCCCTTAAAAGTGATTAGATTTATAAAAAGTATCACAGCAAGAAAAATTTTCATAAAATATTTTTAAGAATATTTCGATAAACCTCCAATTTTTATGGAATATATATATACTATTTATAAGTATCTGAAGAAATTTATGGTTTATCGAAATTCTCTGAAAAGTAGCTTTTGGATTGTAAACTTTGTAATGATGAGAACTATAATGGAACTTGGAAATGGTACAACTACCGATGTCACCAAGAACTAGGTTGAAAATCAGGGAAATAAGGAAGAAAAAGAAGCAGGGAGACGAATAAAGATATTTGATTTTGAATAATTTCTTTATTCAAGATCTTGATTGAGAACATACCAAGCTGCTTGCAGCGAGGTATGTCAATGCAACCTTTATTTGGATAAAATTTAAAATATAATTAGAGAAAAAAAAATCAACAAAGGCTCAATTATGTTCTTGAGAGAAAGAAAGTGAAGAGAAAATACAGAAAACAGTTACATTTAATATCGAATAATATTAAAACAAAATAAAATAAATATAGTCAATATAACTTTTTCTGTCGAAAAAAGGAAATTTGGAGAAGTACTTCGAGCAAGAAAGTTCCGTAATCAAGTCAAGAAGTAAACTTTAAACTGATAGTGTACGACATAAATAAAAGGGTTTTAGAACTAATTTAGATTAAATCAAAGATTTCTATATAGTTTCTCCCAAAACAATTTTAATGCCAACTCCATTTTTTGTTTCGCATTTAGATGAGGCTGGAACAAACATGGTTCAGTATATAAAAACACAAACTTTAGTTACATTGGAAGCTTATCATGAAACTTCAAACATGAGGTATTAACTATCAGCAATTTTGGAAATTTCATATTTTAGGCATCATTTTTGATAAAAATACTTAAAATTAAGATAGACTGTTTGACCAAAAAGTGAGATAAAAGACGTGAAATTGCATTGATATTAAAGTGATTTGCTTGTATAGCTTTTATTAGGTAAGCTCTTCATTTTAAACTCACCGTTTGGGCATAGTTAAACAACAACAATAAAGAGCATTTAAAGAGATTTTCTATTTGTTTTTAATTCCTTCCTTTTATTTGTCCAGCATAGTTATAGATTTTAGTCTTCCTCTTAAATACCCTAATATTTGTACAATGTCACAACCAAATATTAATATACTGTATAATAAGAAATTCTTTAATTTATTTGAATTGCTTTTGGGTATTCTTCTTAAAGAAAACAAGACATATTTAAAAGTCCAAGCAATTAATAAGATTAGATATATAGAATTATATAATGAAAAAACCGCTAAAAATATCTGTAAAATACTTCCTATTATCAATACTTTTGGGGGAAACAGTTTTGCCTCACCATTGCCCTTTGCATAAAGATATTGTTGTTTTAAGAACGATTTTAAAGAACTTCTAACCCTCCAATATACAATAGCATTTTTGGCAAAATAAAATTTGCACCCAGCCTCCTTTAATTTGATATCAAACAAAGTATCTTCAGCGGTATATAACCATTCTGGATAACCACCGATTTTTTCCCAACAAGATTTTTTAAATGCCACTGATCGACTTGAGGGAAGGAATAAATTACTGTCTCTCATCACTTGACTTAATTTTGGATATGAAAATTCTGCAACACAAGATTCAAACCACGACCTTGCATCTGCTTCGTACCAGCCAGAAACTACATCCACACTTGGATCCTCTTCAAATGGCTTAATTAAATACTTCAACCAATCTTTTTCTACCCTACATCCAGCATCAGTACTTGCAATGATATCATATTTAGCATTTTTAATTGCAATGTTTCTTCCTCTTGCTATGTTAGCCCCACTTTCAGTAATTAATTTTATTGAGGCACCATTTTCTATATAGGATTTTAGAATCTCAACAGTTCTATCCGTAGATCCGCCATCTACGATAATAATATCATCTGGAGATCTAGATTGGGATAACAATGAGTCGATAAATTCTTTAATAGAATACTCTTCATTTTTCAAGGTACAGATTTGAGAAACTTTTACGTTATTCAACCTTATATCCCCATAATTTGAGATATATAGCTGTAACTTGTTTCCATGTTTGATTCTTTGCGAAATTATACCCATTATTAATTATTTCCTTTTCTTTTTCTGGATTATTAAGGAAATATACAATTTTATCTGCTAAGTCCTCTGGAGAAGAAGCAATAATCATTGTATTTCTGGAATCAGGGATACAGTTTAAAATATCTTTTTTAAGCTCATTATCATATACACTAAAAACCAATTTTTTACTAATCATTGCTTCCAATATTGCTAAATATCCTGAAACAAAGGCGAATTTACATTTCATCAAGTAATCAGTTGGGTTTTCGACAAAGCCAAATAACTTAACTTTTAATTCGTTTGTCTTTATTGATTCATCAATCGTTTTTCGCAAGCTCCCATCTCCACAAATACCTACTTTAAAATTGATATTATACTTTTTTTTCAGTATTTTTATTGCATCTATATAAGTCATGATCCCTGTATCTTTTTCTAATCTCCCAATAAATAATGCTGTTTCAAAATGCGTATTCTTTTCAATAGGTAATAGATCGACACCGCCATATGAAATAAAATTGGCTTTTGTACCGTACCATTTTCGAATATAATCGCCTATACAAATGTTACCATTGGTCAAAAATTCAGTTATTTTCCTCAAAAATAATATTTTTTTAGGAATTGGTATTATTCCTTCATACCCATGAAATGTAACAAAAACTGGTTTAAACAGAAACATAAAACGAAATGGGAAATACCAGAATACGAAGCTATTAAAGTCATGACAATGTATAAGATCTGCATTTATTATAAGATCTCTATGATTATAAATCCAATACCATGTTTGAAGCAGTTTAATTTTGGAAAATCGATGAATTTTAATTCCGTTTAATATTTCAAAATCTTTTAAGGTTATACCATGCTTGATAGTCATTATTGAAACTTCATATCCAGCTCTAACTAATTCTTCAGATACTTTTTTTACATGTATTTCTACTCCACCTAAATGTGGATAAAAGTATGGAGTAAACATTAGAATTTTCATTTTCACTCATTATTTCTAGACAGATAATTGTATAAAACTTTATCGATTTTTTTGTTTCGATTCCATTTTAATGTTATAGATTCAAATATTATTTAGAGTTTTATTTACCATATAAGGTAAAATAATCATCGTCTGTGGAGAAATATTTATTTTTTGTGCACATTTTATCTGTTTGTTGCATATCTTTGCGACACCTATTCTTTTAACATTTTAAGACGGATGTGCCAAAAAATATATAAATAACACCTAAAATATACGAGTAATGAGTCTATATTCACTGATTTCGACTTAAATTTAGCGAAATCATTTTATAAGGATTCCCTTCTATGACTAATATGAAAAATTCACTTCAAATACTTTATTCCCTCTTCAGACCACATCAAAAATTGTTAGCTATCTACCTCACAAGTCTTATTGTTTTCAGCTTTTTGGATGTTTTTAAAGTATACCTTATCTATCCAATTATAAACTATGGACTCAATATCAATCAAAGTTCAAATTTTATTGAGAAGATTTATCATTTATTTAACTTTGGAAATCTCAATCCATTTATCGCAGCAGCTTCCATGCTTGCTATTGTAAGTGTAATTAGCGCAGGATTAGAGGTGGGCATTTCGTATCTTGGTGGCAGGACATTTGCTACTGTAAGAGATACAACCGATCGTTCGGTCTTTAAGATCTTGAAAAATCAGCCATATGAATATTTTTCCAGAAATAAGCAAGGTGATATATTATATATTGGACAACAAGCCGTGGATCAAACAGGATACGCGGTTTTAGATATTATAGGGCTTCTTCAGAACATACTGCTATGTCTGTTCTACCTTTCATTTATTTTTATTTTATCCTTTAAGGTAAGCGTTATTGTGCTGATCTTTGGAGCCATTCATTCTTTTTTCGTGAAAAACACCATTTTTTCGGAAATTTATAAGCGTTCACTGATTTTGAACAAGTTTGGGCGCATAAAATCCGTTCTATATAATGAATTCATTTCAGGAATTAAAACAATATTTATTACAGATTCAATCGATTTTTGGTATAGTAATTATAATAATGCAATAGATAAACTTAAAAAAAATTACACCGTCCTTGTATTTCTACAACGTCTTCCAACAGTAGCAAATAATCTTCTGATCTTTCTGATTATATCACTTGGTGCCGTAGGACTTTATTATTCAACTAATGGTAACATTTTACCATATATAGGGATTTTTGGAACATTCTTGCTTGCTCTATATAGAACATTACCAGCGATAAACGGTTGTCAGGCACAATATGGTTCAATAGTACAGCAACTTCCTGCAATTGAATTAGTGTATAATTTTTTACAGGAAAAAAACGATTTAAACGTTCATCGGAATGATGTTTCGAAGAGAGTTTTTCTATTTCAAAATTCGATTACCTTCAAAAATGTTTTTTTCAGATATAATGATACTCAAAAATATACTATCAACAACTTGTCTTTTAAAATCAAAAAAACCACAAAAACTGCAATTGTCGGTAATTCTGGCGCTGGAAAAACCACGGTTGCCAACTTGTTAGCACTTTTGTATCAGCCAACATCTGGAGAAATCCTCGTCGATGATATAAATCTTAACGAAATTAAATATTCAGATTATTTGAAGAGGCTAGGATATCTCGGGCAGGAGACATTTATTTTTCATGATTCCATTAAAGAAAATATCAGATTTGGTATGGACTGTACTGATGATGAAATTATAGAAGCTGCAAAACTTGCCGATGCTCACGAATTTATTAAGTTAACCTCCGAGGGTTATAATACAATCGTTGGTGACCAAGGAATTAAGCTTTCTGGTGGACAACGGCAACGTATTGCAATTGCACGGATAATTTTGCGGAAACCTGAAATTTTGCTCTTAGATGAGGCAACAAGTTCACTTGATAACAGGGCTGAGCAACGTGTGATGGAAGCAATTGATCGAATTTCAAAAGATATGACAGTAATTATCATCGCACACCGTTTATCGACTGTAAAAAATGCGGATGTTATTTATGTGTTAAAAGACGGAGAGATTATTGAGAGGGGAAAACATGAGGAATTGCTTGAGTTGAAGTGTGAGTATTACAAACTTTATAATAAGCCCCCACAATTCAAGGAAATTCCTTGATACTATCTGGTGAGTTGAGAGGATTACTGATCCTTTATCCTCCAAGAATAACGCATGGAGACTTTCACCTCACATTGTGTTTTTTAAAGTTTCATTTGATTATCGGTTTGTGTATTCGATATAAATACCTGGAGTATCATATATTGACAAGGATTACTCCCAGTAAACTTATTGTTCTCTTTCAAAAAAACACTTATTGATTCAATTTCATTTTCGTTGATACATGGATTTTAACAGTTTCGCTAATTTGCTGTAAATTCAAAGTAAAGTTTTTGTGTACTATATGTAATTAGGTTCTTCAGGTAGGGAATTAGCTAATCACTAACTTTTAGATATTTGTGATTTTACAGAAAAATTGGCACACCTTCAAATCTTATAAATGATATTCAAAATCTCCAAAAAGTTTACCGCAGTAATCATTAATTATTGAGGCAATGGAAAAAATTATATTTATTTTTTTATAAGATCCTGTGTATACAAAGTTACCAAACCTTCCCGAATGTATTCTTTTTTCCCCAAGAGCCTCTACAATTTTTTGATTAAATAATGTATGATTATAAATCGCTTGAGTGTGCAGAGTCACTGTGAGCTTTTCAATTTGGTTATCCTTGAAGCTGGTTTATTTTTGTAGCGCACTTATCTGGATTTCTTGCAGCTTCAGATATCGGGGTTATTTTCTGTCACAGTGGTATCAGGATGAGCTCAATGCCTCTTCTGTCAATACTGCTATGATTATGTAATTCTGGCGTATAATTTGACAGACATTACGATATTGATCCTTTGCTTTTTCTCCACCATATATGTATTAAAAACTGTATAAAATATATATATATTATTCGGATTCACATAGATAAAAATGTCTATGATACATGTTTTCTTTTGATTTCCACAGGGGTTAGACATAGATTATACAGTTTTTAATGCATTACGTTTAGTTAATTCAGATTTTTAAGAACCTACATGCTATACAGTGATTATACAGTTTTTGAATATACGGATTCAATACAGTGTGAAAGTTTAATGTCCCATTAATCATATATTGAAAATATTTTTACAATAAAATTTACATAATTAATTGAATACTTGACAATCAGTTATCTCGTAGAAAAGTAAGTGATCATCACCGTCTATCTCGAAAAATATTATGAATTGTACATTGTAGTAATGAACATCAGAATTTTGATATTACTCATAGATATTTATTACATGAAAAGTATTCTTTTTACCAATATTATTTTAAGTGTTTTCCATGTTCAAAAAGTACTATCTAAAAAAGCATTTTTGACTTTCATTAAATCTGGAAGAATTTGTTTCCGAAGATTATATTCCCAGAAATTAAACGATAACATGGATTTCATCGATATTAATGCTATTGAATTTACTTACTGAAGGAAGAATGCCCTATCTGCCATCTAAGACTTCTAAAAATCTTGCAAAACACATCCTTTTTATTAAAATCAATGCAAAAATTACGAACTAAAATATTTTTATTCTGATCGCTTCCCTATATTTAAAATTTATATTAAATACAGTTTCTTCGAAGATCATGTTTTCATTATTTCCCCAATCAACATCCAAAATAATTAGATTTACAAGAAATCGATAAAATTGAATCTTTACTCATCCATCCCTTCTAAAACCTTCTTTATTTTATTTACTCTAATTTCCCAGGAATTATTGTAGAGTAATTTATCACGTTCTTTTTCGTTGTATTTGGGGAAGAATCCGTTATTTATCAAGCCATTTACAATATTTAGTAATTCTTCTTGGTTTGAATAAAATGAAACATATTTTGAAAATCGCTCTATTTCTTTATAATAAACTGAAATAATTGGTTTATTATAATTTATATATTCGTATAACTTTATAGGATCTACTGACATAATTAAGTTATTGAGTTTAAAAGGCATAATCATACAATCAAAATCTTTTATAAAAGAATGCAATTTATCGTGGTTCAAAGGTCCATGAAATATTATTCTTTTATGCGACCAGTTTTTAATATCCACATCAATTGGCCCAATAATATGAAATTCTATACTTTCATTATTTTGGACGCAGAAAGATAATGAATTGAAATCAAACCATGAGGCTACAGTCCCAATATAGCAAATTTTGTGAGTACCATTTTTAATTTTTGGTTTATTTGTAGAAGGAATATCTAATTTATTTCCACCAAAAGCGTTCCTGAGTAGTACAGTTTTATTAAGGCAGTACTCCCTGCTGTTGATAGTATTCATAAGATTTTTACTTGAAACAAAAACAATTGAAGCTTCTCTGATGAGTTTGATCTCTAAATTTACACGCCTGGAATTTATTTTGTTTTGCTTATCAAATTCTCCGGCATCATCCATACAATCATATATTATTTTGGAGTTATGATTTGAAGGGATAAATTCGTATAAGTCTGGAAAGGTTATCCAGAGGCAATCAGGTTTGAATTTTTTCAAAGTAAGGTAAATATACATCTTCAGAAATAAGCGATCTAAAAAGTTGAATTTGAGTTTACCTATAGAAGGAACATAAAAAAATGGTCTTAATTTCAAATTGTTCCGCTTATTTTTAGTTAACTGTGATCTTTTCATGTGATAAGGATAGATAATAAGAACATCATAATTTTTAGATAAATATTCGGCAATATAATGTGGCCTCTGTTTTATCCAATCCCAATCAATATGCATGAAATAAAGTATTTTTTTACGCATAATCTCCTCCGATTGTCATTATATACTCAAAAACTAGAATATTACCTCTCAGCATCTGACTTAAATAATTTAAAATTATTTCTTTCGAATCCACCTATTACAATAAATAAGATAAAATATACAGTAACTGCTATGGGGTTAAAAAAATATTGGATATGAGTTGAAAATTAGTGTGAAATACCCCATCAAAAACCCTGCAATAGTTGATTTCACATCTTCCTTAGATACTGTATTGAATAATTTTTTATTGATTCTATTTAATCTAAAGATAAACTTATATTTAATGGAGAATTTCGATAGACTTCCATTCATTTGAGCATCTGAGAGTAATAAATCTTTTAACATTAATTTTTACTCATGAGGATTTCGATAATGCCAAAATTTTGTAATATGCCTATGAATAGTATATAAATGATTCATGAAAATCAAAGGTTTCTCGAAATATTCTATATTTTGTCTATGACATGTAACAGCAAAATGTTATCGAATAGGTCTTGAGTTAGCCTATTCAAAGTAGTGTGACAATGCATTGCTGTAGGAATTTGCACAAAGATTAGCTTGAGTTATCCAAAGATGAAGCAAGTTTATTAATAAAAAACTTATGAAAATATCGCTGTTATAATCTATTGAAGTATAAATTTATACTTTGAATACCCACAATAAATCTAACCTGGCTCTTATACAATTAAGGAAGATAACCTATAGTATCCGCCAGAATAGTGATCGTTATTACCGGACTAATTTGTATATAGGCTGAGTTTCTGAGTCGTTATTTTGTGATACAAGGTCATTAATCGGGTTTTCCAAAATGGGAAGGAGATCTCTTTTTTAATTGTATGAGGAGATCTTCGTTTAATTATATAGCTTAAAGTGTTTTCACTTTTGAAAATTAGTAAAATAATAAATTCTGAGCTTTTTCAAGGTTAGCTCCATAGAGGTTATCTTCTTGAAGGTCAGTTCCATAGATGTTAGCTTCCTGAAGGTATTTTCTCTCTGAAATAACCATTTACAATTATTGGCTTTGAACTAAAATAAACATTACTATAATAGAAAGAGATCTTCTTCTCTTCAGAATTTAGTTTTTAAAATTGTATTTATTTATAGGCTAGATCTATAAAGCCCACACAAAATGATAGCTACGTTCTTAGGATAAAAACAGTGTCGTATTATAAGTACTGATTATATTGATTAAGGTCTTATCATAATTTGATATGAAAAAAGAAGAAAAACTCCATTGTAACACTTCATCTGGAGAATATTAACACCTTGCTGCTGAAAGGAAATAGTAGAGTGCAAAAATTAACAGACGAATTCAAGTATTATAAGATGCATTATAATTGTCATCGAAATAAAGAGGTGGAAGAATTCTTTTCACTTGATATGAACTAATTTTAGACTGGATAGTAATCTATCTAAAAAGCTGAATCAAATCATTTCCCAATTCCAATAACAAAGGTAGATCTTAACATTTAAACAAAAAAATGAATTTCACAATTAATTAAACGATTTTTTATTATTTTCGGGGTTTTGTAGTATACGTATCGAAGGAAAAGTAATCCTCTATATTCAGGTTTAAACTCATATTAGTATCTATAAACATATAATTCTGGAAAAAAATTGAGTGAACTTTTCAAAGTATAGTGAAAAATCTAAATTTCAGATTTTCCACAGTTATATAATTATTCATTAATAAGAACTATAGATATTACTCTCTTCTGAATTTCCCTGAAATCATCTATGACTTCTGAACTCATCACTCCAATTTTGCTTTGCTTCAACTTTTGTCAAACCAAATTCTGTCTAGTTTTCACGGAATCCTACAAAAATGGAGTGAAGGATGATCACAGAATATAATTGTCATCAAGCCAATATAGTCGTTGATGAAGTAAAATAACAATGTGATATGGGAAGAATACAATCAAAGCCATTGATTATACTCGATGTTTGTAGATTTGGATCAATAACTTAAAGACTCCATCATTGTGCATTTCCAACTGGGAATTTTTCAAGTATAGAAATTCATCTAAATGAACATTTCTAAATATTATGAACCAAATTATATAGTTACAGCCACTTATAAATCCATAATGTTATTCATGGATAACTGTCGCAGTAGTATTGAGTGAAATTACTGGTTGGTTATTGAAAGAACAGATTTCTATTTGATAAATGTTCACAGAACCTGCACCAAGATCTGCCTGTTTTATTGTGTAGGCACCTGCTTCTTTAACACTTTTACATGGATCAAGATATGTATTTGGTATAGAGGTTGGACATTTCTGTTATCTGTAACCACAACATTTCCTTTGCTGCCCACATTTCCAGAGTTAGCTAGATAATAGGTGTGTGAGACCTGTTTTATATGAATAAATTTATGGAGATGACAACGTAGTTATAGCCAAAGCTGACCTTTATAAGGCTTTTACGATTGTAGTATCACTAGTGATTCCTGATATCGACTTTGGAGTTGTTATACTCACTAAATTGGTTATAGAACCAGCATCAAGATCTGCCTGTTCTATTGTATAGTTTGCCTGTCCAGTAACAAAAGGTAAAGAATATGTTCCACCGATAACATCAAGCTCTGGAACACCATCTGAGAGGACTACTAGTCCAGTTTTGTTGCCTGTAACATTAATAGAACCTGAGATCGGGGAAGATCCTATGTTGATCACAGTGTAGTCGAATGTGATATTTTGTCCTATAGCACTGTAAGTCATTGGAGATGCTGTTTCTACTATTAACACATTATATGTTTGTATTGCTGCAGCAGATGTCACAAATA
>Ga0182027_10012572_pt1 | contig 11880 bp, 10 predicted proteins | sample 712E1DmetaG_FD_121300 | JGI IMG/M metagenome (GOLD analysis project Ga0182027, IMG submission 121300) | Permafrost microbial communities from Stordalen Mire, Sweden - 712E1D metaG (Illumina Assembly) | ecosystem: Environmental > Terrestrial > Soil > Wetlands > Permafrost | place: Sweden...
CACCGAAGACAAGTTCCTGGCCGCCGTCAAGGGAGTCGGCGCCACGCTCGTGCGCTCCAACCTCACCGAGGCGCAGGAGAAGGAACTCAAGGACGCCTTCGGCGCCCGCAAGCACGAAAAGTAGAAAGTGGCAAGCCGGCTCGCGTATGACCGGACGGGGCGGGATGGCCGGACGGCTGTCCCGCCCCGTCGGTCGCGGCCCGCACCGCGGGTCGCCGAAGACGAAGCCAACGCTAGCCGAAGAGACTCCAAGGAGGCCGGCAGATGTTCAGAAGACGACCGCTGATGCGAGCCGCCGTGATCGGCGGCGGCGCCTACTACGCGGGCAAGAAGGTGTCGCAGAGCCAACAGCATTCGGCCGAGCAGGACGCCCAGATCGCCGACATGCAGCAACAGCAGCAGGCGCCGCAGGCCGCTCCCGCCACCAGCGAAGAAGACAAGATGGCGCAGCTCAAGCAGCTCAAGGACCTGCTCGACACCGGGGTCCTGACGCAGGCCGAGTTCGACGCCCAGAAGCAGAAGATCCTGCAGAGCATGTAGCCGGCGGTCACCGACTGCTACAAGGAGGAAGCCAAATGGCAATGGGTCCGGTGCAGATCCTGGTGATCGGCTATGGTCAGGACGCGCAGTTCACGGGCGCGGCTCTCGACGAGCTCAGGCGCCTGATAGACCACGATGTCGTGCGTCTGGTCGACCTGCTGTTCGTCCACAAGAACGACGACGGTTCCATCGAGAAGATCGAACTGACCGACACAGACGAGCTCGCCAAGCTGGGCGCCGTCGCCGGCGCGCTGATCGGCTTCGGCGCGGCCGGCGAGGAGGGCGCCGAGGTCGGCGCCGTGGCCGGCGCGGTCGGGGCCGTCGACGAGGGCTCCGTCTTCGACGAGGAGCAGGTCTGGTATATCGCCGACGCCATCCCCGAGGGCATGTCGGCGGGGATCGCGGTGCTCGAGCATCGCTGGGCCATCCCGCTGCGCGACGCGATCGCCGGGTCGGGTGGCGTGGCCCTGGCCGACGAGTGGCTCCATCCTCAGGATCTGATCGCCCTGGGTATCGCGGCGGCGCAGTAGTGGCGCGGGCCGGCGAGCAGCCGGCCGAGGGCCGTCGCTCAAAGGGGGCGGGGCGGGGCGCAGGCGCCCCGCCCCGCCGCAATCTGAGGAGGAAGCCGTTGAGCGTCGACTCCGACGGCGACGCGAAGGGAAGTACGGCCGCCGCGGCACACCGGGCCGCGCCGGTGAAGGTCGCCTCACCGTCGGCGGCTCCCGGGCGCGCCGGCCTGGTGCTGATCACGCTCATCCTGGCCGCCGGCGTCGCCAACATCAACCTTGCCGTCGCCAACGTCGCCCTGCCCGACATCGGCAAGGCGTTCAACGCCTCGCAGACGGCGCTCGACCTGGTCGCGGTCGGCTACTCGCTGGGCCTGGCGGCATCGGTGCTCTACCTCGGCGCCCTGGGCGACCGCTACGGGCGCAAGCTGCTGCTCGTTCTGGGCATGGCCCTCTCGGTGCCCGCCTGCCTGCTGGCCGCCTACGCACCGTCGACCGGCGTCCTGGTCGCCGCCCGGCTCCTTGGTGGGCTCTCGGCCGGCATGGCCTACCCCACCACCCTCGCCCTGATCACGGCGCTGTGGTCGGGGGCGGCGCGGACCCGGGCTATCGCCTTGTGGGCCGGGATCGGCAGCGCCATGGCCGCGCTCGGCCCGGTGATCTCCGGGGCGCTGCTGCAGCACTACTGGTGGGGCTCGGTCTTCGTGTTCACCCTGCCGCTGGCGGCGATCGCCCTGGTGATGGCGCTGCTCTACGTGCCCAGCCACGTCAACGAGTCGACCAACCCGATCGACAACCTCGGCGGCGTGCTGTCGATCGTCCTGGTGGCGGCGCTGATCCTGGCCATCAACTTCGCGCCCGTGCCCAACGCGGGCGTCCTGACCCTGGTGCTGGCGGCCGTCGCGGTGGTCGCGACGATCGCCTTCGTCGTGCGCCAGCGTCGCGCCGCCAACCCCCTCTACGACCTGCACATCGCCGGCCGCCGCATCTTCTGGGTCGCGGCGTTGGGCGGCATCATCGTCTTCGGGTCGCTGATGGGTGCCATGTTCATCGGCCAGCAGTTCATGCAGAACGTGCTCGGCTACTCGACCCTCGACGCGGGCTTGGCCATACTGCCGGCGGCCGTCTTCATGGTGCTGGTGGCGCCGCCTTCGGCCCGGCTCGTGCACTCCCGCGGTTCGCGCTTCACGCTGCTTTTGGGTTACCTCTTCTGCCTGCTGAGCTTTCTCACGATGCTGTTGCTGTGGAAGCAGGGCACGCCGTACTGGCAGGTCGGCCTGGGCTACGCGCTTCTCGGGGTCGGCATCGGCCTGTTCGGCACGCCGGCCTCGCGCTCGCTGACGAGCTCGGTGCCGGTCAGGCGTGTCGGCATGGCGTCGGGCACCGCCGACCTGCAGCGCGACCTGGGCGGCGCCATCATGCAGTCGATCTTCGGGGCGCTGCTGACCGCCGGCTACGCCGCGGCCGTCGCCTCGGCGATCGCGGGCGCGCCCAACAAGTCGCAGATCACCAGCAGCGTGCAGAGCCAGCTCGAGAAGTCGTTCTCGAGCGCCGCCGACGTCGCCAAGGAGTACCCGCAGTACGCCGGCGCGATCACGGCCGCGGCCAAGTCGTCGTTCCTGCAGGGCGCCAACTGGGCCTACGCGGCCGGGGTCATCGCGGTCGTGATCGGCATCGTGGTCGTCTTCTTCTGCTTTCCCAAGAAAGACGAGGAGGAGGAGCTGCTCGACGGCTACCAGGAGCGCGACTCGCAGCCGGGTGCGCCGTAGGATGCTCGAACGACGGGAGCGGGCGTGGGCAAGGCCATAGGCGACATCTTCCCGCTGGCCATCGGCATCGCCATCAGCCCGATACCGATCATCGCCATCATCCTCATGCTGATCACGCCCAAGGCGCGCAGCAACGGTCTGGCCTTCCTCGGCGGCTGGCTGCTGGGATTGGTCGTCGTGGGCACCGTCGTGATCGTCGTGGCCGACACGGCCGGCGTGTCGACCTCGAGCGGGCCGTCGAAGACCGTCAGCGCCATCAAGCTGGTGCTCGGCCTGTTGCTGCTGGTGCTCGCCTGGCGCCAGTTCGGCAAGCGACCCAAGGGCGGCGAAGCGACGCCCATGCCCAAGTGGATGCGCGCGTTGGACAGCTTTACCCCCGGCCGCTCGCTGGCCGTCGGTGCCCTGCTCTCCGGCGTCAACCCCAAGAACCTCATGCTCAATGCCGCCGCCGCCGCGTCGATCGCCCAGGCCGGCCTGTCCGGCGGCGAGCAAGCGGTCGTGCTCGTCGTGCTCGTGCTGCTCGGCAGCCTGGGCATCATCGCCCCGGTGGCGATCTACTTCGCCATGGGCGACAGGGCGGTGTCCGTGCTCGACGAGTGGAAGACGTGGCTCGCGGCAAACAGCGCGACCGTCATGACCGTGCTCTTCGTGGTGTTCGGAGCAGTGCTCATCGGCAAGGGTATCGGCGGTCTGTCGTGACCGGCGCGTGCGCCGGGCTCGGCCCCACAAGGAGGTCAGTGAGATGACGCAGTCACCCGGTTCCGGCCGGTCCGCCTCTCCCGCGCGGTTCGTGATGCCGGGCATCGTCGGGGTGATCACCGTCGCCTTACTCGCCTTTGTCATCCAGAACCGCGGTCCGGTCAAGCTGACCTGGCTGTTCTGGAGCTTCTCGTGGCCGCTCTGGCTGCTGCTCGTCGTGACGATCGGCCTGTCGCTCATCGCCGGGCAGATCCTGCTGATGCTGCGCCGTCACCGGCGCCGGGTGGCCCGGCGCGCGGTGCGCCGCGGCGACATCTGACATTCGGGCCGGGAGGGGCTTCGCCGATGGATGAGCCGCAGGGACCCCCTTCCGGGGCGCCGTCCCCGCGACCGGGGAGCGACCCGTCGCCCGCTCACCTCGAACAGACGGATGACGCCGCCGCCGGTCGCTACGGCATCACCCCCAGCCTGCGTCTGCTGCTGGGCCTCGCTGCCGTCGCGATCGTGCTGGTCTTCATGCGCTCGGCGGCGACGATCATCAACCCCATGCTGCTGGCGGTCGTCGTGACGATGGCCGTCTCGCCGCTGCTGCACGCGCTCGTGCGCAAGGGCTTTCCGCTGTGGGCCGCCTGGCTGATCACGGTCGTGGTGACGCTGGTCGCCGTTGCCATCGTGGTGGCCGCGGTCCTCATCGGCGTCGCCCGCCTGATCGGCGAGGTCCCCCGTTATCAGGCGCAGCTCGCCGTTCGCTGGCAGCATGCCACCGATGCCCTCGGTCACCTCGGCCTTCCGGCTTCGGGCCTCACCCAGGGACAGGGCAGCGCTCTCGATCCACATCACGTCGTCTCGCTGACCGTGTCCGCGCTGCACACCGTCAAGCGGGCCGTCTCGCTGGGTCTGCTGACGCTGCTGCTCGTGCTGTTCATGCTGGGCGAGGCGACCACCGTCAGCCTGCGCTTCGCCAGCACGCCGCCGCGTGTGAGCCGTTCGCTGGCGCGCCTCGAGGACTTCACCCGCGACATGCGGCGCTTCGTTCAAGCGACGACCATCACCGGCCTGATCGAGGGCGCCGCCGTCACGGTGTTCCTGCTGGTGCTCGGCGTCCACTACGCGCCGCTGTGGGGCTTGCTCGCCTTCTTCATGGCCTTCATCCCGACCCTGGGCGCCCTGCTCGCCATGGCGCCGCCGGCGTTTCTCGCGTTGCTCGAGCTGGGCTGGGTGCAGGCGATCGCCGTCGTGCTGGGCATCCTTCTGATCTACACCGTCATCGGCAACTTCGTGGGACGCCGCCTCGTGGCGCACCACACGAATCTTTCGCCGCTTGTGGTTGTGCTCTCCGTGGTGTTGTGGGGATGGGTGCTGGGCTTGCTCGGAGGCCTGCTGGCCGTGCCCATGACCCTGCTCGTGCGGCGCCTGTTCATCGAGGTCTACGACGAGTCGGGCTGGACGACGGCGCTCCTGGGCAGGCCGCACCGCGAACGGGGTCCGACTTCGTAGTCGTGCCCGAGAGCGCTGGCGGGCCGTAGATGTGGGCGTCCTGCCTGCGGCAACGCCGTGGGGAACGCCGAGTTGGGGGTAGGGTAAGGCAAGATCGGGCACGGCGCACCTCGGCAGCGCCGAGCAGTGCCCGAAGGAGCCGGTCGTCCGACACGTGGGGGTAGCTATGAGCCAGCCGTTCAAGGGCGTCGTCAACGTCGACATCCGCGACTCGCAGCCCGACTGGGCGCCGTTCGAGCCGCCCAAGGCGCCCGACGGCGCCCCCAACGTCCTCTACATCGTGCTCGACGACGTGGGCTTCAGCGCCGCGAGCTGCTACGGGGGCCCGATCGAGACGCCGAACATCGACAAGATCGCCGCCGACGGCGTGCGCTACACGCAGTTCCACACCACGGCGCTCTGCTCGCCGACCCGCTCCTGCCTGCTCACCGGCCGCAACCACACGCGCAACTCGATGGCCTGCATCACCGAGGCGGCGGTGGGGTTCCCGAACGCCAGCGGCACGATCCCGCCCGAGAACGGCATGCTTCCCGAGATCCTCGGCGAGCTGGGCTGGAACACCTACATGGTGGGCAAATGGCACCTCTGCCCGACCGACGAGATGAACCTGGCCGCGCCGCGGCGCAACTGGCCGAGCGGCCGCGGCTTCGAGCGCTGGTACGGCTTCCTGGGCGCCGAGACCAACCAGTGGTATCCCGACCTGGTCTACGACAACCACCCCGTCGACCCGCCCAGGTCGCCGGAGCAGGGCTACCACCTCACCGACGACATCACCGACAAGGCTCTCGAGTTCATCCGCGACGCCAAGGCGATCGCGCCCGACAAGCCGTTCTTTCTCTACTACGCGCCGGGCGCCTGCCATGCCCCGCACCACGCACCCAAGGAGTGGATCGCCAAGTTCAAGGGCCGGTTCGACATGGGTTACGAGGCGATGCGCGAGCAGACGCTGGCCCGCCAGAAGACGATGGGCCTGCTGCCGCCCGGCACGGAACTGCCGCCGGTCAACCCGATCGGCACGGTCGAGACGCGCACGGGGCCGGACGGCAAGCCGTTCCCGGTGATGGACGTGACCAAGCCGTGGGCCTCACTGTCCGACGGCGAGAAGAAGCTCTTCAGCCGCATGGCCGAGGTCTACGCCGGCTTTCTGGCCCACGCCGACCACCACATCGGGCGCCTGCTCGACTACCTCGAGGAGAGCGGCGAGCGCGACAACACGCTGGTCATCCTGGTCTCCGACAACGGCGCCAGCGGCGAGGGCGGCCCCAACGGCTCGGTCAACGAGTGCCGGCTGTTCAACGGCGTGCCCGACGACCTCGACTCGGCGCTCGCCATGCTCGACGAGCTCGGTGGCCCGAAGACCTACAACCACTACGCCAACGGCTGGGCTATGGCCTTCAACACGCCGTTCAAGATGTGGAAGCGCTACGAGTTCAACGGCGGCACCGCCGACCCGTGCCTCGTCTCGTGGCCGGCCGGCATGAAGCACAAGGGCGAGATCAGGGACCAGTACCACCATGCCATCGACCTGGTGCCGACGATCCTCGACTGTCTCGGCGTCGAAGCTCCGCAGGCCATCAAAGGCCACGTGCAGAGCGACTTCGACGGCGTGAGCATGCGCTACAGCTTCGGCGACGCCTCAGCTGACGGTGCGCGCAAGACCCAGTTCTACTCGATGCTGGGCTCGCGAGGCATCTGGCACGAAGGCTGGAAGGCCGTCACCACCCATCCCACCGTTGCCGGCTGGAGCAACTTCAACGACGACACCTGGGAGCTGTATCACACCGACGTCGATCGCTCCGAGCTCCACGATCTGTCCAAAGAGAACCCCGAGAAGCTCCGCGAGCTCCAGAGCCTGTGGTTCGCCGAGGCCGGCCGCAACGGCGCCTTCCCGCTCGACGACCGCTCGCCGCTCGAGATCATCCTGACGCCGCGACCGCTGCTCGCACCGCCGCGCAACCGCTACGCCTACTTTCCCGACACGGCCGACGTCCCGGAGCAGCAGGCCGTCAACATCCGCAACCGCTCATTTGCGATCGGGGCGCTGGTCGACATTCCGGCTGCCGGCGCCGCAGGTGTCCTGTTCGCCCACGGGGCGCGATTCGGCGGACATGCCCTCTACGTCAAGGACAACCGGCTGCACTACGTGAACAGCTTCATCGGCATGTTCGAGCAGAAGATCGACGCCAGCGAGGACCTGCCGACCGGCGAGAACCTCATCCTCTCGGCGTCGTTCGACAAGGACGGCGAGGAGCCGCGCGGTGTGGCCACCGGTATCCTGTCGCTCTACTACGGCGAGAGAAAGGTGGGCGAGGGTCGTATCAAGACCCAGCCCGGCAGCTTCTCGCTGGCCGGCGAGGGGCTCTGCGTGGGGCGCGACAGCGGCGAGGCGGTCACCGACGACTATCCGGGCGTCTCACCGCATCGTTTTACCGGCGGCACCATTCATCGGGTCGCCGTCGACGTGAGCGGTGAGCCCTACGTCGACCTGGAGCGCGAGGCCCAGGCGATGCTCACGCGGGAGTGACGTGATGGATCCGCTGGCTTCGTGGAACGACGGTGCCGCCAAGCGCGCCATCGCCGACTTCGTCTCGAGTGCGACCGCGGCGGACGGCCCGGCCTTCGTGCCGCCCGCCGCGCGGATCGCCACCTTCGACAACGACGGCACGCTGTGGCTCGAGAAACCCATGTACATTCAGCTCCAGCACGGCCTGCGGGCGATCGCCAGGATGGCGGCCGAACAGCCGCAGGTGCGCGAGCGCCAGCCGTTCAAGGCGGTCTGCGAAAAGGACATGGCCTGGTTTGCCAAGGTCCAGACCGACTACTCCGGGGGCGATCCGACCGGCCTCTTGACTCTCGCGACCGGCATCACCGAAGCCTTTGAGGGGATGACGGTCGAGGAGTTCGAAGCCGATGCCCTGGAGTTCCTGACGACCGCTCAGGACGCGCGCTTCAAGAAGCCCTACAAGCAGTTGATCTACCAGCCGATGCTCGAACTGGTCCACTACCTGCAGGCCAACGGCTTTCAGGTGTTTCTCACCTCGGGCGGGGGGCGCGACTTCATGCGTGCCGTCTGTGAGGAGATCTACGATGTCCCGCGCGCCATGGCGATCGGCAGTAGCGTGACGTTCCGCTACGCCGAGGACGCCCATGGCGTGGCCCAGGTGATGCGCACCAAAGAGCTCGAACAGCCGGTCGACGACGGCCCCGGCAAACCGCTGCACATCCATCGCGCCACCGGGCGCCGGCCGATCCTGGCGGCGGGCAACTCAGACGGCGACATCCATATGCTCAGATACGCCGGCGGGCACTCGGGCCCAACGCTGAGCCTGCTCGTGCATCACGACGACGCCGAGCGCGAGTACGCCTACGACGGCGGCGCCGAGAGAGCGCTGGGGCTGGCCGCCAAAGAGGGCTGGCTCGTCGTCAGCATGAAGGACGACTGGCAGAGCGTCTGGGCCTAGCTGCCGCCCATCCCGACGGCCTACGCCGTCACGCCGTCAGGCCGGGCGCTTCTCGCCAGTCGCCGGCTGGCGGCGAAAGCGCGGCGCCTTGGTGGGCACTGCTTCCTGCGCCTCTGGCCGGCCGGCTTTGTGGGCCTCGTACCAGCGGTGATAGACGCCGACCAGTGGCGCCGAAGTGAGCCCGTGGGCGACTACGCTGAGCGCGACGGTGATGGTCGCCACCGTGAACAGCAGTTGCGCGTCGGGTACGTGATCGTCGAGGGCGATCAAGGCGAAGACGATCGACGCCAGGCCACGCGGCCCAAACCAGCCCATGAACGCCACCGTGGGGCGTCGGGCGCCGCTGCCGAGCATGGCCAGCGCGACGGGCGCCAGGCGTACGACGGTGAGGCTCAGCAGCGCATAGAGGGCGATCTGCCAGGTCACGAGGCTCAGCGCCTTGCCGAGGGCCAGCGCGCCGAACCCTGCCCAGGTAACGGCCGCGAGCAGCTCGCCGGCGTCCTCGGTGAACAGCAGAGACCGCGCGCCTGGCGCCCCGGCAATCTGCCGGAACGCGGCGCCGCCGGCGAAGGCGGCGATGAAGCCGCTGCCGCCGAGCGCGACGGCCGCGGAGTAGGACAGCACCGCGGTGGCCAGCGTGAGGGTCTGGCGCCACGAGCTCTCCAGCCAGCCGCGCCGCTCGGCCCATCTTGCCAGCAAGCCGCCGGCCAGCGCTGCGCCGAGGCCGGCCGCGAGCCCCCAGCCTATCTGGTCGGCCGCGCGCTGCACCACGGCGGAGAGAGGCCCGGAATGCAGCTCGGCCAGACTGAGGTCGACGAAGACCAAGAAGAACGGCACGGCGAGCCCGTCGTTCAAGCCACTCTCGACGTTCAACGCCTGGCGCACGCGGGCCGGCACGGACGGGTCGGAAACGACGCGCTGGCCGAGCGCCGCGTCGGTGGGTGACACCATGATCGAAAGCAGCGCCACCGACGCAAACGCCATGCCCGGAAAGACGGCCAGTCCGGCGAGGGCGCCGGCGGCCATGGTGAGCGGCAGCCCGATCAACAGCAGGCGCCCCGGCCAGGCGAGGTGCCGGCGCAGCGAGACGAGGTCGATGCGGGCAGCGTCGCTGAACAGCAGCAGCGCGAGCGAGAGCTCGGCTATGTGCTCCGCGGTCGCGCCTTTGAGCGGCACGTCGAGCCAGCCCAGCACGGAGGGTCCGACCAGCAGGCCGGCGAGCATGAGGAACAGGGCCGACGTCACGCCGCGCCGGTCGAGCGGCCGGGAGACGGTCGCATAGACGATCAGTATCGCGGCGACGACGACCAGGGCGATCATGGGGGCATCTTACAAGAGTCGGGCGGGGCGGGGCTTGCCCCGCCCCGCCCTCGGCCGTCGCCTCGCCATCGGCTATCGCCCCGCGCGCAGCGCGACCGGGTGGGCGGCAGGCGATGCGGCTCGGTCGATCGGCTCGAGTACGCGCCCGCTTTCAGCGCCGCTGGTCGTGGCCGTCGGCGATGCCCTCGGGTGTCACCTCACCATGGTCGATCTCGTAGGCGACCTTCTTCGTCTCGTCGAACTGGCCGGGATCGAGGACGCCGGAGCCGGCGGCGCGGGCGATGACGTCGCCACCACGCCCGCGCAGCACGTACGCGCAGCCGACCGCGGTCAGCGCCCCCGCGAGCGGGCCGACGACATACACCCAATAGCTCGCGAAATGGCCGCTGACCAGGGCCGGGCCAAACGAGCGCGCGGGGTTCATCGACACGCCGCTGACCGGCGCCGCCCAGAGCCCGGCGAGCGCGATGTACCCGCCGACGCCCAGCGCGGCGATGGCGCCGACGTTCTGCGCCGCCGACGCCGTGCCCAGGATGACGCTCACGAGGCCGAACGTGAGGGCGATCTCCATGAGCAGCGCCTGCCAGTTCACGTAACCCGGACCGGGGAGGGTCGCGCCGAGGTGTGAGACGTTGCCGAAGACGGCGTAGAGAAAGAGGCAGGCCAACGTGGCGCCGACGAGCTGGATGATGATATAGCCGGGGACCCGTCGCCACGGAAAGTCGCCGCGCAGGGCGAAGGCCAGCGAGACGGCCGGGTTCAGGTGGGCGCCCGAGATCGCCCCCATGAAGAGGATGATGGCCATGACCATGAGGCCCGGCGCCACGACTGCCGCGGTAAGGCCGATCTGGCCCTCGCCGTGCAGCAGACCGCCGCCGGCGGCGGCCAGCACAAGGAAGAACGTCCCGAGCAGTTCCGAGAAGAGACGCCGCCACTCGCGGCGCGGATCGTCGAAGTCCTTGCGGTCCCCGAACTCGAGCATGAGGACATGGTGGGTGCGCGGCCCGAAAGCCATGCCGCCGGAGGCCGGGTCGGCCGGCACGGCGTTCCTGGCTCTGGAAGCCCTTTCCTGATCGTCGCTCATGCCTCTTGCCTTTCGTCGCAGGAGACCGCCGGGCAGATGAGGGGTCTCGCGTTCGGCAGGCACCGTACCCGTTCCCCAGGCGATCTCACCGTTGCCCGCGGGCCTGGTGTTGCAACAACCGCGAACGCCTGGACGCTCCGGCGGTCCGTGACCGCCGGGGACGAGCGTCCTGTCAGATCTCGGCCGAGAACAGCCTGGCGAAGGAGTTGCGGAACCGCTGCCACCGACCGACCGAGCGCACGTCCTGCAGCGTCATCTCGCGACAGTTCGCAAGGTCGCGCTCGAAGATGTCCTCGAGCTGTCTGGTGAGCTCCTGGTCGAAGATCCACAGCATGAGCTCCTTGTGCAGGCGCAGGCTGCGGATGTCCATGTTCATGGTGCCGACGGCGCAGACGATCGAGTCGACCGCGATCGTCTTGGCGTGAAAGAAACCGGCCTCGTAGAGGTAGATGTGCGCGCCGGCGCGCAGCAGCGGCTCGTAGTAGGTCTGGGCCGCCCAGAAGGGCAGCTTCTTGTCGATCAAACCGGTCATCATGAAGCGCAGGTCGACCCCCGACAGGGCCGAGTTGATCATGGCGTCGTACATGCCCTGGTCGGGCACGAAGTACGGCGACTGGATCTTCAACGAGCGCTCGGCCCGCGAGATGGCGATCATGTGGGCGCGCCGTCCGGCCTCCCAGGGGTCCTCGATGGTGTGTGCGACGAGCTGCGTCAGGATCTGCCCGTCTGTGTCGCCGCTGGCCCGCGGGGGCAGGTAGCGGTCCTCCAGCAGGTCGTCGTGCTCGTCTTCGAACCAGCGCAGGGCGAACAGTTTCTGCAGCTCGGCGACGGCCTGTCCGGTGATACGGATATGGGTGTCGCGCCAGCTTGCGAACCTCGTGCCGCCGTCGATGTACTCCTGGCCCAGGTTCATGCCGCCGGTGTAGCCGATGACGCCGTCGATCACGACGATCTTGCGGTGGTTGCGGTAGTTGAGCTTGAAGATGTACTTCACGTCGGCGCTC
>Ga0182027_10012574_pt1 | contig 11880 bp, 9 predicted proteins | sample 712E1DmetaG_FD_121300 | JGI IMG/M metagenome (GOLD analysis project Ga0182027, IMG submission 121300) | Permafrost microbial communities from Stordalen Mire, Sweden - 712E1D metaG (Illumina Assembly) | ecosystem: Environmental > Terrestrial > Soil > Wetlands > Permafrost | place: Sweden...
CACCCGTTCAAGGGCTGGCAGTGCAAGGTCATCTACGACCCTAACGATCGGTCGCGAATCGCGGTGCTGGAGGGCTCGATCACGCCGCCCGGGATCGATCACGCGAAGGCCGAGCGCGCATCGGAGATGCGGAGCGAGGCGATGGCGGCGGCTTCCAGCGGCAATATGGCGGAATACGTCGAATCGCTCAAGGCGCGTGCCCAGAGCGGCGGACTGAGCGGCGTGACGATCGTCGACGGCCGAATGGTCTCGCCGGGAGCTCCCGCCTCGAAGCCGGACATCGTCGACCAGCTGACGAAGCTCGACGGGCTTCGCGCCAGGGGTGTGCTGAGCGACGCCGAGTTCGCGGCGCAGAAGGCGAAGCTGCTCGCCGAGAGCTGAGCGCCTAAGTCGATCAAGGGCGCAGTGGTCGCCACGAGTGGAGCTAGTGAATAGCGCTCCTGGTGAGATGGTCGGTCGGTAGTGCCGGCTAGAAACGGACCGGCGCACCGTGACCCGTGCAGAGCAGTTTCATCGGCAGGGCCTTGATCCGCTCGGCAGATGCCTGCGCCTGAGCTTGATCGAGCGCGAGACGCGGCCTTGGCGGACGAACCTGCCCGTCGTTGTCACTGAGTAGCGCATCGCCGGAGAAGACCACACCGTCCTCGCGGACCAGGACGATGCTCCCGGCGGTGTGACCCCGCGCCCTGCGGCAAGTAGGCCTCGGGTCGTGCGGCCTCGCTCCCGCTGGCCTTCCCACCCGCCGGTTTCCGAGCGGACTACTTGACGGTGACGGCCGTACCGATCGGCACGCTCTGCATGAAGATCTCGCCGCGCACGAGCGGGATCTCATTGCCCGACGAGTCGTAGAAGCGCGTCAGGGCCGCGTTCGAGGCCTTCTTCCAGGTCGCAGCAATCGCCCTGCCTTCCTCGTAGACCACGGCCTTGCCCGATCCGACGTTGGCCACGATGGGCCGGCTGTTGTGGCCCGGCTCGATGGCCGAGTTGTCGAAGTAGGACAGCGCCTGGTACATGACTATGACGCTGCCCGCGACCACTTGCTTGTTGTTCGCCGGATCGGACTGGGGGCTGCCGTCGACCAGGCGCAGATATGAGTCGGTAGATGGATCGAACTTGTAGCCCACCGTGCCAGTGCGGTACGGAATACTGATTGTCTGCGTCGCCGGTAGCTGAGCCAGCGGCGTGTTGTCCACGAAGGGCCGGGTCGGCAGGTTCTGGTATGTCGACGGGTAATTGCGCTTGGCCGCGCAACTGATCAGGGCCGCGGAGTTGGTGTAGTCGTTATGCGGCGCGGCCCGTGTGTCGATGCGGTGGTATGCGCAAGAACCGCCGCTCAGATCGTCCATGTTGTAGATGTCCCCGGACATCGCGGGGATAACCTGTTGCAGCGATGAGACGTCGCCGCCGACGTGGGCGAACTCAGCCTTATACTCAGCCGCCCAGTAGACGTAGTAGGGACGGGCGCTCCGTGCCGGGCCAATGTCGGTAGCCGTGCCCTCCTGGAAGATCAACATGTACCGGTCCTCGCCTCCGTCAGCCGGAGCCTGGTAGACGATCGAGGCGGACGAGAAGCCTGACTGCGGCCTGGCGACTGCGTTGTCGTCGATCATGACCGCAATCGGCAGGCGGTGGGCCAGGTTGCTGGGAGCGGGTACTCCGTCGAGGTCGGAGTAGACCAATTCGCCAGGCGTCTCCGAGGCCGCGGGCGTGTCGGATGGCGAGGAGAGCGGTGTCGATGAGTCGGATGGAGAAAGCAGGGCTGTTACCAACGGGGTGGCGCTCGGCGTCGCGGTGGCTGGGGCCGTGCCGCCCGGCATGACTACGATCAGCAATCCCGCCGCCACGATTGCCACCACTGCGATCGCGCTGGCCACTACCACCAGGATCCTGGGGGCAGTCCGGATTCGTTCGATCACGGGTCTAAGTCGCTCGATCACTGGTCCAAGTCTCCGTGCGTCAGGTCGGCCCACAGGATACCGGGGATCGAGCCACAGGGTCTGCCGGCCGCCGTGGGATCAAACTGCATACTAGGCCCCGGCTAAGTCCGACACGGGGATGGGGCGAAGGCGCCGAGTCGAACTGATGCCAGAAGCCGGGCGTACCGAAATAGCTATCCCCGTGCGCTCCCCAGAACCGAAGTTGACTCACGGCGAGGGGCGCCAGTATGACCAATCAGCCGGCGATTGCCAGTTTGCCGAACAGTGGGACCACAGCGCGCCAGTGATGAGACCGGACGACGCTGCCGGTCAGCAGCCCCAGGAGCGGAATCAGCGGCAGGAGGTACCGTGGTCCCAAGCATCATCCATGCAATGTCCACTTCGTAGAAGGACGCGGCGATCGACCCAGGCGAGCTAGGCGGCCGGCCGGTCGTCTGAGGCTCGGCAATGCGAACCTCGACCCATCTCAACGGCGGTCATGTGGTTGGAGTAACGTTCATGTATGGCGCCCAGGCCATCTTCGAAGTGATCGGCCACTTCGTACCGTACCGGGGAGGCTGTCGGTCACGATGCGTTGGTCCTGTGTGATGCGGCGGCCCGCGCCACGCCTTCGATGCTGGCTCGAGCCACTTCGCGGCGGTCTGAGGCAGGAGCCCAGGTGGACTTGGCAGACATCCGGACTGGTGAGAGGCGCACTCTGAGCGTGCAGGTCGCAGCCGATACGGCAGCCGTGATGGTCACTCATGATGGCGAGCGCTTCCTGCGCCAGCAGTGCGAATCCATCTTCCGAGGGGATCTCCTGCCCGCGGTTCTGATCGTCGTCGACGACGGATCGCGGGATGGGTCGCGAGACCTCCTGCGGGATCTGGCACGATCGGCGCCAATTCCGGTCGAGCTCATCCTGGCGGACGGTTCGACCATTTTCGACGGTTCGAACATCGCCAATCAAAAGAGCCGCGTTGCCCGCAATGTGGTCTTGGGCCTGGCTGCGGCCGCCCAATACGAGATCGTCGTGCTTTCCGACCAGGATGACGAATGGCTGGTCGATCGTCTGGCCCGGCAGCGCGAGGTTCTGAGGAACGACGCGAGTGCGATGCTCGTAGCGGGCGACGGCATACTGATCGACGAAGCGGGACGGGAAACCGGCAGTCGCCTTCGCGATTCATTCCCTGCGCCGCGTGACTGGGCAACGCTCGACGCCGCGGCCCGGGCGCGGGCGGCGCTGCGAGCTCCCTTCGTGACTGGCGCCGCATCTGCGTTGACGATGGCCCTGGCGCGGTTGATGCAGCCGCTGCCGGGCGGCTGGCTGCCTGACAGATGGGCTACTCTTCTCGCCGTCGCATGCAACGGCCTGGTGCTGCAAAGCGAGCCAGTAATCAGGTACCGCATTCATGAGGAGCAGGCGTTGGGGCAACGGCAGGCGCGTGTTGGAGCTGGCGAACGACGCTGGCGGCAGGTCCGCGCACGCGGGGCAGGCCCGATAGAGGCGGCCGTCCGGGCGGCTCAGGTCGTTCGTCGCATTGGGCCAATTGCGACCGATCCCGACGTGCGCAGGGAGCTGTCGTGGCGAGCTGTGCTCGGCTCGGCAATCGAGCGGTCATGAACTCAAGATCGGCCCGCGCGCCGAATCATGGGCTCGTCGCGTTGCTGTGCCGTGCGGCGTCGGACTCACCTACGGTCGCATGAGCATCGCTGCACGACCCCGCTCCTCCATCTGGGCCTACCGGTTCTTGATCCAAAACTTCGCCCAGAGGGACCTGAAGTCGCGTTTCAAGGGGACCCTCCTGGGTTGGGCGTGGTCACTGATGGTCCCTCTGGCGACGCTGACGACGTACAGCCTTGTCTTCTCCGTCTTCTTTCATTCCACGGCGCCGAACTTCGGCAACGGCAGGACTGGTTTTTTCGCGGTCTGGCTGCTCGTAGGGCTCATCCCGTGGAACTTCTTTCTGATCACGATTCTCATCTCGATGCCGACGCTCCTTGCCAACGGCACGCTGCTGCAGAAGGTCTACTTCCCCTCGTACGTGCCGGTCCTGGGCGCTGCCTTGGCGATCCTGGTTCAGACGCTCATCGAATGCTGCATCCTGGCGGTCGTCCTGCTTGTTTTCGGGAACATCGGGCCGACCTGGCTGCTGTTCCCAGTGTGGCTGGCTCTCTTCGTCGTCTTCGTGACGGCGCTCGCCTTGTCGCTCGCGATCGTGAACATTCACGTGAGGGACCTGGCCCAGATGGTCAATGTCGCGCTGACGCTCCTGTTCTTTCTGACGCCGATCATCTATCAGATCAGCCTCGTGCCTACCGTGTGGCATGGCATCCCGTTTCAAGAGCTCGTACGACTGAGCCCGATAACCGATTTCGTGACTTCCCTTCGGCAGCTCGCATACGATCTTCAGGAGCCCGACCTCACCGCCTGGCTGCAGCTTCTTGCGTGGACGGCCGGAGCGGTCGCGCTGGCCTACTTCGTCTACCAGCGGTACGGGCTCGATATCGGTGAGTCCGTATGAGTAGCTATGCCATCCGGGCGGAGAATCTTTCCAAGCGCTTCTGGCTCAACGCTGAGCGCCACACCTCGCTCAAGGCGCGGGTCGTTCGGGGCAAGCTTCCGAGGGGCCACGAGTTCTGGGCCCTGCGCGATGCATCGTTCGAGATCGAGCGTGGCAGCACCTTCGGTCTGGTGGGGCAGAACGGATCGGGGAAGTCGACGACACTCAAGGTGTTGGCCGGCATCTACCGCCCGACCAGCGGCAGCGTCGTCGTCGATGGTCGTGTCTCCGCCTTGCTCGAACTTGGATCGGGATTCCACGGCGATCTCACGGGTCGCGAGAACATCAGGCTAAACGGCGCCATACTGGGCTTGACCGGCAAGCAGGTCGACGCTGCGATGGACAAGATCCTCGACTTCGCCGGGATTGGGGAGTTCATCGATCTACCGGTCAAGATCTACTCCAGCGGGATGTTCGTACGCCTCGCCTTCGCCATCGCCGTTTCGCTCGATCCCGAGATCCTGATGGTCGACGAGGTGATAGCCGTTGGCGACGAAGAGTTCCAGCGGAAGTGCTTCGATCATCTATTCGACTTGCGAAAGCGCGGCACAACGATCGTCCTCGTGACTCACTCGCTTGGCCTGATACGGGATATGTGCGATCAGGCCATGTGGCTGGAGCACGGGCAGATCCGGAAGCTGGGCCCCGCGATGGAGGTCGCGGACAGCTACCTCGCCGACATCAACGAGCGCGAGGTGCAGGCACATCAGGTCAGCGGGGGCGAGGAATCGGCGGCCAACGAGTCGAAGCGACTCGGGTCGGGCGAGGTCCGGATCACCTCGCTCGAGTTCCTGGATGGCGAAGGGAAACCCAACCCGGTGCTTCTCGCGGGAGCGCCCTGCACGATCCGGATGCACTACGTCGCCCATGAGCCAGTCAGCCACGTCATCTTCGGCATCGGCTTTCTCCACGAATCGGGAGCGAACGTCTCCGGACCCAACTCCGGCCGCCAGGGATCGTGGTCTCTGGCGCCGGGAAGCGGATATGTCGACTTCGTGATCGACGAACTGCTGCTCCAGCCGGCCACGTATCGGGTGAGCACGGCCATCGTGGATCGAGGTCACACGTACGACTATGCCGACCGTGAGTTCGACCTGCATGTTCGTGGGCGCGGCAATCAGGAGCCCGGCCTCACGCGGATGCCGGGTACCTTCAACGATCCAGTGAGGGTGACTCAGATGGCCCCGACGTCCGCTTCCACACTAGAGAACCTCCGTGCTGAGTAACGATGCCGTAACCAACATCCTCTATGCAATCGCGACCGGATTCCTCGATCGGGCGGTCAATGTGATTGCCATTTCCGATGAGATAACCGACGACGAACGCGCGGTTCTCTGGCACGCGCTAAGCGCCGATCAGGGCCGCTCCGAGCAGGCGCGCCGCTTCGGAGATGCTCTGCGTTCCCTTGGTGCTGAGCGGCATTCAGTCAACGAGTGTTATCGCGTTGCTTTCTACGCCGGCGACGACTGGAAAGCGCTCTCGAGCAACCCACTCTACGCCTTCTTCACGGCCAACCGGGCGGGGAATCCGCTCGACAAATGGGTCCACTATTTCCCGATCTACGAACGCCATCTGGCGCGCTATCGGGGCCTGCCAGTTCGCATGCTTGAGATCGGGGTCTATCGAGGCGGGGGCCTCGAGCTGTTGCGTCAGTTTCTCGGTCCCGCCGCATACCTGGTTGGGATCGACATCGATGAGGTGGCTCGCGCAGCCAGTGAGGGCAGATACGTCGTCGAGATCGGTGATCAGGCGGACCCGGAATTCCTGCGCCGAGTGGCTGAAGAACACGGTCCGTTCGACATCGTCATCGATGACGGCGGCCACACGATGCGCCAACAGATCGTGTCAGTCGAGACGCTGTTCCCCCTTCTCCGCGAAGATGGGATGTACCTCGTCGAGGATACCCACACCTCCTATTGGTCAGAGTACGCCGACCAGGGTCCCGACGGCCAGAGCTTCATTGAATGGGCCAAGGCGCGGATCGATGACCTCAATGCCTACCACTTCTCACGGTCCGAACAGCTTGAGTCTCCCTGGCAGACGGACCTCTATGGGCTCCATGTCTATGACAGTGTCGTGGTTCTCAACAAGAACCGGCGCGCGGCGCCGTTCAGCGAGTTGAGCGGAACCAACGAGTTCATCAACTACGGCCGCCAGATCGCCGCGCTTCAACTCGAGTTGCTCGCGACTCGCGACGCTGCGGTAGCCCGAGCCGTAGATGTGGAGGCCCAAGCCGTGGCTGATCGCGATGCGGCCATAGGCCAAGCCGTGGCTGATCGCGATGCGGCCATAGGCCAAGCCGTGGCTGATCGCGATGCGGCAACAAGCCGGGCAGCAGACATAGAGGCCCAGGCCGCGTCCGATGCAGAACAATCGCGCGAGGAGTTGCGAGTGCTGCGCAGCGAGTGGGCAGGATTGCGCAGCGAGTTGGCGGACGTGCGCAGCGATCTCGAACGGCTTCACGAAGAGCACGCACAGACGGCCAGCGACTTGCTGGGAAGCTGGGGGATCATCCGAGAGATGCGGCGAAGCAAGTCGTGGCAGGTAACCGCTCCGCTCCGTCGAGCGAAATCTCTCGTGAATCGCAGATGAGGCGCTTCTTCGGCCTTCCCAGGGGGGGGCGCCCGCTGGTTCTTGAGGCCGGACAATCGGAGCCTCGCGTCGAGGGTGTCGATCACTTCGCGACCACAGGTTCGCTCGCACGCGTTGCGGTCATCGCTCAATGGTCGCCCGATTGTCGGCTCGGTCGCTCGGTCGTGGAGCTGACAGCCCAACTCGTCAACCATGACTACCAGGTCGTGCTCGTCAGCACAGCCCCGGACTGTAGCGCGCTCGAGTGGAATGGTCCGAAGCCGGACAACATCACTGTGTTGCGGCGCCCTAATGTGGGATACGACTTCGGCTCGTGGGCCGTCGCCCTTCATCGCTATCCATCGATCGCGGGAGCCGAGCACGTACTCTTGCTGAACGACAGCCTGGCCGGGCCGTTTCAACCGATCGATCATCTGATTGAGCATTTCCAGGCGTCTGCTGCCGATGTCTGGGGCCTAACCGACACTTCCCAGTACTGCCGTCACCTTCAGAGTTACTGCGTGGGCTTCAAGGATGGGTGCCTGCAGGAAGCGCCGTTAGCGCGGTTCTGGAGGGGAATCTGTGTCGAGGAGTCACGCGATCAGGTCATATGGCGCAATGAGATTGGGCTGAGCCGACTGCTGAACCGGGAGCGCTACAGCATCGACGTGGCCATCTCCTACCGCAGAGTCGTACACGAAGGCGAGAACCCGACGATCCTTGGCTGGCGGCGTCTGCTCGATCTCGGGTTCCCGTTCGTCAAGCGTGAGTTGCTTCGCCGGCCAGAAATCGCTCCCGATGGGGCGATGGTGAGGGAGGAACTGAGGCGTCGGTTCGGCGTAGAGGTGGACGAGTGGCTGTGAGCTTTGGTCCCGCCGTGGCTGGCGGCGCGCTGAGGCGATAATGCGCCGCCTGACCCGTGCTCGCATGCGTTCCGGCCTGTCGCGGGCCCGGGCAAGCCTGAGAACGCGGGCTCGTCATGCCGCCCTGGCCGTGAACCCGTCGGCGTTCTCGGGCCAGACCGGATCGCCGGCCGAATTCGCCGCTTGGGTCGAGCGCGGGATGGGCAGGCGAGGCAATGAATTCCCGGACGCCTGGCACGTGCGACCCGACCTGCCGATCACGAGCCCAGCCCGGGTCGGTGTGGTCGTTCACGTCTACTACCCGGAACTCTTCGATGAGATTCTCCGGGAACTGACGACGATACCGGTGGCTTTCGACCTCATCATCACGAATGCCTCAGGGGAGACGATCGGCGTCGACAGAAGCCGGCTCCCAAGGGCGTCGAGCATCGTGATCCTCGATGTGGAGAACCACGGTCGGGACATCCTGCCTCTCGTCGAGGTCGTGAACGCCGGACTCCTCGACCCGTATCAGCTGGTTCTCAAGATCCACACCAAGCGCAGCGCCTGGCGCGACGGGCACACTGAACTGGCCGGGACGGGCGCTTCCTGGCGTGGTGAATTGCTTAGCGGCCTGCTCGGCGACGTCGTGAACGTAGCCAGCATTCTGAACGCCTTCGCGACGTCGCCTCACCTCGGTCTGGTGACGGCCGATGGCAGCCTCCTGGGGCCTGAGTTCTGGGGCGGCAACCAGGCCGTAACGGCCAGCCTCTTGCGCCGGCTCGAGCTGGATGCGCATCCATCAGATCTCAGGTTCGCGGCCGGGTCCATGTACTGGATCCGCGGCTTCATCCTGCAAGGGCTCCGGGCCCTCAATCTGTCGGCGACCGATTTCGAGCGTGAGGCCGGCCAGGTCAACGCTACGACAGCCCATGCCATCGAGCGCTTGATAGGGATCGTAACCGAGGAGGCCGGGCTGTCTCTGGCCGAGCGATCCCGCGTGTCGCTCGCAACCCCCGCCGAAACCGATTGGCAGCGCTTTGAGGTCGGCCGACACCTGCGTCCCCGGCTGCGGGTCGTCCCGTTCTACCTGCCCCAGTTCTATCCCATTCCCGAGAATGAACGCTGGTGGGGAACCGGTTTCACCGAGTGGACCAACGTGACCGCCGCCAGGCCTGTGTACCTCGGCCACGACCAGCCCAAACTGCCAGCGGACCTGGGCTTCTACGACCTCCGCGTCCCGGAAAGCGTCGCCCGGCAGGCATCTCTAGCGGAGTGGGCAGGGATAGATGGGTTCATGTACTACCACTATTGGTTCGCCGGCAGGCAGCTTCTCGAGAGACCGATCTTCGATAGAGTCGCCGGAGACGTGGGGCTGCCCTTCTGTTTGATGTGGGCAAACGAGAACTGGACGCGGCGCTGGGATGGTCGCGAGTCGGACATCCTCATGGGCCAGCACTACGACGAGGTGCCAGCGTCCCGATTCATCGAGGACATCATGCCGATCCTTCGGGATCCCAGGTACATGTGTCTCGATGGACGGCCAGTTCTTGCGGTCTACCGCCCGGCCCAGATACCTGATCTGGCATCGGTGATCGCGTCCTGGCGGAAGACGGCCCGGGGCGGTGGCATCGGTGAACTATTCGTGCTCCTGGTCGACGTGGAGAAGGAGTTCCACGGCGTCGACGAAGACCCCTCGGCGTTCGGCCTGGATGGAAGATTGGGCTTTCCGCCACACAACGTGCTCTGGGACTGGGTCCCCCATCAGCACGTCGGAGCGGTCCTCGGCTTCTCGGGCAACGTGCTGAGCTATCGAGCCATGGTGGACGACGCCGTGAGGAAGCTGCAGGCCGGGCTGCCAGAGTCCTATTTCCCCGGCGTCATGGTCAACTTCGATAACACGGCCAGGCGGCAGTCCAGCCCCGACATCTGGTACGGCTCCAACCCGTACACGTTCCGGCGCTGGCTGGCCTCGGCTGCCTCGGCGGTCGCCCAACGAGACCTTGATCGCCGAATCGTCTTCGTCAACGCCTGGAATGAGTGGGCCGAAGGTGCCACGCTGGAGCCGAGCGCCCGATTTGGGTCAACCTATCTGCTGGCTGTGAGGGACGTGACCCTTGGCTGAATCGGACCGTGCCGTTGACGAGCTCATCCACTCGTTGGCCGGGGCGGTAACTCTGGAGAGCCTGCCGCAGGTAGTGGACGTGCTTCGCGAGCCTCCGCCCAATCCCCCGGAGATCATTCAGGCCCAATTCGTGGGCGCCTCGTACGTGATCGCGTATGCGGAGGCGGCAAGTTTTGTGCGCGTGGCAGACGAGTGGTCGAACAAACATCGGAAGCGAGGGCTCGCGTCCGCCGATCGAGTGATCGATTTCGGCTCCGGTTGGGGTCGTGTATCCAGAATATTGCTGACACACGTCGCCCCCGCAAAGCTCTATGCCCTAGACGTCAATCTGGAGATGACCACGTTCGTCAACTCGACCCTCCCGGGTGTGAACGCGTTGACGGTCGATCCGTCTCCGCCGACCGTGCTCCGAGATGGAGTGGCGGACGCCATCCTGGCCTTCAGCGTGTTTTCGCACCTTTCTCCGGAATCGCACAAAGCGTGGGCGGAGGAGTTTGGGCGGATTCTCGGGCCTTCAGGGATGGTGTTCCTGACATTGCTAGACCGGGCGTTGTTCGATCAAGTGCGTGCCACAAGAGAAGCTGTCGAAGGCGGCTCCACGGACGCTTTTGCCCTGTCGCTGTCGCAATGCTTCCCAGACCTCGACGAGGCACGAACAGGCTACGACGCCGGCGAGCCGCCTTACACAGGAATGGGCGGTGAGGGCGTGCTGACAGGGGATTACTACGGATGGGCCGCGGTTCCTCCCGAGTTCATGGCACGAGTCTGGGGGGAGGCTGGCTTTGAGGAAGGGAGGATGTAGAACTCGTAGTGCGCATAACCCACGAAATCTGGCAGGATCCAGAACCACAATTTCGTGAAGACGATCGTGTGCTCACCGTGGGGCTCGAGGAGCCAGAAGATCAGCGGCTCACGCCCGGTAGCGAGGTACTCGCGCCCGGACGCGAAGTAATCGAACTCGTCGGACACGAACCACTGCTGACGACAAGGTCCAGGAGCCAGAGGGCGAAGCCGCTGAAGCCACCAACACCACGAGGAAGCTGATCCAACGGGCGGGATCAGACCTGACCTCGCCAAGCAGTGATCGCGCACTCCGGCGCCAAACGGTGAGCCCAGACGAACCCTCGATATCCGCGCCTTCGACCGGCTGGATCCCCTCGACGGTCTCGGGCATCAGAAGCCCCCATTGAGCTCGCCACTCAAACCGCAGAAGCCGGCCCGCCACACCCACAAGAGCATTTGCCGTGGGCCTCTCGATACGCAGCGGCCGCTTCAGCGAGAGTCGCCAGCGTCCCCTGGAACGGATTGTAGCCAGCCGTGTGTGTGCGGATTCCGGGCGATTTCGCGACCCAGGCTCCACGGGTTCTAATCACCCTCTGAGGCGCTCACCAGCGGCGGAGTGACGCCGATCGCATCGGCCACCCTGTCGTCGAACGTATCGGTCGTCGACGAGAGAAGCCGGTGCCCCCGTCCCCGAGACCATGCGCAAGATGCTCTACCGGCATCCCAGGACGGCCAGACGAGCCATCCAGACGCGACGCATGTGGATGGCTCGCGCTCGTGCGCCGCCTGATGGCGAGGCGGCCATCGCAGCTTGACCGACCGAGGTCATCTCGGACATGGCCGTCCGCCTGGTCGCGGCCGCTTGGGTGCGGACGAAGCTGGCCTCTCCGGAGGGGCCAGCTGGTGGCGCCGAGGCCAGTAGGCGTTTGCCCCAGCGGGCCCCGGAGCCTACTGGTAGTAGCCACTGGCATCGAAGATGGCCTGGGCACTTTGGTCGGTCCAGGGATCGACGTAGGTAACCGAGAGGGTACCGCCGGCACCGAGCGCGACGGTGACGGCGTTGGCCCGGTCATCGTTGA
>Ga0182027_10012576_pt1 | contig 11879 bp, 11 predicted proteins | sample 712E1DmetaG_FD_121300 | JGI IMG/M metagenome (GOLD analysis project Ga0182027, IMG submission 121300) | Permafrost microbial communities from Stordalen Mire, Sweden - 712E1D metaG (Illumina Assembly) | ecosystem: Environmental > Terrestrial > Soil > Wetlands > Permafrost | place: Sweden...
ATCCGTTGTTGTTGTTTTTGCGATATTGGTCGCCGTATCTGTAGCCACCAGGGTGGCGCCCACGATCGCGGCACCGGTAGCATCAGTCACATTGCCCACGAGCGTGCCGTAGAGCACCTGCGCAATGGCTGTGCTGTTTCCTAGAAACAGCGCAAAAAGCGCGACCGTCATCAGTAGTGACTTGATCGCACCCGTGTTGATTCCATGATTGAATCCCGGCCTTCCTGACATAATTTCCTCCGAAAAGTTGAGGGTTATCCCTGTAGTTGCCGAATTGCGCAAATCGCCTTTCGATCGCTTGTACGTCCGTGCGCACCAGCGGCTCAATCCGACTGACCCTTCACCACCGCATTTGCACTTAGAATTCAAATTGCCGTGAATACACTTTAGTTGGCGACACGAACTATAGGAGAGGTCTGGCGCAATTGTCAAGCAATAAAACATATTCTTGTATGGAAAATTACTTTATAAATCATCTCAAAGCGGGGTGAGTGCATCGCTGTATAGGAAGATTATCCGGTTTTGCGTCGTATCATCATTCGTTTGTTTGAGTTCCAACCTAATTCGAGAGGCGTTAAACTCTCTCGAACTTCCATTGAACGTCTAAAAAATACTTACTTTTAAGTATTTTAGTATCATGGCGTTATCAGAGATCCCTTGTTTCGTAGACTTGGTTGTCCGCAGCCTCTGCCGTCCTCTCCTCCACGCCTGAAATCAATGCATATTCCTTTTTTTATGGGGTATGAAGAAGCTTTTCTCCCCTGCGTAAATAATCCAACGTGGCGGTTTCTTAATGGATGCCATCCGCTGAAACAAGCACGCTGCCTGCTTCAGCTCTGCGCGCCGATCACGGCGTCGAGTCCAAGGCTGTTAACAGCCTTGTCTTTCCTCTATATATTCCGTGGCTCAAATTAATGTGGGGCCAATGCCAGCTTATAAGCCCTCTTGCAACTTTCTCTGAAGTCGATTTGCTTCGGGCTCGGCGTTACCGTGCCTATATGCCCTGGGTCTTGGCTTTAGCCGCCTTAAGCGCCGAGCGCTGGTAGCCGGAATGGCGCTGCAGAACTACAGCGGCTGCGCCACGCAATCGGGCGAGTTCGCCGTCGCTGGTGATATCCAATCGTGGAGCAGGGCCAGCCAGCATGGTGTTTTCCAGTTCAGCCTGGATCACGGGGCCAAAGCGCGCCCACGACGTAGTAATGTCGCCGGCAAAGAAGATCACTTCGGGGGAAAGGGCTGCGGTAACAAGCCTCAGCCCGCGGCCGAGACAAGTAGCCTGGCGAGATACAGCTTTGATCGCAACCGGATCTTCTTCTTCTGCCAAGCGAAGCAATTCATGAATATTGATGGGCGGGTCTGTTGGGCGCATCTCCGCATAGTATCGAAGCGCGGCGTTTGAAGACGCAAAGACCTCCCAGCATCCACGCTGTCCACAGCCGCACTGGGGCCCCGCTGGGTCCATCGGGCTATGGCCGAATTCGCCGGCCAAGCCGCTCCTGCTGCTGACAATAAGCCCGTTGGCAAGAATGGCAGCGCCAATCCCTTCGGAAACCGTGATTAAAACGGCATTGCGTATGCCGTCCAGCTTGCCGGACCAAAGCTCCGCGAGCAGGCAGGCATTGGCGGCATTCATCAACTCAACCTGCAACCCCATCTCTTTTTGCACGGTGCCTTTAATGTCGTAGTCGCCCCACTTCAGATTGGGTGCAAGAACCAGGCGCTGCGACTCGGGATCAATGCGGCCAGGCATGCTGATGCCGATCCCCTCAAAGGAACGATTGGGATGATTGGCGCGCATGGTTTCCATGCATTGAACTATCTTCCCGATTGCCGCTCCAGAATCTGAAACCAGAGGCGCCACTTCACGCGCGATAAACCGCATATTCAGATCGAGAAGCGCAACAATGGCCTGTTTCGGCCGCACATCGACCGTCAGTATCACCAATTCATCATTGAGAGAAAGAAGCGTCGGACGCCTGCCGCGAGGCCGGTGCGCAATTGCCCCCTCCTTTACCCACTTTTCTTTGATCAATTGCTCGACGATCGCGGAGACTGTGCTCGGTTGCAGGCCGGAGGCTCGCGCAATATCTGCGCGGGCTACCGGCTGCTTTGAGCGAACCAACTCCAGAACTACATCGCGATTAATATCCCGCGCGCTCTCGCTGGACGCCAGTTCAACATAAGCCAGGTCGATGCGCTTGATTCCTCGAGTTCTGAATGCTGACCGAGAGATTGGCTTCATTCTGCCGGTTGACTCCAATGGCGAAAATGCCGCAGATCAGAATAGCAGGTTATACGGCGGTATTGTGATTGCCGGCTTGTAGCTTAGGAAATCCATGCCGTGCCTCCTGGAGCGGTTGCCTGGCTGCCCGGCAGATTGAGGATCAATGTACTGACAGCCTCGCCCCCCGAGCAGACAAGTTGGGACACATCCATTGCCGCACTTTATTCAATGTATCTGTCCCTTTAACTCTGTTTCACTGCAAGGGACAACTCCCAAGATTTCCCCCTGCTGTGTCAGCAGTTCTTAAGTCCGTCGATATTCTTATAGTCGACCATGTGAGTCGTGTTATCTGCCAGCGTGATCTCAGCTCCGAGGACGGAACCAGAAGAAGTCACTTCCGTGATCCGGATATCCTTCACGGGCTCCAATTCTTCCGGTGTCCATGGGGTGTCATCGGTCTTGTGCAGCATCACCGTAATCATCAACTCCATCGCCGGGTTCTTGGCGGTGCGCTTGCGATGGACGAACAGCACAGTGCTCTCCTCCGCTTCCGCATTGAAGCCGCAGTGAACCTGACTCTGAATCGAATCCCAGCCGCCGTAAGCGATCATCGCCACCGATCTGCCCGGAATCGAGGCCGTGATCCCCCGCTTTATCTCGTCCTCGAAAGTGTGCAACGCGGCCTTCTTCCCGCCGAAATGCGGCAGGCCAAAATGGCCGAGCGTGAGCTCATGCTCGAAGGCCAGCCGGCAGCGGTCGACGCGGATGACGCCTCCGGGAACCGTGATCTCCGCGAGGTCGATGATATATCCAACTCCGTTGTTCGGCGGTTTCCGCATGATCAATTGGCGGTAGAGCACGCCATCGCGCACGCCGTTAAAGAGAATGCTTTGCGAGGTTACGTAGGCGGCGCTTTTCGATGCAGCATTATCGACCGTGCGTCCCGTGAGGTAGAAATTGATGTCCACACCCCTCAGATCGCGAGGATCCAGGCTGTGGAAACTATACTCCTGTGATGTGCCGCCGTTGGGGTTGTGGTCTTCCCATGGGAAATGGGTGTTGAAGACCAGCTTGGAGTAGTTGTGATCGTCGTCGTACACCTTGCCGGAGACGATCTCGGAAGCGCCGCTGCTGCCGTGGTTGACCAGAACGATGCCCGGCCGTTCGAGCACGGTCCGTTTCGAGCGCTTTCCTAAGCCTTCCCACATTCCGTCGTTCTCTTTCGCGGTCCAGAACGGAGAATCTTCCGGCAGCGTCAGGCTGATGAACGGCAGGAACATGATGAATGGGCTGGCCGAACAACTGTAGTTTTGAATCGCGAATTCCCGGTGAGGGTAGAAGCCGAGGCTGGGAATGTCGTTCTCGTAAAAGTCTTCCCGCCCCGTGAATTGCAGAATCGATCCGGAACAGAGCCGCCTCGCCCAGCCGGGATCGATCGGCGGCTCCGAGGCGAGCAGGAACGACACCGGGAAGCCGCCCGAAATCCAGAGGCGGTAGCAGATGCTTCTGGCCCACATGTTGATAAAGCCGTTGCGTCCGAAGAAGCTGGTATATGTTTTGAACAGTTCCTGAAAACTCTTTTCTAGCACGTCGGCGATCTCCGGATAATGCTCGCGGCCGAAGGCACGGCTCCAGATAGTGCCGTAAACGACGAAGAGGCTGATGGTGTAGTAGTTGTAACTCTGCTCCAGATACCAGCCGTTGCCCGCGTGATAGGATGCGACCCATTGCAGGTGGCTTTTCAGCAGATCGTCGTCGATGTCATATCCGTTTTTCTTAAGGAACGAAAGCGCGCAGATGTTGAATAGCCTCCAATTGTTCTGCGTGGTGCGGTGATGGGCCCACTTGGAAATTGTGACGGCCATTTCATCGCGCTGCTTTTCGGTCAGGTACGGCCACAAAACATCTGGCATAAGCAACAGCGTCTTCGCCAGACCGCCGAACTCGCAGGTGAACTGATATATAGCGTCCGGCAGATCCTCGGGCATGGGCAAGCTGTTCACATGCCCCGGTGTCATCGCATTGTAGAACTGATTGGCGTAGTAATCGCGCAGCTTGATGCCGCCGATACTGACCTCGGGATCCACGTGGATCAGCGGGGCCGCCAGATTGAAGGTCCTCTCAAGCGCTTCGAACTCGTTGGAGCGATGACGCCATTCCGGTGCATTCGGCTGCGGATACGACTTGCCCGGTACCTTCGGAAACACGATTGGCGAGTCAAACGACTTTACGCGCCGGAATGCCCGCTGGAGCACATATTTGGCGCATTCGATGTAGTGTTTCCTGGTCATCCCGGTCAGTGGGCTCAGATTCAAATCGGGATTCCTAACTTCAAAAGCATTTTTCATAATCGTCTCCTTTATCGGTTAGCATCCCTGGTTCTATCGCATATTGTTGTTGTGTCATACTATCTTGAGGTTCAGCGGCCCACTGGTGCAACAGATCAAATCCAGTAGAAATATATTTCGTCCGGTCACACCCTGGATAGGGGCATCCAAAGATCGGCATTACTGCGAGACCGCGATTCTCTACGGCCGCAATGAGCAAACCGTCTGACGAAGGATCTCCTTCGTGGCGCATACCGAAATCAGCAGCTCCGGCACAATATATTCGTTTTCTTTGAAGAGCTTGCACCCCTTGGCCATGGTGGGTCTGACGCCCTTGCTGATCAGGTCCGTGGGATGAAAACTTTGATCCAAAGGCTGCGTGGGCTGCTGAGACAGAGGCTGGGGCGTTTCCCTCAACCACTGCCTTGCGCAAATTTGAAAGATCGAGCACCGGAATCCTCTTTACTTCGAGACACGAATATTATCATATTCTTCGAGAGGATTGTACTGTGTGTATTATGAGGCCGATCTGGACGCGATCAATCGCGCCGGCATTGCACTCCCGAAGCGTGCCGCGGCGTGGCAGTACACGCACCATGTTCTGCCCGGACTGCTAAGTCATCGCGGGCCGATTCTAACCGTCGCCAACTGGTCCGGTCATTGGCCGAGCCTGGTGGGGCTGCTCAACCTGAATGGGTCGCTGGTCAAGGCCGGCAAGAAGTTCTCCTCCATCTGGAGCACAGAGTTTTACGGACGAATTCTTCCTGAATGGGCTGGATGAGTGGCTGCGCGAGGGCCGGATCAGCCACGATACGTCGCCTATGCGCCCTCGGCTGAGACGGCCGACAAGGCGCTGGCGACCAAGGCCGCGATATTAGCGGAGTTAGGGATAGTTGTTCATCTGTGCGGCCAAACGAAGTTGAGCTAGTAACGGGTTGCATAAATACCCTTCAGCCAGCAAGGGGATGTCCCGCAGGGGCTAAAGCCCTTTGTTTTTCCGGCGATTTTCGGCACGACTGAAGTCGCGCCATGACACAAAGCCGATTTACGCAACCAGTTCTAGAAATTAGCCATATCAAGACCGATACCGCACGATTTTCCGCCGGTTGGCAATTCTGGTTGGTTTGTGTAAGGTAACGGTCAGACCACTTTGCCGGCACGGCAAGATGCAAAGGTGGAATTCGCCACATGCCGAACAAGCAAGATTTTGCCAACCCAGCCGCGCCAGGAACGCGGATTGGAAACGTGCGCTGGGGCATCTGCGCCATGCTCTTTGCCGCAACCACGATCAACTACATGGACCGGCAGGTTCTGGGGCTTCTGAAGCCTACGCTGATGCAGAGCGTAGCCAATCACGGCATCGGCCTTACGGAAGCGAGCTACGGAACCGTTATCGCGTTCTTTACGCTCTTCTATGCGATTGGCCAATTGGGCGCGGGGCGCTTTGTTGACAAGGTCGGCACGCGCATCGGCTATATCTTCATCATGGCTCTGTGGAGCCTTTCGGCGATGAGCCATGCGCTGGTCAACTCCGTGCTTCAGCTCGGCATCGCGCGCGCTTGTCTTGGAATAGGCGAATCCGGCAACTTCCCCGCCGCCAACAAGGCCAACGCCGAATGGTTCCCGCAGAAAGAGCGCTCCTTCTCGTTCGGCATCTTCAACTGCGGCGCCAATATCGGCGTGATCCTGGCTACGCTTCTGGTGCCCATCGCAGTCCACTACTTTGGCTGGCACTCCGCCTTTTTGATCACCGGAATTCTTTCGGCATCGTGGATTCTGCTGTGGTTCCTCAAGTACCACAAGCCCACCGAGCATCCGTCGCTCTCGGCCACTGAACTTGCCTACATCAACCAGGACCCCCTGGAGAAGCCCGGTCCCTCTACGCCGTGGATCAAGCTGTTTGGCTTCCGTCAGACCTGGGCATTTGCCATTCCCAAATTTCTTACCGACCCCATCTGGTGGTTCTATCTTTACTGGCTGCCGGGTTACTTCCACGATAAATTCAATCTGAGCCTGGTTGGCCTTGGGCTGCCGATCCTGATCGTTTACAACGCCTCAGCCATCGGCAGCATCTACGGCGGCTACCTGCCTGCGCCCTTCATCCGCATGGGGCTTTCGGCAGAGCGCGCGCGGATAGCGGCCATGTTGCTCTGCGCCTCCCTCGTAGTGCCCGTTTTTCTTATCAACACACTTCACTCGGACAATTTTGGTAAATGGGCGGCTATCGGGCTGCTCAGCCTGTCTACGGCCGCGCACCAGGGATTCTCATGCAATCTCTTCACCACGGCTTCGGATATGTTCCCGCGCAGCGCCGTGGGTTCGGTTACCGGCATCGGCACCATGGCGGGAGCCGTCGGCGGCTTCCTGTTCTCCACTTACATCGGCCACATTCTGCAGATTACCGGCAGCTATTCGATTCTCTTTATCCTCGCCGCCAGCGTTTATCTCTTATCGCTGCTCATCAACGTCCTGCTCGCTCCGGGGCTGAAAAGGGTGGATTTAGCCGCATGAGCCTCTACTGCGCATTTGGAACGTTTTGGAACGTAAACGTTGGCTTGAGGACTTGTAACTTATTGATATGTGGTGGCCAGGGACGGGATTGAACCGCCGACGCCGGCCTTTTCAGGGCCGCGCTCTACCACTGAGCTACCTGGCCTCAGTGCAAACTTCAAGTCGCAATTTCCTGCGCGGAATCCGGCGTCGCCGGAGAAGGGTGGGCGAATCCACTTGCAGGGCGCTTAAAACAACTTGTGACAAGTATACCAACTCCGAATCTCCGCGCCAAACACGGCACAGGACACGGTAGAGGGTCAGTTTGGAAAAACCTGTCCCTCAGGGGCTGAAGCCCATTGTTTTTGCGGCTGAATTCGGCACGACTGAAGTCGTGCCCTGTTACAAAGCTGGTTTGTGACCTGAAACAAAGCTGGTCTTTGTAATATGGTGCAGACTTATGTAAGGGATTCTGGCCAAGGTTAATACCCCCGGCCTGCCAGCCTACACCCTTCAAACTGCCTCACAGTGCCCTCCACGCGGCAGGATTTCTGCTCTACACTGGTAGGCACCATGCGCCGCCTGAATTTCCTACTCGCCTGTCTCGCCCTCGCCGTTGCAACCGCCAGTCCTGCCCAGACGCCCCCGCCCAAGCCGCCTACGCCGGAGGCCCGCGCCGCTCGCGCTTACCAGGCCGCGGTGAAGGATGGGCCGCTGGCGTTGCGCGCGTTTCTTGCCGAGTTCCCCAAAGGCGCCGATCTGCACGTCCACCTCTCCGGCGCGGTCTATGCCGAAACCTTTATCGGAGAAGCCGGCCAGGACGGCCTCTGCATCGATCCCGATGCACTGAAGTTTGTTACGCCGAAGACGCCGGACGTTTGCTCAGACAACCAGATTCCCGCCAAACAGCTCGGCGGCAACATCCTCCCATTCAATCAGGCGCTTTACGACAAGCTGATCGATGCCTTCTCGATGCGTAGCTTTGTGCCCGCCCCAAGTTGGAGCGGCCACGACCAGTTCTTTGCCACCTTCGGCAAGTTCGGCGGCATCGACCGCAGCCACTATAGCGAGTGGATTGACGAGGCAGCCAGCCGCGCCGCCGCGCAGAATCAGCAGTATCTCGAACTGATGACGAACCCGTCTACCCCGCACCTTCAGGGGGTTGTTGACAAGATTGTCTGGCCCGCCGGCATACCCGACGATCAAACCTTCGACAAGCTGCTCAAACAAGTGCTCGACGATCCCGGCCTGCAGGCGGACATAGATTCCGGCCGCCAATATGCGCTGGATCTAGATACCAGGCGCAAGACGGCGGAGCATTGCGCCGATCCAGCTCAGGCCGCACCTGCCTGCCAGGTGAACATTCGCTACATCTTCCAGGTCTCGCGCGGCAGCCTGCCCGCATACGTGTTTGCGCAAACGGTTCTGGGCTTTGAGATCGCCAAAGCCAGCATCGCAGCCAACAAAGGCGGTTATGTGGGCATCAACTTTGTACAGGCCGAAGATGGCTTCTTCTCCATGCGCGATTACACCCTGCAGATGAAGATGCTGGATTACCTGCACTCCATCTACCCTCGCGTTTTCATCAGCCTGCACGCCGGCGAACTGGCGCCCGGCCTGGTGCCGCCCGAGTGGTTGCGCTTCCACATTCGCCAGGCCGTCGAACTGGGCCATGCCCAGCGCATCGGCCACGGCGTGGACGTAATGTACGAGGACGATGCCCCGGCTTTGCTGAAGGAATTGGCCGAAAAGCACGTGATGGTGGAGATTAATCTCAGCTCCAACGAAGCCATCCTGGGCGTTAAGGGAGCCGAGCACCCGTTTCCCCTCTACCGCGCGGCGCACGTGCCGGTGGCGCTGTCGACCGACGATGAGGGCGTCAGCCGCATCGACATCACCCACGAATACGTTCGCGCCGCCCTGGACTACAACCTCAGCTACCAGGATCTGAAGCAACTGGCACGCACCGGCATGGAACACACCTTCTTGTCCGGTGAAAGCCTGTGGGCTGCTCAGGATGCCTTTACCGCGCCTGCCGCGTCGTGCACAGCCCAGCCACTGGGCGCAGAGAAACCCACTGACCCTTGCAAGACTTTCCTCGACAAGAGCGAAAAGGCCGCAGCCCAGTGGGAGCTGGAACGGCGGTTCCGGGCGTTTGAGGCGAAGTTCTGAGGCGAGCGGCTCGTTATCTGGCCCGCGCAGGCGATGGCTGCTTGAAGACAACGGTGGTGAAGAACTCGATCATCAACCCGAAGAGCCCATTGACACAGAAGTTAACCAGCGGCAGCGGTCCCGCTCCCAGAGTCATGAACATGAAATAAGAGAAGATCGATCCGACCACCAGCCCCATCACGATGCCGTTCCAGGCCCAATGCAGCCGCAGCCCGGATGCGCCAATGACAAAGCCCATCACGGCCCTGTTGAGCAATATCCACGTCAAAGTGACAGCCGAGAAAGTCAGCATGTGGCCATAGAATGCCCCGGATGCGCACATAGCGCCAGCAACCAGGCCGAAGAGTATTGCAATTGGTATCCGCTTCATTCGTTCCCCGATCCGAGCAGAGCTTCGCCCCGCTCCGACGAGTGATACGGCGTGGCGCGAGCGGGAGTTCCTTGATATTGATGCGGGATTTGGGGGCAACCGTCCATTCATGCTTCACACTATTTGTGTTGCGTTGCGCGGCTCTGGAATGTCTAGCGTAACCTATTGAATCTGGATGGGTTGCGAGAGGAGCTACGGTTTTACATTTTTACAAACATTGTAATTCAGCGGATTTTTCAGAGTTAACATCTTGAATCTGGATGGGTTAAGTGGCTATACAGTTTTACAGTCGAGAAACGCGAGTTTTAGAGGCGAGATGACTGTGGGAAGTTTGCGGATAAGCGATTTTGTTTGAGGTGCTTGCACGAGATCTATTCCCTGAAAATGTAGGGTTAGAAGTGGACATTTTTCGTTCAAATTGCCGTTTTCTCGGTCGAAAGCGTTTCCGATGAGGCTGTTACAGGCTTTTCCGGGGCCGGTTTGGCTGCGGGGAAGGCCAGCGCGGCACGCTGGATTCCGGGCAGGGTTGTGATCAGGTACTGCACGACCCTGGAGAGTGATGTCTCGCGCGCGGCTGCCCAGACCCGCGCCTCGCGGTATGCCTTATCGCTGACACATACAGTGATATTTTTCATGGTTCGCACTCCGGGGGAGCGAGGTAGAACTCTCCGCCGGCCTTCTATATACGATTGTGCGCGAATGGAGGGTAATTATCTGCAAGCACCTGCGGTGCGGCCAGAAGCTCACTATTCGCTCGCAGGGGCGTTCGTGGCCTCCCAGGTCATCAACGATGAGATGCGGTCTGCCCTGCCAGCCATGACCTGAGCGCTTCATCGGCGCGGCCCTGCCAACCGTTGCCGGTTGCGCGGAGACCTTCGGCCACTTCCGGCGAGAGTCGAATTGAGATGGGAACTTTCTTGGGAGCCTTCTGCGGCCCGCGCTTGCGAAGATTCAGGAGCACTTTCCGCTCCGCCGCCGGCAACGCGGAGAAGGGCTTAAAGTAGGCAACGTCTTCGGCTGTTACCTCACGCACCTCGCCGTTCTCGTCAATCAGTGGTTTGCGGTTTGCCATAGAGCTTTGCCTCCCTTTTGTTGGCTTTGCGGAAACTGATGACGCGGATTCCGTCCGGTTTGGGGATGTAGCAGAGCAGGTGCAATCGCCCATCCAGATAGCCAACCGCAACGCGCCGCATTTCGCCCTTACGCGAGTAGTCCGCAATCAATGCGGTAGAGAAATCGAAATCCGCCGCCCGCTCGAAGGAGAGTCCGCGCTCGCGGATGTTGCGCTCATTCTTGGCGGGATCGTACGCGATTCCCATAGGCTTATTGTATATACTATTTACGCGAAGTCAAGGACAAAGTAATGGCCGACCTACGATTAAAAAGGAAACGGACGGTCGAGGTTCGTGGTCTCCCACCCTTTCGCCAACCGGGGTCCCCAGCGCATGATCTTTGTGTGTTGGGGTGGAAGCGCGTGAAAGGACGGGGCACCCTACTTTTTGGCTAGGTCAAGGGTGGGGCACCCGGGTCTAATGACATGCAGGCAGATCCTGAAACTCGTGGCTTTCCGTCATGGATACAAAGCCGCGCGCGCAACTCAGAATCTGTTCTTCCAGTGAAGTGTTGTCAAAGGTGTCCGGCGACATCGCCGTGGACCGCGTACGCATCGCGAGGTAGAGATCGCTCAGCTTCTGCATGTTGTTGAATTCAGCAGAGAGCAGGGGGTAGGCGCTGCGGTCGTCGTCGGTGGATACGGCGGCGGAGGCGAGAGCCAGGTTCTTTTCTGCCTGCCTGTGCTGCGCGGATGCCCATTCCACCGACACAGGAACGTTGTTCTGGACCGCGCTGACGATCGCGATTCGCCATTCGCGGATCACGCTCATCTCTTCAATGCCAGCCTGGATGAAAGCTCTTGAGAACCCCGCTTTTACCGGGGGAGCGGATGCCTGCGCAACTGTTTCCGAGGGGGAAAGCGTGAGAGTGATCCGATTGTCTTTGAACGAAAGGGTTCCATTGGTCAGGCGCGCAAGCGTCTCCACTTCGATATACGACTTTCCGTTGAGCTGAAGAAGCTGTGCGTCGCCTGTGTGGCCCGCGACTGTGAATGTGGAAGCCTTTTGCGGCGCCTGCGCGAACCCATTTGCCGGCAGCATCAAAGGAGCGGTCAACATGGCAACCAGAACGGCAATGATCGTTTTCATAGAGTATCCCTCAAGCATTGCCTATCAGTTTCACATTGCCCAGTTCCGCATACTGTTCCATCTTGGGCACAAGGGGCGGGAGGCTGGCTGGGAAA
>Ga0182027_10012578_pt1 | contig 11878 bp, 9 predicted proteins | sample 712E1DmetaG_FD_121300 | JGI IMG/M metagenome (GOLD analysis project Ga0182027, IMG submission 121300) | Permafrost microbial communities from Stordalen Mire, Sweden - 712E1D metaG (Illumina Assembly) | ecosystem: Environmental > Terrestrial > Soil > Wetlands > Permafrost | place: Sweden...
CCCGAGTTCGATCCTGCGCCTTATCTTGACAGTGAGGCCTCCATCGCCGCCTACCTGACCGACATTCTGAAAGCGAACGATGCGGCCTTGCTGGCGGCAGCGCTGGGCGATATTGCCCGCGCTCGTGGAATGACTGAGATTGCCAAGTCGGCCGGGATCACCCGTGAAGCCCTCTACAAAGCACTGCGGCCCGATAGCGCTCCGCGCTTTGACACTGTAAGCCGCGTATGCGCGGCGCTGGGTGTGCGCCTGGTGGCGCAGGCTGTTCATTCCTGACGGCAAATCATCCGCTCGCCGTGCGGATATCCCAGTTCGCTTGTGATTGCGCGCCGTTCACTGTTAGTCTTTGCTCCCGGACGCCCGCTGCAATTACCATGGATGAGTACACCCGCCGGCTTGCGCTTGCTGGTGCAGGCGTGCCTCACCGATGCGGGCGAGCGGCTGAATTGAGGAGAGCGATATCGGGCTCTTCGCGGCAGCTCATTCTGATCCAAACAGCCATCGCGGCAGCCATCCAACTTGAAAATCCCTTGAATGGGGAGGAACCGAAGTTGAGCGACCGTTTCTTATTTACCTCTGAGTGCGTCACCGAAGGCCATCCGGACAAGATTGCCGACCAGGTCTCCGACGCCATTCTGGACGCATGCCTGGAGCAGGACCCCTACAGCCGCGTCGCCGCCGAGACGCTGACAGCCACCGGGCTGGTGGTGATTGCGGGCGAGATCACCACCAAGGCTTACGTGGATTTCCAGACCCTGGTGCGCGGGGTCATCGCCTCCATCGGCTACGATAATGCGCTGTATGGCTTTGACTCCAACACCTGCGCCGTGATCTCCACCATCAACAAGCAGTCCGGCGACATTGCCCAGGGAGTGGACACGGGCGGCGCCGGCGACCAGGGCATGATGTTCGGCTACGCTTCGAATGAAACCCCCGAGCTGATGCCGGCCCCCATTTCGCTGGCCCACAAGCTCACCCGCCAGTTGACGGCGGTGCGCAAGAGCGGCAAGCTGCCCTACCTGCGCCCGGACGGCAAGAGCCAGGTGACGGTGGAGTACGACGAGAACGGCAAGCCCGCCCGCATTGACGCCGTGGTCATCTCGAGCCAGCACTCTGAGAGCATCAGCAACGAGGAGTTGCACGCCGACATTCTCAAGTATGTGATCCAGGCCGTATTGCCGGCCAAGTGGCTGGACGAGCATACCAAGTACCACATCAACCCGACGGGCAGATTTGTGATCGGCGGCCCCATGGGCGACACCGGCCTGACCGGCCGCAAGATCATTGTGGACACCTACGGCGGCATGGGCCGTCACGGCGGCGGCGCATTTAGTGGGAAAGACCCGACCAAGGTGGACCGCTCCGCAGCCTATATGGCTCGCTACATCGCCAAGAACATTGTGGCCGCGGGCCTGGCCGAACGCGCCGAAGTGGCGCTGGCCTACGCCATCGGCGTGGCCGAGCCGGTGAGCGTGCGCATCGATACGTTTGGGACGGGCAAGATCGGCGAGGCCAGGCTGACCGAGCTGGTGCGCAAGAACTTCTCGCTCACGCCCAAGGGCATTATCGAAAGCCTGAACCTGCGCCGGCCCATCTACCAGAAAACCGCTGCCTATGGCCACTTCGGCCGCACCGAGCCTGAGTTCACATGGGAGGCCACCGACAAGGCCGCTGCCCTGGCCGAGCAGGCCGGAGTGCTGGCCGCGGCCAAGTAAATCCTACCCGGAACGCGGGAAAAGAATGGGATCCATCGATTGATGGGTCCCATTCCTTTTTCCCGCCCCTCGGTGGATGGAATAGAATTTTCGAATGTACCCAGCGTCTCTCTAACGAGGAGCTACCGATGCGTTTTCCTGCACTTGCCGTTCTTGTAATCTGCACAGCCGCCATGGCCGCTGCGCAGACCACCACTCCCTGGGACTACGAAGGCAAGCGCGGGGCGCTGGCCTGGGGCAGGCTGGACCCGGCGTTCAAGGCCTGTTCGAAGGGCCACCAGCAGTCGCCCATCGATATTCGCGGCGCCCACCTGAACAAGGCGCTGCAGCCCATCGAGTTCCACTACATTGCCGCGCCGGTCACGCTGGAGCACAACGGCCACACTGTCGAGGTCCATGTGGCCCCCGGCAGCTACATCGTGGCCGGCGGCGTGCGCTATGACCTGATCCAGTTCCACTTCCACCACCCCAGCGAAGAGACCGTGAAGGGCAAGCTCTCCGACATGGACATCCACCTGGTGCACAAGAGCGCCGATGGCAAAACGGCGGTGATTGCCGTCCGTCTGAAAGAGGATATGGGCAATCCCAACGCCGTGCTGGCCACGCTATGGCCGCACCTGCCCAAAAAGGCCGGTTCAAGCGAGAAGGTAACCGACCAGGTGAACCCCGGCGGCCTGCTGCCCGCCGATCGCGGCTACTGGACCTATGAGGGCTCGCTGACCATCCCTCCCTGCACCGAGGGAGTGCGCTGGTTCATCTTTGAAGAGGAGCTGAGCGTGAGCCGCGACCAGTTGCGCGCCTTCGCCGCGCTCTTCAAGGTCAACTCGCGGCCCTTGCAGGAAGCGCACGGCCGGCGGATCGAGGCGAACGAGTAGGCTTAGCGCTTTTTCGCGCGCGCATCTTTGGGCATGGCAAAGGTGACTTTGGGCGTGCCACCGAGGGTCAGCGCGGCATCCACCGCTCGCTTGCGGGCGCCTTGCTGAACCTGATTCTGCTTCAGCGTGATCATGCCGTTGGCGATCTCGGCGTCGGCGGTCCAGCGGTCGAAGCGGGCCAGCGACGGCGGAACAGAGCCGGAGGCCGCGGCTACAGCTCCATGCCGCCACTCGAAGTGCAACGTGCCTTTCGCCGAGGCGGCCAAATCCTTTTCGGTGTAGCCGGAGAGATCGACCTGGCCGTCCAAGCCGAGCATGCCGCCGGACCAGCGCATTCCCACCAATTGGCCCACAGCGGCGGGAGCGAGTTTGAGGAAGCTGGCCTGGAGCGAATAGGAAGGTTTGTCTCCCGTACTGAGCGTTCCGGTTGCCTGCACACGGCCCCCAAGCAGCGCGGCATCGAGCCCGGCGACCTCTGCCCCGGCGGGAAGAATGCGCACGGTCGCTGACGGCCGCAGCAGCGTAATCGGCCCGAGGATGAGGGAATCAGCTTTGACAGTCCCCTCCATCCGCGGCCAGACCGTGGCTTTTGAAGGAGACAGGCGGGCAATCAACTTAGAGAGGAGCGTGCCGCGCTCATGGGCTCCCAGAAATGCCGCTTGCAGGGCGCCGGCGTCCAGGTCGCCGAAATCCACTTCGAAGTGCGGCGGGCAGGGTTCGGCCCCGTCGCAACTTGCGGGCAGGCTCAGGCTCGCAGTTCCCTTTACCGGGCCGTAGCTGAAAACCACCGGGTCCCAGCGGGTTTCGTTATTGCCCAGGTGGAGCGTGGCCGAGGCAATCTCCACGTGGTTGGCCAGATAATCGGACTTCCAGTTGACGTTGTGCAACGTGACGGTTCCGCTCAGGCTGTCAGAGCCCGGCAGAGCGGGTTGAGCCCCGATTGGCGGCGCGACAGACAGACCATGCGCAGCTTCGCCGGGCGCAGTGGCGCTGAACGGAATCCTCTGGGCCGGCATCCATGGACCCTGGGCGCTGAGGTCGATGGTCACGGGCTCTCCCGCCAGCGAATCCAGCGCCGCGGCATTCGGCGGGCCGACAACATGCGCCAGTTCACGGGCTCGCTCCAAAGCAGCCTGGCCGTGCACCGTGACCTGGTAGCCGGAGAGCGCCAGCCGCGTACTGACCGTGAGCGAACCGGCCCCGCCGGCGGGAATGGCTACGGTTGCCGCAAGCGCCGGGGATGGGGACTGGCCCGGTTGCCCGTCAGAGAAAGCCGCAACCGGCTCCAGCACTACCCTGGGAACGCGGATGGGCGTGCGCAGCGCATCTCCGCTGAGTTGAAATCCATCCACGGTAAGGCTGCCAGTGAACGGCCCGGGCGTGGCGGGATGAGCCTTTGCGGAGCGGGCATTGCCTGGAGGAGCGGCTTCAGCGTAGGCGATTTTGCCGCTGATGGCGCCGCTGGCCACAAGGCCGGAGCCGAATCCGCTGCGAACGGTGCGCAGCGCATCCAGGCCTGCGGCTACGGGAATGCGGTCAAGCTCAACTGAGACGCGCGGCGGTCCGCCTTCGCCCGGCAGATCTCCGGCAATGTGGATGCGGCCATCGCCGAGCGGAGAGTCGCAGGCCAGATGCTCGAGTGCGCGGCTGGAATAGTGGTAGACAAAGCCGCAGTTGGCATCGAAGTCCATGGGCGCAAGCGGGGCAAACTCGGCGCGATGGACGCCGGTGGCGCGCAACCGGGTCTTGACCTGGGCGGCGTCAGGGGTGCCGTCGAGATGCAATTCGCCGGTCAGGTCGCCGCGCCAGCCGGGATCGGTACCGATGACCAGCCGGGTAAGCTGGCCGAGCTGCGCCTCCCGCCAATCCAGGTCAAGGTGCACCGGCATCTGGCGCAATTCAGGGGCACGGCGCACGTTTGCCTCCAGCCGCACCACGCCGGTATCGGCCATGTCCAGGCTCAGGTCAGTGCGGGCCGGTTGACCGCGCAGTTGAAGGCGCCAGTCCCCTGGCTCCTGCTGCCAAAAAGAGAGGTCAGTCGCGATCAGCGAAAACGGCAGCTTCTCTACGCCGCTCTTGATATTGATGCGGGAGTTGGTGGCGCGAAGGTAGGGCAGCGCAATCGATCTCGCTTTACCCGCTGCCGGTGTGACCTGCGCGGCTGCCGTGCGGAAGAGCGACTCCAGGTTCCAGCGGCCGGCATCGGTGCGCACCAGGTTCAGGCTGGCCTCGTCTACGCTGATGCGGCCAATCTCCAGCCGCCCGCGCCACAGCGAGAGCAGCCGGAAAGAGGCGATAACCGTGTTGGCGTGGAGAATGGGCTCGGAGCCGTAGGCCGGATCTTCCTCAACGGTCAGGTCAGTGAGCACAAAGCCCGGCCTGGGCAGCAGGCGCAACTCCACTGAAGAGAGGCGCACCGGCCTGCCCAGCGAGGCGGACATCAGATGCGTAATCTGGCTTTTGTAGCGGTTGATGCTCACCAGCGGGGGCACAATGAGCACTGCGAAGAGGGCTGCAACCGTCGCCAGGGCAAGCCAAAGCCGCCTGTGTTTTGATTGCCGGGGTTGATCGTCTTGCGTCATGGCTTCTCAGTAATCAGCTATCAGCTCTCAGCTTTCAGTTCTCAGCGCCCCGGAGGTTTTACTGAGAGCTGAGAGCTGAGAGCTGACGGCTGTTTTTACCGCACTGGGTGCAGCGTCCGCTTCCAGCGCGTATCGGTAAAGAAGTGCAGCGCTACGTGACCCATCCAGGCCACGGTATTGCCGATCCCGGTTTGCTCATACTGATCCTCTGAGGTTTTGAACGACCAGTAGTTGAACAGCGGCCGGCCTACGATATTCTCCCTGGGCACAAAACCCCAGAATCGCGAATCGGCGCTGTTGTGCCGGTTATCGCCCATCATGAAGTACTTGCCGGGTGGAACCACCAGATCTCCGTCCACAATGTGACTGGAAAACTCGACTGCCCACGCCTCGGGAACAAGGTTACCCGGTTCGGGATCGGGCGGCACAGAGGGGAACTCGTCGAGAAAGTCGGAGTGATTGTCCAGCGTTGTGGGCTGGGCGTGCGGCTGGTCCTGGGGCACGCCGTTGATGTTGACGATGCCGTTGCGCAGGTGAATGTGATCGCCGGGCACGCCGATGAGGCGCTTGACCAGAAACAGGTATTGCGGCTTGCCGTCCGCGTCCGGGTCGGAGACGGGCTTGATAAAGACCACGATGTCGCCGCGCCGGGGCTCGCGGTAGTGCACCAGCGGCATCCAATTCGCGGGCGGGGCCAGCGTAATCCGGTCGACCAGCAGGTGGTCGCCCACCAGCAGCGTGTTCTCCATCGATCCCGAGGGAATGACAAAGTTCTGGCCCAGAAAGGTGAGAATGAACAGACCAATCACCAGCACGGAACAGATGCTGGCGACCGCCTCAAACGGCGTCTCTTCAACGGGAGTGGGAACGGGATCCGGCTGGGTTTCGGACGGCGTCCTGGGTGCCGGCGTCTTTTTCTTCGTCATTCTTATCGCTCGTTAACAGCTCTCAGCTTTCAGCCTTCAAATTTTCAGCCGTCAGGGGCACGCGTTTTTACTGATAGCTGATAGCTGACAACTGCTTTTAGTGAACCACGTGGAAGATGCGCTTCCAGCGCGCAAACCCCGTGAGGCGAGCAGTTAGCTGTCTGTCGTGTCCGAGTTTATCATTTCCGGCTTCGAGCGCGGTCTGCTGCACATCGGTGGTGGAGGGGCGGGTAAGCGAGAAGTAGATGAGCAGCGGTCGGGCCACGATCTGGTCCCGCGGCACAAAGCCCCAGAAGCGGGAATCCTTGCTGTGATTGCGATTGTCGCCGAGCACAAAATACTCATCGTCGGGGACCACCAGTTCACCGTCGCGGGTGAGACTCTGCATCTGCTTCCACCAGATGGGATCGACCTCGGGATCGGTATAGACCCGTGCAGGAAAGTCGTCGCGGAAGGGATTCGGTGCAGCGGGTTCAAAGGCCGCGTAGGGTTCATCCAGGGCAACGCCGTTCACCGTCACCCGCCCATCCTGAATGCGCAACCGGTCGCCGGGAAGGCCTACGACCCGCTTGATGAGAAAAGGCGGCTGGGGGTGGTGGAAGACGACAATATCGCCGCGCGCAACGCCGCGATAGGGCAAGACCAACCGGCTCAGGCTGCCGGCTGGAGAATAAACCTGCTTGTTGACCAGAAGAAAATCTCCCACCAGCAGGGTGCGCTCCATGCTCTCAGAGGGGATGAGGTAGGGCTGGAGCACAAAGGTGAGCAGAAACAGGGCCAGCACCACGGTTTGCAGCAGAGAGGCCAAAGCCTCCGGCACAGTGGGCAGTTGGAACCGCAGCCGCGTAAACCACGGCTGGGACGGGCTGGACCGTTGAACAGGGATGGTCATTCGGCTGCTTGACCCTCTTGTTCCGCGCCGGGCGCCGGGGGGGGGATTTTGGCCCCGGCCGCTCTGAGCGAATCTAAAGCTCGCCGAGCGGCATCCTGTTCCGCGGTCTTCTTGGTGCTTCCCTTACCGCGGGCCAGCGGCTTTCCCGGCCCTCCCTGGTCTGACTTGAGCAGGACTTCAACGAGAAATCGCTTGCGGTGGTCGGGGCCGCTTTCACTCCTGATCCTGTAAACCGGTGACCCGGCACGCGCCGCCTGCAGTTGCTCCTGGAGCGCCGATTTGTAGTTGCCCAGCGCGGCCCCGGAGCGCAACTCCTCAGCCAACAGCTCGGCTGCCTCGCCCATCACCGAGCGGCGGGCAAAGGCCCTCACCGGCTCCAGGCCGCCGTCAAGAAACAGCGCTGCGATCACAGCTTCCATGGTATTTGAAAGCACGGTGCTCTTGCGCCGCAGGCCTCCGCGATCCTCGCCGCGGCTGAGGCGCAGATGGCTGCCCAGCCCAATGGCCAGGGCCACCTCCGCCATGTGCTGGCGGCTCACCAACTGGGCGCGAACGCGGGTGAGTTCGCCCTCGTGCCACTCCGGATGAGCCTCAAACAGCGCCTCGGCCACCACCAGCCCCAGCACGGCGTCGCCCAGAAACTCCAGGCGCTCATTGTCCCCTGCCTCGGCGGCATCGCTCTCAATCGCCTGCTCGTTGGCCGAGGACCGATGCGTGAGCGCACATAGCAGCAGCTCCGGCCTGGCAAAGCCATGCCCGAGTGCGTTTTCCAGTTCGGAGAGAGCTGCCTGCACGTGCGCCTCGATCGGTTCGATTCCTGCTGATTCATCTTTGGGGACGGTTGAGCGACCGGAGATTCCGGACCAAGGACCGCTCCCAGTTTATTTATTAGACTCCACGTGGCGGCCCAAAGACCGCCCGCAAAGGATTATTGCGGCTTCTGCGTCCCATTTTCCGCGGCAGGTCCAGCTTCGGGCCTGGCAGGCGCTGAACCGGATGCTGGGCCAGGCGCCGAACCAGGCGAGTCGCTGTCAGCATCTTCGCTGCAACTGTGGCCGCGGACGGCATAGGCCGCCTTCACGCCACGCTCAGCGGCCAGACGCGTATCCTGCTGCCCGTCGCGCACCGTGAGCGCCGTCGAATACTCCGCAATCGCCTGGTCGCGCTTGCAGTCCAGATCGAGCATGCGGCCCAGGTAAATGTGCGACCAGGCCAGCAGGCGCGGCTCATTGCTGGTGGCCAGAGTCTTCTGGAAATCGTCGATCGCGTCATCAGGATGACCGGTGAGGATGGCCGCCCTGGCCAGGATGAAGTTGGCGCGGGCGCCGGCCGCAACCGAATCAGCGGAATCGTCATGCGCCACGAGCGCCTGGCGCGCCAGGGCGCTGGCCGTGGCCGCGTCGCCGGAGGCCAGCCGCGACTCGGCCAGATCCAATCCAGTCAATTTGCGCGGCTTGCTGCGCTGCAATACGTCTTCATCGGCCTCTTTGTCGAACTCGACATGGCGGGCCTGCTTCACCTGCTGGTCAACGTCCATGCTGTACACCATTTCGCCGATGGTATCTTTCAGGCTGGCCGGGTCTTTCTCAAAGACGAGCAGGCTCTGATAGAAGTACTGCGTCAGCACAAATCCCTGGGTCATATCGTGGCGCACGGTGGCCAGGCGAACGGCGTTCACCTTTTCCTGGTAGACCTGCCGCTCGCGCTCGTAACGCGGCAACTCCGACCGGTCAATGCCGGCTGGAATTTTGTACTCCGGAATGCCGGTATCCATAATCCGCGCTTCGATGGCCTTGATGAGGCACTCGATGGTCAATGGTATGGAGTCAGAGCGCAGGCGGAACTCGAGGGGAGCGTCGCGCACCTCCTTGAGAATAGGCTGCATGCGGTCAACGGCGGTGGCCCGGGCGTAGAGCAGCGGCTCGATGATGTAATGCAGGTAGGTGTGGCGCACATCGCTCAGGCGAATCTGCCCATTCACCGGCGAAACCACCACCACGTAGTCGGCGCCGTAGATGCGGGCATTCACCATGCGCGGCGAGAACTGCGGCTCGATGATCACGATGAACCGCTGCCCTTCGTAAGCGGATGCGGGCATCTTAAGATAGAGATTGGTGGCGACGATCATATTGGTCAGCGGATCGTGCAGCCGATTCTCCTCCTGGTCGTAGATGTGGTGCACGCCAAGCCAGATTCCGTGCAGGTCCACTGCGGCCACAAAGTCCTTGAGCAGGGGCACAATCTCCGCCACCTGCGTGGAGTCGGGCGGCATCTCGGTCAAATCCGCCGCGGTCTCAATCTCCGGCGGCGGGGTCAGATACAGGGCCAGCGAAATGTACTGCGAAACGTCCATCGCCGTACCCGTCATGCGGTGCTGGGCAATGAAGAGGCAGATTTTGTCTCGTTTGGCGCGGGCATCCTCGCTTTTGGCCAGGGCTTGGTCCATCTCGTCGCGGACCCTCTTGCGCACCGGCGCGCTCTCCTCTAGGCCCTCGTCGTAGCCGCATGCATTCAGCGCCGCGGCCATCAGGAAGACCGGCTCCGCGCTGATGAGCGAAATGGTAGGGCCGGCCGGATCGATCAGCACCGGCGACTTTTCATGCTGGAAGGCAGGCCCGGAAGACGAACTCTGCGGGCCCTTCGCCGAGGTGCTGTCGGGGGATTGGGCGCGGGCTAGGGCGGGCGCAAAACCCGCCAGCAGGCAAATTAGAGCGGCAGAAAGAACAATGAACGATCGAAAGGTGCGCAATGTCATGAGAAACCCTGTCTGCAAGTCTAGTTAGACGTGCTGGCAGGGTCAAACGGGAGGGGGAAGCAGGGGTTAGGGATTAGGGGTTAGGGGTTAGGCGAAACTTCCGAGACTTCTCCTGTGTACCAAGAGACTTCACTGGCGGACCCATCGGCTCGCACCAACGCGGCGAAACTGATCCCTGACCCCTGATCCCTGTTCCCTGCTTTGCTAACCGCGCACTGAAACGCCGGAGAAAGAGAGCACTGCGAGGCCGCGGACCGGCTGGCCGAAGAAGCGGGCCGGCTCAAAGACGCTGAACAGCAGCAGGCTTTCCACCTGGGAGCGGGTGGCGGCGTCGGTGGGGCCGCTGACGATGCGATAGTCGTATACGCGGCCCTGGCCGTTGATATACGCCTCCACCACCACCGGGCCGGAGATGGCGCCGATTTCGTCATTGCCCGCGCCGCCGGAATAGAGCAGCCGCGGCGCGGTCGCGTTGCCCAGGGGCTCGTCCTTGCTGGCCTGGGCCATCTCCGGCCGGGTAACCATGGTGGCCAGCACGATGACCGTGCCCATGAGCAGAACCGCGCTGGCAAAGCCGGCCGAGGCCTGCAGCAGGAAGGGACCCACGGTATTTCTCCACACCATATTCCAGCCATGGAAGAGGCTCTGGCGGCTGCGCGCCCGCTCCTGGCTCACCGCCACGCGAATTCGCAGCAGCAGATCCTCCGGCTCAGGCACCGGACCCAGCGCGGCCATCGACGCCTGCATCTGGCGCAACGAAGCCCACTCCTGGGCGCACTCTCGGCAGCTTTTCAGGTGGGCTGCGATGCTCTGCATCTCTCGTCCGTTCAGCCGGCCATCCAGATACTCATTCAACTTTTTCTGCATTTCATTGCAATCGTTCAAGCCGTTCATCGCGCCTCCTCTCCAAGAGGTACCTCTAATCCACTGTTCGCCGCGCCAGATTGGTCTGCCGCCGCTGCCGCCGGCACCGGCGCCGTCAGGATCGCCTTCAAATAAGCGCGCCCGCGCACCAGCCGCGACTTCACCGTGCCCAGATTCACGCCCAGAGTCTCCGCCACTCCCTCGTACACAAATCCTTCGATGTCGCGCAGGATCAGCGTAGTGCGGAACGGCTCCGGAACCTGGTTCAACGCCGCCTCAAGCCGGGCCCGATTCTCTTTGTGCAGTGCCTGATCGAAGGGCGACTCCGCCGGGTCAACCAGCATATCTTTCAGCCGCACTGGCGTTCCGTAATCCCCATCGGTCATCTCCTGTTCGATGGGGATCTCCTGTTGCTTGTGGCGCATCCACCAGCGCCGCTGGTTGGAGGCCTCGCGCAGGGCGATGCGGTAGATCCACGTGCGCAACGACGACTCGCCGTGAAAGCTGCCTATCCCCCGGAAAACCTTCACGAAGACTTCCTGGGTCAGGTCGGCGGCGTCGGCGCGGTCCTGCACGGCGCGCACCAGCAGGGAGTAAATGGGCTGGTGGAAGCGCGCGATGAGCCACGCGAACGCCTCCTCGGAGCCGGCTTGAAGTTCCGCGATCAGAGCCGCTTCTTCGGATTGGAGCGCGAACACGCCGGCAAGATTGCCCATGGTGAGGTCCACCTGCACTTCAGTATCCTCCCACCTTTACCGCAACACAAGCACCGCTGGCACGAGCCATAATTGCATCGGACCCCTTGCCCGATGGCTAATACCAGGGTGCATTTTGCGGCCACTCCCCCAACGGCCTTCCTTCTGCCGCCGGCTCGCCGCGGCGAGCCTGATTGTGACGGAGTGCGCGGGAAACGGAACACCGGTCGAAACCGGAGCCCCGCGCGCTCTATTGTCTTAGACACCGGAAGACCCCTCAAGTGTTCCCGGTCACGCGCGTTTTGTTCCCCGGATAGGCTCAATTCCTGCTTCGGGATGGGCTTACCCTGCGGATGCGGCCCTGGTTTGACGAATCCCGCCAGAGCGGAGACAATAAGGGAGTTGCATCCCCCCTAAGTGGGCCTGTGGCGCAGTTTGGGAGCGCGCTTCCATGGCATGGAAGAGGTCGTCGGTTCGATCCCGACCAGGTCCACCAATTCATCCCACACGTATGCTGGTCCGATTCCTTTCCAGGGGTTGCCGTTCTTGCGCCTGGGGTCACCGCAGCCACACG
>Ga0182027_10012579_pt1 | contig 11878 bp, 10 predicted proteins | sample 712E1DmetaG_FD_121300 | JGI IMG/M metagenome (GOLD analysis project Ga0182027, IMG submission 121300) | Permafrost microbial communities from Stordalen Mire, Sweden - 712E1D metaG (Illumina Assembly) | ecosystem: Environmental > Terrestrial > Soil > Wetlands > Permafrost | place: Sweden...
CGCCGGATCGAATCTTGGTGAGCCAGCGGTTCAACATCTTGATCCAGCCCTGGGCCACCATCGGATCGTAGACGTCCTCGTCGGACTCCCCCGGCCCCAACAGCCTCAATGGACGGTTGCCTGGAGCGAGAAAGCTCTCCAGAATGGCCACGCCTCCACCGATCGCGAGAGCATCAGGCGCCCCACCGTTGACGATGCACTGGACGATATACGTCCCCACCACGTCGACCGTGAACGACGCCACCTGAGCAGTCCCGAGGTAGCGTGGTTCCGGCCCGGGCCCGCCCGCCGCCGAACCCTCGGGCCTTCCGACGAGTCGCCAGATGTAGGAGTTGGCCCCGACGTTGTCGGTGAGCGACACCGAGATGACATCGTCGATCGCCAGGTCCTGACGCCACTCCGCGACGGCCGCATCGCCGTTTCGGCTGAACTGGAGAGTGGCGGACTGGAACCCCATGGCTAGCGACCGAGGCGGGGGATGTTCATGTTGAAGCCGGTGGGCCGGATGTTGAGGATCATGGTACTCGACGAAGTGATGCCGGACGTGGCGGTGAACTCGACGTTGTCAGAGGCCGGTCTCGCGATCTTCGCCCTGGCGCTCTGTACCTGCGTGCCGAGCTGAGCGGCCGGGACATTCAACACCTGTGGCCCGCCCACGCAGGAATTGATCATGAATACGCCTATCGGCCCCGAAGTGATGAGGATGTCGGCCTGAATCTCGACGACCGTGCTGGGGGCTGGGATCCCCGCAAGATTGAAGGCGGTCAGGCTAGGACCTCCCCCACCACCGAACCCGGTGACGTTCGCCTCGTAGAAACCTTGAATCGAACATCCTCCGGAAGTCGGGTATCCCGACACTGGCGTGTGGGCCTGTGGGTACACCCAGTCGCCATCGTAGAACAGTGACTTGCCCCGGTTGCTGTTCGCGACCTTGAACGCCACGCCGACGTAGAGCGCAGCGGCACGGGGGATGGTTCGCCCGTTCCACGCCAATGTAGCAGTCGGGTATCCGAGGGCATCGGGCACGACCGTACTTTCGATCATGACAACGGGCAATGCCAGGCTCACTGGGAAGTTGCGACCGCCGCACAAGTAGAGGTACGTCGGCATGTCGTTGCCCGCTGGAGCACTACCAGGGGTGTGCGCAGTGTCGGCCGCGGCGGAGAGGCCGTAGCCCACTCGGTTGAACGTGAGAAGTTCGCCGTCGATCACGAGGCGGTTCACCGCCGTGCTGGCATCCATCTGCGCTGAGTCGCCGACCGCCTCGGTCGCGTAGCCCCACACTGGCACGCAGCCCTTGAGAATGCCGTGCTGAGAACTGCCGGGGAATTCGATGAGTCGCTGTGAGCGGCGGGTGGGGATGAAGGCCGTTGAGTCCGCCGACGCAGCTGGGAGGTACACGTCGATCAGCCCCAGAGAGCCTGCGGGAACCGCTGGAGGTGTGGGAAACGCGGCGGCCGTCCCCACTGCCACGCTGATGGTCGCCAGCGGGTTGGACGTCTTGTAGACGTTGGCCGGAACCAAGATTCGCGTCGCGGGGTCAGTCAGAATATTGCGACTTTGCAGATCGGTCAACGAGTCGGCCGGCGTCGCGTAGATGGTGCAGACCTTCGGGTTCGATGGGTCCGGGTTCCCGATACTGACTGTCTGGGCCGCCCAACGCAAAAGCTGATAGGTCGACTCGTCGTCCGCGGGCGTTCCAGCCACGTACAACTCGCCCTCACCCGCCCCCAGGTTCATGCTGAACGAGCTGGTGATCCCATCCAATGATGGGGGCTTCGTCACGCCGGAAATCGGAACTGCGTTGGCCGCGCGAGCGCTGGCTGAGAAATCGTCGAACGCATTGCTGGCGGGATTGTAGAAGTCCGGGCGTACAGCACGAGATGCGTCGGCGTCCTGTGCTTCCCTGTTGGCGAGTTTCCCGATGCGGTTCAGGTCGGACGAGATGACCTGCTCGCGATTCGACTGATTCATTCTGCTGCGCATACCTGGCATGGTGTACCTTTCACTGCATTGGGCTGACCCAGAAGGTGCCGACGAGCCGCATGGAACTGGCGACACTGCTCTTCACGAGACCTTGGATCTGAGTGACCCGCTGGCTGAAGTAGCCGATCTTTTCGAGTTCAAACGTCCTGAGTGGCATCCCGTCGGTGTTCGTCTTCCAGCCCGAGTCGAGAACGGTCGAGTCCGACAACGTGATCTGAACCTTGTAGGCGTCGGTCGTCGGATCGAGAATCAGTGCCCCGCCTGGGACGTCGCATGTCACGAGCCCATCGCGCAGTAGCCAAGATCCACTGGTGGGCGTGAACGTGAACGCGACTACCCCGGTTGGCGACGGAGTGACTGAGTCGGTGGCCGACAGGACATCCACGCACTCGACGTAGGTGTCGAACTGGATGCCGCCCGCCTTCTTAACCCGCGCCTCTTCTTGAATTGCCCGCAGGGACGCGCGCAGCACGGGGTGCAGTCCGATGTCCGGGTATCCCCACACCGGATCGTCGCAGAATCCGTCATCACAGTACAGGACCGAGCCGTCCGGCTCTTCCAGCGGGCCGTCAATGGCCAGGCGGAAGTAAGCCCGTCCCTCCCGAATCGAAGGCGTCTCGCACGTGCGGAACGGCCCCTTGCCCGGCACGCTCACGCCCAGTGGGTCGTCGCAGAACCCATCGTCGCAAAAGACCGAGTCGGCGAACACCAGATTGATGGCCGTTCGCGCGTCGTCGGTCGCCTGGTCGCGCATGGGTTCCACCATGTAGACCGGCGGAAGGTTGCCCTGCGACTGCGCGCCATGGACCGCCTCTTGAATCGCGATCGGTGTGACGGCGTCGGGGATGGCCCGAACCCGCAGCCGGTATGCTTCGCCGTCCTCGTTGGGCTGGCGATGACAGCCGCGCTCGTCGCCGTGAGCGGACAGCCAGTCCATCTTGGCCCCCACGATGGTGGTAGAAGCCGCGTAGGTGAGCGTGCCTTCTCCGATGCCGAGCAGGTAGACACCGAGGGTGTCCTGCACGACCCCGTCATCGGGAGACAGGATGACGTCGAGTGTGTCGCCTATTGACAGGACGTCGTCGAACGCCGGATCCACTGTGTTGACCAAGTCGATCCATCGAAGTGATTGGAGAGGAAGCGTGATGCTGGTCTGGTGGGCCGCGACCGGCACATCCAGGCTCACTGCCAGCTCGACGCCCGTGCTGGTCAAAAACTTGTAGCCCTTGGGGATTGTGGCGGTCGCGATCGAGTCCACACGGGTCAACGTCAGATTGCACCGGCCCGGGCAGCCAGAAGGCGCGGTCGAGATCATGCAAGCGTCGACCTGCTCCATCAGGGCATTGCTGGTGGCCTCGAAGACCGAGCACTTGCTGGCGATGATGGCCTGCCCGTCGGGCTGGCGGAGCATGCCGTTCAGCCAGCCGTCGTCTGTGGTCCGGCGCAGCAGCGCCAGGACTTCGGCTTGAGTGATGGGGCCGCTATCGCTCATTGGAAGGTCACGCTCGTCGGAAGAACGCGAATCATTTGCGTCGGATCAGTCGGAACCACGTCGCCCAGCGGATAGACCAAACTCGCATCGCTGAGGATGACTCCGGGCACCGCCTTGGCCGCGGCCAGGAGCGAGGACCTGTACAGCACCCCGTTGTCCGGGCCCGGGGCCAAGAACTGTGAGACCGCGACCGTGACGGCGCGAACCCGAGCCGTCGCCAAGTCCTCGTCAAAGCCGGTCTGGAAGGCGAGCGCCCACGTGACCGACTGGAAGAACACTGTTCCGCCGCTCACCACGACCGGCATGCCGCCGGCCCGGTAGCTCAAGAGCTTGTCCGACACCGCTTGAATCATGGCGGAGGTGGCGTTGCCCGAGCGATCGCCGATCACCAGTTGCACGATGCCCGCTGGAAAGCCTCCCTGAGGGTTCAAGATCTCCGTAGCGGTGGCGACTACAACCCCCGGAACCTGCTTGGCGCCGTACTCGATGGCCCCCAGGACGCCCCTGCTGAGCGTCGGGAAGAAGCCCCGATAGCGTCCCAGATACTCGATGTCGCTCTCGGCGTCGGTCCCGCCGGCCGCTGAGTCTGGATTGTGGACCGTCAGGGTCGTATCGAAGGGCGTGCTCGAGAACGCCACAATCCCCATCCCGGTTGTCGGGTCGTAGGCCGGGACGTTCTGGTCAGCACCAGACAGGACCGACGTGGCTGCCACCGTCACCGTCGTGGTGGCGTCATGAAAAACCGCGTCCGTGTCGAGAGCGAACTGTGTGCCGTCGGCCGCCTGCACGACCGAGCCTGAATCCACGACGCCCGGCGTGGCTACGCTCGGCGAAGGGCGGGACAGCACCAAGTCCACGTGGGCCGGAGTGGCTCCGAATCGCGTGAGGCCCGAGCGGTCATAGATGACGCGGTCGAGCTGCGACTGGCGGGCCGTCTCGGCGAACGCTCCCCGCATGGCAGCGGCGCCGCGGGTCGACACCTCTTCGCCGATGACCGCGTCGGTCCCCACCGCCAGATTCAGATCGCTTCCTGGAATGTCCACCACCGCCGGGTTGATGCGGATGCCCGGCGTGGAAGCGATGGCCCGTCGCCCAATTGAGAACAAGTCGGCCCTTGATGCAAAGAGACTCATGGGGTCGAAATTCCTCCGTCAGGGGTCGCGCTGATGGTATCGCTCATTTGCTGACCCGTCGAAGTCTTGGCTTTGATGGTCAGCTCCAGGATCCCCCGCTGGTCCATCACCACCGAAGTTTCCGACGACGCCACGTCCGGTTGGGCTGCAATCTGCTGCCGCAGGTCCGTCCGCAGGCCCGATAGAATGCTGACCGTCGCGGGCTTCTTGATGTCGTACTTGAGCCCGAAGTTCTTCAGGAACGAGAACTTCCCCAGCCCCGTCAAAGCGATCCGCCAGATGCGCTTGCGGGTTCCCGGCAAACCTTCCTGGCTCGCCCAGTCGCCCGCGCTGTCCACCATGATGCCGCCGGAGAATGGGTCACTGGCGAAGTCGACCAACCCGATCTTGCGGCGGATCTGGCGAGTTCGCGAGGGTCGAGCGGCGCCGATGAAGGCCGCGGAGTACGGCGATCCGATCGCGGTTCCGTCGGCCGCCACCACGGGAGACTTGACGGTCACAAGGTACTGGAGCCCGACCACCATCGAACGGTCGGTCTGGATATCCAGGGCAAACTCCGTATCGGACGTCAGGCCGAACGCCGGCCACGCCACGACGTCGGGCTTGACCCCTACCACCATGAGGTTCGCTCCAGTGCCGGCCGTGATCTCGACGCCGTAGTTGGCGGGGTTGCGGCCGTCGTCGATGGCCGACGCGCTCCTGTGCTTGGGCTCCTGGGTGAACACGACTCGCACGAGCTGCCCACCCACCGCAATGGCGCGGCTGACGGCGAAGCTGCCGCTGAGCCCCATCGGGTGGCCGCCGACTTCGAGACCTGCGCGGTTGGGCATTGGGTTGGTCACATCGTTCTCACGTGCAGTAGTTTCTTCCAGGCGCCGTTTACGAGGATCAACCCAATGGGACCTCCGGTGCCGCCACCAACCCCGCCACTCGGGATCCATGCCCTTCGTCGCATGGCACACCCGCTCCCCGCCGCCACGACTCCGCCGAGCCCCGTCCAGTGGGGCGATTGATGGGACAGATTCGGGGCCGTGCCGCCACACATCGCCCCTCCGGTCGGGCGCCACGCGCGGCAGCTATGCGCGATCGCCATGCCGCCCACAGTGGCTCCCCCGGTCGCCAGATAGAGAACGGTGTGCCGGTTCGTACGGGGAGACGTTCCTCCGGCGATGGCCCCGCCCGATGATGCCCAAGTTCTGGAGCTGTCGATCGAGGCCGCTCCGCCGACCGTGACACCCGCCTGGGGAGCGTAGGATCTTCGACGAGTGACCGCAGCCGTCCCACCGCCAAGCATTCCCCACGCGGCCACCAACTTGCGAGTCTCAGTCCATCCGGCGGCGCCGCCTGCCACGATGCCGCCAGATACGGTCATGGCTCGGCGCCTTACACTCGGAGACGTCCCGGCGGAGACAGCCCCGGCACTTGCCGTCCAAGCCCTCCGCGCCAAACGGGCCACGCCGCCACCAGCCACGGCACCACCGGCCACCGGTTGAAGCAGCGCGCGTCTCTCGTAGGACACCCCGCCGAACACTGCGCCGCTTGTCGCCACCATGGCGCGACGAATGAGCAGGCCAGCGGTGCCAGCGCATACCGCGCCGGCTCCAACCAAGTCGGCCCGCCTGGAGGTTCTGGCCGCCGTTCCAGCCGCGACTGCGCCCGCGCTGACCGAGTACGCGCGCCGATCGGTAACTCCCGCCACCCCAGCCGCCACGACTCCCGCTGCCACGGGATACACTCGTCGAACCGTGCAGAGAGAAGCTCCGGCCGCCACCACGCCGCCTGAAACCGCATAGACGCGGGATTGATGCTGGGCCGAAGCGTATCCGGCGGACCCGCCCACGACGACACCACCGACCACCACGTCTATCCGACTGCACGCGGTTGCAGCAGCCCCGGCTGCGACCGTGCCTCCAACTGCCGGCCATACTGCGGTCTGAGTCGATTCCAGCAACAGATCATCGAGCGCATTCCGCGCAGGGCATCTAAGGCGCAGTATCTCCTTCGATACTCGCTGCCACTGCAAAAGATGCTGCGCTCGCTTCATCAGTTACGCCGTCCCGAGGAGTATCTCCCCGATCAGGATGCCGGTGGCGGTGGTCGTGCAGAGCGCGACGATTTGCAGGCAAGACGACTGCTTGAACTCGGGCGCACCGATGGCGGCGAAGTCACCCGGGGGCGCCACGTTGGCGACAAGCTGGCCGATGCTGCACTGACGAGAGCACGCCGTGACGCCGAAGCTGCCCGCGGTTCCGGTCGTCCCGGACAGCGTGACAGTGTTGACCTTCTTGATCGAATCGCCTGCGTTCGGAATGATCTGGTACAGGCGCGAAGCCCGCGGGGTCGCGCCCAGGGCAATCGCCGCCGCATTCTGGGCAGCGTCGCTCTGGTTGTTGTAGTTGACGGTCGCGTTCACGGCCGTCGAACCCATGTCGGCGTAGATCTCGATGAACCAAACAACGTCCGATCCGTTGGCCTGACATCGCCCGTTCCCCGAGGCCGTCACCACGTCGACGTTCACGGTCTGCGCGGTCGCGACGGTACCGCTGAGCCCGCCCATGTGGCCGAGTCGATCGTAGAGCAGCCACGTGTTGGCGGTGGCACCCATGAGCGCCAAGCGCGCGATGTAGCCCTTGAGGGCTCCCAGGCTTGGCAGTGCGAGACCACCGGCTAGGCTGTTGTCACAGACTGCAAACGCACCGGGGATAGCCCCCTGGGTGGGCATCCCGGTGGCTCTCCACAGACTCGCGAACTGCCCCGCCGCCGTATTGGCGATGCTGGCCTTGTAGATTGGATCATTGGAACCCGAGGCCAACATAGCCACGAGCTTGTCCATGGTGTCGAGCGCCATGATGACCTACGCTGGGGTGCCCTTCGATGCTTGGAATGTCGGGGTGATCGTGATGTTGTCGCCGTTGTTGGCCGGCGTGAAGCTGGCCTGAGCCTCCGCGTACACCAGCACCCCGTCCGCGTCCACGACGTAGTAGCCGTAGATGGTTGGGTTCGTCGTAAGCGCCCCGGTGAAGGTGAACGTCTGGGCCGCATAGGCGACCTGCTCGATGCCACCGACGTTGCTCTCGGTCCAAGAGCCATTGGTCAGCGTCTTGGCAGCGTACCCACCGCCCGCCGCTTCGGTGAATGATCCCGCCGTCGAAGCGTCGGTCGGCGTGACGTTCGTGGCGAACAGCTTGAGCGTGAGGCTCTTCCCACCCGCTGGCCAAGTGTTGTTGAAGTACGCCTTGATGAGTGATGCGGCCCCTGCGTCTGCGAGTACGAGCATGGTCATGCCTCCGTGAGAAAGTAGATGTCTCCGTTCTGAAACTGTGCGGGATCGGGATTCGGGTTTGTCCCGGCGAAGATTCGACGACCGGCCACTATCGCGTCCGCGATGGCGTTGCCCTCGGCCTGCGCCGTCAGAAGCGCCAAGCAAGTCATCTCGGCGGGCGTATAGTGGCCAGACTTGCGACTGGCGGAGAATACAGCTACCGCCGTCGTCTTATTGGCGACCATGGCCGCGCCGATGGCGTCTCCCGCGGCGCTCACGAGGTGGTCACCTTTGGCGAGAGGTAGGTGCCGGATGCGATATTGACCAGCATCTTCGTGATCGAAACATTGGACACCGGGCCCGGCGGAGTGAGACCCAGCATTTTGAATGCCAAGTTGAGGTCCGCTTGAATGTCGCCCAGGGTGTCACTCAGATCGCTTGTGAAATTCTCGCCGTGCATGACGTGCTGGCTCGCCCCCGCGTCGCCCAGCTTGATGGCCTTCCCTTCGACCGTGACGGTTCCGTCCTGCTCGATCAGGATCTGAGCACCCCCGGCCGTGCGGATATCGATCGGCACGTTCTTGGCGTAGACCAGAAGGCGGTTGTTGTCGAAGATCGGCTTTCCGTTCTCGGTCGGCTGCCGCTTGGATCGGCTCTGCATGATGTGGGTGATGACCGGGGTGAACAAGTCCCCGTCCGGGCACTCCACTAGCACGATGTCGCCGGGGCGAATCGGCGCCATGATGGTGACGTCTCCGCACTGAATGCCGGCGTACTTGCAAGTGCAGGGCTGTCCCAGGGGTTCGAGCTCCACGTCCACATCCACGCCGGCCGAGTCGTTGTAGATCGCGAGCTTGTCGGTGGGATCCATCTTGCCGCTCTCGGGGTCGATGGTGCACACGGTCCCGAGGCTGCACCAGTAGCGCTGGTCCATGCCGGGGGCCGCCAATGCCTTGCCGAGCATCTGGGCGTTGATGTCGCGTCGGATCGCAGTACCGAAGTTGTGCCGGCTCATGGCGACCCTCCGGGTTGGTGAGCCCGGATGTAGTCCCTGCGGCGGGTGGCGTCGTCGATCACGGCCTGCGTTTCCTTGTCCACCGCCTGCTGGGCTTTCGCCGCCTTGCTGGTCGGCTTCTTCTTCCGCGCGTCGTTCATGGCCTGGCTGTCCTGGTCCATGTTCGCGGGATCGTTGCTCGGCATGTAGTTCGCCAGCTCCATCGAGCAATGAAAGAACTCGTCATCAGCCTTGAACTGCAGGCGGATCCCCTTGCAGTAGTAGACGGTCGGCAGTTTGGCCGCCCGATAGGCCGCCTGAATCTTCTGGGCCGTGCCCAGTAGCTTGTTGGTGTCCAGCGATCCGTCGGTGCGGAACGTGCCCCAGCGGTCGTTCTGCTTCGTCAGCAGGTCCACGATCTGATCGCCCTTGAGGTCGTAGAACTCCGACAGGCTGCAAATCGTCAGATCGGAACTGTCGGTCGACTTCTTCGCCACCGTCACGTGAACGGGGCTGCCGGCGCAGAGGCGCAGGATGTCCGGGCTCTCGTTGTGTTTCTCGACGAGTGCCCCAGCGGCGGCGCTCGCTACCGGATCGATGTAACTGGCGAGCTCGTCGGTCTCCAGCCCCATCGTCAGCTCGGCCTGGGTCAGCTGGTGGTACAGCGACACGGCCGCCCGGTCCAATGCCTCCTGGTCGCGGATTCCCTTCAGAACGAACGTGCGGATCACGTCGATCTTCCCGCCGCCCTTCTCGGTCATCTTGTGGGCCGATCGTCCCTTCCCCTTGGGCTTCTTCGGGTTGTGCTTGGGGAATCGGGAAGACATCACCCGCAAGGTATCAGAGGCGTCGGGATTGTAGGCCCGAACTTCAACGGCGGTGGGCCGGACCTTCCCCATGTGGCGCGCCAGCTTCATCTTGGCGAGGTTGTGCCCCCACACCATGAAGCGGACGTCTGAGGTGAAGGTGCCGCCGCCGCTGTTGTAGCCGAAGTCCCGCGAGAACCCATCCCGGGCCCCGCCCTTGATCTGAACGGCGCTGGTGATGTCGTCGTAGAACGCCTCGGGTGGCGTCACCAGCAGGCAGTTCACCGGGTCGATCATCGCCAGTCCGTCGGTGCCCGCTGAGGGATTGGGGAATGGCGGCAGGCTCGGCTTGTACATCGGCATGACGCCACACAGCTCGCACGCCTGCGTGATGAGGTCCCAGATCGACATCCCATCCTCGGTCACGGCCTTGGGCGGCATCATGGGGGAACCAGCCCCGGCCGCGTCTCCCTGCCCCGATGGGTCTGCGGCTTCGCCCGTGGGGTCCTGCTGGGCGTTCGCATCCTGGGTGGGAGACTGCCCCGCGCCGGCGTTGCGGCTCTTGGCGGTCTGGAGGGAGCGCAGGAGGGTCTTGCGGTCGAGTGTCGGCTCTTTCTCCTTGGGGCTCGCGTACCAGTAGGCACGGAACGGGTCGCCTCCCGTGTCGCCTGAAGTCGGGGGATACAGGGACAAGATCCGGTTGATGTAGACGGTCAAAAGCTCCGAGGACCCTTGGATGCGGTACGCCTTGGCGTGCTGGTTGATCTTCCCGTCGATCAGCGTCCCGATGTAGCTGCGGGCCTTGATGTGCACCGTGTTGCTGGCCTCGTCGGCTTCCATCTCCGCCAGATCCACGTAGCCGTTGAACCGCAGCACGCTGGTCTTCGACGGCACCGGCGCGAGGCACCAGTTCTCGGGGGTGGCGAAGTCTCCAGACTTCACGGTCCCGACCCACGCCTCGACGCGAATCTCTCGCACGATCAGCGGGTTCAGCGGCATGTCGACGAAGGGGAAGCTGGCCTCTAGGGTATCGGCCTCACGGAATCCCTTGTCCTCGATCGTCAGCTCCATGGGAGCGGTGACGAAGTCGACCGAGAACTCATCGGATGGGCCGTTGTCTCCGGCTGAGGACTTACCGCTTCTCTTGGCGGCGCTCTGCCGCAGGCTCGCCGAGGTCTTCAGCAGGTTGAGCGTCGACAGCTTGGAATACTTTCCGACTGCGCCCTCCTGCGATAAGAACAAGTCGGTGAGCTTCGCCTGGTTGAGCTGCAGCTTCATGCCAGAGGAGTACGGAGCGGCTCCATCCTGGGCGCTGGAATCGTCGGTCTGACCGAAGTCCTCCAGCCGCACGTGGAGGCGTAGAAGACACGCCGGTCGGTAGAGGCGCGGTTCGCTCACGGGGCGTCCCCCCACGTATTCGTCAGATCCGCGGAAGTGGAAGTGTGGCGGGGAATGTAGATCGGAGGCGCCCCGGTGTCGCTCGGCCCGGTGGGGGTCGCGGGAACTTCCGACGTGTCCAAATCATTGTAGTCAGCAATCAGCAGCCACAAGTCAGGATCCCCGTAGAACTTGACCGCCTGATCCCGCAGATCACTCCCGGCCGGTGGGCGAACGATCGCGATAACGTCCGGGACCTGCTGGGCAGCAAGCTTCGCCGAGGCCACGGCCGCCTGTTCGGCCAGCAGGTCCCAGACCTGAATCAGGGAATCTTGGGACGTCTGACCGTCGAGGCGTTCGAGTGGATCGTCGTGTGGGTACATGGCGAGCTTGGCCTCGCCGGCCTGCTGGCGGAAGATCATCCCCGTCTCGCGAAAATCCTGGCCGAGACCCGCGCCTTCCTTGCCTGGCCACAGACCACAGAAATCGTCGTAGGCCGCACGCCCGTTCGCGCACGCGAGCACGACGCGCGAGCAAACTCCCTGGATTCGCTGATTGATGGAGCTGGGTAACTCCGCCACCTGAGACAGCATACTGCTCGCCCCGTCCACCACGTTGATGGCGTCCACGATGGAGTTCTGGACGTCGTCGAGGGAGTCATTGATGGTCAGCAGAACGTCCGCGCCCTTGCCGATGAGCTGCCAGGCGGCATCGATCCAAGACGTCGTTTCGTTTTCGGCGTCCTCCAGTTCGTCGCTCAGTGCTGAGAAGTCCCAGCTCGAAGCGAAGCCATCGGCCGCGAACGTCGGCGGCTTGGTCTGAATGACC